>Ga0105049_10011318_pt1 | contig 10217 bp, 9 predicted proteins | sample MAT06_FD_78087 | JGI IMG/M metagenome (GOLD analysis project Ga0105049, IMG submission 78087) | Freshwater microbial communities from Lake Fryxell liftoff mats and glacier meltwater in Antarctica - MAT-06 | ecosystem: Environmental > Aquatic > Freshwater > Ice > Liftoff microbial mat | place... | reverse complement strand
CTTTGACCGACGAAGAAAAGAACCACCTCAGGGCGATAACGACTGAGCTAGGCCGCGTCACCCAGGCACGCGATTGCGATTGCGGTCGTTCGTTGCAATCGGAGTAAATCTGCGATGAGGCGGGGGCGCTTTCCCATCGTAAGCAGCAGTTTGCCGATGCGGACGTGGCCGTGGGGGGCGATTTGCTCCAGTTCAATCGGCAGGCTCTCGCTCGCGGTGTCGCTAATCGCCTTGATGGCCGCGAAGGGGATGTTGCGTTCGGCGCAGAGGGCGGCGATGCTGGCGGCTTCCATGTCGACGATGTCGGCGGCGTGTTCGATGTGCAATTTGCGTTTTTCTTCGACCGACGATAAGATGCGATTCACCGAGAGCAAACGGCCGGTTGCGGGTAACGCAATCGGCTCGCACTTCCATAACTGACGATCCACTGTCACCACTTCGCACGGCACGACGAGACCGCCAACATTCAGGCCCTCACGCAAGCCTCCGCAGATGCCTACGGAAACAATCCGCGATGGCGGAGGCGATTCGCGCAGCAGGCGTTCGGTGTTCGTGCGGGCCGCATCCGGACCCATGCCGATGACTTCGATGCGAACATCCGCACGGCGAATGCCGCGCGTTTCTCGCTTTAACGCGAACAGATACCAGACCGGTGACAGGCTTACGTCAGTTGCCATTTCAGCATTTTCCAGCTATCGCTGATACGGGAATTGACGCCGAGTGCGGCGGCGACTTCGTAGCCGCTATGCATCATGCAGTGTTCGCAGCGCGGGTCTTTGCCGTAGCCGTAGCTGCTCCAATCGGTGTCGTTCATCAGACCGTCGAAGCTCTCGTGGTGCGTATCGGTAATCAGATAACACGGCCCTTTCCAACCTTTGACGTTGCGGGTCGGGCTGGCCCACGCGGCGCACGTCAGTTCGCGCTTGCCTTGCAGAAACTCCTTGTAAACCGGCGACGTATTCATTTTGTACTTGCGGAACAGGCCATCCGCCTGGTTGAATTTTTCCATGATCTGCTGGCGGGTGAGGAAAATCTCGGCCGCGCCGTCGGGGTTGGTGCTGCACACCGCGGCGTAACCGTAAGCGGGCGACAGCATGAAACCATCGACTCCGAGTTTCGTGAGGTAAGCGTAAAGCTCGTCGAGTTCCGCCATGTTCGTTTCTTTGTAAACCGTCGTGTTCGTACAGACGAGGTGCCCGGCTGCCTTCGCCGCCTTGATGCCTTCGATCGCTTCCTTGAACACGCCCTTGCGCTCCACAGCGATGTCGTGTGATTCTTCGAGGCCGTCGATGTGGATGTTGAAAAACATCCGGCTCGTCGGGCGGAACAGGTGCAATTTCTTGCGGAGGAACACGCCGTTGGTGCAGAGGTAAATGTGTTTGCGCCGCTTCAGGATACCGCTGACGAGTTCGCCAATCTCGGGGTAAATCAGCGGTTCGCCGCCGCAGATGCTGACGATTGGCGCGCCGGCTTCCTCCACCGATTCGAGGCACTCGGCCACCGAGAGCTTTTCCTTGATCGTCGATTCGTACTCGCGAATACGACCGCAACCAGTACATGTGAGGTTGCAGGCATGAAGCGGCTCGAGCATCATCACCAGCGGAAAACGCTTCACGCGCTTCAGCTTCTTCGTCACCATGTAACCCGCCATGTCGGCGGTCAGGCTCAGTGGGAATCGCATGTCGTCTCCGTACGTGGGTTAGTGATCGGTCGTCAGGTGGTTTTGCAGTTCGCGCGGGCGTCGGGCGGCGGCGCGGGCGCGGGTGCGGGTTTCGTGCGCGTCGAGGTAGCGCCCAAGCGCCATGAGCGGGAAGTACAGCGGGTACATGTGGTACTTCAGGTAAAAGACTTTGGGGAAGCCGGTGCCGGTGAAAGGCCGTTCGGGCCAGCTACCTGCGACATCGTGGTTGCCGACGAGATATTCGACGCCCGCGCACGCTTCCGGCCCGTCGCCTTCGCCTGCGGAAATTAACCCGAGGATCGCCCACGAAGTCTGCGACGCGGTCGATTCGCCCTGACCTGCGAGGCGTTTGTCGTCGTAACTGCCGCAGGTTTCGCCCCAGCCGCCGTCGGCGTTTTGTACGACTTTCAGCCAACGCACCGCGCGGCGTACGGCAGGCGTCGTCATGTCAAAATGCACTGCGGCCAGCCCGACGAGCACCTGCCACGTGCCGTAGATGTAGTTCACGCCCCAACGGCCGAACCACGAACCGTCGGCTTCTTGCGTCCGCAAAATGAACGCGATTGCGGCATCGACGTGCGGCTCGCCGACGCGGGCACCGTAGTGCGACAGACTCTCCAATATCCGGGCGGTGATGTCCGGGCAACTCGGGTCGAGCATCGCGTTGTGGTCCGCGAACGGGATCTTCGTCAGGATTTCCTTGTTGATATTACGGTCGAACGCCGCCCAACCGCCATCGTCGTTCTGCATCGCGCGCAACCAGTCGATCGCACGGCGAACCGCCGGAACGTCGATGTGCCCCGTCTTCGCCAACGCGATCAGCACCATCGAGGTATCGTCGGTATCAGGGTAAAAGGCGTTGCGGTACTCGAAGAACCAGCCGCCGGGCGCGACCGGCTTTGCGGACTTCGTCCAGTCGCCCGGCGTGCGGACTTCCTTGGCGAGCAGCCAGTCGACCGCCGCCACCGATTCGTTCGCATCGGGTGACAGCCCGGCGTCAGTCGCACCGATCAGCGAGAGTGCTGTATCCCAAACGGGCGACAGGCACGGTTGCAACCGCAGCGTTTCGCCGTCGTCGATGCCGAGGTCTTCGAGTGGCTTCATCGCCCAGTGAAATTCCGCATCGTCTTCGCGAATGCCGAGGCACTTCAACACGATGACGGTAAAGACCATCGGCGGGTAGATCGCGCCGAGGCCATCGCTGTTCTGGAATCGCTCTCGCATCCACGCGATCGCTTTGCGCATCGCCATTCGGCGGAACGGTGTCAGGTGGCAACGCTCGACGAGTTTCAGGCCCGCATCGATCTTCAGGAACAGGTTCGCCCACGAGAACCGTGCCGGTTTGACGGCGGGTTTCCACGGCGTCGCGGGGTCGGAGAGGAACAGTTCGCGGATGCCCATCGACGGGGGCAGTTCCCGCACCGGCTTGTACGCATTCACAACCGCGAGCGGCACCACGATCGTGCGGCTCCACGCGGACATCGCGTAAATGTTGAAGTAGAACCAGCGCGGCAACAGCATCATCTCGACGGGAACCGTCGGGCAGTTCGCGTACGGTATTTGCCCGAGGAGCGCGAAGTAGAATCGCGTGAAGCTGTTCGCGACCGCTGCGCCGCCGAGATTGCGAGTGCACTCCGCCGCGCGGCGCATCAGCGGCTCGTCCGCCGTGTGGCCCGCGATCTTCAATGCGAAGTACGCCTTCGCAGACACGCTGACTTCCGCCGGACCACCGGGGTAATTCGGCCAACCGCCATCGGGCAATTGTTTCCGCAACAGGTACTTCGCGAGTTTCGGAATCTGTGGATCGGTTTCTTTGCCCAGAAATGCGAGTAGCAGCACGTATTCCGATTCGAGAATCGTGTCGCCTTCGAGTTCGCCGACCCAGTGACCATCGCGACGTTGCAGCGAAAGCAAATGGTTGCGGCCGCGCTCGAGACTCTCGCGAACGATCTCCCGTAACTCTTCATTACGGGGTGTATCGGTTGTAGGGTGCGTATATGAGGCCACGGGAATCCTTTCCGAACGCAACGCTTGAAAACATGCTGCGTGCTTTCACGGTACGGAAAGCGATGCGAGAAGCCCACCTATCGCACGCAATACGCATGTATTAACATTCTGTGTCAATCCGCCCAGATTACGCAGCCGCGACAGTGTAACGAAATTGGGCACCAAACGTCGATTAACTCGGCTCTACATTGCTCCTCGGATACTTAAACAATGCCCGTATAGGTAGTTACCGGCTCGCACTGCAAACGACTGGCGCCCCGGACATTTTTTCGACGCACGATTATCGCACCAAGTACGGCTTTGGGCTGAATAACGAGCAAGAACTGACCGACGACCTCGGGTTGTTCGGTCGCATCGGCTGGAACTACGGCCAAACGGGAACGTGGGCATTTACCGAAATCGACAGCACTGCGAGCATCGGCCTGCAAATGAAGGGCAGCGGTGGCGTCGGCCCGGCGACAAGCTCGGCGTGGCGATCCTGTTCAACGGCCTGTCGGCCGCACACTGCGATTACCTCGCCGCCGGGGAGTCGGCTTCATCGTCGGCGACGGGCGGTTCAACTACGGCATTGAGCAGATCATCGAGACGTATTACAACTGCCAACTCAAGAAGAACCTCTCACTCGGCCTCGGCTTCACCGGCGTCAACCACTCCGGCTACAACCGGGACTGCGGTCCCGACGCCATCGGCACCGTACGACTGCACTACGAGTTTTGAACGAGGCCGCGCTTCACTCCGAAGACTACGCGGCGCGGTTAAACGCGGCTAAACGAATGCAGAATGTGAGGAGCGTTCGCGATTGATCGATACAACCCGGCGCGACAACATGTGAGTGTTCGCTCTCGACGAGGGCTGTTCAGCGGCCAGTAGACCGCAAAATGTGCGTTGTCTTTGTAGCTATTCTGATCACGCGTTGGCCGATGTGCGGTTCCTTTACAGTTCAAGGTCATGTCGAACGACTTGGTCATGGCGATAATCCTCGAATTACAAAGACGATACTCATGGCGATCAACGTGCCATGTCACGCGACAAGAACTGGTGTCAGGGTATCCATTAGCTATCGCGGATGCCAAACGAATTTACGTAAAGCGAATTTCGATTCTGAGGTGGCAGGATCGGCACTAATGGCGACCTACACGAGCATCAATTGTGGCTTATGTCGATTTAGGACGAGATTTCGGCTCGGTATAAGATGATACATACACCAACGGAGGCTGCGATGCAAGACAATGCCATAAGAAAAGGGATTGTGCTGTTCGATGGCGAGTGCCCGCTCTGCCAACGATCGGTACGCATTCTGAAACGACTCGATTGGCTCGGAAAGTTGCACTTTCAAAGCGCCCGCGACACGGAGCATCTGCCCGTTGCCAGCGTGACACTCGATAACGCCAAGATGCTCGAAGAGATGCACGTCCTGACGCCATCGCGAGATGTTGCATATGCCGGGTTCCGCGCGTTCCGCTGGATATCGTGGCGAATCCCGCTACTTGTGGCGTTCGCCCCGCTGATGTACTTGCCTGGCGTACCGTGGCTGGGCAACCGCATCTACCTTTGGGTTGCCCGCAACCGCCTCAAACTCGTACCCTGCTACGACGGCGTGTGCGAACTCCCGAAGAAAAATTCCCGCTAACCGATTCAATCCAAACGACCCGAACAGCCGATAGTTAGCACATATGGCTATCGCGCATGGAGGCGTTGCGATGAATTTGCGATTGGGATTCGGTACGGTCGCGTTAACGGTCACACTTGCCGGTTCTGGCATCTGCCAAGAACCGGCTGGCGAAGTGCTCACGATTCGCACCTCCGGTCAGCCAGAGCGTAAGGTGACGGTGCTACGTACCGAGCGTTTGCCCGACGGCAACATTTTGGCCGACGTTCGCGATGTGGCAACGGGAATTACTTACACGCTCACGAACCCGAGCGGTTTGAAGTCCGAGACAGCCGCCCCACGGCTTGCAATGCCCGTTCCCGCGATGCTGGCGGGTGCCCGCACAATCGCCCCACAAACGCCGATCACAACAACACCTATTGCCTTGCGACCGATCCAATCGCCCACACGCCCCGTATTCGACCCGACCGGCGGCCCTTCGCCATCGACGAAACTCGTGTCGTTTACCGATATGCCATCCGCTAAACCGAATCCGAACGCGCGCCGCCAGACTACGTTCCCGACGAACGAATCGCTCGTTCCGGTCGAGAGTGTTGCGCCTAATCCCGCCGCGCAATACATGGCGCAAACCCGCCCACGCTACGTCGATCCGCAAATCGGCAAGAACGCGACGAACGTGCCGCAATCGACCGCGAACTACCAGACGACGTCTGCATACGGCACCGCACCGGCACCTGCGAAACAGCCGCCGAGCGTGCTCGGGAAGTTGTTCGGGGCAAACGATGCCAAGCCGAAACCACAACCGCGTGTCGGAGTGTTGCCACCGCCATCGATCATCACGAACGCAGGCACTCCAGTCGCGCGCCGCCCCGTAGCGGAACTGCCGAGTGCAGAAGCACTGCCCGTTGCGGCCGCCGCCATCATACCTGTAGCGAAAACCGAGCCTATCGCCGCAGTCGTACCGGAAGTCAACGAAGAGCCAGAACTGACCGACAAGCAACTGACTGCGATGATTAACGAATTGGTGAAGAACATTCAGTCGCACCCGCGACCGTCCCTGAGAATGACCAACGCGACAAAGCTCGCCGAGTGCAAGGCCGCCGCCCAGCAAGACGTGAAAGAACTGCTCGCGTTTGCTGCCGAAAACGACGCCATCGGCGTCGTCCGCGGCCACTGCATCGGGTTGCTCAGCAAGATGGGCCACGCCGACGCCGACTATATCAAGACCCTCGAAGTGTGGACAACTGATACCGAACCCGCTGTGCAATCCGCCGCCATCGCCGCACTGGCGAAGCTGCGTTAACGACGCGGTTCGACGCCGTGCAGGTGCCGTACGAAGAAATCCATTCGGCGGCGTGCGGCATACGGCGATTCGCCCGCACCGTGTCCCGCGCCCGGCACGACGATCAGGTCGAAATCCTTGTTTGCCTTCACCAGTGCGTTCGCCACTTGCATCGTGCTCGAAGGGTCGACGTTCTTGTCGAGTTCGCCTACGGTGAGCATCAATTTTCCCTGCAATTTGTGAGCTTGGACGACGTTCGATTGCTCCGCGTAATGCGGGCCGATTGGCCAGCTCATCCACATCTCGTTCCACCAGATCTTGTCCATGCGGTTATCGTGACAGCCGCAATCGGCGACGCCCACGGTGTAAAATTCCGGGTGCATCAGCAGTGCGCGGAGTGCGTTCTGTCCGCCTGCCGAACCGCCGAAGATCCCGACGCCTTTGCTCAAATCGAACGTGGGGTCGTGTGCCGCCGCCGCATGAATCCAGCCGATGCGGTCGAGGAAACCGCCGTCGCCGAGGTTCTTCCAGCAGACATCGTGGAACGCTTTGCTCCGCCAATTCGTGCCCATTCCGTCAATCTGCACCACGATGAAACCGAGTTCCGCGATCCGCTGACGGCCCAATGTCACAGCGAATTTCTTCGGTACGTGATGATCGTGCGGACCGGCGTAGATGGACTCGATGACCGGGTAGGTTTTCTTCGGGTCGAAGTTCGTCGGGCGAATGATGACGCCGTGAATGTCGGTCGTGCCATCGCGGCCCTTCGCCACGAACCGCTCCGGTGCGCGCCACCCCGCTATAGTCAGTTGCGAAATGTCCGCCGTTTCGACTGTTAATATCCGCGAGCCGTCCGATGTCTTGCGCAGTTCGGTCACGGGCGCACGGTCGATTCGCGAATAGGTATCCAGGTAAAATCGCGAATCGGGCGACTCGCGAAGTTCGTGCGTGCCATCACCTTCGGTGAGGAGTGTCAGCCCGGTGCCATCGAAATTCACCCGCGCATGATGCACGTGATACGGATCTTGCTTCGGCACGATCCCGCAGGCTCGGAAGCGGATTTCGCGCTTCTCGACATCGATCGAATCGACTCCGCGCACGACCCACTTGCCGGTCGTGATCGCATTCTTCACCGTTCCCGTTTTCGCGTCGATGAGGTACAGGTGGTTCCAGCCGGAGCGTTCGCTCATCCACAAAATTTCGTCGGTTTTGTCGAGGTAGCGCAGCACGAGTTTGTTCGTGTAATCGAAGAAAGTCTGGCACGGTTCGTCGATGATTGCCGTTGCGGTTCCCGTATTCCCATCGATACCCACGACGCGTATCGCGCCGTGACCGCGTTGATTGTAAAGGAACGCGAACCGCGAACTATCGGGCGACCAATGCTCGAAGCTGACGTCCCAAGGGTTGCGGAAGAGTTCGTCGGTCACAGCGATTTCTTTCGCCGTCGAGATGTCGAAGAGGTGCGGTTTCGATTGTGGAATTTCGTCGCCGGGCTTCAGGTAAAAATACGTCGACACTTTCGGTTGAAGCTGATCCCGAGGCGACGATTCGACGAGCGTCACATTCCGCGTCGCACCCGGCGTGCTTCTGTAAACGATCACTTTCAACGAATCCGGCGACCAGAAGAACGCGCCGTCGTAGCGGTCGTTCGGCTTCCCATCCGTCGATAATCGCCGTTCGATTTTGCTGGCGCGATCCCGCAGCCAGACGTTGTTCTCCTTCACGAACGCTTCCCATTTCCCATCGGATGACACAGGGCTGACAGTCACGTCGCGACGACCGATCCGACGTGGTCGCGGTGCAGTTTGTTTCGCCGGCTTCGGCAAGTCTGCTTCGGCGACAACGGTGCGAGTCGCTTTCACCGCATCGACGACGACACACTCCATGACGCCGTTCGGCAGCCGGTTCCGGTACCAGAACGCATCGCCATCGCGAAACCAAGTCGGCTCGACGCGATCGCGAAAGACCTTGCCGGCAAAGCATTTTTCGAGCTGATTCGCACGCTCGTAGTCTACGAGCGTACCTTGCCCAATCGCCACGGCGACAACTGCGAAAAACGAAACTGACGCGAAGAATGAACGCATGATGGGCACCAATGAAGAAAGCCCACCCGTCGTGCGACAGATGGGCTTCGAGTGCGGGAACGCCGTGAGGGGGACGCTACTTTTTCTTTTTGGCTTCGGGTTTTGCGTCGACAACCGGTGCGGAGGCGACGGCGGGTTTCTTAGCGGCGGCCTTCTTCTTACCGAAGATGGCGGAGAAGCCTTCGCCGTACTTCTTGTTCTCGCCCATGCCCATGCGAACGATGCTCACGGATATACCCTCTGTGAATGACGACCGACCGTCACGACGACGGTTGTTAGAACCAATGTAAAACGCGGCGCGACAATTGTCACGCTTTCCTGCACGCGAAGCGGAACAAAATCTCGGCTGCCGGTTCCAACTGCGCGACTTCGATCCACTCGTCCTTCGTGTGGGCCTGCGCAATATCGCCCGGCCCGAACACCACAGACGGTATGCCTGCGTCGGCAATCGTCGAGGCGTCGGTGCCGTATGGAACCGAGTGTCGTTCGTGCGTCCCGACGACCGAATCGATCGCTGTCTCGAAGCGGCAAAGGAACGGGTGATCGCTAGCGACGGGATTCAACGGCGGGCAGGCGAGGTTCCGCGTCACGGTGTACGCGAAGTCGATTTCCGCTCGCGATTTTAAGAACGCTTCGAGGTGTGCGATTGCGCCATCGGCGGTCTCGCCGGGCAAAAGTCGCCGATCGATTTCGATGCTGCAACGGTCGGGCACGGTGTTCGGGGAGACGCCGCCGCCGATCATACCCACGCTGAATGTCGGCGGGCCGAGTGTTGGATGTGCCGTCGAATTCCGCAACGCCTCGGCGTAAATTTCGACTGCGTTCAGCACCTTCGCCATGCGGTACACCGCGTTCACGCCTTGCTCCGGCCGCGAACTGTGGCAGGCGCGGCCATGCGTCTCGATCCGCCAACGCACGACGCCCTTGTGCGCCACGACCACGTTCCACATGGTCGGCTCGGCAATGATCGCGAAGTCCGCCGTCACGCCATCTTTAACGAGTTGCTGCACGCCGAGGAAGGTATGCTCTTCGTCGACGGTAAACGCGAGCGTGACGTTCGCCGAACCGACGGGTTGTTCGCGAACGAGCCGCGCAAACGCCGCGAGCATCACCGCGCCGCCGGCTTTGACATCGCATGCACCGCGCCCATACAGCTTGCCACCTTCGACGTTTGCCGCAAACGGATCGATCACCATCGCATCGACTGGCACCGTGTCTTGGTGGGCTTCCCAAAGGATCGTTTCCGACGACGCGGGCGCACGATACTTCGCTACGAGGTTATCGCGACCGGGCGCGACAATCGTGCGGCGATACGCGACACCGAGCGCCTTCAGCTGCGCTTCGAGGTAATCCGTCACGCGATGTTCGAGCGTCAGTTCGGCGGGAATGTCGGTACGACCCATCGGATTCACAGAAGGTCGCCGAACGAGTTGCGTCAGGTATTCGAGTGAAGTAGACATGCCATTATGGTACGAACTGCGGCTATACCTCGATCATATGTTCGCCGCCGTGTTTGGGGTTGCCGATCAGGCGTTGGCCGCGCGGGTCGACGAT
>Ga0105049_10011314_pt1 | contig 10219 bp, 10 predicted proteins | sample MAT06_FD_78087 | JGI IMG/M metagenome (GOLD analysis project Ga0105049, IMG submission 78087) | Freshwater microbial communities from Lake Fryxell liftoff mats and glacier meltwater in Antarctica - MAT-06 | ecosystem: Environmental > Aquatic > Freshwater > Ice > Liftoff microbial mat | place... | reverse complement strand
GCACCTAGATGGATTAAATCTTACCCTACCTCGGATAGTGCCACCTTATTTCCAACTTGATTGCTATTCAAGCAAATCCTCTTGTCAATAGGGTTTGAGATGCGCTAACCCTGGCGAGTAAGGTCATATTTTTCGTAATCTATTAACCATTTTAATCCTGCCGTTAATGTAACTTGAGAAGACTGTATTACAGCTACACCAATTTTGACTTCTTTCCCTTCCTCATTACCAATAATTTTGAAGTCTATATAATGTTTTCTATAATATGCTTTAGGCTTTACATCATTTGTAACTTTTTCAATCATTACTCCTTCTAAAGTCTGACCTTTCAAAGTTTTAAAGCCAAAATAGATAGCATCAGCAATTAGATCACTATTCTCTAGGTAATCTCCAATATCTGCTTCACTTTCCCTTTTAAATGCCAGTTCAAATCTCTCAAATGGATCAGATGGAAGTGGCTGTTCATCAATCTTAAAGTTATCTGAACACCATCGTAGAGCTTCTCTGACACTTGGTTTACTTACTTTCCCGTATTCTCTTAGCTTACTTTCTTCAAATGGGTAAAGTGGATGAGGAGGAATTAAACTTTTTGCATTGTAAAACTCTTTCAACCAAACAGTGACCAATTCAACCATTGAGTCGCCACTAAGTTGTTTTAATTCTAGTGGTTTTCGTTGTGTATATTTTGAAATTCTATCAGGCGTACCACCTGGCATTGAGTTTATCCTATGTATCCATGTTTCAGATAGCATTACTGTAATAATAACGACACCTTGACTAAGTTCAGAATTTTCGAGAGTGTCATGGAGAATTTTGACTAAATTAGCAATTACGCTTTCGGTTGGAAACCCATCCTCAGTAGAGTTGTTTTTAACATCTATTTCGTCAAAACAAATAACGACTGGGTTATAAAAACTAACCAAATTCAATATTTGCTGAATATTTTTAAGAGCTTCAGCTTCTCTATCTTGATTTGTTTTACTAGGATTAGGTAGTCCCAACTCATCAGCATTAACTTGAGCCAACTCTCCACCAGATAACCATTTGATTGCAAAAGGTGCTTGAGTTTCTGAAAGCGTCCACAAAATAGCCCGAAGAATATAAGGATCTGCATTGGTTTTAGTTTTGAGAACTTCTTTTTGCAGAGCATTGATCAAGTTTTTGTTTTTAGCCAACCTACTTGCATACGCTTGGTCAAATTTTTTGACTAACTCTGCTGGAGTGGAGGAATTGTCAGTTTTAACTTCGCTTACCATAGCTGCGGCTACTTCCTGCCACTGCATAACCCACTGACTACCAGTTTTGCTCAGACTATCGGCTAGGGTTTGCTGGAATTGGTACTTAACCAAATTTAAGTCTGTATAGTTATTAGCGCTCGCATAGACAAATAAAGCACCACCTTCTTTTTCGAGATGATGACGAATGCGACTAAGGAGGTGGGTTTTACCAACTCCCTGCTGTGCAGTTATAGCAATTGAAGTCACTTTGTCTTGACTAGATTGACTTGTTCGCACTAATTCAATTGCTATAACTGCATCAGAAGCATGGGCATTTAAGCTAGGTACGTCTGGCGATTTCTTCTTCCAAATATCCTGTTCTTTAACAATGCCAGCGTTTATAAATGGATTGTCGCTTTGGATGGCATCATTGATGGCTTCTATGGGAGACGTAGGGTTATTTGTCATAGTGATTCTGTAAGGTGTGAGTTAATGCGCGGGGATTAGGGGGAATCTGATTAATTCAAACGCTTGGCGTAAGAGCGCAATCCTACTCCAGGTATGGTGATTGAGTCGTCACGTTTATCAGAATTAAAGTCTGGTATCTCTCCAGTCATCAGCTGAAAAATATCGTTAGCTTGCATTTCTAGCAGCCAATCACTGAACTGTGTACGACTAACCCGATCGCCTATCTCTCTCCTAATTCTGTAAATTGGCACTAAATCATCTAGGTTGTAGTTTTGGTTCAACTTGTCGTAGACTTCTAACGCCACAGATTTAAATTCGTCGTAAGATGCGATCGCACTCTTCCCATTAACTAGTACATCTGCACCAGTTACCGCAACATCCATCTGACTAATCCACTTCACCAATGCATTCGCCGCCCAAGTCCCGACAATCGTTCCTTGAAACTTAAAATCACCACTCCTCAAACCCTCACCCAATACCTCTAAACCCTTACCAGATGTCAGAGAATATCCTTTTTTGGAGATGGCGATCGCACCTTGGTTCTGTAATTCCTCGCATATGCCCTGATAATCTGCTACCTTCTGGCTTTTGGATACAATTCGCTTAGTGAATTGACCCTTCTTAACTTCCTGCTGTGTTCCTCCCAAATCCCACAAAGCCAAAAGGAGACGAGTTCTAGTTTGGACTGTATTTTGTGATGTCATATTGAGTGTATTTTTTGACAATATATTTCGTAGCGGCTGTATCTTTGTAATTTATTTACTCCGAAAAAATAACCGGGAAATTGCTGAAGATTTCGGCGTTTCAGCTAAATTGGTTCATCAAAAATTAATAAAATATTTCCTTGGGATGAATACAGTTCTCTCAAAGGCAGGATGGAATACCTGAGAAAATCGATCATGATATAGAAACGTTGTAGCTGATGCAGTTGTAAATTCAGTGGTATATGTTTTTTCAATGCGAAATAACAGGAATTCCAACTTTGTTTTTGCAACAGCAAGGCTTTTAGCAAATACAGGTGATGAAGAAATCCGATGATTACAATATTTAAAGAAAGTAAAATAGTTTCGCGTCTATTTGCAGTACTGCTTTCAGCATTGCTAATGGTGCCCTTGCTAAGTAGCTGCGGAGGCGCTTCCCGTACTGCTACGCCGCCACCTGTTGACGACACAATCGGTAGAACAGTGAGCGATCGCAACACTACAAAGCAACCCGAAGTTAAAAATAAGGGAATGGGTACAGGGCAAAAAGTGGCACTTCTAGCAGGAGCCGCAGCACTTTACTATATGTACAACCAACATCAGAATGCTTCAAAAGAAGGAGCGCAAGGTAAGTACTATCTTTCCAAGAATGGGCGTGTATATTACCGTGACGCTGAAAAACGTGCTCACTGGGTAACGCCACCATCAGAAGGAATTCGAGTACCAGAATCTGAGGCACAAAAGTATCGGGAATTCCAAGGCTATAACCGGAGTTCCACAGGTCGCGATCTCACTGGCATAACTTCATCCGCAGCTCCAGCAATCTAGATCAGCGAAGCGTGTGTAAATCTAAAGCGGGTTTCCCGGAGGATAACGCCGATCGCGCACGTCGGAAACACGAACTTAAATCAGGAGACAGATTATGGTAGATGACTTTTTGCGAAAGGCGAAGGATTTCCTCACCGGGTCGAACAGCGATCAAGATGCTGAAAATCGCGATGGGCTACGCCCCGCCGTAGGCGACCGCAATGTCCGTCCAGCCAGCGAAGATCCCTACGGTGATCCCGCAGACTCGGCATCTTACGGCAAGCTTACCCCAGCCAGTCAAGACCCCTACGGCGATCCCGCAGATATCGCCTCGTCTTACGGAAACGTTCGCCCAGCTAGCGAAGACCCTTACGGCGACCCCGCAGATCAAGGAGAGTTTGGCGACGTTCGCCCAGCCAGCGAAGACCCCTACGGCGATCCCGCAGATCAGGATTCCCGCCGTTAAGCCAAACTAATGTTGTGATGTTGGTTTTCTGCCTCCTGCCTTCTTCACCAATATTTTCATCCCAGACTTTTAACCAAAAGTCGGGGATATTGTTGTTCAGTTTAACTAAACTGCTCCTCTGCATCCAAGTTGAACAGCATTTGCAGAGTTTGCATACAGCGCCGTCTGGCTTCAACATCTTGCTGCGATCGCAATTGCACCATCGGATCATGTAAAATTTTATTGACAATTCCCCGTGTTAATGCTTCAATTACCTCTTGATGTTTTTCCGCAAATTCTGAACCCAATCTTGACAAAGCTTTTTCTAATTCTTGTTCGCGGATGGTTTCGATTTTATTTCGCAGACAGCTAATAGTAGAGACAGTTTCTAGACTACGCCACCAAATATCAAAAGCTTCCACTTCTTCCTCTAAAAGTTTCTCGGCTTCCTGTGCAATCTTGCGACGGCTTTCGTAGTTTTGCGCTACTACTGCCTTCAAATCATCCACATTAAATGCTTGCACATTTGCCAATTCATTCACATCCGCATGAACATTGCGCGGCACAGAAATATCAAATAACATCAGAGAGCGCTGAACTTCTAGAACCATTTCCAACTTGGCGCGGTCAAGTATTGGCTCTGTCGCCGAAGTACTGGTAAACACTAAATCGCTATCGGCAATTACGGCCATCATTTCCGATAGCGAATGAATTTGGATCGGTTGTTCGGGGAACTGCTTCGCTAATTCTTGAGCGCGATCGCGGGAACGATTTACAATACTAATCTGCACAGCCCCTTTAGAAAGTAGGTGTTGCACCAGCAACCGCGACATTTTACCAGCACCCAGAATTACGACTCGGCAAGCAGCTAAATTTGCCACCTTGATCTGGGCTAACTCCACAGCTGCCGAACTGATAGAGACAGCGCCAGTGCCAATACTAGTTTCAGTGCGAACCCGCTTCCCAGCTGTCAGCGCTTGTTTAAATAATCGATTTAAAATGGTTTTTATACCGTTATATTGCTGTCCTAATTTGTGAGTAGTCTTCACCTGAGCCAGAATTTGACCTTCTCCAAGTACCAAACTATCTAAACCACCTGCTACCCGCATAATATGCATTACTGCATCATCATGCAGCAACATAAACAGGTGTTGGCGCAGAGAAAGCACAGACAATTTGCTGTATTCTGCCAGAAACTGAGTTACTTCCCGGATACCTTGATCTATTTCACTGGTAACAATGTAGATTTCCAGGCGGTTACAAGTGCTAAGAATTGCAACTTCGCTAATATTAGGATAGCTGGCCAGATGAGCGATCGCACTTTCAATTTGTGGCTCTGGAATGCTCAGTTTTTCCCGGACTTCTACTGGGGCTGTTTTATGGCTTAACCCCACCACTGCTATATTCATTTGCTAAATTTTAGTTACTAGTTGGTAGTTGGAAATAAAGTATTGAATGAGAATAGGGAATGGGGAATTTTCGTTTATTGGTTGTTAGTTTTTCCCAGCAACAAACAATAATTAATCACTAACTACTAACTATTAACTACGGTAAGGGTGAAGCATTTTGGTGAGTATTTTTCAGTTTCATAGAAAGATTTCTTTCCAAATGCTTCGCCCTTACTTTTACCATTCCCCATTCCCTAAAAATTACTTCAGTTGGAGAGTCTTCGGTTCATTAAACATATGAATTGTATCAACAAATCGAGCAGTTTTCGACTGGTTAGAAATTACCAAGCTTTCAGTTCTTGCTCCGCCCTTGAAGAAACGCACGCCTTCCATGAGATTACCAGTGGTAATGCCGCAACCAGCAAACAGAACAGTTTTACCAGATGCCAGTTCATGAGCATCATAGACCTTATCGGGGTCATTGATATTCATAGACTTTAAGCGATCGATGTTAGCTTGTTTGCTTTCTCCAATCAGACCTGTTTTTACTACTTCTGGATCGTAGATCAGTTGACCTTGGAAGTGTCCACCCATAGCACGCATTGCGGCTGCGGAGATTACACCTTCAGGAGCAGCACCAATACCCATCAGCGCGTGGATATCAGTTCCAGCAAAACCACAGGATATGGCTGCACCCACATCACCATCTGAAATTAGGGAGACTCTCGCTCCAGCCTCACGGATTTCTTTAATTAAATCATTGTGACGTTCACGCTTCATGACCACGATCACAAGCTCTTCAATAGAGCGCTCTAGACACTCAGCGAGAATTTTGAGGTTTTCCGTTGCTGACTTGTTAATGTCTACCTTGCCCTTAGCTGCGGGAGGTGCTGCTAACTTCTTCATGTAAAAGTCAGGAGCAGCAAATAATCCACCCTTTTCCGAAATTGCCAAGACAGCCATCGAACCAGGTTGCCCATAAGCTACCAAGTTTGTACCTTCACAGGGGTCAACGGCGATATCAATTTCAATTAGTTCATCAGGGTTACAGACATTTTGGGCATCTGGTTGGGTACAGATACCAACTTCTTCTCCGATATAAAGCATGGGCGCATCGTCGCGTTCGCCTTCACCGATAACGATGCGACCCCGCATATGGATTTTATTCATCCGCTCGCGCATAGCTTCCACTGCTACCTGGTCAGCAATGTTTTTTTCGCCTTTGCCCATCCACTTTGCGGATGCGATCGCGGCTTGCTCGACTACTTCAATAATCTCTAACCCAAGTGTATTTTCCACAGAGCCTGCCCTCTCAACTGCTTGAATTTCCGTCGTTTTATCTAGCTATTTCAGTCTTCAAGTCTACCAAAGGGCGGATACACGTGGAAGAAAGTTAAGTTTTACTGCTAACTGGTTAGGAAAGTGCCAGTTATGACCTCTTTTTTTCGGTCATACTACTCCAGCATAGACAGGACTTACGCAAAATTACGAAAAGAAGCCCTGAAAACTATACCTGCTATTTTGGCTTTTCTCTCAATGTGTAATATCATGCCCGCTTGATTGCTTATTAAACCCAAAGAACCCCACCCCGCCAAAGCTATGCTTTGTCTCCCCTCCCCGCTTGCGGCTACGGTGTACACACAAGTCGGAAATAGTAGTCTGTCAAGGATAATTTACGAGGACATTCTCTGTAGAGACGGCGATTTATCGCGTCTCTCTAACGTGTCTTTAGACGGCGATTTATCGCGTCTCTCTAACGTGTCAGCCCTTTAGACGGCGATTTATCGCGTCTCTCCAACGTGTCAGCCCTTTAGACGGCGATTTATCGCGTCTCTCCAACGTGTCAGCCCTTTAGACGGCGATTTATCGCGTCTCTACATGAGGGCTTTCTGGCTTGTCCCAACCGTATTGGGGTAAAACTGGATTGACTTGTGTGTACACCCTAGCCGCTTGCGGGGAGGGGTTCTTTTATTATGGGTAATCTGGCGGACATGATATAAGTCCTATATTTATTTATGGTAACTATGCAAAAGTGGATTCCAGCGCCATCAATACCAGCAATGATCTAGGCTATAGACATAGTTAAAACCTTGCTTAAGATAAATATGCTGGACTTTCTTAATCCTCTCTTAAATCGCCATCCAGAGCGAGTTAAAGCCAACGTCGAACTTTACACATGGCAAACTTGTCCTTACTGCATTCGTGCCAAGATGCTGCTGTGGTGGAAAGGTGTAAATTTTACTGAATATAAAATCGATGGTGACGAATCAGCCAGAGCTAAAATGGCAGAACGCACTAACGGACGACGTAGTGTACCGCAAATTTTTATCAATAATCAGCATATTGGCGGCTGCGATGACCTTTATCACCTAGACAGCCAAACTCAACTCGATTCCCTTTTAGCCCAAGCTGCTATTTAGCATTTGCGTAAGCCCCTACTTTTTCTTTCTTGTAGGATGGGCGTTTTGGCCAATGCAAAGGCGGATAAAACGCCCACTCTACAAAATCAGGACTTACGCACTGTACAAATTAATCATGGTATATTTTTACCAAAATAGGTTATTTCAGGCTTTGATGCTAAATAAGTCCGCGATGTAGGGGCAATTCATGAATTGCCCCTATGATAGATGTGGTTTTTTCCATCACATATATTTGGTATTTTCTGTCAATGCGTAAGTCCTGAAAATGTGTTGAATTTTGAAATTTTTATATTAATCAGAATATGTTAACTAACTACACAGAATATCTTATACATCAACAATGGATGAGTTATGCACTAGAATTAGCAAAAGTAGCAGGTGATGCAGGTGAAGTCCCTGTAGGTGCTGTTATCATTGATTCAACTGGCAAATTGTTGGCACAAGGAGAAAACAGAAAAGAGCGCGACAAAGATCCTACCGCTCATGCGGAAATTCTTGCTCTCAAGATAGCTGCAACAACTTTACAAAATTGGCATCTTAATGAATGTACCCTCTACGTAACTCTCGAACCTTGCCCGATGTGTGCAGGTGCTGTTGTCCAAGCGCGTCTAGGATTACTTGTATATGGAGTAGACGATACCAAAACTGGCGCAATTCGTACAGTTATTAACATACCCGATAGTGCTGCTTCTAATCACCGTTTACAGGTAATGGGAGGCATTCTAGAGTCAGCCTGTCGTCAGCAATTACAGGCTTGGTTTGCCACTAAGCGGCGTATGGGAAACTAACGGACAGAGGTAAAACTGTCCATCTAGTACGGCACAAGTCAAGCAAGAGAATCTACGGTGTAACTAATTAGACTTTTCGTTAAATTTTACCTGTCAATCAGCTGCATCCTTCATGATGAAATTTTATTCTTCATCCGATACCTGCCAACACACAGTAGTAGACCCTCAAGTAGCTGGTACTACCTCAAGGGTTTCTCCTTGGTTAAGTCCTCTGGCACATTTATTAGGGCGTCACTGCCTATTACCATTATTCTTTGGGCAAATTAGAGTAACCGGACAAAAAAATATCCCGACAACTGGGCCTGTAATCCTTGCGCCTACTCATCGAGCGCGTTGGGATGCCTTGGTTGTACCCTACGCTACTGCTGATTGTATGACAGAACAAGACCTGCGGTTCATGGTGAGTATTGACGAATGCCAAGGCTTACAAGGCTGGTTTGTGCGACGTTTAGGGGGGTTTCCGGTAAATTCTAAGCATCCCTCAATCCAGACGCTGCGACATGGAGTTGAGCTACTTCAGCAGAAAAAAGCTTTGGTAATCTTTCCAGAAGGTAATATTTATCGTGATGGCCAAGTTCACCAGTTGAAGCCTGGAATTGCTCGTCTTGCTTTGAGTGCTGAATCTAGTCATTCCGGGCTGGGAGTGAAAATTATACCTATAGGCATTAATTACAGCCAACCTTATCCAAATTGGGGTACTGATGTGAGTATTCACATTGGCTCCGCAATCACAGTAACGGATTACACGAGTGGCTGTGTAAAACAAGATGCTAAAAGCATCACATCTGATTTAGCAAAGGCACTGCAACAATTAAGCCATCAAGAAACAAAAATTACTAATCACGCATTTGCAGAAATTACTAATTCTTAATCTCGTCAAACCTAGATATCGCTGATCAGGGCGATTTAAGTTAGTTACTATACAGGGGTAATGGGAACTCTATTAAATCGAATTTCAGTCTAAATCATAGATACTTAGGATGTAAATTTACTTTGTCGAAGACCAAAACAGAGTTAAGATACCCGAAGTTTCCATAACTTTTTTATATAGTTGTCGCACTAATTGATCCCATGAACACTGCTGCCGCTGTTACCTTGATGCACCGTACTTTTTTATCAGTCATAGCAGTCCTCAGCTTGCTATCACCTGTGAATGCTCAGGTATCACAGTCACCAAGTACTACCAGCCAACCACTACCTATTGACCCCAACGATCCCAATAACCTCCGCCCCATAACCGAAAGTAACAGCCTTTTGAGCATTGTAGGTGGCGATCGCCTCATGAAAGATGCAGAACAAGCCGTTTCTGCTCAAAACTACCCCTTAGCTGCCAAGAAACTGCAAGAAGCACGTCAGATTTATAATCAGCTATCTAATTTTTATCAAGAGTTAAATACTAGCTTTTCGGGAATTGACAATAGAGTTTCTGATTCTCAGCGGCAAAAAGCTCTATTAACAGCCCAAAAGCGAGATGAAGCGACCTTTCAGCTAGCATTGGTACATCGAGCCCAAAATCAGCCAGAATTAGCTGTACCGTTGTTGATTCAAATAATTAAGAGTCAAAACCCAACGCGCGATTTAGGCAAGAAAGCCTATAAACAGTTGTTTGAATTGGGTTTTGTGGATTCTCCCTATCCCAAAGAAGGTGGTAGTTCATCTTCCTCATCCCAAAAAAAATAAATTAAATTTTTGTTGCCTGTTTTCTCAATCTCCCCATCTCTCTGAGCAGTACCTTGGAACGCTCCAGTGCTAAGATAGGATTATCTGCCCTAGCTTTGATCCAGCGTTCTCAAAAATCCACCTCAGAAACGCATTTATCCCCAGCCTTGCCAAAACCTGAAGTTGGCACAGGCATTTGCTCTATATCTGTTAATAATAGAAAAGTAAGTTTTTTCAGGAATAGCGATGATTAGTCCGCAGCAGGTTGAGGCAATGATCAAGGCGGAACTGCCAGACGCCCAGGTTCAGGTGCAAGACTTGACTGG
>Ga0105049_10011311_pt1 | contig 10220 bp, 5 predicted proteins | sample MAT06_FD_78087 | JGI IMG/M metagenome (GOLD analysis project Ga0105049, IMG submission 78087) | Freshwater microbial communities from Lake Fryxell liftoff mats and glacier meltwater in Antarctica - MAT-06 | ecosystem: Environmental > Aquatic > Freshwater > Ice > Liftoff microbial mat | place... | reverse complement strand
TAGGCGTGGCGGACAAAGAAGCTCTCTTCGTTGTAGTCGCTGTCGATGAACCAGCAGGCGATGCCGTCGGGACCGTCGCTGCGCACCTCGCCGGTGTTGGGGTGGAACACGTCGACGCCGACGATCTGCACGCGCACGAGGTCCTTGAAATCGGGCTCGGGCCCCCCAGGGAGGATGCGGATGTCGGGCTCGCCAAAGATGACGAAGAGGTTGCCTTGCCGGTGTTCTTCAGGTTGTCGGCCATGTGCAGGTCGGCGTTCATGCGCGCCTTCAGGACCGGGATGCGGCCGAGCTTGTCGAACTCTGAGGCATGCGCCTCGTAGTTGAAGGCGCAGGCGATGAGCACATCGAAGTCAGCGTCGCCTGCCTCACGCGCAGCCGCGACCAGGTCGGGTCGGGTGACCGTGCCGAACTCGGGGCCGATGAAGATGGCCGCCCGGCGCTCGGGTCCGGTTTCGGCGTTGCCCTCGCGATACTTGCCCACGGCCGCGATGTAGGCGCCGGGCCACGGCACGACGGAGGTGAAGGTGATCTTGTCGGTCTTGTGCGCCTGCTGCACGCCGGCTGTGCGCAGGTTCTCGAGGATCATCGTTACGAATGTAGCGGCGTCGTCATCGAGGTCTTGGCGGGCGCGGCGCGCGAGCGGGTCGATCAGCTCGTCGTCGTGATCGACCGCGAGCACGCGATGCGGTGACACGCTCTCGACTGTAAACGGGCCTGCTACGCGCACCTTCTTCTTGTCCTCGTAGGGCTTGTCGTAGAGGAACTCCGACTCGGCTTTGGCCGCGATCGACGCGTCGATCTCGGCTTGGCGCGCGATACGTTCTTGCCACCATTCGGCGTGGGTCTTCTTCGCGGCCTCCGGCCATTTGGGGTCGGTCTCGCGGGGGATCTCCCATTCCTCCCAGGACTTTTTGAAAGCCTTGTTGAGCGCAGCGCGGAGCGGTTCGAGGCGAGCCTGGAACTTGTCCCAGATGACGTCGATCTCGGCGTTGTTGGCGATCGACTTGAGCGTGATGTGAGGGACGCGTTGGTAGACGAGCCCGTGGCGGATGTTGCCCTGCGTCGGCTGTTTTGACGGAGCCGAGCGCGTGATCTCCGCTTCCTTCGCCTGTCCTTCCGGAGAGTCCTTGAGCAGGTAGAACGGGTACCGCGCACCCATGACACGCGCGCGCGCGAGCGCCAGTGCGACGCGAGATGTGTCGATCGTGATCCAGCGCCGGCCCCACTGCTCGGCCACTGTCGCAGTTGTACCCGACCCGCAGGTTGGGTCGAGGACGAGGTCGCCTGGGTCAGTGGCCATCAACAGACATCGCTCGACCACGTTCCGATTCGTTTGTACGACGTAAGTTTTTGCATCGGCAAATCCAGAGGTGATCGTGTCAGTCCACAGGTTTGAAAAGGGCGTGATAGAGAAATCTTCGAGAAAGCGGACATATCGAAGAGTATTGCCGATGAAAATCATTCGCTTGCTGAGCGAGAGCCGCTCTAGCCCCGGTCCATCCGTCTTGAATGTCCCTTTTTTGACCTCGAATCGTTTGCCCTCGTACGTGAACTCTCTGATATCGTCCCCCTGAGCTGGGCGCTGGCTTGTGATATTGTCGTGGGCGAACACTCTTAGTCCAGACCCGACTGGCCCACTGGAGGTCCAATCAGTCAACGACCTCCGAATGCCATCCTTGTCCTGGCCAAGCGTGTATTGCGTTGCACCAGCCTCCCCCGGCGCCTTGGACGAGAATAGTGGGCGATATTTTGGTGCATCGGTCTTCGAATACCAAAGCAGGCAATCAAAAACCCCTGAAAGGTCATCGGACGAAGACGATGACGTCTTCTGAAAGATGACTTGCGAAATCAGCCGGTCATCACCAAAGACCTCATCCATCACCGCCCGCACCCGGTGGACGTTCTCGTCGCCGATCTGCACGAAGATCGAACCCGACTCGGTGAGCAGGTCCCGCATCACCGTCAATCGGTCCCGCAAATACGTCAGATAACTGTGGATGCCGTCGCGCCAGGTGTCGCGGAACGCTTTGACCTGCTCTGGCTCACGCGTGATGTGCCCGATATTGCCATCTTTCACGTCACGGCTGGTGGTGCTCCACTGGAAGTTCGAGTTGAACTTGATGCCATACGGCGGGTCGAAATAGATGCACTGCACCTTGCCGCGTAGGCCCTCGCGCGCCGCCAGACTCGCCATGACTTGCAACGAGTCGCCCAGGATCATGCGGTTCGACCAGTTCTGGTCGTGCCGATAGAATTCGGTCTTGTCAGCGTCCTTCGGCACGCCGTTGAACGCGGCGAACAGATCGATCTGCTTGGCGCTTTTCACCGCCTCGGGCTCCGCCGCGCGCTCGCGCGTCTCGCGCAGAAGCTCGTCGATGAGCGTCTTGGGATGGACCTTCTCCTGGATGTAGATGGGCGGCGCGGAAATGACGAGCTCGCTCCAGTCCTGCTCGTCCTTGCCGCGCCACATGAGCTGCGGATCGAGATCCCGGTTGCGGTCGTAGATTACCGACACCGGCACCTGGTCGTTCTTGGCGACCACCGACTGGAACTCCGCGGTGGGGATATTGCGCCGCTGCGCGTCGTTATGCGTCAGGGTCTCCACTGTCTTGTCCGCTGACGTGGTCGACGTGTTCTTGGCTTTCGGCGTCGTGGTCTTCTTGGCCATCGAGGGTCTCCTCTATCAGCATGCCCAGCTCGTCGGCGACGCGGCGAACGCCTGACACGAACACGCGGAAGCTGTGTGATGTGTTTTCTTCTGGACGGAGCACGGCGCCCATGGCGCGCGCTCCGCTGCCCTTCTGGAACGATGGCGCCAGCGCCTTGACGGCCGACGACGGCCGCACGATGCGGTCGGGGTCGCGATACTTCTTGCGCACCGCGGGGCTCACCGCGTGGCGCACGCCGAAGGCTTCGGCCAGCGCGTCGAGGTCGCCCAGATACCAGCTCTCGAGCTCGCGACAGACGATGCGGACCAGCGTCTCGGGTCGCCCCGCCTCGACGCACAGGCGGGTCAGATTACCCTTGGTGGCCGTACACGGCGCAACGTCGGCGTCGCGCACCACGACGAAGCGAACGTTGGGCTCGCGCCACGCGCGCAGCTTGCGCGGCAGGCTTTTCTCGAGGTCCGACTTGCCCTCGTGCGGCACACACAGGAAGTGCCGCCCGGCCTCCCAGCCGGGGACCATGCGCGGCAAGAGCCCTTCGAGCAGCCCCTTCATCGAGGGTTCTTCGAGCATGAAGATGAGGCGCGCCATCAGCGATTGAGCCCCTCTAATAGACCCTGCTTCCACAGGTAGCCCGGCAGATCGCCGGCCGCGAAGAGCGCGTTGAGGTTCTCCGACTCGCTGGCTCGGGTGATGCGCGTGAAGCCCTCGTGCTTGGCGAGGCAGTAGATCTCGTCGAGCGTCAGCGCATTGAGGAAGTCGGGCGAGTGGCTCGAGATGAAGACCTGTCCACCACGCTCGGCGTACTCGCGGAACTCCTCGGCCAGCTCGGGCAGTAGCTCCGGGTAGAGCTGGTTCTCCGGCTCTTCGATGGCCAATAGTGGATATGGCTGCGGGTCATTGAGCAGGACCAGGTATGCGAACATCTTGATGGTCCCATCCGAGACGTGGCGCGCGATGAACGGGTCCTTGAAGCTGCCGTCCTGGAAGCGCAGGACGAGGCGCCCGTCCTCGGTCTCGCGCGGCTCGACGAGCGACACGCCGGGCACACGCCGCTGCATGCCCTCGATCACGCGCTTGAACGCAGCGGGGTGTTGCTGAAAGAGGTAGCTCGCGACCAGCGCCAGGTTGTCGCCGCGCGTCGAGAGGTGCTCGGCAAGGCCGTCCTCCTGGCTCGGCCGCGCCTCCGACACGTGGAAGTCCGAGATGTGCCAGTTCTCGATCATGCTGCGAAAGGCGCTGGCGGCTTTAAAGCGCTCGAACTGACCGAGGCCTTTGATGGCCAAGATGTCGGGCGCCAGCTCCTGCTCTTCGCGCGTCAGCTCTTCGTCGGGCTTTAAGAAGTCGCCTTCGTTGATGATGGCGTAGCCCTTGCCGCGCGCGAAGTCCAAGAAGCGAAAGGGCGCGCCGTGACGCCCGCGCTTGTAGCGCAGCACCTCGCGCTCGATGACCGTCTTGCCGTCATGCTGGCCGAGCTCGAGCACGTAGGTCACGAGGCGGTCGATGCCCAGGATGTTGAGGCGGAACTGAAGCGTCAGCTCGATCGACTGGTCCGCGAACCCGCGGCTGGCAAGCTCGCGATAGCCGCCGCGCTTCTGCACCGCCTTGGCGACATTGTTCGCGAGCGCGTCCTTCAGGAACGAGAAGACGTCGAAGAGCGTGGACTTGCCCGTGCCGTTGGCGCCGACGAGCACGCACAGACGGGGGATCTTGGTCAGCTTCACGTGCTGGAAGAGGCGGTAGTTCTTGATCTCGATCGATTCTATCTGCACCAGCTCGCCTCAATCCGCCGCAGTCGCGACGGTCCCGGCAACGGCAGCCGAAGGCGATACGACGGCCCCGGCAACGGCAGCCGAAGGCGATACGACGGTCCCGGCAACGGCAGCCGAAGGCGATACGACCGTTGCAATCAGCTCAGCCACCCTGTCCGACACCTTGGCTTTGAAGTCCGACTCGATCTGGTAGACCTCGCCCAGCTCGGCGAAGGCCCAACGGCCATACCGGCCGTCGTGGTTCACGCCGGGGATCCAGCGCGTCTCCATCGTGGCCTTCTTGTCCTTGGCGTTCTCGCCCCGGTAGCCCTTGATCTCGACGACGAGGTTCAAGAGGTCGGCCCCACCGTGACCATCCTCGACCCGCACGATGAAGTCCGGTCGATATTGGTGCAGCTCGCCCTCGAACTGAAACGGCACCTCGAAGCCGAGGCCCGCGTTCTTGACGTAGGCGCGGACCCGCGGATGCGCCTCGACGACGCGGCACAGCTCGGCCTCCCAGCTACTGTCCAAGACCACCAGGTTGACGTGGCTCTTGTTGGCGTCGGCATTCCACAGGGTATCCCGTGACGTCCGGTAATTGACGTGCGTGCTCGACCCCGTCGGATTGAACGGGTCCAGCGTGACGGCTATCTTACTGGTTTGCGCGTGCGCGCGCGTAATGGCGTCGGTGATGCGCGCACACGCCAGGTCGGCCAGCGTCTTGTAGACGAGCTGAGCTGGGTAGGTGCCGCCCACGCACTCGAGCTGGGTGTCGAGCCAATCACGCGCGATGCGCTTGAGCTGCCCGAAGAGGTTCAGGCGCGGCTCGCCATTCTCGTCGCGCCAGCGTGTTTGTATGAGGTGCGCGGTCAGCTCGTAGAGCACCGTCGACGGTCGCACATCGCCGGTGTGGACCAGGTTGAGGTTCACGCGCTCGCCGATGATGCCCGAGTTCTGGGTCTCGGTGGCGCCCACCAGCTCGGGCTTCAGCACCAGCTTACTGTCCTCGTTGAACTTCCATTCGAGGCGCGTGGCAGGCAGCTCGACGCGATAGCCGACGACACGCGGGAACCGAATCTCCAGCGCCACTCGCTCGGGCAGCGCGTGGATGCGCGTGCTTGGTGGCGGCGGCTGGGGCGTAGCGATCACGGGCTTGGCGGTGAAGTCGAACGGGATGCCCAGGATGTCGGCGTACTCGGGCTCGAAGAGGTCCTTGTCGTTCAGCTCGTACGATTGGCGGCGCAAGGCACGACCGATGACCTGCTCACACAGGAGCTGGGTCCCGAACGCGCGCACGCCGAGCACGTGCGTCACCGTGTTGGCGTCCCAGCCCTCGGTCAGCATGGCGACCGACACCACGCAGCGGATCGAGCCGCCGAGCTTGCCCTCCTTACCGACCGTGTTCATGACCTCGCGCAGGAGCTGTTGATCGCTGAGGTCTTGGTTGCCGTCGCCGGCCCCATCCCGCTTGACTTTCTCCTGCCGGAAAAGCGCGATCTCGTCGGCCGCCGCGCCGCGGAACTGGTCGTCGAGCGCCTCGCCACTCTCGAGCTGCTCACTGTCGATGAGCAACGTATTGGGCCGTGGCAGCGGCTCACCGTGCTCGTCGAAGTTGCGGAAAAGTGCCAGTCGCCCGTTCTGCAGCGGCAGCACGGTGCCGTCGGGCAGCTTGCGATGAAAGCCGGAGATGAAGTCGTAGACGAGCTTCGAGGTCGTCGTGTTGTTGCACACGACGATGAAACACGGCGGCACCTTCGAGCCGCGCTCCATCCAGGCGTCGTAGGTCAGCTTGTAATGGCCGTAGAGCGCTTCGAGCGCGGTCTGGAGCTGCACCGGCAAGTCGAGCGGGTCGGCGTCCGGCCCCTGGCCGCGGCGCTTCTTCGGCATCTTCTTGCCGATGTGCTTCCACAGCTCGCGATACATCGGCATCTCGACGCCGGGGATGTTGTCGGCGATGGGCACGCGCGGCAGCTTCACGATGCCGCACTCGATGGCGTCCATCAGCGAGAAGTCGGACATGGTCCACGGGAACAGCGTGCCCTCGACGTAGCCCGAGCCAGACAGGAAAAACGGCGTCGCGGAGAGGTCGATGACGCGACTCACGCCGAGCTTGCGCTTGACGCTCTCGAGGCCGGTTATCCACTGGCGCGCGGCCTTGCTGTTCTTCTCGGCCTCCTTCTTGTCGTCGGCGTCGAGCGCGTCGACGTCCTCCCCATGCTCGCCACCCTCACTCGGCTTCTCGCGGTAGCAGTGATGGGCCTCGTCGTTCAAGACCATGATGTCTTTCATGCCCATGAGATCGGGCATGACCCGCTGGATCATCTGGCCCTCGGTCTCGAGCGTGTCGAGCTCCTCGCCGCGCCCCTGCAGCAGCGAGCGACCACCCTTGCTGAGCTCGATGCGCTCGCGCAGGCGGAAGGCGTGGAAGTTCGTGATGACGAGCTTCGCCTTCTGCATGTCGAGCAGCATGTCCTGGGGCACCAGCTCGCGCGTCGAGTAATAGCTGTCGGGGTCATTGGGCAAGAGCACGCGCAGGCGGTCTTTGATCGTCAGGCCCGGCGCGACGATCAGGAAGCCCTTGGTGAAGCGCTTGCTGTTCGGGCGACGCACGGCGTTGACGGTCTGCCAGGCGATGAGCATCGCCATGACCGTGGTCTTGCCCGCGCCGGTCGCGAGCTTCAGCGCGATGCGCATGAGCCGCTCAGTGGGTGGCGTCGAATCGGGATAGGCGTCGTTGCTGGCACGCTCGAGATAGTCGAGCGCGACCTTGCCGGCTTTGCCGAGCGTGGGCGCGACCTCGGACAGCCAGATGATCGTCTCGATCGCCTCGAGCTGGCAGAAAAAGGGACGGACTCCCTTGAAGTCATAGTTGCGCCAATGGTCCAGCAGGCGCGCCGTCTCGGGCGTGACGTTCCAGTTGCTTGGCTTTTCGCGGCGCCAGCGGTCGACCTGCTCGCGCACCTCGTTCACTACGGTGGCGGTGTTCTGATAGGCCTGCTGCGAGGACGAGATCCCGACGTCGTCCAAGCCGAGCTCGGCTTGCTTGGCGGAGTGCTTCTTCGGCTTCGGGATAGGCGTCACGAACGACGCGCGCCGCCGATTCTCAATGAGGTGCTGGGTCGGCTGGCCGGACTTGTCGAGCTCCCAGTGGCGCGTTGGACGCTTATAGGGGGAGTTCAGGATCGGCTTGGCGAAGAACGCGTCCGACGACGACGACGAAGAAGACGTGGAGGTGGGCTCGGTCATGCGCGGCGTCTGCTCCGAGGTGGCAGGGGACGCGAGCCAGCGCTCCGTCGGTTGGGTTCGGTTCTTAGCGCGGATGGCCGGTGCTGGGTAGGCGACTCCGGCGACCCAGGCGACCCTACCGCCGCGCGCTCCACGGCCGCCGCACTGAACGTACAGCCAGCCGGTCCGGAGGCGGTCCGAGCGTGGGGCGGACGGGTGAGGGGTCGGTGGGAACCGACCTCGTTGTGGGGTCGGTGTGTAAGCGTCCCGGTTGCCACCGGCCAGGATGGCGCGGGGCGTACTCTGACGATCGGGTCGCCACTTGGTGGCTGCAATCGTGACCACGGTGGAATGCGGGTCCGAACCGACCGCCTCTCGCGCGCCGCACGTGAGCGGGTCGGTTCGGACTCGCCTGGATGTTGGGGATGACTGTTTGGGTCGAGTCCGGACGGGTTGACTACGATTTCGTGGTCGGCGACCTTCTGCACTCACCGGGCGATGCGGCGGCGCTCACATACACCTCCCTAGATCTGGGAGAACCTATGGGAATTACTGGTGCAAATGTGCGAGGGGCGCTGGCGGCGCCGCAGGACTACGAAGTGGAGATGAGTGGGCCGGAGCTGGTGTGGCTCAAGCCCAAGATCAAGGACGCAATAGACGGCATCGATGGCGCGACGCGGGCGACGCGGGCGGTGTCGACGCCCGAGATCGAGGGGAAGCGGAAGGACGCGACCGGATACGACGTCGCGCACGATGGCTGGCATCGGGCCGGCCACGGGGCCTTTGGGTTGGCCGAGATCGTGTTGGCCAAAAAAGACCCGGCGGCGCGTAAGGTCGTGGCGGCGGGCAAGATCTCGCTCTATCCGACCGGGCTCGACATCACGCAGCTCACCTGGGCGGGCGAGGGTGACGAGACGCACCTGTTTATGCAGCGGCTGGAGCGGCCCGAGGTGAAGGCCGCGCTCACGCTCGTCGAGACGGTCGTGCCGGGTGTCGTGGACTTCATGGGTGCCGCGGTGACCGCGGGCTCGAGCCTCGGCAAGACCATGCGCGAGCTGGCCGTGCTCGAGGCCGGTCGTGGTGAGACGCCGCAGATGTTCGCGGCCCGCACGCGCGGCATGCAGGTGCTGTCGCTCCTGCGCGCAGCCGTGGACGAGGCCTACCCGGCCAGCAACAAGGCCAACGCGGTCGTGCGCGAGAAGCTGATCGGGCGCTACCTCGAGCTGCTAGACCTGGCGGCCGACGACTCGGACGACAGCGGCGGGACCGGCGGCGGCGGGACCGGCAACACCGGCACAGGCGGCGGCGGGACCGGCAACACCGGCACAGGCGGCGGGACCGGCAACGCCGGCACAGGCGGCACGAGCTAAATTCAAGTCTTCGCGAAAGCGCCCGGCCAGGCTTCGCGTGGGAAGCTGGTCTGGGCGCAGGCGGTCTCGGGGCGACCGCATCCGAAGGCGCTGATTGGCATAGGCCGAGCAAGTCCGTTCGGACCGCCGAAAGGCGGCCCGAATCGTCTTGAGGGACGGCGCTGGACTGGGCTGATCACGCCCACGCCCACGCCCACGCCCGCGCTAGGGCGCAACCAGGAGCGGCGCGGCGTCAATGGCAGCGTGCACCAGGAACTCGACGAGCTCGTCGTCCAGGCGCGTGGCGATCATCGGAATCAGGCCCTGGAAGACGCAGTGTTGGGTCTCGCGATACAGGCTCAGCATGCCCCAGGGCAGGCTGGCATTGAGCGCCTGGAGGCGAATATCACTCGACGTCGGGTCACCCGGCCACCGTCGCGGCGGCAATGTGAGCACGCGTACGCCGATAAGCCATCCTGCGACGACGACGAGGTGTACGACGATCGGTCCGACGCCTGGCGGTGAGGCTCCGAACGCCAGCGACGATAGGTGGTCCATGCGGCGATAGGGCTGTCCGGCCTGATCAAGCACACGTGCGAGGTCATCGAGAGTGACCGCGGCGGGCGGTGGGCCGGAGTCGTTGCTGGAGTCGTCCTGGGGGTCCGCTTCCGGAGGCGCGAGCACGATGGGGCGATGGTGCGCAACGGCGTCGAGCACCTCGTCGAGGTGCGCGAGCAACGCATTGAGCCGACCCGGTAGACCGCGTCTGGCGGAGGCGCGGGTGCCCGCCCAGAGGCCGACCGAGGCGACGACGCGGGCGTGCTCGAAATCGTAGGCGAGATTGCCGATGCCCCAGTCGCGCGCGATTTCATCGAGGAGCGGCAAGTCCGTCTGCGGGTCGATCGCGTCGAGGTGGGCCGCGGCGCGCACCCGCAAGAGTGGCAACTGGACCTCGATGGTCAGCTCGAAACTGGGGGTCGCCACGAGGCGCGCGAGCGCGTGCTCGCCCTCGTGCACCAACATGTAGGCGATTTCGGCCTCGTCGAGGACCTGACGCAGGAGCTGCTCGTCGGGCTGCATGCGGCCTTTGCGCACGCCGGAGGACGAAGGCGCGCACGCCGAGATTGAAGGCGATCGGGCAGGGGCTGTCAACCGAGGGCGAGGGCGAGGGCGTGGGCGTGAGCGCGGACGTGAGCGCGGGCGTGAGCGAGGGCGTCGGCGCG
>Ga0105049_10011310_pt1 | contig 10220 bp, 5 predicted proteins | sample MAT06_FD_78087 | JGI IMG/M metagenome (GOLD analysis project Ga0105049, IMG submission 78087) | Freshwater microbial communities from Lake Fryxell liftoff mats and glacier meltwater in Antarctica - MAT-06 | ecosystem: Environmental > Aquatic > Freshwater > Ice > Liftoff microbial mat | place... | reverse complement strand
CGTGACGAGTCTGCCATCGGCGTACATGGTCACGAGCACGTCGCTGTCCCACCCGGTCGCGTAGATCGGCGCCGTGATCTCCCAGCCCTCGAACTTCTTCGCGCCCGCGGCCACCGGCACGATGACCGCCTTGCGCCGCTGAGCCGACGCGAGTGACTGCTCGAGCATCTCGATGGTGACCGCGCGTGGATGCCCGTACGCCCAGCCCGTCCACGTGCTCTTGCGATCGTGTGGTCCGCACGCGATCAGCGCGAGCTTGGGGGTCAGCGCCGCGAGCAAGCTCTTCGTCGTCGCGTTGTACGAGCCGTGGTGACCGACCTCGTAGACATCGCTGTCGAGCACCGTCGTGCCGCGGTGCTTCTCGAGCAGCGCGTCGATGCCGTCGTCCTCGAGGTCACCGGTGATCAGCAGCGAGGTCTTGCCGAGCGTGACCTTGACGACCACCGAGTGGTTGTTGAAGTTCTCGAACGACTTGCTGTCCCAGCGGACCGAGGCGCGATCGATCGCACCCCACAGCGCGCGAATGTCGGGATCGCCGTCGGGACAGACGACCGGATCGATCGTCGGGCTGGTCAGCCCACCGGCTGGCACCGTCGTGTTCGTTACGACCTGGTGCGGGATGTTCTTCGCCTTCGCCTTGCTGATCGCCTGGCGCTGCTGTGGTCCGCCCGAGCTGGTGATCAGCCCGTCGGTGACCAGGTGCTGCACGGTGAACTCGCCGAGCACCACACCGGCGCCGCGCACGTGATCGATGTGCGGATGTGTGAGCACCAGCAGCGCGAGCGTGTTGTCGAGATCCGGCCGGCTCTTGAAGAACAGCTTCAGGTACTCGACGAGATGCTCGGTGCTGTCGTAGCGCCGGTGCTGCTCGCCGCCGGTGTCGATCAGGATCGCGGCACACGAGAACTCGACGAGCGTGGCCGCCCCCTGCCCGATGTCGATCAGGTGCACGCGCATCTTCGGACCATCATCGGTCGACGTGAAGAACTGGCTGTCGAGCGTCGGCGGAAACGATCGCGGTGGCAGCGGCCGCGCGCGACCCGTTCCGCAGCCGACGACGAGCAGGAGGATCTGGAGCCAGCGCACCATGGCCTCAGCGTATGCGATTATGGGCTGGCGGTGATCGAGAGCACCGCGGCGCCCCACTCGGTGACCCGCCACTTGCGCATGCCCTCGACCGCGGCCAGCTCGGAGATCGATCTCGGCGCCACGGTCGCCACGCGCTCGACCAGCTTCTGCGGCATCACGATCGCTGGATCGAGCCCCGTGGTCTTCGCCTGCTCGTCTCGCCAGCCACGCAGCGCCTCGATCCGGCGGCGCGCTGCACTCGACGGTGGCTTTCCTCGATCGCCGTGCTCGCGGGTCGGTAGCTCGCCCTCGGGCATCGCCAGCCCGCGCTCGATCGCGGTCAACACGATGTCGATCTGATCGCGCTGCCGCGGATACGACGCGAGCGCATCCTCGACGTCCTCGATCTCCGTCGGCGACTTCTCCGCCAGGGCGAACAGCACGTCGGGCCCGACGATCTTGAACGGCGGACGGTCGGCGAGCCGCGCCCGCTCCTCGCGCCAGTTGTAGAGCTCGCGCAGCACGGCTTGTTGCCGGCGCGACAGCTTCGCCGAGCCCTTGATCCGTCGAAACTCGTCGGGCCCGGTGCGATCGTCGACGCGTGGCACGTCCGCCAGGGCTGCGACGGCCGCGAACTCCTCACGCGCCCACTCGGTGCGCCCGGCCTCGGCGAGCCGCTGGGTGAAGCCCGCGGCGAGCTCCATCAGGTGGGTGACATCGGCGAGCGCGTAGGCCTCCTGCTTCGCGGTCAGCGGGCGCTTCGACCAGTCGTCCTTCTGGCTGCCCTTGCTGAGCTCGATGCCGAGCTCGTTGCGGACGATCGCCTGCAGCCCGAGCTCGGTGTCGCCGAGGAGGCGCGCCGCGATCGAGGTGTCGAACAGCGTGCGAAACGTGAAGTCGAAGTCGCGACGGAGCGACGTCACGTCGTTATCGCCGGCGTGGAACACCTTGAGGATCGAGGCATCGCGCAAGATCATCCCGAGCGGCGACAGATCCTCGACCGCCAGCGGATCGAGCAGCCACGCACCGCCGGTGTTGGAGGCGAGCTGGATCAGGCACACCTGGTCGGTGTAGTGATGCAGGCTGTCGCCCTCGGTATCGAGGCCGATCGCCTTGGCTCCGGCGAGCTCGTCGACCAGGTCTCGAAGCTGGTCGGCGGTCCGGATCCAGAGGGTCATGCCCCCCTATAGCAGCTAGTCGGCGACGATCGCGAGCGTGCCACCGGCGCACGTGACCTGCTTGCCACCACCGATCGAGACGCCCTCGAGCCGCGTGCACACCATCGCGCTCGACGCACTCGGAGGCGTCAGCAAGGGCACCGGGCCATCGCGACCCGGCAGGCCCGACAGCGTGAACTGCGGCGAGCCGAGCAGGACGCCGCAGTAGTGCCGGAGTGCGCTCGGATCGACACCCGATGCGGGCGCGGTCAGCGGGCCCAGCAGGCCTTCGAGCGCGGGCGACTCGCCGGTCTGGATCACGGGCTCGCCGATGATCCGATCCTTGAGCGCCCTCACCAGATCGGCGACCGTCGCGGTGGGTTGATTGTCCGCAAGGGTCATCACCTCGTCGATGAAGTCGGCGCTGCCATCGGGCTTGCCGCACGCGCCGAACCGATCCTCCCACGCGAGCCGCGCCTGGAACGACAGGCCGCGGAAGCCTGGCTCGGAGTTACGGAGGTAGACGCCGACCGAGCGGTGGAACGCGATGCTGTCCGCGTTCGTCGACGGGCCACCACCGGTGCACACCTGCTGGGCCTCCACGCAGCAGGCCGTGAACTGATCGCAGAAGTCGGTGAGCTCCTGGCAGGTGCCGACGCAGAACGATCCGCCATCGCTCGGGAATGGCTGGATCAGCGTCGTGCCGTTCCACAGCGCCGCCGATGCAGCGAGTGCGAGGGTGCGCGGTGCGAGCCACGTCAGCGCGTCGCCCGGACCGTTGCCGCGCTTCGCAGGATCCTGCTCGCTCGTCGTCCACGGATCGTAGACGGCCGGGTACGAGTACGGCGTACCGCAGCCGGCCTCGGGTGCCTTGCGGCTGAAGAAGTCGGTCGTCGTGATCTTCGCGACCAGGTGTTTGAGCGAATAACCCGACTTCGCGAGCTCGGTGGCGAGCGTCGAGAGCAGCTCCGACGACGCGGCGTTGCGCGGGAAGCCGTTCGCGATCGTCAGCGGGCTGCCCACGATCTCGCGCCAGACTTCCTCGGTCATCGCCAGCGTGATCAGCCAGGCGAGCGCCTCGTCGGGATCGGAGATCGCACCGTCCGCGAGCGTCGGACCGGTGCCGCGCAGCCGATCGAAGCCGCGGCGGAGCACCGTGTCGAGCTCGTAGACGGTCGTGCGCTTGCCGGTGAGCGACGCGAGCTTGGTGTCGACATCGGCGATGTCGTCTGTCGAGATCGAGCCGGGGTCGGCGAACTGACCGCACGCACCCGACATGCCCCAGGGCGTACTGCCGCCCGCGAACACGAAGTCCGCGATGCGAAACACCCCATGGGCGCGCGCCCCGGCGACACCCGCCGAGACGCCGAACACGGCCTTCTCGGGGAGCCCGACGACGGGAAAGTGGCGATCGAGCAAGGGATCGTCGCTGTCGGTCACGGAAGCCTCGGAGTTGTGGCAACCGAGGCAGACGGTGTCTCGACGCAGCCACGCGGAGCCGAAGGTCGCACCGAGATCCGCGCGCTGCGCGAGCTCGGCAGCCACCGGCGATGCGTTCGCGGTACCGGGCGGCAACGAGACCAGGTTGAACAGCTGCGCGCGATAGATCACCGAGATGTCGTCGAGCTCGAGTGCCGAGCGTGCGACGTCGAGCATCGTCGACGCGCCTTGCGGGATCGACGTCGCGGCATCGGTATCGCGGATCCGCTGCGCGAGCGCGGTCGTCACCGTGGACTCGCCTGCACTTCCCCAGCACTGCTCCATCGACTGCACGTTGGTGCGCTGCACGCGTACCGCATCCATCAACGCGCTCTCCCAGCGCGGCCCGAACTCCGGCGCGTTCGTCAGCGCGGTGCTGACCGCCGCGCGGGGATCGAGCCCCTGCGCTTCGGCGGCCGTCCACAGCTGCTGGTAGGTGTCGACCTCGGCTTGACCGAGCGGGCGACGACCCGTGATCGCGAGGAACGTGTCGCGGATGTACGCGGTCGGCTCGCTGTCACATTCGGTGAATGGCGTGGGCGGTGGTGGCGGTGGTCCATCGGGAGGACCGACCGGCGCGATGTCATTGCCGCACGCGGCGAGGAGCGAGATCAAGGTAAGCGCGCGCATCACGACTCCCACCCGAAGCAGTGATCGAGGACCAAGGCAACCCCGTCGGTCTCGCCGGCCGCCCCACGAACGTCGGAGGTCGCGAACGCCTCCGCCGAGAACGGATAGATGCCGAGCGCGAGCAGCGCGGCGGCGCGGCACTCCGCCGGATCGACCGAGGTCACCGCGTTGCCGTCGGGACCGATCGATCCGTAGACGCCCTTCTGCCCGGGCTTGATCGGGCCACCGATGAAGGCAGTCGCATAGCCGGTGGGCCAGTGATTGCGATTGTCAAAACCGTCGGCCTGTGGTGTGCGACCGAACTCGGTGTTGATGATGACGAGCGTGTCATCGAACGAGAGCTTCGTCGGATCGCTCTCGTTCGGTCCGTTGAACACGCCGAGGAGTGCCTTCAGCATGTTGTCGAAGTTGCGTGAGGTGGTGACGACGTGACCGCCGTGGGTGTCGTAACCGCCGCCACCGGACGCCTCGAACAGCCCGATGTCGGAGACGCAGACGTACGAGGCCGGCTCTGTCGGGTGCGTCAGCAACTGCCGCGCGGCCTCGATGCTCATCAGTGGCACGTCGGAGGTGTTGGTCTCGCCACACACCGTGTCCGCGCGCGGAGCGAAGATGTTTCCGCCGAGGACCGCTGCGATCGCGTCGACGTTCTTGGTCGCGCCGAACGCGATCCCGAACTCGGAGGCACGGCGTGCACGCACTGGCGTGGTGCTACCCGGCCAGCGCAGGCGCTCGTTGTACTGCTCGAGATACTGCGAGGTCAGCGCATCGTGAGCAACGCGACGATTGCCGGCGGTGCTGCGCTGCAGCAGGTCCGTCAACCCCTGTGCGTTGTCGACCTTGATCAGCAGCGGCTTGCACGCACCGGAGTGCATGCCCGTCGATGCGGCCGCCTCGACGTTGTCGCTCGAGAGTCCGCCGGTCGCGAACACGTAGCTGTGCGGCGTGGCGCGCGATGGACTGGTGTTCGCGTCGAGGTGATAGCGCTGGATGTGCGCGCCGAGTCCGGCGCCCGGCTGACCGACCGTGCGACCGGTGAGCGCGGTCGGCACCGCGGCCTCATGCGGCTCGAGGCGGTGCGCGTTGACGACCACGCGCATCCGGCTGGTGACGTCCGGGCGGTTCCACAGCCGCGAGGCGTAGAGCCCGAGCTCGACATCTGCGCCTGCAGCGTCGGCGCCGAAGGCCTGGCCGATCTCGGTGGTCGGGAATCCGCAGTTCGTGATCGCGGCGGTGTGATCCATCGCGTGAAACTGGGTGTTCGGAAACGGTCCCCCCGGCTTCCCGTAGTCGCGGACCAGGTACAGCGTCTCCCACTGCGAGAGCCCGCCGTAACAGAAGATCTCGAGGACGCGCTTTGCCCGGGTCCCGTCCGGGAGGGCGAGCGACTTGGCCGCCGGCGGGAACTCGCCGAACCCTGCTGCGTGGGCGGATCTACCGAACCGAGACCCGATCGCCGCAGTGGCCGCTGCCCCACCTGCCCAGGTTAGAAAGCTTCTCCGATTCATGGTGCACCGATGTGTGCACGACCCTTGCCATGCACTCTGATCCACCGTTGTAGGTGTCCAGGCGACTTCATCGAGTCCAGTGTCAACGAATCGCTACTCGGGTGTGCATTGCTGGTCAGGGCACCCTCGAAAAGTCGAGGGTGATCACCGTGGGATCGACGGCTTTCGAACACGGTGCGACCTGCGGCGGACATGCTTGTCCCCAGCGCGTGCAAGCCGGTGTCATCAGGGAGCGGTCAGCGTGTAGTCGCCACGCGCACCCGAGAACCCGAACACGCGAACGAAGCCGCCGGCGGGCACGGTCACCAGCTCGGTGTTTCCGGTCCCGGCGCTGCCCACGAGCTTGGTGCCCGCGGCGTCGAACACGTCGAGGTCGAGGTCGCCGTTCGTGTGCGCGAACGTGATCTTCACCGTGCCGGCGACCGCGATCGAGAACCAGTCCTCGTCGGCCGCGCAGATCTGCAGGTCGTTGATCGCGCCGGTCGCGGCGACCGCGGCGGTGCGGGTGTTGTTCGGCTCCTTCGCATCGGTGCACGCCGGCGCCGGGCCACCGTTCTCGAGCGAGCAGAACGCCGTGCTCTCACGCGCTGCCTCGGTATCCGACGCGACGTTGCGCTGCGGGCACGCCTCGTCCTCGGACCACGCGCGCCAGTCGGCGGGGCGATTCAGGATCGCCGCATGTGAGGCCCACAGCTGATAGCCATCGACGCGCGACGCGAACACCGTTGGTGCGACGCACATGTTGGTGGTCTCGCCGGCCGCGATGTCCTTGCGCGCCTTGTCCATCACGATGTCGAACATCGCCGACGTCGACGAGTTCCAGCAGCACGTCTTGCTCTTCGTGTATTCGAGCTGCGCGAGCACGTAGTCCTCGAGCTCGCGATGCTCGGCATCGACCTCGGCCTTGGTCTCGCCAAGCTGCACGCCGACTTCATAGAGCGAGCGGAACGCCTGCTCGCGACGCTCGCGCGCCGAGCACGACGCTGGAAACTGCGTCAGGTGATGCCGCGCGTCGGAGATCTGGACGAGCAGCTCCGCCTTCTTCTGCTGCGGGGAGACCTGCCCGAGGATCTGCTCGAAGCGCGCGGGCCGCGCCGCGATCCGCGGGTAGTCGGTCGAGTTGATCCAGCTCGCCTCGTCGGCGGCCATCCAGGTGTTGGTCCAGAAGCCGTTGATGTTCTTGGTCACGCGCCACCGCTTGATGCCGCCACCGAGCTTCGCGTACTCGTTGCCGTCCGAGGCGAGGCCCACGCCACCGGTGTAGTTGCTCGTGAAGTAGCTCTTCGACGACTGACCCGATTGGCGCACGCCCTGGCGGCGCGGCATCGAGCCGGAGATCGTGACCACGTCGAGGCTACCGCCGTCGAGTGGATGCACTTCCTTGACGACGAGCGTGTGACCGATGCCCGACCGCTGCCAGCGCTCGATCAGCGTGTCGCCCGCGCGAACCGCGTCGGGGATGATGTTGTATGCGTTCGCGGCGTCCGCGATGTTCATCGACCCGAGGTAGTCGAGCGCCATCACGGTGAAGTAGCCGGCGCGCTTGTTGAGGTGGATCTCGTCGAGGTACGCGCCGAAGCCCACACCAGGCGCGATCATGTTCTGGACGTCCTCACCGCCGGCGACCTTCTTCGCGCGCAGCTTCGGATCCGTTGGCCATGTTGTGGTAGGCGTCCAGGTCTTCGTCAGGTCCTTGTACTTGATCGCGAACTCGGGCGAGCTCGCGTAGCGACCCGAGGCCGTGCGCACACCGTTGTGGCCGAAGAACACGCGCGAGCTGTTGCCGTCGACGCTCTCGAAGAACAGCGGCAGCTCGTACCAGGCCGCGAACGTGATCCGAAGGAACAGCGAGAGCTCGGCGCACTCGAGGCTCGGTGAGGGCAGCGTCTTGCCCCACGGCGTCGTCAGCTTGACCGTGGTCGAGAACCCGTCGAGCGACGGGATCCACTCGAGCGACTCGACCCACTTCACGTACTTCTGATCCCAGGTCAGGCCGCTGTTCGCCGCCCACGCCAGGCCGGTCGCCTTGGCAACGGCCGTGTCGACGTCTTCCCACTTGTTCCGCGCGGTCCACACCTGCGTCCGCGAGGTGTCCGTGGTGACGAGCAGGCCCTTGCGCAGCTCGGAGTCTTCCTTGCCCGGCGGGGGCGTCGGATACAGCGGGCCATCCATGCCCCACTCGTCGTCGAGCGAGATCTCTGGATCGCCGGTGCAACCGACCAGCAGCGCTGCCAGGACAAGCTTCTTCATGCCTCCGGCCACAGCATCTGGCGTGCCGGTCGGACCAGGTCTGGTATCGAGCAGTTGGCAGCGGAAACGATACACCCGGCTACGCCACTGGCCGGGCCAGCAGTCCTAACATCGTCGCGATTTGCGTCTGTCGACCGAGCACCGAGCGATCGCGGCCCTCACCGGACTCCTCGGGATCGTGCTCACGATCTGCCTGCTCGTCGGCGAGGACAGCTGGAAGCGCCCGGTCACCGAGCCGTCCGCGGACGCGTCCTACTACTACGTCTACCTGCCGTCGATGCTCGACGGGGATCTCGACTTCACGAACGAGTACCACGTCACCAAGAACTTCTATCGCTGGGGCAAGACGCCGATCGGGCGCCCGGCGAATCCGTTCGGGATCGGTCCCGCGATCTTCCAGCTGCCGGCGTTCGCGATCGGTCACGGCGTCGCGAAGCTGACCGGTGACCGCGATGACGGCTTCTCGAGCGCCGAAACCACGTTGGTGTTGTGGACCGCGATCCCCTGCACGCTGGGCGCGCTGTTGCTCGCATACCGGCTCGCGCGACGACGCTTCGGCGCGACGCCCGCGTTCCTCGGTGCGCTGCTCGCCGCGGCCGCAGGGCCTGTCCTCTACTACACGATTCGCCAGCCGGGCTACGCGCACCCGTACGCGACGCTGTTCGCGACCTGGTTGATCGAACGCTGGGACGCCTCGTATGGCGACCGACCTCGAACCCTCCGGGTGTGGATCGTGCTCGGTGCGTTGGCCGGCGCCGCGACCCTCGCGCGACCGCAGCTCGTGGTGTGGGCCTTGGTGTTGCCGATCGCGGTCGTCGACGATCTGCGCAAGCGCGGCGACGTGCCGTGGCAGCGCTTGCTCGCGCGCTGGGCTGCAGGCGCCGCGGCTTGCGTGATCGTGTTCGCGCCACAGTTGATCGCCTGGAAGTCGGTCTACGGCAGCTGGTACGTCGTACCGCAGGGCGACGGCTTCATGCGCTGGGACGATCCGGCGTGGAGCGAGACGCTGTTCTCGTCGAGGAACGGGCTGTTTCCGTGGTCACCGCTCTACGCGCCGATGGCGCTCGGCGTGATCGTGCTCGCGCGCGCGAGCGTCCGCTTGCCGCTCACCTTGCTGCTCGGGCTCCTCGCACAGGCCGAGATCAACGGTGCTGCGTGGGATTGGTGGGCCGGTGGTTCGTACGGCGGACGCCGGTTCGACTCGACGTACGTCGTGTTCGCCATCGGCGGTGCGGCGCTGCTCGCGATCGCAGGACGCGCGCTCGCACGGGGTACCGCACGGGTGGCGAAGCTGCGCTGCCGGATCGCGGCGGTGTTCGCGGGGCTCGCGGTGAGCGCGGCGATCCTGGTCGCGATCGCGAACCTCGAGCTCGTCGCGCAGACGTCCGTGATCTCCGCGCGGATCAATGGCGGCTCGATCCCCGCGACCACCTGGGAACGGTTCGGCGTGCGCGGCTGGCTCGCGGCGCGCCTCGCGGATGCCGCGACGTTCCCGGTCCGGCTCGGCTTCGCGCGGCGTCACGACGTCGATCTCCAGGCCTACGATCGCCTGGTCGGCGTGCATCACCTCGGAGAGCTCTACCCACCGCTGGTCGCCGATCGCGACAAGCGGACCGATCGCGTACAGGTCGCCGCACCGCCGCCGTTCACGCAGGGGCTGTCGACCGTCCCTGGCAATCGCGCGAAGTTGATCGGCGATCGCGCGGCGATCCGGTTCGGGATCAATCGCCTCGATCCGCTGATGATCAAGATCACCGTCTCCGGCAGCGGACGCATCGTCGCGCGCTGGAACAATGCGGTCGCCGAGCGCACCGGAAGCGGCGTGCTGGTTCTCGAGGGCATCGCATCGCGCGGGGTCAACGTCGTCGAGCTCGAGGCCCCGCCGGGCACGCTGATCTCGCCGCTCGAGCTCGCGGTCAAGCGCTGATCGTGAAAGGGGTATACCTGGGGTATCGACCTGCACACGTGCCGCGCTCGCGGCCGATCCGTTCCCAACTGTGGTGCACCGACTCGTCCCGGAGTGACCTCCGGCGGCTCCAGCGAGTGTTGACCCGACCGCATCCCGCCGGGTTTCAGCGCGCGTTCCGGATCGCCCGCGGGGGCCTGCCGCCGAAGCTGCGACCGCGCT
>Ga0105049_10011304_pt1 | contig 10222 bp, 7 predicted proteins | sample MAT06_FD_78087 | JGI IMG/M metagenome (GOLD analysis project Ga0105049, IMG submission 78087) | Freshwater microbial communities from Lake Fryxell liftoff mats and glacier meltwater in Antarctica - MAT-06 | ecosystem: Environmental > Aquatic > Freshwater > Ice > Liftoff microbial mat | place... | reverse complement strand
AGCTTGAACGGCTTCACCTTGGGCAACCGGAACGGGCGCGGTGCACCACCGGCAGGCTGCTTGAGCCGGAAATCGTCCTCGGGGAATGCGAGCTCCTGCGGCGTGGCGGTCTGGGTCGGGAACGTCATCGGAGCCTCCACAAAAGATGCGGGGATCGGATCGGTCGGCATCGGGTCCGGCTTGACGACCGGCGGTGCAGGCTCGACGGGGTGCTTGCTACCGCTGCAGGCGGCGAGGAGGGAAACCAGATAGAGCGAGATCAGGCGGTTCATCACTTACCTCCGGCAGCGGGAGCAGGAGCGGGAGAAGGATTGGTGAGCGCGGTGACCATCTGGTCAGGGCGCAGAAACTTCGCGGCGGTGGCGCGGATCTTCTCGACGGTGGTCTTGCGATAGCGATCGAGGTCGAACGTGATCTTGTTCGGATCGCCGAGGTAGTGGTTGTACGCCTGCAGCAGCTGCGCGCGACCCATCGTGGTCTCGAGCCCGCGGATCGTGGCGTCCTCGTTGCCCGCGATCACGCGCGAGAATTCTTTGGCGGTGATCGGCGCCTTGACGAGCTTCTCGACCTCCGCTGCGACCAGCTTCTTGACCTCGTCGAGGTTGGCCTCGCCACGCAACGTGACGACGATCTGGAACTGACCCGAGAACATCGAGCCGCCCTGGAACACGCCGACGCTCTGTGCGAGCGGCCGATCGTAGACCAGCGCCTTGTAGAGGCGACCCGTGCCCTCGCGACCGAGCGCCTGCGCGACGAAGTCGAGCTCGGCATCGCCCTCGCCGAAGTTCGCGGGCGAGTGCCACACGAACTGGACGCGGCGCAGCTTCGCGAACGCATCGTCGACGGCGATCGCGGTGGACTTGATCGTGGGCGCGGGCACGACGACCGGCTTCGGCTTCGCACTCTTCGGGAACTTGCCGAACCACTTCTCGACCAGCGCCTTGGTCGCCGGAACGTCGAAGTCACCGACGATCGCGACCGTCGCATTCGCGGGCACGTACCAGGTCTTGAAGAAGCCCTGGACATCGGCGACCGCCGCGGCGGAGAGATCCTCGTGGCGACCGATCGTCAGGTAACGATACGGATGGCGCTCGGGGTACAGCGCGGCCGACAGCGCGAACCGCATCGTGCCGTACGGCTGGTTGTCGTAGTTCTGCCGGCGCTCGTTGCGCACGACCTCGATCTGGTTCGCGAGCGAGGTCTTGAAATCGACCGGCTTGCCGTCCTTGCCGACGGGCGGCTGCAGCAAGTAGCCCATGCGATCGCTCTCGAGCCACAGCGCGGTCTCGAGCTGATTGCTCGGCACCGTCTCGTAGTAGTTCGTGCGATCCGGGTTGGTCGTGCCGTTGACCTCGGTGACGCCGATCTGCTTGAGCAGGTCGAAGTGCTTGTCCTCGCCGACGTGCTTGCTGCCCTGAAACATCATGTGTTCGAACAGGTGCGCGAAGCCGCTCTTGCCGTACGACTCGTGGCCGCTGCCGACGTGGTACCAGACGTTGACGCTGACGACGGGCACGCTCGGATCGGGCGAGAGGATGACCTCCATGCCGTTGGCGAGCGTGTACTTCTCGAACCGCAGCATCGGATCGCCCGACATCGGCGACGCGAAGCCCGCACCCGCGGGCTGCGTCGGTCCGCCCCGATCGGGCTGCCTGGGATCCGGCGTCTTCGGGTCCGGCGTCTTCGGGTCCGGCGCCTTCGGGTCCGGCGCCTTCGCGATCGGATCCTTCTTGACCTGCAGCAGCGGTCCGCCGAGCTTGGCGAACTGCTGGAGGCCGTCGCCCTTGAGCTCGTAGTTCGGGCCGAGCTTGCTGTGGCACTGATTGCAGCTCTTGATGCCCTTGTCGCCCATGAACGACTTCATCGCGGCCTTCGCTGCTTCCTGACCGCCCTTCGCGCAGGCTTGGCTGACCATCACGGTCTTCAAGTCCTTGCGCACGCAGGGTCCGGCCTCTGCGCGCGACGCGAGTGCAGCGACGACGAGCGCGGCGATCGCCGCGGTGGTTCCGACCTTCATGGCCGGGAACGTAGACGGCTCGGACCCGGCGGGCAACCGTGCTCGTCCTCGTAAGACGTGCGCATGCGTCACTCTCGAGGAGGCGTCCGAGCACGACCACGATCTCTAGAGCTCGAGCGGTTGAACGCCGAGCACGACCTGGTCTTGCGACAGCGCATCCAGCCACAGCAAAAGTCTGCGGACCTCGCCCGGAGCGACGTCGATCTCGATGATGCGGCGGATCGGATTACCGGCGAGCGTGCGCTCGAGATCCTGATCGCACGACGCCCACGCCGTGGCGAGCGGGGTGGAGCGGATCGGCAACCCCTCGACCTCGACGGCGACGCCCATCACGAACTTCGCGAACGCCGGGTTCGCCGCGGAGATCACGCCTTCGGCGGAAACGAGCGCGAGCGGCAAGCGGCAGCCATCGAACGCCACGCGAGCGAGCTCGTCGCGCTTCGCGACCTCCGACGGGCGCTGCTCGATCACCACGCGCTTCGCGGGACCGGGTGCACCGCGGCCGCGGCGGCTCATCCCGATCATGTCCATCACGGTGCGGAGCTCGTAGATGAACGCCGCCATGTCCTTGTGGCGCTGCGCGGGGCGCTTCTCGAGCGCGTGCATGATTAGCCGCTCGACGGCGGGATCGAGGCCGCCTTCGATCAAGGTCGACGGCAACCGGGGCTTCTCGTCGAGGTGACCGGCGAGGATCTTCTGCACCGGGCCATCCCACGGGACCTGACCGGCGAGCAGCTCGTACAGCAAGATGCCGACGCCGTAGACATCGCTCGCCGGCGACGCGGGCTCGCCACGGATCCGCTCGGGCGCGACGTAGTGCGGCGTGCCCGACAGCGAGGTCGACATCCGCGACGCGACCAGCGAGCGCGCGAGCCCAAAATCGAGCAGCTTGACGAACATCCGCGGGCGCTTGCCCTCGGTCTCTTCCTCGCAGATCAGGATGTTCTCGGTCTTGATGTCGCAGTGGACGACGTTCTGCTTGTGGATGTAGTGCAGCGCCTCGGCGACCTGAAGGACGATCTCGCAGGCCTTCTTGATCGGCAGCTTCTTCTCGCGAAACAGCACGCGGTTCAGGGGTTCGCCATCGACGAACTCCATCACCATGAACATGCCGACCTTCTCGTCCTCGCCGAAGTCGACCACCGCCGTGATGTTCTGGTGGGCCATCGCGGAGGCGAAGCGCGCCTCGCGATAGAACAGCTCGCGCGCCTCGTCGGTCTCGGAGACGTGGTTCGAGATGATCTTGAGCGCGAACGTGCGCGTCAGGTGGGCGTGCGTGACCTTGTAGACCTTGCCCATGCCGCCCTGACCGATGCGCGATACGATCTGGTAGCGGCCACCGATCAGGGACGAGTGCTCGGCGGTCTGGACGCGCGGACCGGCGCTGCGGGACGGCGGCTTGGGTGCCGGTTGGGCGGTCTGCTCGCGACGGGTCGGCGGCGGTGCGCGGAGCGGCTTGTCAGGCGTCGTCGGGCGGGCGAGCCGGGTCTGGACGTTGGGGCCGAACGGGTTGCTGGTGTGTGCGCGCGACAGCGATCCGCGGCCTGGAGCAAGCGCGCGGTGATCGACGTGGACCTCGCTGGTCTCGTGGAGCTCGACCTCGGGGAGTCGCGGGAGCTCGCCGGTCAGATCCGAGCCGGGGATCTTGTAGCCCTGGTTGGTGCGCTCGCGCCGGCCGCGCCGGTCCTCTTCAGGAGGCGGCGCCGGCAAGGGAAAGCCACCTCGCCGAGGAATGCGCGGGTCCGCCACGCCACAATGCTACACGAGGCCTGTCTCCCAGGGCTAGAGTGAGTCCCGTGTGGTCGAGCTCGAGTTACGAGCCGCATCTGCTGTCGCTGCCGTTCGCACTCGCGCCGGCGGCGATGCTGATCGTGATCGCGTACACAGCCGTGATGCGTGGCGCGCCGGTGTTGCGCGGGTTTCTCCTCGCACACTGCCTGTCACTACTGCCGTACGCGCTGGTGATGACGCTGTCGCCGTCGATCACGTCGCCGACCGCCGCCGAGGAGCTGTTTCGCGTCGGCGCGTCGACGATCCCGATGGCGGCCGCGACCGGCACCGGCTTCCAGCTCGCGCTGATCGGGCAGTACCGCCGGTTTCGCGCTCTGATCTGGTTCCTCGTCGCAACCGCGGCGATCTGGGTCGTGGTCAGTAGCACCAGCGACGCGGCGGTCGGCAGCGTGCGGCGACTCCAGGGGTTCTGGTATCCCGAAGCCGGGCGATGGGCGTGGGTCGCGCTGATCCACACCGTGATCCTGTCGGCGGGCGGCTTCGTCGCACTCGGCTGGCAGGCGCTGAGGTCGCCGCCGTCCGACGAGCGCCGCCAGCTACGCGCGGCCTTCCTCGCGAACATGGTCACCTACGCGGGGCTGGTCGACGTTGGCCTCGCGTACGGCATCGGCGTGTTCCCGCTCGGCTGGTTCTTGTCGGGCGTCGGCAGCCTGCTGGTGATCCGCGCGCTGATCGTCGAGGACCTGTTGCGGGTGCGTGCGATCGACACCACCGCGCCCTTGCTGGTCGTCCACTTCGCCGGTGGCGGACTGCTCGGCTGGGTCACGCTGTCCCTGCTCCCCGAGACGGCGCCGTGGTGGATGAAGGCGCTGGTGCTCGTGGTGTCACTGCTCGGCGTCCGCATGCTGGTGACCACGTTCGCGCTGATCGATCGCGGTGCGCGAACGTCGAGCGGACCGCTCGAGCGGCTGATCAACCAGCTGGTCGTCCGCGCGCGCGAGATGACGGCGGCGCCGCCGATCGCGCAGCTCACGATCGAGATCGTCGATCTCGGTGTCGGCACGCGCACCTCGATTCTGCTCGCCTCCGAGGAGGACTGGGGCTTCACGACGCAGACCGGCGAACCGCTCGCCGGCGAGCTGGTGCCGGATCCGATGATCGTCAGCTGGCTCGCCGAGGAGCGCGGGCTGTGGATGATCTTCGCCGACGATCTCGAGACCGTGCCGCCGGATCTCCAGGACGCCGTGCGCGACCTCCTCGATCGGCATCGCGCGCGTGCGTTCGTGGTCACCCGCTCCGGTGATGAGCTGCTCGCGTTGATCGCGATCCCGCGGACGCTGCGCCGGTTTCGCGGCCGTCAGCTCGAGTTCCTCGCCCGCGTCTCCGAGCGGCTCGCCGAGGCACTGCTCCATGCGCGGATGGCGCGCCGGGCGGCCTCACGCGCGGTGCTCGCGCGCGAGGTCGAGCTCGCCGCGACGGTGCAGGGCGAGCTGTTGCCGGGCAAGGGACCGCACGTCCACGGCGCGATCACCGTGGTCGGCTCGTGGCGGCCGGCGACGCGCTGTGCGGGTGATTTCTGGGGCGTCTATCCGCTCGTCGACGGGCGCGTGCTGATCGCGATCGGCGACGTCACCGGGCACGGTGTGGCATCGGCGATGGTGACCGCGGGTGCGGTCGGTGCGCTCGATGTCTGGGTGCGGCGTGCGAGCTCGTTCGATCTCGCGGAGTTGATCGCGGCGCTCGATGCGGCGGTGAGGCGCGTCGGCGGTGGCGAGCTCGCGATGACGTGCTTCGCGGCGATCCTCGATCCGGCGGCAAAGGAGATCCGGTTCGTGTCGTGCGGGCATCCTGCGCCGTATCTGTGCCGCAAGACGGCGGCGGGTGCGCTCGAGCTGTCGGCGCTGGTCGGCCGCGGCAACCTGCTCGGGGCAGGTGTACCCGCCGCGCCGAAAGTGCAGCAACGGGCGCTCGAGCCCGGCGATCTCGTCGTCTGGTACACCGACGGTGTGATCGATGCGCTCGACCCCGCGGGCAAGACCTACGGTGATCGTCGGCTTCAACAACTGCTCCGCAAGCTCGATCGCGCTCAGCTCTCGCCGGCGGTCGTCCACGACATCGTGCAGGCCTCGGTCGCGACGCATCGCGCGGGTCGTGCCCTGATCGACGACGAGACCGTGGTCGTCGGCCAGGTCCGGGGTTAGTGGGTTAGAGTCAGAGGCGTGAGGCTGCGTGTCCTCTCCTACAACATCCACAAGTGCATCGGCGGCGTCGATCGCAAGTACGACCCTGCGCGCATCGTCGAGGTGATCCAGAAGCTCGACTGCGATGTCGTGATGTTGCAGGAGGTCGATGCCGGCGTGACGCGCAGCAAGGGCGATCGCCAGACCGAGCTCCTCGGCGAAGCGCTCGGGATGCCATATCGCACGTTCTATCCGAACGTCGAGGTGCGCGGCGGCGGGCACTACGGCAACGCGATCCTGTCGCGCTATCCGGTGATCGAGTCGACCAACATCGATCTCTCCGTGCGCTGGAAGAAGAAGCGCAGCGTGCTCCACAGCGTGTTGCGCGTGCGGCACGACGAGATCGATCGCACCGTGCACGTCTACAACATGCACCTCGGGCTCGCGCGCTTCGAGCGCAGGATCCAGCTCCAGAAGTTCCTCGACTCGCATCCGTTCGCGAATCTCCACGCCGACACGCCGGTCGTCGTCGGTGGTGATCTCAACGACGTCTACGGCGGGCTCAAGACCTTGCTCTCACCCGCCGGGTTTCGCGGCATCGATCGCCGCCCGCTGACGTTCCCGGCATGGGGGCCGCTGCGTGCGCTCGACGGCATCTTCGTGCGCGGCACCGTCGATTTCCTCGGGCTCTCACGCTGCGATAGCGATCTCGCACGGCGCGCCAGCGACCATCGTCCGCTGGTCGCCGAGGTCCGGCTGCATCCGCACGTGCCGGCCGATCAGGTGGGCACGCCGCCCTCGCCGCGGCCCTAGTTCAGACGGTAGCGGTGCATTCGCCGGTGCCGCTGCAGCGACCACTCGCTGCGCTCGCTCTCGCGCTTCCGCTACTTCTGCTTCAGCTGTTGCTCGAGCTCGCGATCGATCTCCTGCCGCGTGCCGATCCGGAGCAGCTTGCCGTTCGGGCGGTAGCGGTACCACAGCCCGTGCGCGTCGAGGATCGTCGTCAGCCCGACGTCCCACCGCGCCTTCTTGAAGTACACGGTGATCTTCGCCTCGATGCTCTGCGGCACCACGAGGTTGATGCCGGCCGTGTCGGCGAGGATCCGCAGGATGTCGTGCATGGGCGCGTCCTTGAAGTCGAGATCGATCGACGGTCCTGCGGGCAGCGGATCGTCGACCAAGCCGTGCTTGGCCCGCCACTCCTCTTGCTCGAACGACCGCTCGATCATCTGGCGCGGCGCGATCAGGATCATGTTGCCGGCGGTCGCGTAGCGGTACCAGAGCCCGTGTGACTCGAGGATCACCTCGAGGACCTGATCGCACGGCGCCTTCGCGAGCTTGACGGTGACCTGCGCCTCGACGTTGTTGGGCACCACCACGTTGAGATCACACGCGTGACTGACGACGCGGATGACGTCGTGCAGCGACGTCTGCTTGAAGTCGAGATCGATCGGCTTTCCCGGTGGCAGTGCACGTGCGGGCAACCGCACGGTGCGGCGAACCGGAGCCTCGCGGATCTCCTTGACCGGTGCGACGACCGGCGTCGCCGGAGTTGGAACCTCGGGATGCGGCACGTCGCGCGCGAGCCAGGCATTGACGCTCGCACCGGCGGCACCCGCGAGCACGAGTGCACCGACGAACAGCATGGGCCGGATGGCGCTGCGGCGGCGCGCCGTGACGATCGGCGTGATCCGCTCGCCGTGAGCGGCGCGATCGAGACCGTCGAGCGCATCGCGCGCGGTGGGGAACCGCTGCGCGGGTTCGGTGGCGACGATCTTGGTGAGGAAGTCACGCAATGGTGGAGACACGTTGATCCCTTCGAGAGACGCGCCCTGTAACAGCCGCCAGGGTTCGCGCCGACTCAGCAGGTGAATGAGTGAGGCACCGAGTGCATAGACGTCGGTGGTGGCATCGACCTGACCGGCAAGCTGTTCGATCGGCATGTAGCCGAACGTGCCGATCGAGGTCGAGCCGGCGGTCGTGCCTTGCACGTGCGCCGCACCGAAGTCGACGACGGCGATCTTGCCGTCTGGTTTCGCGATCAGATTCGCGGGCTTGATGTCGCGATGGATCACCATCGGTGACACCGACTGCAGATAGACGAGGACCTCGAGGACCTGACGGGCGAGGTCGAGGATCTCGGTCTCGCTGAAGAAGTGATCGTCGAGCTTCGCCTCGAGCGATTCACCGGTGACCAGCTCCTGCGCGAGGTAGTACCGCGTGGACACGCCGGTGCCTTCCTCGAACGAAGCGCGAAACCGCGGGATCGCCGGGTGCTCGAGGGCGCGCAGGAACTTCGCCTCGCGCTCGAACATCGCGATCGCGTCGAGGGTCGGCGTCTGCACGAACGCGAGCTCCTTGAGCGCGACCTGGGTGCCGTCGGCATCGCGCGCGATGTACATCCGGCCGTGGGCGTTGGAGACCAGCAAGCGCTCGACGAGATAGCCGCCGGGGCGCACCGCGACGCCGCACGCGGCGCAGCGCGACGCGCGACCGACGAGGTCGTGGCAGCCGATGCAGAACGTGGTGTCGCTCGCCGCATCGCGGAGCATCGTCTCGAGCTCGGCTTCGCGCGCGAGCATCGCGCGCAGCGCCGGATCGGCTTCGATCGCCGCCTCGAGCGCGGTCTTGTCGCCATCATATTCGCCCATCAGGTACAGCTCGACGTCGTCACGGGTGATGGTCATGGCGTCACCGCCTTTCGAAGCTGGGGCCGATCTGTGCCGACCTGGGTCCGGATGTGCGCGCGCGTCTCGCATAGGATCTGGCGGACGCGCTGTAGCGAGAGCCCGACCTCCTTCGCCGCCGCGGCCGCGCTGCCATCGGGCGTCGCGTAGACGAGTCCGAAGATCTTGCGAGCCTGCGGCGAGCACGTCGCGAGCGCCGCGAGGACCTGCTCGATCTCCTGCCGGCTCCCGACCACACGTTCGACATCAGGGACCTCCGGCGGATCGGGCACCGCCGCGAGCGTGCGCTGCTCGGTGCGGTTGCGCTTGAGCTCGTTGAACGCGAGGAACCGCGCCTGCCGGATCGCGAGCCCGGGCAACTCGACCTCGGTCAACGCACCGCGCGCCTGCTGCTCGATCAACCGCGTCCACGTCGCCTGCGAGATCTCGCGCGCCCGCTCGGGAGCCAGCCCGAGCGCCAGGACCGACAGGTAGACCCGGCGGTCATGCAGGCGGATGGCCTCGTCCCAGGCCGTTTGGACTATCGTCGCTTCCACACCACCAGAACACCCGGGCACGTGGACCATATCGGGAAAATCTTCGCGATTGCGGCCTGTAGCTTCGCGGTGATACGCGACATCGGGTTTGATCCTGCGTCAGGAGCCTCATGCAGCCGTCCTCCAATCGTCGTCTGGCCCTGATCGGCGGCGTCGGCCTCGCCACCGCTGGCGTGATCACGCTGCTGCTGGTTCGCGACAAGCCTGCGGACGAGGATCGGCGCGAGTTCTCTCAGCCGCTGGGCTCGCTGCCGGTGATCCCGAAGCCGTTGCCCGCACTGGCTTCGGCTCCGGTAGCCGCCCCGAGCACGACGGTCGCCACGACGACACCCTCCGCGAAGGACAAGGCGAAGGCGGCTGACGACCTCGAGGCCGAGGCGAAGGCGCAGGCCGATGCCGCTGCGAAGCAGGCGCGCACCGATGATGCGGCTGCGAAGCAGGGGCGCGCCAAGGCGATCACGCAGGCGCGCAAGGTAGGCATTCTCGGCAAGTTCCAGCAGGGTGGGGCGTTCGCGTCGCTGACCGGGGGCAGCTCGATCCTCGACGCGAACGGTTTCGGCGGCCTTGGCCCCATCGGCCCCATCGGTGGTGGCACCGGCGTGGGCACGATCGGCACCGGTCGCGGCTCGGGGCTGGGCATGGGCTACGGAGTCGGCGGTGAACGCGGCAGCCTGCGGGGTCGGATGGTGGCGGTGGTGTCGATCGGTCAGCCGAGCGTCGAGGGAACCGGCGGGCTCGACAAGGCGATCATTCGCGGCTTCATAAACCGGTACATCCAGAAGTTCCAGTACTGCTACGAGAAGGAGCTGCTCGTGAAGCCGTCGCTGCAAGGCGTGGTGAGCACGCGGTTCACGATCACCGAGACGGGCGTGGTCGCAACCGCGAGCGCGTCGGGGGTCGATCCCACGGTATCGTCGTGTGTCGCGAACGCGATCAAGGGCATCCAGTTTGCGAAGCCCAAAGGCACCGGCGGCGTGACGGTGACGTACCCGTTCACGTTCCGCCGGGCCGCGACCCCGTAGATGTGATCGATGTGATCGATGTGATCGATGTGATCGATGTGATCGATGT
>Ga0105049_10011297_pt1 | contig 10224 bp, 6 predicted proteins | sample MAT06_FD_78087 | JGI IMG/M metagenome (GOLD analysis project Ga0105049, IMG submission 78087) | Freshwater microbial communities from Lake Fryxell liftoff mats and glacier meltwater in Antarctica - MAT-06 | ecosystem: Environmental > Aquatic > Freshwater > Ice > Liftoff microbial mat | place... | reverse complement strand
TGGGCCGCTTGCTGCCTCTCGCTGGACGAATGGGCCAGCCGCTTGTTGCGGCAAGGATGGGCCAGCCGCTTGATGCGGCAAGGATGGGCCAGCCGCTTGGTGCGGCAAGGGTGGGTCGGTCTCTTGCCGCTGCAAGGATGGGATCACTGGTTGCCGCTGCAAGAATGGGTCAGTCGCTTGCCGCTGTCAGCATAGGCAAGCCGCTGGACACTGGCAGGTCGGTTCGGCCGCCCGCCGCTGGCTGGCGGCTACTCCGGCGGGGCCCATTCGCTCAGCCCGTCCTGCCGCGACCAGATCGCCAGACCGTCGGGCGAGATGTCGGCCCAATCGGTCGCGACACCGTCCGGCCAGATCACCCGTGCCTGTGGCAGATCCGCAGCTCCGGCCAACGCACCAAGCCCGAAATGCAGCCAGCCAAGCCCGCCACTGGCATGCCCACCACCGGATGTAACCTCGATCCGCTGGGTACGCATGCCTTGGCGCATTTCGACCCAGGCACCGATGCCGTCCCGATTGGCCCCGGTTTGCGCAAGCCGGACCTGCCACCAATGCCCGCCGACAGCGCCTGTGTTGCGGTACAGCGCAGCAGCGTCATTGCGGTTGACCACCACCAGATCAAGCCAGCCATCCAGGTTGAAATCCGCCAGCATCGCCCCCCGCCCGGACCGCATGTCGGCCAGACCGGCCAGATCGCCCGCCTCGGCAAAGCTGCCATCGGGGCGTTGCAACAGCAGGTTGTCGGGGTCGCGGATCGCGAAATCGGGCATGTCGGACACATTGCCCTTGGCAATGAACAGATCGGCGCGCCCGTCATTGTTGGTATCACCGAATTGGGCATGCCAGGCCGTCGAGGGATGCACATCCCCGCCGACATAGGGCCGCTGCGCAATCGCGCCCAACTGATAGGCAATATCGGCAAAGCCGGGCCGGGGCGGGCCGGATGGGGGCAGGTCCGTCAGGCTTTGCAGTTTGTTGTCGGCCATGCTGGTCAGGAAATATTCCGGATAACCGTCGTCGTTCAGATCGGTGCTGGCAATGCCCATGCCCCAGATGCGCAGCTGCGCCCAACCCTCGGCCTCGGTCCACAGAACGGGGGCCGCGCCCGGCTCCATCCGCCACAACTGCTCTTGCCCGCCCTTGTAGTATTCGCGGTCATTGGACACGCGCAGGTCCGGCGTGCCCGAGCGGTCCCAGTCGGTGAACAGCATCGACAACGCGCAGAAACTGGGCAGCAGCGGCAAGGGCGCGGCAAAACCCTGGCCTGCGGGGCGGGAAAGCCAGTTGTCGGTGCACGACCCCCAGGGGAACATGTCCTGGTGCCGGTCGATGTAATTGCCGATGGCCAGCGTTGGCCAGGTCTGCCCCGCCTCCCACATGGCGGAAAAGGCGGTGGACCACGCGTCGCCGCCATCAAACCCCCAGTCGGCATTGGCCGGTGCGAAACGGCAATCACCCAAGCCCCGCATCAGTTGGTTTTCACCCACCCGCAGCACGACCAGATCGGTCAGCCCGTCGCTGTCGATGTCCAGCGGATAGGCCCCGACCACCTGGGTCAGTTCCAGCCCGCTGTCGGGGATCGCCGTCATCCGCAGCGCGCCGCCGGTCGGGCTGTCGTTGCGCCACAACCGCGCGGAGTTTACGCCTCCGGCCAAGAATATCTCGGGCTTGAGGTCGCCCGAGCAATCGAATGCGGCAGCCCCGCCGCCGACGATGAATTCCCAATCGCCGCCAAAGACATGGCTCAACCCTGCGCTGGCGGTTTCGTCCAGGAAAGCCGGCACCGGCGGCATGTCTTGCGCGCGCGCGGCCAGGCCAAGGACGATGGTGGCGGCGGCGGCGATGGCAAGCGAAGCGCGCATCAGTTGTCGCCCATCCGCAGCCGCAGCGCATGGGCCGCGATGCAGCGCCCTTGCAGCAGGCCCTGTTCGATCGCGGCGCGGAAATGGATGCCGCCATACAGGCGCGACATTGCGGCCTCGGACGCGGCGGCGCGGAAATCGGTGAAATCGCGGCCGGGCATGCCGTCATCGACATGGGTGGTGTCGGTGAACGGGCGCGCGCCAAAGGCGGCGCTCAGCACCTCGGCTGCCGCGCCGGACTGGGTGGAATGGCCCGAGGGATATTCCGGAAACGGCGGCGTGATCAGCAGCGGTACCCAGGTCGGGTCGATCAACCGGCGGATATAGGTGACGGGGCGCAGCAGGTCATAGCGGTACTTTTCATGCCAGCAGCCGATGAAGCCGTCGGCGACGGCGATGCCCAGCCGGGCAAGCACGGTCGCGGATCGGCCTGCATCGGCGTTTTCGCCGGCAAGCTGTGCCAGCGCAATCGCGACCCAATGGCCCGGGGGCGTTGGCGACAGCATCGGGTCATCCGCCCAGAACCGCGCGACCCGCATCTGGTCGTCGGTCAGCGCGGTGGTGGTGGCATGGACCTCGGCCGCCTGGGCATAGAACGCCGAGGCGGGATCTTCGCTGTAATCGGGCGGTGGCGGCACCGGGCAGGCGCTGCCCAGCGGCATGGCAAAGGGGCGGTTCTGGCCCCAGGCGGGCAAAAGCGGGGCCTGTTGCTGGACGATCAGACTGGTGGGTTGCCAGGCACCGGGGGCGGTGCCCGGGACGTAGACATGGGCAAAGCCCATGTTGTCGATCACGGCACCGCCATCGGTCACGGCCCAGGCCAGGATATCGGCGGCCAGCGTCGCGCCATAGGCGCGACTGGCGGCCAGCACGGCGGGATCGCGGCTTTCCGCCACCCTTGCGTCCAGCCGCGCCGTCATCGCCGCCATCGCGCGCTGGCCGCTAGGGCCGGTATTGGCAAACAGGCTGCGCACAACCGTGGCCAGCGCCACCTGCATCACCGCCGCCTCGTCATAGCGGGCGTGGGCGTCGCGGGCGGTCAGCGCGGTCAGCCCGTTCAACTGCCCCGCCAGCGATGGCCGGTCCGGGACACCCGAGGCGACCACCTCGTAGGCCGTCACCCCCAGATAGGCAAAGCTGCGGCTGGCCACCGGCGGCGAATAGGTCGGGGTGTGGCGCACCAGTTCCAGTGCAAGCCGGTACCATGTGCGGATCACCTCGGCGGCAGGATCAGCCCGCAGCGCCGATCCGCACAGCACAAGAACCGCCAGCATGGCTGCGTGCAGCGCCTGTCGCAAAATGGTCATGGTCACTTCTCCCCTGGCTGCAAATCACCGCAATGGCGGGCAATTGTCCAGACCGGTCGCAACGCCGCCATCGCCCGCAGCCCCCGCCGCGCCGTTGTTGATGCCCCTTGCCAGCGCGGGGCGGTTGCGCGTAACCAAGAACCGTCAGGATCGGGAGAATTCGGCGGGCAACCGCCGGTGCCGAAGGAGCAACCGCCCCGGTAAACTCTCAGGCGCAAGGGACCGTTTCTGACCGCGACAACTCTGAAGAGTGGCGTATCCGCGCCCGCCGAAGGGATAACGATCTCAGGCGTCCCGGTCGGGACAGGGACAGAGGGGGCATCGCAGGGCGGGGATTGGTCCGCCCCGACGGTGCATGGCCGATGGCCGGTGTCGATCACAGGAGGGCGGCCTTGAACGACACCGCAGAACAACCACTGCACCACCTGACGCTGGAGGCGCTGCATCTGTCGATGGGCGCGCGGCTGGTGCCGTTTGCAGGTTACGCGATGCCGGTGCAATACGCGGCTGGCGTGATGGCCGAACACCTGCATTGCCGGGCCGCGGCGGGGCTGTTCGATGTCAGCCATATGGGCCAGGTGATCCTGCGCCCCCGGGACGGGCTGGCGGCGCTGCAGGCTGCGTTCGAGGCGATGATGCCGGTCGATGTGGCGGGCGTTGCGCCGGGGCGACAGCGCTATGGCCTGTTCACCAATGCCGCCGGGGGCATTCTGGACGACCTGATGTTTGCCAACCGGGGCGATCATCTGCTTGTCGTGGTGAACGCCGCCTGCGCGGCGGCAGATATCGCGCATATGCAGGCGCATCTGGATCAGGTGGCCGAGGTGCAGGTGATCACCGACCGCGCGCTGCTGGCCCTGCAGGGCCCCCGGGCCGAGGCGGCGCTGGCCGCGCTGGTGCCGGGTGTCGTATCGATGCGGTTCATGGATGTGGCGGTGACCGACAGCGCCTTTGGCATGCTGTGGATCAGCCGGTCCGGCTATACCGGCGAAGACGGCTTTGAAATCTCGGTCGCGTCTGCCCGGGCCGAAGGGTTGGTCAGCACGCTGCTGGCCGACCCGTCAGTGCGGCCCGTGGGCCTCGGCGCCCGCGATTCGCTGCGGTTGGAGGCGGGGTTGTGCCTGTATGGCCATGACATCGACACCACCACCAGCCCGGTTCAGGCGGGGTTGACCTGGGCGATCCAGACATCGCGCCGGGCCGGGGGCGCGCGGGCGGGCGGGTTTCCCGGCGCGGCGCGCATTCTGGCCGAACTGGCCGATGGCCCCGGACGCCGGCGCGTTGGCCTGCGACCCGACGGCCGCGCCCCGATGCGCGACGGCACGCCGCTGTTTGACGGTGACAGGCAGGTCGGCAGCGTCACCTCGGGCGGCTTTGGCCCCTCGGTCGGCGCACCCATCGCCATGGGCTATGTCGCGGCCAGCCATGCCGCGCCCGGCACCCGCCTCAGCGGCGAAGTGCGGGGCAAGCGACTGCCCCTGACCGTCACCACCCTGCCCTTTCACCCCACCTCCTACAAACGTTGAGGTCCTGCAATGAAGTACACCGAAGAACATGAATGGCTGCGGATCGAAGGCGATCTGATCGTTGTCGGCATCACCGAACATGCGGCAACGCAACTGGGCGATGTCGTGTTCGTCGAATTGCCCGAGGTCGCGGCGATGGTCGCGGAGGGCGACGAGGTCGCGGTGATCGAAAGCGTCAAGGCCGCGTCCGACATCCTGGCCCCGGTCGACGGCGAGATTGTCGAGGTCAACGAAAAACTGGTCGACAACCCCGGTCTGGTGAACGCCGACCCCACCGGCGCGGCCTGGTTTTTCAAGATCAGGGTCGATGACCTGTCGGTGATCGAGGATTTCATGGACGAGGATGAATACAAGGAACTGATCGGCGAGGGCTGAGAATGCCCAGACGCGTCAAGATCAACGGCGAACGCGGGCGCTGGGTGGCCGAGGTCGAGGGGCGCTGGTCGGCAGTGTTGCACAACACGCACTGGGTAAAGCCGCACGGTTACTTTGCCCCCTTTGATCGTGGCGATCCACGTCGACTGAAACGCCATGACGAGTTTGAACTGGCCCTGAAAGCGCACCACCTTGTCGTGATGCAGATTGACACCGATCCGGTTTCACTTGGGCGGGGCGGTCATGTCGGGGTGTTTCCCTTCTCTGATCTGCTGATCGACTACCTTTCCGGCATCTCGCTCCGCATCGCCAAGCGATACGCCGACCCGAAATCCTGCGCTGAGAGGCCCCATGACCTTTACCCCCACGACCTATAACCCTGACGATTTCGCCAACCGCCGCCATATCGGCCCCTCGCCTGCCGAGATGGCAGCGATGCTGGCGGCCATCGGCACGCCGACCCTGGCGGCGCTGATCGACGAAACCGTGCCTGCGTCTATTCGGCAAACTGTGCCGCTGACCTGGGCCCCCCTGACCGAACAGGGCTTGTTGGCGCGGATGCGCAGCGTGGCCGACCAGAACCGGGTGATGACCAGCCTGATCGGCCAGGGTTATTACGGCACCGTCACGCCGCCCGCGATTCAGCGCAACATCTTTGAAAACCCCGCCTGGTACACCGCCTATACCCCCTATCAGCCCGAGATCGCGCAGGGGCGGCTGGAGGCGTTGCTGAATTACCAGACCATGGTTGCCGATCTGACCGGCCTGCCATTTGCCAATGCGTCCCTGCTGGACGAAGCGACGGCGGCGGCCGAGGCGATGACGATGGCGGAACGGGTGACGCGGTCCAAGGCGCGCGGCTTTTTTGTCGATGAGTCCTGCCATCCCCAGACCGTGGCCGTGATCCGCACCCGCGCCGCGCCGCTGGGGATCACCGTGATCGAGGGCACACCCGATAGTCTGGACCCGACCCAGGTGTTCGGCGCAATCTTTCAATATCCCGGCACCTATGGGCACGTGCGCGACTTTACCGCTGACATCGCGGCCCTGCACGGCGCCCGCGCCATCGCGATCATGGCCACCGACCTGCTGGCGCTGACCCTGCTGAAGGAACCCGGCGCAATGGGGGCCGATATCGCCGTCGGCTCGTCCCAGCGGTTCGGCGTGCCGCTGGGCTATGGCGGGCCGCATGCCGCGTTCATGGCCTGCAAGGACGATTACAAGCGGCAGATGCCCGGGCGGATCGTCGGGGTATCGGTCGATTCGCACGGGCGGCGCGCCTATCGGCTGTCGCTGCAGACCCGCGAACAGCATATCCGCCGCGAAAAGGCGACCTCGAATGTCTGCACCGCGCAGGCGCTGCTGGCGGTGATGGCGTCGATGTATGCGGTGTTTCACGGCCCGCTGGGCCTGCGGGCCATCGCGGAACGGGTGCATTTCGCCACCGTCCGGCTGGCCCGCGCGCTGCGGGCCGCCGGGGCCAAGGTGGCACCGAAAGCGTTCTTTGACACCATCACGGTCGAGGTCGGCGTGGGTCAGGCCGGGATCATGGCCGCCGCAAGGGCCGAGGGGCTGAACTTTCGCCGCATCGGGCATGACCGGATCGGCATCGCTCTGGACGAAACCACCGACGAAGGCGTGCTGATCCGCGTGCTGCGCGCGTTTGGCATCCATGCCGTGCCGCCGCATCGCGGCCATCTGGGTTTTCCCGAGGATCTGGTACGGGTCACCGACTACCTGACCCATCCCGTCTTTCACATGAACCGGGCGGAATCCGAAATGATGCGCTATATGCGCCGCCTGTCGGACCGCGACCTGGCGCTGGACCGGGCGATGATCCCGCTGGGGTCCTGCACGATGAAGCTGAACGCGGCGGCGGAAATGATGCCGCTCAGCTGGCCCGCGTTTTCGACCATCCACCCCTTTGCCCCGCCCGATCAGGCCGCAGGCTATGCGACGGCGATTGGCGATCTGGCGCAAAAGCTATGCCAGATAACGGGTTACGACGCGTTCTCGATGCAGCCCAATTCAGGCGCGCAGGGCGAATATGCGGGTCTGTTGACCATCCTGGCCTATCACGGGGCGCGCGGCGATCATCAGCGCAAGGTGTGCCTGATCCCGGTTTCGGCGCATGGCACCAATCCTGCCAGCGCCCAGATGGCCGGGATGCAGGTGGTGGTGGTGAAATCCGCCCCCAACGGCGATGTCGATCTGGAAGATTTCGCCGCCCATGCAGCGGCGGCGGGCAACCGGCTGGCGGCCTGCATGATCACCTATCCCAGCACGCACGGCGTGTTCGAGGAAACGGTCAAGGATATCTGCCGCATCACGCATGACCATGGCGGCCAGGTCTATCTGGACGGGGCCAACATGAATGCGCTGGTCGGGTTGGTAAAACCGGGCGAGATCGGCAGCGATGTCAGCCACCTGAACCTGCACAAGACCTTTGCCATCCCGCATGGCGGCGGTGGCCCCGGCATGGGGCCGATCGGGGTCAAGGCGCATCTGGCACCCTTTCTGCCCGGCCATCCCGAAACCGGCGGAACCCAGGGCCCGGTCAGTGCGGCACCCTATGGCAGCGCGTCGATCCTGCTGATTTCATGGGCCTATTGCCTGATGATGGGGGGCGAGGGGCTGACCCAGGCCACCCGGGTGGCAATCCTGAACGCCAATTACATCGCGGCGCGGCTGAAGGGGGCCTATCCGATCCTGTTCATGGGCAACAAGGGCCGGGTGGCGCATGAATGCATCCTGGACACCCGCCCCTTTGCCGAGGTGGGGGTGACGGTCGATGATGTGGCCAAGCGGCTGATCGACAACGGCTTTCACGCGCCGACGATGTCCTGGCCGGTCGCGGGCACGCTGATGGTGGAACCGACCGAGTCCGAGACCAAGGCCGAGATCGACCGCTTCATCACCGCGATGCTGGCGATCCGCGAAGAAATCCGCGCAGTGGAACAAGGCACAATCACCGCCGAGGACAGCCCGCTGCGCCATGCCCCCCACACGGTCAACGATCTGGTCGCCGACTGGACCCGCCCCTATTCCCGCGAACAGGGCTGTTTCCCGCCCGGCGCGTTCCGGGTGGACAAATACTGGCCGCCGGTGGGCCGGGTCGACAATGTCTTTGGCGACCGCAACCTGATGTGCATCTGCCCGCCGGTCGAGGATTACATGCAGGCGGCCGAATAGACTGCCCACAACCGTTTGGGCTGATCCCCGTCAACCGGGCAAAGCTGAGCGCCGCGCCCGACCGCCGGGGGCAAGCCAGGTGCCGACAACACGGCGCGGTCGGGCGATGCCATCTGTGGCTGCGGGCACGACGTCCGTAGCTTTGGTCGCGTGATTGGCCGTCAAGGCAAACGGCCTTACCCGACAGGCAAGATCGTGATCGTCGGGTGGTGGCCGCCGGCCTGCGCGAACGCCAGTTGCCGGCAGCTGAGCACGATGATCTGCTGTTCCGCCGCCACGCGGTGCAACGCGCGGAACATTGCAATGATCCGCGCGTCGTCGGAATGGACCAGCGCATCGTCCAGGATCACCGGCACCGGGCGACCCTGCCGGGCCAAGAGGCGGGCAAACGCCAGCCGGATCAGGATGGCAATCTGTTCCTGGGTGCCGGCCGACAGGGTCTGCATCGCCTCGGGCTGGGCAGTGCCTGCCCGGGTCAGGCTGCGCGGCAGCATCCGGTCGGGGTCAAAATCCAGCGCCGCCTCGCCATGCAGGATCGCCAGCAAGGGGCGCAACTCGTCCTGCACCGGGCCGAAATAGGCCTCGCGCGCCGCGCCGCGGGCCTGGGTCAGCGCGTCCCGCAGGCAAGCCAGCGCGGCGGCCTCGGCGGCCAGCGCGTCCGCACGCGCCTGCAAACTGGCCAGATCGCCCTGCGCCTCGGCCAGCGCCTGCTCGACGCCGGCTTCGGCGCGGGCCGCGATGTCGGCGTTCAGCCCGGCACGGGCTTCGCGCAGGCGCGCGATGTCGACATCTGCCGCCTTGGCGGAAGATGCGGTGCGGTCAAGTTCGGCTTTTGCCGTGGCCAGATCGGGGGCTGCGACTTTCAGTGCGGCCAGCGTGTCGGCGGCCCGGGTTGCGGCCTGCTGCGCCCCGGTCGCCGTCGCCCGCAGCGCCGCTTGACGTTCGGGCAGGTCGGCCAGGTCGCCCCGCGCCTGCGCCGCCCGGGTCAGGGCCTGACCGGCCAACTCCGCCTCGGTCTGCGCCTTGCCCAACTCGCGCATGACTGATTCGGCGTCGGTCCGGGCGTCGGTCCGGGCGGTTTCGGCAGTGACGAGCGCCGCCTCGGCAGCCGCGATCACCTCGGGCGGCACGGCGTCCGCATGGCCGACATCGTCATCGCCCCCCCCGATCCGGGCCATGGCCCGCACAAGATCGGCCCGCAGCGTATCCAACCCCTGCGGGGCCAGCGCCGTCAGCACCGCGGCTTGGGTTGCGGCATGGTGGATCACCGCGGCCCGGCGCTGCGCCGCCAGCCGGGCGGCGGGCAGATCGGGCTGCTCCATCGCCCGCAGCGCCTCGGCCAGGGTTCCGGTGGCCCGGTCCACACCGGCGCGCGCGGCGCTATCGTCCGCGCCATCGGCCTGCACCGTCAGCCGGGCCAGTCCGGGCACATCGATCACGCTGCCGCCCCGCAACCGGACCAGCCCGGGCGGCAAGTCCTGCCCGTTCAGGCCAAGCCGCCCCTGCCCCAGATAATCGACCTGCAACGCGATACCGGTCGCGGCCAAGGTTCGCGCGGCCTGCTGGCATGCGGCCTCGGCCTGTTCGGCCCTGGCCAGACGCTCGGGCGTGACAAGGTTCGCGGTGGCCTCGGCCCTGGCAGCCTCGGCCGCCTGACGCGCCGCATCGGCCTGGGTCAGACGGTCAGCCAACGCGGTGGCCTGCGATTGCGCCGCCTCGCGCACAGCGCGATCCCGCGCGGCGCTGTCTTGTCGGCGCAAGGCATCGCGCAGGGCCAGGGCCTTGACGAACGCTGTTTCGGCCAATGACAGCCGGTCAGTGCAGCCCTGTCGTGCGGCAATAGCTGCGGCATGGCTTGCGTCGGCCGCAATATGAGCTGCCAGGGCAGTTTCGGCCTGCCGTGCGGCAGCGATCAATGTCGTCAGCGGCACAGCCGCCTCGCGCAGATGCGCGTCGGCCAGGGCG
>Ga0105049_10011296_pt1 | contig 10224 bp, 9 predicted proteins | sample MAT06_FD_78087 | JGI IMG/M metagenome (GOLD analysis project Ga0105049, IMG submission 78087) | Freshwater microbial communities from Lake Fryxell liftoff mats and glacier meltwater in Antarctica - MAT-06 | ecosystem: Environmental > Aquatic > Freshwater > Ice > Liftoff microbial mat | place... | reverse complement strand
TTCGCGGACGACACACAGATGGCCCTTTGCGATCCACTTGTCGTAGATGCGAGGGATCGGCATATCCATCGCTTTTGCCTGCGTATTCGCCCAAGTTAGTTCAAAGACCGTCTTCAACCCTGTAATTTGGTCTTCATCGGTCACAGATTCTTGCAGACGAATAATGTGCAGAAGTGCCTGCGAGAATTGGGTTTGTTGAAGCGTGTCAGGTCTCCGCACGAGATAACGCGACCCGAATCGGTCGTCTTGGATCTGGGCCAGCAACTCATATCCGTGGAGCTCGTCCACCGGAACTAGCATGAGAGCCATAGGAATTCCTGGTTTAGCGCGGTTCAATTCTCGGACGCGTAGAACGCATCACGCTCAAAATTTATTGAAAGAAGGATGAAGACTGAAGAAGATTCGGGAAAATCCGCAGTGGGCGAACGAGGTGGTCAAGACGAACCTGCCATGAATCGAGATCTCGAAATTGGCGGACCTTCCCGCCGATTCTTGCGCGTTCCAATGAATTTTTCTGTCGCTAGTTGAGCGATTTGCCGCATGATTCGGCCCCTCATTCACACCATCTCCACCACCACCGCGGTCAAATCGTCGTCGAGCGACTCGGTTCCCGAGAAGGCCCTCTGGAAGAAGAGGATGTTGCGGAGGATCTCCTCGGCGGATTCGCGGCCGTGGAGGGCGAGGTATTCCATGAGCCTGTCGAGGCCGAAGAGTTCGCCGATTTCGTTGCGGGCTTCCATGATGCCGTCGGTGTAGAAGCAGATCTTGTCGCCGGGTTCGAGGACGACTTCTCGCTCGGTGTAAACCTCGTCCGGCATGATGCCGAGGACGAAGCCTTGCGCGGAGAGCTTGCGGACGACCCCATTGCGGGAATCGAAGTGCAGCGGTGGCGGGTGGCCCGCGGAGGCGAAGCGGAAGACTCTGGTGCGGCGGTCAAACATGCCGTAGAACGCGGTCACGAAGCGTTCTTCAGTCACTTCGTGGAGCCGGCGGTTCATCCTGCTGAGCACCTTGCCGGGGCTGTCGGTCTTCTCCGAGACTTCCTTGAAGGCGAAGTGAGCAAGCATGGCGACAAACGCGGCAGGAATGCTGTGGCCGCTAGCGTCGGCGATCAGGAAGCCGAGGTGATTCGGATCCGGTTGCGAAAAATCGTAGTAGTCGCCACCGAGGTGGTCGAGCGGGGCGTAGTGCACGGCCCACTTCATCTCGGACCAGTCCGGCGGCGCGTCGGGGATCATGACCCGCATTTGCAGTCGGCCCGTGGTCCGCAAGTATTGCAGAATCTCCGAGTCGCGAGACATCAGCGATTCATTCGCGCGCCGGAGTTCGGCAGTGTGGTCTTCGATTTGGCGGTTCAAGAACTCTGTGCGGCGGGCCATCAACAACCGCGTCGAAACGATCCCGATCAATCGTTCGTCTTCGATCACGGGCAAGTGGCGAACTCGCAGGCGGCCCATCATGCCGACGGCCTCGTCCCAACCGACGTCGGGGCGGATCGTGTGCGGGTCCGTAGTCATCCAATCGGAAACGGGTAAGTCGCGCCACGAGGCATCGGCTTCGACGACGCGCTTGAGTAGATCGCGTTCAGTGAAGATCCCCGCCAGCCGGCCAGCTTCCTCGACGACCAGGATCGACCCGATCCGCCGCTGGTTCATGAGCGCCAGTACGTCACGGATCGGCGTTTCTGGGGCGACGGCCGCAGGAGAACGATCCATGACCAGACGCACGGTCAGTTCCCGCGGCGCATTCGAATTCCGTTCGCTCAACTCAGCTCCCCCTCGGATTCGCGACTCGACGGTTCCGCGGGCACGAATTTCGCAAGAACTTGCTCTGTCGCATTGACCGCGCGCTTCGGATACTGCCAAGTATGTTGTAACGGATTGTGCGCGAGGTGAATTGATGCCCGACCCGGTTCTGCAAGCGGCGGCGATCCCCGTTCAAAACGGGCGCATCTGTCTGGTCACGTCCCGCAGCGGACGGCGATGGGTGATTCCCAAGGGCCGGATCGAACGCGGCCAGTCGCCTTCCGAAGCCGCAATCCTCGAAGCTTGGGAAGAAGCGGGGTTGGTCGGAGACCTCAGCCCGGTACCGCTGGGGACGTTTCAATACGAGAAGCTCGACCGGGTTTTTCTGGTGTCCGTGTACGTCCTGTCCGTGAAGGAAATCCGATCCGACTGGCCCGAACGTCGCGATCGTCGGCGGGAATGGGTCGAGTGGACCGTTGCGCTGGAGAGGATCGAGGAAGAAGGACTCCGCGAGATTCTCCGCAGTCTGCAACCACTTGCACTGGCCGATTGAGCGCCTCACCGGCCTTGAACCAAGGGTCGAATCACACGATCGACATCGGCTTCCGTGCAGACGTTCGGTACGTTCCCGAAGATTTCCCACGACTCGACGAGTTGAGCGGATTGGCCGGGGGCGAGGGTCGCCAGTTCGCCGACGGTCTCCATCTCCAGCATGTCTTCGTTCGAGAAGGTTTGGTACCGCGTACCGCGATCCGGGTAGATCGCCCCTTCGCGGTAGTCGAACCGCTTCACGAAGAGCACGTGCGAATTCAGGTACGCCACCCAGCCCATGCGGTGAGCGAGCCCGATCTTGGTCGGCCCCTTGTTCACGTCCTGGCGGAGCAACGCATAGCGGTGGCCGAACTGCCAGCGGGTGTCCGTGAAATCAAAGTAAGGCCACAGAATCAGTTCTTGATTTGGGGCATAATCTGCCGGCGAACGGGCATTCTTGGTAGAACCGGGGTGCGGTGCCTTCGGCGGGAGTGGAATGATCTCCACTCCGCCCGGGGCCATCACCGTCGGACCCCAGGGAGCGAGTTCGGTCGAAGTTTTGGCGATGTTCGTGACTTTGAGCGTCACTTCGACTTTCGTTCCGCTCGCCGAAATCGCGAGGTGCATTTCTTTCTGCACGCCGTACTCGTCTTCTGGGGGCGGCAGAAACTTTGCGGAATGCGGTCCCGTTTGCTCCCACTTCACCGGCCGATTGTCCGGGAAGTACGTTCGCGTGAGGTCTTCTGGGGCGAGCCAGAATCGGTGGCCGCCGCGGATTTGCCACTCCGCCTCGTTCGTGCCGCCCATCATCGAGTCGTAGTTCTTCATCACGTTGAAACCGCCGGGCAAGCGGTACGCGATGACCCTTGGTCCCACGTCGAGCGTCACGACGAGTTCGACGGCTCCGTTCGACAGCAGCAGGTTGTTTTTCCACCCACGATATTCGACGATTTGCACGGCAATGACCTCGGAACGGAAACGGGACTACTCGGCCGCCTCGGCGGATGCAGCAGCTTTCGGATCGGGGGGTAGTTCCTTGCTTCCGACGATGGTCAAGTTGACGCCGATCTGGACCGGCACGGCCACGCCATCGACTTCGACAGTGGTTTTCCCGCCGAGGTACCACCCGAGGGAGCCGGTCGCGAATTCTTTGACCATCGCTGCCTGGGGGATGCCGTTGATCGTCACGGTCACCGGCTTCGCGTGGGACCGAAACTGGTCGCGCGTGATGGGGCAGTTAGTTTTGGCCATGAACGGAACCTCGAATCGGGCAACGAAAGGGGCCAGCATAGTACCATGCTGGCCCAGGAGAACTCAACGAGTATTGAATTGACGATGACCTCGTCAGGCTACCGTTACCGATCCCAGTTCGCTTCGCCGACGGTACGCACGACGTAGGGCGATCAAGCCCACTCCGAGAGCGCCGAGCAGAACTGCGGGTGGAGCGGGCACGCCCGGCGTGTCGGGCGGGGGCGGGGGAGGCGGCGGCGGAGAAGGAGGCGGTGGGGGGGGCGGGGGTGGCGGCGGTCCAAACGTCGTTGGTGGCGGGGGCGGCGGTGGGGAACCTGGTGGCGGTGGTGGTGGTGGTGGCGGAGGAGGCGGCGAGCCGGGCGTATCATCCTGCGGTGCGCTATCGCTCGGCCCCTGCTGCGACGGACCTTCGATGGTTTCGGGAGTTACGGCGGCGGCCGTGGTCGGCAAGCTTTCGCTTGCGGTAGTGATCGGACTATTCGCTCCGGGCGAGCCAATGAACGGCAAGCCCGCACCACCGAAACCGGGAACGCCGCCGATGCCTCCGCCGGGAGCGCCGCCGCGGCCACCGCCGATGGGTGCTCCGCCGCCGCCGCCGCCGCCAGAACCGATGGGGCCTGCCGTGCCGCCGGCCGCACTGATCGGGAGATTTCGAACGACGAATTGCGATTGTGCGATGATGCCTTCGGGCGATCGCACCGCCGTCAAGCGAACGATTTCCGTCCCGTTGAAGAACGAGTTATCCGTGAACGCGGCTCCGTCGCCGTGGAGCGACTGCACGTAAGTTTGGGCTTGGCGAACGAATTCGGGAGCCTGCTGAACGTCCGCATAGTTCGCCTGGAACGTTCCGGTGAACAGGTTGAAAGGCACGGGTCCTTCGGGAAACTCCTGCTCTTGGGTCAATTCCCAGAGCCCCGCCTGGAAGGCGTTCGCAGTGACCGGATCCTTAAGCGACGCCTGGTAGTACCGTCCGTAGAACTCGCGGATAAATGCGACTCGGCGATCGGTCCGCTTTCGGCCTTCGTCGGTTTCCGGATCGCCGTAGAACTTCGAATGGTCGATCGTATCGACGGTGAAGGCGTAGCTCGATCCCTTGTACATGGGCACTTGGGGCTCGACGCAGTACGAAACGATTTGCGGATCGAGGCCGCCGATGGGGAACGAACCGGTCGGATAATCGAGGTGCATATCCCCGATCGTCCGCTGGAATTCCCCTTCACCGAGCATTTTGTACTTGAATTCTTGGCCCTTGATGACGCCCAAATACCGCAGCGTGACCTGCGGCCGTTCCGCGGGCGGGACCGGTTCTTGAGCCATCGAGTAGCCGCTGGGGAGAATCGCCCCGGCGAACAGCCATCCGGCGATCCGAAACTGCGATCCGAAGATTCGATTTCTTAAAAACATACTTGCCTCGGCGAACGAGAGGCCTTGTTTCGTAAAACAGGCCGATCCTTCGGGCTGTTCAAACAAGTTACCCGAGTTTCTCTGGTCCGTGTAGTCGAGTCTCTTCTACCAAATCTAAAATATCAGATCAACGCGACTTCGAGTGTCGAGAAATCCGGCACCCTGAAGTTCGCGTCCGGTCTCAACCCCTAAGCGATGCTAATTGCCGTAGGATTTCGGTGTTGCGTCCATAGAATTACCCTATTGGTCCGAAAGAAAGCAACCTCAATTGGTCCGCCTAAATGTCCGGTGTTTCCAGAAAATCGCGTCCGCTCCCCTTAACAGTTGTCGATCGAAATGCTCCCGCGCCTCTTGCGCCGACCTCGATTGAGGAAATGCGCGAACGCGGTTGGGACGCGATCGACGTTCTCTTCGTCACGGGCGACGCTTATATCGACCACCCCAGTTTCGCGATGGCGATCTTGCACCGGGTGCTGGAGCGTGCCGGGTTCCGCGTCGCCATTTTGAGCCAACCCGATTGGAAATCGTGCGAACCCTGGCGGCAATTCGGCCGCCCTCGCCTCTTCTTCGCCGTCTCCGCCGGGAACATGGATTCGCTCATCAACCACTACACGGCGAGCAAGAAAGTCCGCAACGACGATGCTTACTCCCCCGGCGGTCGGATCGGCCTTCGACCGGACCGGGCGACCCTCGTTTACTCTCAGCGCTGCCGCGAAGCTTTCCCCGGCGTTCCCGTCATCGCCGGCGGCGTCGAAGCCTCGCTCCGACGCCTCGGTCACTACGACTATTGGTCCGACACGGTGAAGCGTTCGATCGTGCTCGATTCCAAAGCCGACCTCGTGGCGTATGGGATGGGCGAGGCGACGATCGTCGAGATCGCCCGCCGGTTGCAGGCCGGCAAGTCCGTTAATGACCTCCGGGATCTCCGCGGTCTCACGTACGCCCTCGGCGCCAAGGAGAGCGAAGAGTTCAAATCGCGAAATCCCGCGGACGGAGACTGGCAGACAATCCCTTCGTTCGAACGAATCCGGGACGACAAACTCGCGTTCGCGGATGCGACCCGGATCATCCACACCAACACGAACCCGTTCAATGCGGCGACGCTGGTGCAATTCCACGACCGGCAAGCCGTGGTGCAAACTCCCCCGCCGCTGCCGCTTTCCGAAGCGGAAATGGACGCGGTCTACGACCTCCCGTTCACCCGCCGGCCCCACCCGTCGTACGGCGAGTCGATCCCCGCATTCGAGATGATCAAGGACTCGGTCACGATCATGCGCGGCTGCTTCGGCGGCTGCACGTTCTGCTCGATCACGGCCCACCAGGGGCGGATCATTCAAAACCGGTCGCCGGAATCGATCCTCAAGGAAGTCGAAAACCTCGTTCAAGACCCGCAGTTCAAAGGTGTGATCTCGGACATCGGCGGCGCGACTGCCAACATGTACACGATGCGGTGCAGTCGTCCGGAAATCGAAGCGAAGTGCAAGCGGCTCTCGTGCATTCACCCCGGTATCTGCAAGCTCTTGGGAACCGATCACGGACCTTTGATCGACCTCATGAAAAAAGTCCGAGACGTGGACGGCATCCGCAAAGTGTTCGTCGCGTCCGGCATCCGCATGGACCTCGCACAGCTATCGCCCGAGTACGTCTCCGAACTCGCGGCCCACCACACCGGCGGCCGCTTGAAGGTGGCCCCCGAGCATACGAGCCCCGAAGTCCTCGAACGAATGAAGAAACCATCCGTCGATAACTTCGGCGTGTTCGCGGAACAGTTCAAGAAAGCTTCCGCCGCCGCGGGCAAGCCGAAGCAGCAGATCGTGCCGTACTTCATCGCCAGCCACCCAGGTTCGGGGCTCGCGGAAATGATCGACCTCGCGCTTTACCTCAAACGAACGGGGTATCGGCCGGACCAAGTCCAAGATTTCATTCCAGCCCCATTCGACATCGCGACGTGCATGTATTACACCGGCCTCGACCCGTTCACGAAGCAGCCGGTGCCGATCGCCCGCAATTTGAAAGACCGCAAATTGCAGCGGGCCCTCATGCAGTTCTTCAAACCCGAGAACTACTTCTCGGTTCGCGAAGCGTTGATTCAAGCGGGACGCACGGACCTCATCGGCGGCTGCGATGGCCTGATCCCGGCCCAGCCGCCGAAGGAAGCGTTGGACGCCCGCCGCCGCGAAGCGAACGCCGGCCGGGGGGACCACTACCACACCGTCGCGAATCCCGCGAATGGTGAGAAACCGGGTGAGCGGGGGGCCGAACCGCCCGCGAAAAGCACCGGTTACCGCCCCGGCCGCACGACGCAAAAGCGGCGCTTCAAGCCGGGCCAGAAGGGATATACTGGGGGAAACGGAGGTGGGGGATGAACGCTGAAATGGCCGCGGAAGTATTGGTCGGCGTCGCGACGCCGATCAAGAACGATCCCGAACTGCTTGAAGCATTTCGACAGGCTACCGATTATTATGAAAAGTCTATCAAAGCCCACAATTTGGATCCGGCAAAGCGGGAACTTCTCTGGGGATGTTCCGACGAACCCATGCCTAGCAACGTACTTCCGAGTCTTAGCGAGAGCGATCGATACGGAACACGACACGCGTCGAAATTGATCACCCGGAAACGGATGCTCGATCACGTTTCGCGAGAGCTAACGATAAATGACCTGATCCTCGACGTTCTCAGTCAGCGATGGTACCAGATCGGCAAAGTCATCAATCAAGGCATCGAGGAGCTCGAACGCGAGGAGATGCAAAGTGGCAAGTCCAACTGAATTAGCAAGGGAGGCGTAAAAGCATAGCGAGTCGTTGAAAATCGAATTTGAGTATCTCAAAAATTCGATCGAGAAACTCGAATTGGACAGACTACGATAGCGTGCTTTGATCCTGGAAGAAAAAGTTGTGGAGCTACGAAAGTCCAAAGAGGAATCGGAGAAGCGATTCTTACAGATCGTCGTGCTCGAAGAGAAAGTCGCCGTGCTGCAAAAGGCAAAGGAAGAAGGCGAGAAACGCCATTGGCAATACGTTTACCTCATCGCTGGGTCTATGCTAACGCTCCTCTGCACCATCGTAGTTCAACTCGTCTTAGTTGCGTTGAAGAAGTAGCAGATATGTCCCCCCTCCCCCCCTTTACCGTCATCGTTCCCGAGGCCGGGCATACACTCGCGAAAGTGCTGCGCTCGCGGCTGCACGAATCGCTGCCTTCGTGGAATGACGTGCGTTCGATGATTACCGGCCGGCGCGTGAAAGTCGGCGATGCGCTTTGCACCGATCCGTCGCGGCGATTGAAGGAAGGCGAGATCGTCGAACTGCTCTCGAATTCGGTCTACCGTCCGAAAACCGCGACGGCGGAAGGGCTCGTCGTGCGGCACCTCGACGACCACGTCATCGTGGTGGAGAAGCCCGCGGGCGTGAACTCGGTCCGGCACCCATCCGAACTCGAATGGCCGGACAAGCACCGCCAACTCGATCCCACGCTGCAAGACCTCGCTCAGTGGGCCGCGTCATCGCGATTGAAGCGACCGCACAAAAACTTACCGCCTCTGAGAATCGTGCATCGGCTCGATAAGGAGACGAGCGGGTTGCTCGTCTTCGCACGGTCCGCACTCGCCGAGCGAGAACTCGGAATGCAGTTTCGCAAGCACACCGTCGTGCGCCGCTACCTCACGTTGATCGCGGGGTTCCTCCCGCCGCAGACGATCCGCTCGAACCTCGTCCGCGACCGCGGCGACGGGCGACGCGGGAGCACGACCTTGCCGAACGTCGGCAAGCACGCCATCACGCACGTAAGCATCGAAGAACAGTTGCCCTCGTTCACGCTGCTCTCCTGCCGGTTGGAAACGGGGAAGACGCACCAGATCCGCATCCACCTCTCGGAATCGGGCCATCCGGTTTGCGGCGACAAGGTGTACTGCCGGCGGGCGAACGGCGACGTGGTGAAAGACGCGAGCGGTTCTCCGCGGTTGCTCCTGCACGCCACGGAACTCGGCTTCGTGCATCCGGTGACCGGCGGAAGCGTCCATTGGGATATGCCGCTGCCGGCGGACTTTCAGAAAGTGCTCGCGAAATTGCGGGCGAAGTGATTACTTCTTGAGATCGTAAGCCTTGATCTTGCGGTCGAGCGTGGATCGCTCGATGCCCAAAATTTCCGCCGCCTTCGACTTGTTCCACTCCGTGTGCAGCAAGGTTTTCTCGATGTGTTGGCGTTCGAGGTCCGCGAGGGAAACCGCTTCGTAACCCCGCACGGCATCGCCGTCCAATTCCAAGGGCGACAGCCAGACATCCGCGACGTCGATCGCCGCACCGCTGCCGAGGGCTACCGCGCGTTCGATGGCGTTGCGAAGTTCGCGGACGTTTCCGGGCCACGAATAGCCCTTGAGCTTGACGAGGGCTGCGGGCGTGAAGCCCTTCACTTTGCGGCCCGTCTCGCGGACGAAACGCTTCAGGAAGTGGTTCGCCAGGGGTTCGATGTCCGCCTCGCGATCTCGCAGAGGCGGGACATCGATTTGGACGACTTGCAATCGGAAGTAAAGGTCCTTGCGGAACTGCCCGCCGCGGACTGCATCCTCCAGCGCGCGGTTGGTTGCCGCGACGACCCGGACATCGACCCGAATCGGCGCGTTGCCACCGACGCGCTCGAACGACTGCCCTTCGAGCACGCGAAGCAATTTCGCCTGGGTGTTGACGGACATCTCGCCGATCTCGTCGAGGAAGATCGTTCCTTGATCCGCGGCCTCGAACTTTCCGATCGTGCGATCGGTGGCACCCGTAAATGCCCCTTTCTCGTGGCCGAACAGTTCGCTCTCCAACAGCGATTCGGTGAGGGCCGCACAGTTCAAGCAAACGAACGGCAAATCGCGGCGCGTGCTCTCGAAGTGGATGGCTCGGGCGACGAGTTCCTTGCCGACGCCGCTCTCGCCGCGGACGAGCACCGTGGCCCTCGTCGGGGCCACGCGGAGGATTTGCTGCTCGACCTGCTTGAGCGGTGCGCTCGCACCGACCATTTCGCTTTCGATCCGCAGTTGACTGCGCAACTGCTGGTTTTCGAGCGAGAGGCCGTTCTGCTTGCGGAAGCGTTGGAGGACGCTCCCGAGTTGTTGAGCCGCGGCGAGCGTGAGTTCGAGATCGTCCGCGTTGAGCCGCACCAAGGGGCCGATGCGATACAGGTGAATGAGCCCGAGCGTCCCGCCGTCCGCGAGGATCGGCGAACAGATCAGGCTCGTGACTTGCAGTTCCGTGAGGCTCTCGCGATTTTGCAAGTGCTTGTCGCGGGCCACGTCTTCCGCGAGCACGGCTTGGCG
>Ga0105049_10011289_pt1 | contig 10229 bp, 5 predicted proteins | sample MAT06_FD_78087 | JGI IMG/M metagenome (GOLD analysis project Ga0105049, IMG submission 78087) | Freshwater microbial communities from Lake Fryxell liftoff mats and glacier meltwater in Antarctica - MAT-06 | ecosystem: Environmental > Aquatic > Freshwater > Ice > Liftoff microbial mat | place... | reverse complement strand
GCCTGAGATGAATCCGTACGAGGTCCTTGGCCTTACCAAGGGCGAATCCGACGAACGGACCATCAAACGCGCCTATGCGAAACTGCTGAAACAACATCGGCCGGATCAGGATCCGGAGGGCTTTCGTCGAGTACATGACGCGTACCAGCGGGCATTGGCGATGGCTGACGATGACGATGAGGACCATGACGAAGATGACGCGCCGGCGCTCAAAGCGGAACACCCCGTTACGGTGACAACGGCGACGTTGATCCCTGGGGCATCATCGCCGGGGATCGAGCCTCCATCCCGGATGGCGCACGTCGACCTTGGTGCAGAAAAGCCGGCAGAAGCCGCTCCCCAATCAACGGTTGATCAGGCGCTATCGTTGGTGGTCGCGATTCCACCGGACGTGAAAACGGAGATCTTTACAACGCCATGGGATCGTGCTGTGAGTGATCTGGAGATGGCGGCAGGGCAACCGTCCGGCGCACTCCGAGACCAGGCGCTCACCGCCGTGTTCCGTCGCCTCGCCCGGTTGGTGACTGGGCACCAGGGCAGTGCCGCAGCGCTGGTGTTATTGCTTGACCGCCATCTTCCTGCTAGTCGCTTGGCGTGGCGTCACATCTTCAGCGATGACGATCTGCTGGCCGAACTGCGTCGCGGCGAAAGTGAACTGGCCGGCCATACGCTCCGTGGTTGTTTTGAAGTTGGCGACTGGCAACGCTTGCGGGCTTTCGCCGAGCGCTGGATGGAACTGGATGCGGATGAACTGCAGTACGGTGATGCGATTGCGCTGACTCGTGTCCTGGCGGTATGGTTGGCCCCGTTTGATTATGCGTTGGCGGATCGCTTGGTCGGGTACCTCCCCATGCGCCTGCGCCGCACGGCCGACCACGAACTGGATACCTTGCTCGCAGTTGGACGTGATCTGGTGAGGTTGCCGGAACCCTCGCGCGCTTACGTGTGTGTGCTGCTGGCGGGACACGAGCCATCCGGTGACGAGGAACTTCGTTGGCGCACCGGCGCGCTGTTGTCGCAGTTGGCGCCGGATGCGTTAGCGCTTCGGGTGTTGGAGCAGCGGGCCGCCGGACACTTCGCTGGCCTGAGCGCTCCATTACCTGGGAGCAGCGTCAACCTGCTGAGCATCCTGTTCATCATCGTCGGCATGGTGCTGTTCACGGCGTTGGTAACGGCGGCAGTCGTCCTTGGGGAGAAGAAGGCATGGGGTGCCGATCAGATGCTCCTGGTGTTGGTCAGCGTGGCGGCGGCGGTTCCAGGGTTCTTGCTGCTGCGCTGGTTGTATCGCAAAATGTTGCCGTGGTATCAAACCGGATTTCGTCCGTGGTTGTGGCAGCACCTCGGTCCATTCGATGCGGTTTTGTGGTTCTCGTTGCTCTACCTGTGGCTTGGGATTGGCATTCCGGTAATCACTCAGGACGTACTGCCAGCCGCGGTTGAAGCGGCGTGGATCCTGCTGATGCCGTTCGTTGGCCTCGTCCTGATCCATCACGTGCGTCGTTGGATCACGAAACATCGGGCACATCTGCCGCCCTGGGGGTTGGTGTTGTCTGCCATCCAGGTGTTGGTGCGAGAGATGTCGCTGCAGATGACGGTCTTGCGGGCACTGCGCTGGACGGGACGTGTGCTGGTGTTGCTGGTGGGGCTCCTGCCAGCACTGGCAGGAGCCGTCATCTGCATAGGCGGCTTGGCGTGGTGTCGACCGTTCTTCATGGATGGCGAGGCGGATGCCTGGTTGACGGCCGTGTTCTGGAGCGGGCCGTTTGTCGCGGTGGCCTTCACCGTGCATGCCATGCTGATCACGTGGTGGAATCGTGGACGAACACCGTGGTGGCGGCCACTGACGATCTTCGCTTGGTGCCTTGCTTGGCCCGGCTTGGCCTGGGCTGCGGTGTTGGGAGATCCCTTGCTGCGTCGACTAGACTCGGGAGACGATGGCAGAATCGGCATGGTCGTTTTCCTGACCCTGTTCATCGCCGCCTGGTATCGAGAGCGACATAAGCGACCGCCGGGGCTATCCTAAGATTGGCGAAGTTGCAGACGACGAAGGATCTTCAGTTATTACAGATCGAACAACGACTGCTGCTTGCCATGCGGGCTACGGAACGCCGCGATCGACAACGGCGGGTGTTCCGCCGGAATCCCGGCGCGGCGTCTGCCAAGCTCGAACAACTGCGCGATTTGCTCGGCAAAGATGCCTTCGCCCACCATACGCGTGCCGAATCGTGGATCGTTCAGTTTTCCACCGCGCATTGATTCGATGCGGTGCAGAATCTTGTTCTTCGCATTCGGCGCGATGCGGTCGAGCCAAGCGCTGAACAGATCAGCGACGCCGTGCGGCAGGCGCACGATGGTGTAACCCGCGTGGGTCGCGCCGGCCTTGGCGGCGGCGGCGAGGATGGTGGGGATCTCGCTGTCGGTCAGACCAGGGATGATCGGCGCGACGTTGACGCCGACGGGAATACCCGCGTCGGCGAGTTCACGGATCGCGGCGAGACGTGCGGCTGGCGTGGAGGCGCGTGGTTCCAGATCACGCGCGATCTCTGGCTTGAGCGACGTGACGGTGATGGTCACGCACACCGCCCGGTGTTCATGGAGTCGCCGGAACAGATCGATATCGCGGGTGATGAGTTTGTTCTTGGTGATGAACGACACCGGATTGCGGAACTCCGCCAGCACTTCGACGCAGGCGCGGGTCAGGCGCAGATGGCGTTCGATCGGCTGGTAACAATCGGTGACGCCGCTCATCGCCAGAACCTTCGGCGTCCACGACGGCGACGACAATTCACGCCGCAGCAATTCAGCGGCGTTGCGCTTGGCCAGCAGCTTGGTTTCGAAATCGAGGCCGGCGCTGAAGCCGAGGTATTCGTGATAGGGTCGCGCGTAGCAATAGACGCAGCCGTGTTCGCAGCCGCGGTAGGGATTCAGACTCGCACTGAATGGGATGTCTGAACTGTCCTGCGTGGTGATCAGCGATTTGGAATCGTCCTCGAAGACCATGGTCGCGGGCGACGGATCCTCGCTCGGATCCCAATCGGGACCGGGCACCAGATCGCGCGACTCGAAGCGGTTGCGCGGATTGGCAGAAACCCCGCGGCCGTGGTGGTGCGGCGCAGAAGCAGCCGGTTGGTCGAGGGGGTCCATGGCGCGGCAGAATCGCGCTTTTCCATATGGGTCAATAAGGACCAGGATGAACGATGGCGCACCTCGGGTGGCGCTTCACTTCGCCGGGATCGTCACCTGATCGAAAACCTCGCCGAATTCATCGATCGCGGTGCCATCGACGCGGCCGTCCGCGTGCAGTTCCAGGAGCCAGCCGTGGCGGCGCGATGCGGTCTTGGCCATGTGCGGCAGGTCGGGGAAGAGCGGACGGACCTCGACGCCCCACGCGCCATCGCCGAGGTAGGTGATGCCGGTGGGATCGGCCTTGCCGGCTTTGATCGGCACCGTGCGTTTGAAGGTGTGCTGATCGTGTTCGAGCGCGAGACGCACGCCGTTCGCCTCGAACAGTGGCAGCCACAATTCACGGATCATCACCGACACGCGGTTGTCGTAGGGGGTCTTGCCCTTCGCCGCCTTCACCGTCGGCCATGCGGGGTAATGGTAGACTGGGATGACGTGGGTGCGCTTCGCACGCGGAGCGATCTCCTTCGCCAGCCACTCGGTCTGTGCTCCTGGGATGCGCGTCGCGTGGTCGCTGTCGAGCAGCACGAACGACACCTGCTCACCGAGGTCGACCATGCGGTAGGCGAGGTTGTCGAACGGCATCATGGCGAAGAAATACGGTGCTTTGGTGTGGTCGCCACCGTAATGGCCATCGACCTCGTGGTTGCCGATGCATGAGATGAACGGCAGCAGGCGGCCGTCCGGTGCGCGCGCAGTTTCGTAGTAGGTGCGGATCCAGGTCAGCACACGCTCGCCCTTCTTGCCGTCCTCGTAGGCCAGATCGCCACCGAACACCACCAGATCGGGATCGCGCGCGGCGAGCGCCTTGTTGGTGTTCGCGAACCACTCGGTCTTGTGCATGGTGTCGCCGCCGTTGGCGATCTTCAGCGGACGGTCGAGCGTGGAGGGCAAGGTGCGGATGCGGTGGGCGGTGTCGCTGCCGAAACGCAGCGTCACCTCGCTTGCCGGTGTCAGACCGTCGACCAGCGCGCGGTGCAGCACGTGGTCGGTCCCAGGGATCGCCACCACTGTCACCGCCACGCTGCGGCTGCCGGCGGCATCGCTGACTGTCAACTGGTCGCGCGCGGCATCGACCGTCGCTAGGCGGTGGACCTCCAACATGCGACAGGGATCGCGGAAGGTGGTGACATACACCGCATCACTGGCGGACAGGACGGTGGCGGTCAGCAGCAGCAGCAGCAGGAAGTGGCGCATGCGGCAGATCTACCGCCCAGGATGCGAGGTGTAACCTCTATACCCGGGACGGATTCGACCGGCTGGCTCACGGTCCTGGGTGGAAATCCTGTAATGCAACGGCCCGATCGGGGAATAACCCAGCCCACACATGCCGCCCGCCACCAGCACCCCCGCCGACCTTGACCGCCTCGCCTTGCGCGCCCAGGGCGGCGACCATGAGGCCTTTGTCGCGGTGGTGGAGGCGACCGAACACGACCTGCGCGTGCTGGTGTCGTGTTACGCCACCAGTCTCGCGATGGTCGACGAGGTCATGCAGGGCACCTACGTCACCGCTTTCGAGAAGCTCTCGACCTACGAAGCGCGCGGCACGCTGAAGAGCTGGCTTGGAGGTATCGCGCGCAATCTGGTGCGGCGTGAACTTGATGGTCGTCGTCGCCAGCAAGCGCTCGACGGCGAGGTCCTGGATCAGGTGTTGGCGCAGGCGGCACATGAGCGCATCGAACGCGACGACGACGTAGTGCCCGAACGTGAACTCGCGACGCTGCGGCGCTGCCTCGACGAACTTGCGCCGGAGGCTCGCCGCCTGATTGATGAACGGTACGTTGCCGACAAACCGGTGCATGAGATCGCCCGATTGCTGCAACGCACCTCCAACTGGGTCGCCGTCAGTCTGTTCCGCATCCGCAAAACTCTCCATCTCTGCCTGTCGCGCGGTGGCGTGACGGTGCCCCAGACGAAGGGGCAGCCGTGAGCGACGATGAGGTGATGGCGCTCGGCGCGGCGTACGTGGAGGGCGACCTCGACCTGATCAGCCGTTCGCACTTGGCTGAATTGGTGCAGGAGCCGGCGCAGGCCGGGGTGTTGGCCGAGCAGATGCGCACGCACCTGCTGTTGCATGCGCTGCTCAACCGCAGCGCGGCCGCCGAAACCGTGCGCCGTGCGCGCATGATCCCAGGCGGATTCACGCCCGATCGCAGCAAGCGGCTGGTCGATTCCGCGCGTGCGCTTAAACCGCATCGCCCGCGCCCAGCGCGTCCATCTGCGCCGATGCGGTGGCTCACCGCCGCTGCCGTTAGCATCATCGCCACATTCGCGTTGGTGATGTTCCTGCAGCAGGTGCAACCTCCGCAGGTGTCAGCCGACGCCGGCGTGCGCATCGTGCGCGCCGGGAATGAGGTATCGGCCACGGGTGAATTACGCGCCAACGACACGCTCATCACTGCTGCCAATCAACGCGCCGAGCTGACCTGGGTGGGCGAAGGTACGCGCCTCGCGCTCGATCCGAGTACGCAGTTGCAGGCGCTTGGGGGCCGCGGCAAACGGTTTCGCCTCGACCACGGCGCTCTCGCGGTGCGTGCCGCGCCGCAATCGGCCAACGCGCCGCTGGTGCTGCAGACCTCCCGCGCCCAGGCCACCGTGGTCGGTACCGCATTTTCACTCACTGCCGATCCCTTCACTACCTGGCTGGCGGTGGAACACGGAGCGGTGCGCTTCGCGCTGCACGGTGGCGCGGAACTGCTGGTGAACGACGGCGAACGCGCGCTCGCTGCTGATCGCGTGACCATCATCCCACGTGACCGAGGATGTGGCCTGCTGGGCACGTATTTCCGCACCAACCACCTGACCGAGCCGGCGCTGGTGCGCCTTGATCCGGTGATCGACTTCGACTGGGCGAGCAACGAGCCGGCACCAGGAATGAGCCATCCGTTCTCCATCCGCTGGACGGGTTTCATCGAAGCGCGTTTTGCCGAGACCTATCGCTTCTACCTGCCATCCGATGATGGTGTGCGGCTGTGGATCGACGATCGCCTGGTGTTTGACAACTGGGGCATCCAGAGCTTCAGCGAGAACGACCGTCGCTATGGCGTGTTTACGTTCAGCGACGACCGCCTGCGGGTGCCCATCCGCTTAGAATACTTCGAGCAGTTCAGCCTCGCGGCCGTGCGTTTGTCGTGGCAAAGTCCGAATACGCCGCGCGACGTGGTGCCGGCGTCGGCGCTGTATCCGGTGAATCCATGACACGGAATGCGCCCCGGCTGTCGCGTCTGCGGGACGCGAGAAGCATCGCCAGTATCCGACGTGTTTTCTGTCATCGTCAGCGGTCCGGAATCGGAGCTGTCGGCGATGGACTCAGCGTTATTGGATACATCCTCTCCCGACCCACGCAGCCCATTCAGATCCTCACTGATCAGCAGGACCATCGCATGAAGAACCTTGCACCCGTCAGCACCATGAAAAAATTCCTGCGTTCGCTCGCCGTCCTCCCACTCGCCGCGTCGCTGAGTTATGGCGTCGAAGCCGGCAACGACCCCAAGACTCCGAGCGGCCCGGACAAGAAGGAAGAAGACTTCCTCAAGAGCCTGAAGGTCCCCGAAGGCATGTCGCCCGCGGTGTGGGCCAAGGATCAGCAGATCCTCAACGCCATCGCCATCGATGTGGATGAGAAGGGCCGCGTCTTTACTTCGGAAACCTTCCGCTGGCGCAAAGGTGGCGTCATCGACGTGCGCGACTTCATGTTCCTCTACAAGGACGACCTCCAGGTCAAAACCTCGTCCGATCGCTTGGCGATGATTCAGAAGTGGAAGGACAAGTTCCCCAAGGATTTCTTCATTAAGGAGAGCGAGCGCATCCGCGTCATCGAGGACACCGACGGCGACGGCAAGGCGGACAAGGTCACCACCTTCGCCGAGGATTTCCGCGATCCGGTCGACGGTCCGGCAGCCGGCATCCTGGTGATGAACAATCGCGTGTACTTCACTAACATCCCGAAGATTTGGGGCTTTGACGACAAGAACGACGACCTCAAGGCGGACAACCGCGCGGTGTTGTCCGACGGTTGGGGCCCGCGTTTCAGCATCAGCGGTCACGACCTGCATGGTCTGGCGATGGGCCCTGACGGTCGCATCTATGTCTCGCTCGGTGACCGCGGCTACAACGTGACGTCGAAGGAAGGCAACACCTTCACCAACCCTCTTAGCGGCGGCGTGTTCCGCTTTGATCCGGATGGTTCGAACCTGGAACAGTATTATCTCGACCTGCGCAATCCGCAGGAGTTGGCCTTTGACGCCTACGGCAACCTCTTCACCGTTGACAACAACGCCGACATCGGCGATGCCGCGCGCGTGGTCTATATCATGGAAGGCGGCAACAGCGCGTGGAACCACGGCTGGCAGCTGCTCGGCAACGATGGCTTCGCCAAGGCGGCGGGACTTGATGGCCGTCAGGCCAATCCGTGGTTGGAGGAAGGCCTGTGGAAATCCGCATTCCCTGAACAACCCGCGTGGGTGCTGCCGGCAGTTGGCCACATCACCAGCGGACCGAGCGGTCTGGCGTTCTACCCCGGCGTCGGCTTTGGCGACAAGCTGAAGGACACCTTCCTGGTGTGCGATTACCGCGCCGGCACCGACAGCGGTGTGTGGTCGTTCAAGCTCAATGAAAAGGGCGCCGGCTACGAACTGCCGGACAATCAAAAGGAGAAGTTCTGCTGGGGTCTGCCGCCCACCGACGTGGTCTTCGGCTACGACGGACGCGCCTACATCAGCGACTACATCGGTGGCTGGGAACTGAACAACCACGGTCGCGTGGTGACGGTCAGCGATCCAGTGACGCGCGACAGCGTCGACGTGAAGGAGCTGAAAGCGCTGATGGCCCAGGGCTTCAGCAAACGTGCGCCGGCTGAATTAGGAAAACTGCTCGGTCATGCGGATATGCGCGCACGTCAGCACGCGCAGTTCGAACTGGTCGCCCGCGGCAAGGACGGTCAGGCCGTTCTCAGCGACGCTGCCACCAAAGGTGCGTCGACCTTCGCCCGCCTCCATGGCATCTGGGGTCTGTGGCAGCTCGCGCGCAAAGACGCCACGATCACCAAGCCGATCGAAGCGTTGCTCACTGATGGTGACGCGCGCATCCGTGAACAGGCAGCTAAGGTGCTCGGTGATTTGAAGGCCGCCGCTGCCGCGCCCGCACTGGTGAAGATGCTCAGTGATTCCAGCGCCCGCGTGCAGTCGTTCGCCGCCATCGCGCTGGGTCGCATCAAACATCCGGCGGCGATGCCGGAGCTGCTGCGTGTACTTAAGGACAATGACAACCAGGACGTTTACCTGCGCCACGCCGCGGTGATGGGCCTGCTCGGGTGCAGCGATGCCAAGGTGCTCGCGGCGCTGAACAAGGACGCTTCGGCCGGTGTGCGTATGGGTGCGATCCTGGCACTGCGTCGCCTGAAGGACGCTGGCCTCGCGGGCTTCCTTGATGACGCCACGCCGATCATCCGCGCCGAAGCGATCCGCGCGATTTACGACGGCCCGGTGGCTGACGCCATGCCGGCGCTGATCGCCCAACTCGCCAAGCCGATCGACACGGCCATTCCCGAACCGATCGCGCGTCTGCTCTACCTGCGCCTGATCAATGCCGCCCATCGCTGGGGTGATGAATCCGCAGCAAAACTGTTGGTGGAATTCGCTGCCGCGCAGAAAGCTCCGACTGACGTGCGCGCCGTTGCACTCAAGGCGCTCGAAAGCTGGGAGAAATCCACCTGGATCGATCCGGTGATCGGTTATCCGCGCAAGGCCCTGCGGCGTGAGAAGGGTCCGGATCCCGCGCTGCTCAAGGTCGGCATCATGGCCATCGTCGAACACAACGAAGATCGCCTGATGGCCAGCGCGGTGAAACTCGCCCAGCGTTTCGGCTACGGCCTGAGCGACGACGTGCTGCTCAAGCTGGTAGACAATGCGGGCATGGCTGCGGACGTGCGCGCCGAAGCGCTGAGCTTGCTGACCGAACACAAGGCCGCTGGCCTCGCATCGCGGCTGCCGAATCTATTGAAGGAAGACAACGGCGAGATCCGTCGCGCGGCATTTACCGCATTGCTGGCGGTCGACCGCAAGGCTGCCATCACTGCTGGCATCACCGCACTCAACCAGGAAGCCTCCACCCAGTCGGAACTGCTCGCGGTCGCGGAGAAGACCGACGGACCGTGGAGCGCGTTGCCGCTGGGTGAACCGACCGCCGACAACCTGGCGACCAAGGGCACTGTCACCTGGCTCGACGGCTTCAGCGTGCCGTACAAGGACGCCGGCGCCGACGGCAACAAGCTGCCACGGCTGAATGACGGCAAGCTCGCGGCCAACGACGACGACACCAAGGCCTGCACGTGGTTCGAACAGCATGAGGCGCGCTGGGTGCTCGACCTCGGCAAGGCGGTCGATCTCGGTCGCGTCGACACTTTCGCATGGCACAAGGCTAACCGCGCGCCCATGGAGTTCACTCTGTGGGCCGCGAGCGGCGACAAGATGCCTGACGCGACGGTGCTGAATCCATCCGCTGGTTGGGTCAAACTTGCTGATGCGTCGTCGGTCAAACTCGGCGAGGGTGGCAAACACGGCGTCGCGGTGGTCAACGCCACCGGCACGCTCGGCACCTACCGCTGGCTGATGTGGCAGAGCAAACGCAAAGGCACGTTCTTCACCGAGATCGCCGCCTACGCCGCGGGCAAAACGCCCACCGGTCTGACGCGCGTGGTCACTGACAAGGACGGTGGCGCGTGGGAGGTGTTGTCGATGGGCGCTCCAGATGCTGCTGGCTTGGCAGTGAAGGGCGCGGTCGCCACCAGCATCGATGGTTTCGCCAAGGTCGCTGATGGCGCGAACGATGGCGGCAAACTGCCACGGCTGTTCAGTAAGGACGTTCAGGCCAACGATGATGACGCGGCGCACAGCGTGTGGGCCGACAACGGCGAAGCGCGCTGGCTGGTGGATCTGCAGAAGGCGGTCGGCATCGCGCGCATCAACACGTTCTCATGGCACAAGGCCGAACGGGCGCCGCAGCAATTCGTGTTGTGGGCATCCGACGCCGACAAGTCCCCGGATGCG
>Ga0105049_10011287_pt1 | contig 10229 bp, 8 predicted proteins | sample MAT06_FD_78087 | JGI IMG/M metagenome (GOLD analysis project Ga0105049, IMG submission 78087) | Freshwater microbial communities from Lake Fryxell liftoff mats and glacier meltwater in Antarctica - MAT-06 | ecosystem: Environmental > Aquatic > Freshwater > Ice > Liftoff microbial mat | place... | reverse complement strand
GAACGCCTCATCGACCTGTTAACGGTGGCGGTATTCATCGCGCTGGCGTTGGGTTTAGCGCCACAAGGCGTCATCCCTGACCAATTTCGCACCGGCGGAATCGTGTTCGGCGTGTTGGCGCTGTGCGGTTTCCTCGTCTTGATTGGGCTGGCGGCGCGGCGTACACTGGCATCGCGTTTGTTTGGCGCGGTCATCGGGCGCATCCCCGGCCTGCGGAGCGCGACAGCGCTGCCGCGCTTGAGCGCGTGGTTTGAGCAAATTTTAGACGGTTTGGAGCCGTTGACCCGCCCCGCCTCGCTGCTGAACGTGTTTTTCTGGAACGCGGTCAGTTGGGCGCTGTCTTGGTTGAATGGCGCGCTGCTCATGCTGGTGTTTTACCCTAAGATTGACGCGGCGGCGGTTTTTCTATTCATCGCGTCGGCCTCGTTTGCGGTGGCGCTACCCGCCGTGCCGGGGAATGTCGGCCCGTATGAGGGCGCGATTCTGGTGGCGATGTACGCTTTTGGCTATGGCGTCAGCGGGCAAGACAAGGCGACAGCGTTAGCCTTTGCGCTTGTCGTACATTTCTTGAATTTAGCCGTCAATGCCGTCCTCGGCGTGATTGGCATCGTGTCTGAGGGGGTCAGCCTCAGCCAATTGACGCAGGGCGGGGACGACCCAGCCGCGTCCGCATCTTGAACGGACAGCATTAACCCATGAACCAACCTAAACTCAAAATCCTGATTTGTCTGCTGTATTATCTGCCGCACCGGACGGGGATGCAGCTTTATATTCAGCGCATCGCCGAGGAAATGGCGCGGCGCGGTCATACGGTCACGGTTCTGTGCGCCCGACATAAGCCAGAACTCACCAACGACGAGACGGTCAACGGCGTGCGAATCGTGCGCTTGAACGTGCCGCCGCTGGCCGTCAGCCGTGGGATGATTATGCCGGCCTACCCTTGGGCGGCTTATCAACTGATGCGCGAGCATGACGTTGTGAATCTGCACACGCCGATGGCTGAGACCGCGCTGTTAAGCATCTTGAGTAGCATCACCGGCACGCCAGTCATCCCCACCCATCACGGCGACCTGATTCTGCCGCCGGGAATCGCCAATCGGGTTATTCAAGGCGCGATGTTCGCCTTATATCGCTTCATGGCGTGGCGTGCGCCCAAAGTGGTCGGTTATACGCGAGATTACGCCGAAAACTCGTATTATCTCAAGCCGTTTCTGGATAAAGTTGAGGTGATTTATCCGCCCATCACGATGCCGGAGCCGAACCCGGATGGCGCGGCCAAATTACGCGCCGAATGGCAACGCGATGGCGGCCCGCTCATCGGATTTGCCGGACGATTTGTGCAAGAGAAGCGCCCGGATTTGCTGATTCGTTCGCTGGACGTGATTCTGGAAAAATATCCCAACGCCCGCATCGTGTTCGCAGGGCAGTATGACATCCCCTATGAAAAAACGTGGGAATTGTATAAGCCGATTGTGGACAAATACCGCGACCACCTGATTTTCTTGGGCTTACACAGCGATATGCAATTCATGGCCGATTTCTTCCGGGCGATGGATGTCTTGGCATTGACCAGTGACAGCGAATGTTTCGCATTGGTACAGGTCGAGGCGATGCTGTGCGGCACGCCGGTCGTGATGACCGATACCCCCGGCGGGCGCGTGCCGGTTCAAGTGACGGGGATGGGCAAAATCGTCCCGCGTGGCGATTCTGCGGCCATCGGTCAGGCGATTATCTCGGTGTTAGATGATCCGGCTGTTTATCGCAAATCCCGCGCCGAAATTGAGGAAATTTTCAACTTCCAACGGACAGTAAATCAGTATGAAGCGCTGTTCCGGGAGCATGGGCGGTTGAAAGGATAGGAGGATAGGGAATGCTAACTTTACCGTTTGGAACGCTAAATATTGCTTCGGATTATTCGGCAGATGCCAGCGCCGTGTTACATCACGGCGATTCAATGGCGTTTGTCCGTACTTTACCCAGTAATTCTGTGAAGTTGGTAATTACCTCACCTCCCTATAACATCGGCAAATCATACGAGAAACCCACCGAACTCACAGCCTATCTTGAGGCACAATCGCAGATTATCCCTGAATTGGTGCGTATCTTAGCTGATAATGGTAGTCTGTGCTGGCAAGTAGGTAATTATGTCGATTCTGGGGAAGTATTTCCCCTCGATATCTTCTATTACACGTTGTTCAAACAGCAGGGACTCAAACTGAGAAATCGCATCATTTGGCATTTTGAACACGGATTGCACGCCTCTAAACGGCTCTCTGGACGGTACGAGACCATTTTGTGGTTCACAAAAACGGATGACTACACCTTTAACCTTGATTCGGTGCGTGTCCCATCCAAATACCCCGGAAAACGCCATTACAAAGGCGACAAAAAAGGGGAGCTATCTGGCAACCCCAAAGGCAAGAATCCATCAGATTTATGGACGATCCTCCAAGAGGATTGGGATAATGAGATATGGAACATCCCGAATGTAAAATCCAATCACCCTGAGAAAACAGGGCATCCTTGTCAATTTCCAGTAGAACTGGTTGAGCGTTGCGTATTGGCGCTTACTGATGAGGGAGATATGGTATATGACCCGTTCAGTGGGGTTGGCTCATCGGTGATTGCGGCCATAAAACATCTTCGGCGTGGTGTCGGCAGCGAGAAAGAAGCCGATTATGTGACATTGGCACGCGAACGTATAGAGAAGTGGGATGCCGGTGTTTTGAAACTCCGGCCATTGGGGAAACCGATTCACCAACCGACAGGGCGCGATAAAGTGTCTCAGAGGCCGAATGAATGGCGTATGTTTGATGATGAAAATGAGGCGAAATGAAAATCGTAGGGATGTTTTCGTTTAACCATGGACAGGAAACCATCCAAGAGCAATATCCATGGGCGTTGGAAGAACTACAGACGGTTTTGGCGTCGGTAGACTCGCTTTTATCATTGACAAAAGCAAGCCGCGAGAAAACCATGCTTGGGAAGATGCTTTACAACCCTAGGGCATTAAATAAAGGGTTTAAAGCTAAATTTCATGAATTGGGATGGAAAAGTCATAAAGTTTTATGTGACTATCCAACAGAATTTTATACCTCAGATTATGTTCCTAAGAAGGGTTTCAGAGGCACATTTCGTGAGATGGATTTTGTCAAAAGTCGCGTAGGAATCGAAGTTCAATTCGGTAAATATGCGTTTATGGTGTACAACGTATGTGCCAAGATGACTATTTTCCGCAATCTGGGTTTGATTGATGTCGGGATTGAAGTTGTCCCTGTGCGTGAATTTGCCAAGCAAATGTCAACCGGCGTGTCATATTTTGAACAATTCGTATGGGATTTAAGTCAACGAGGTGTTGCTGATATTGATATCCCTGTGTTAATTGTTGGAGTGATTTGATTTTCTATGCCCATCGACAAATCCACCATCCAGTACATGACGCGGAATGAGGCCGATATGGCCTTCAAAAAGCGAGTCGAGACCATCTTTGAGTGGGTCAATCCCCGCGACGATATGACCATCCTTGATATGCCGTGCGGACGCGGCTTCTACCTCAATATGCTGCGCTATACCAGCAAGGCTACGCTCATCGGCGCAGACTTGGACGAAGAAGTCATCCACAAGGCGGGGGAGAACGTCGGTCATTTGCCGGATGTGACGCTGCTGCGAGCGAATATCTACCAATTGCCGTTCGCGGATAACACGTTTGATGCGGTGATTTTGAGCGAGGTGTTGGAACACATCGACGACGATGTGGCTGGGCTGCGCGAGGCGTTGCGCGTATTAAAACCGGGCGGCGTGGCCGTCTTGACCGTCCCGCACGCCAATTACCCGTTTTGGTGGGATCCGATCAATAAGACGCTCGAAAAACTATTTAAGACGCATATCCAGCACGGCATGTTTGCTGGTTTATGGGCGAATCACGTCCGGCTGTATACGCCGGAACAACTGCGGGCGGCGGCGTTGGGGGCGGGCTTTACGGTTGAGGCCGAACGCGCCTTCACGCACCATGCCTTCCCGTTCATCCACAACTTGGTGTATGGGATTGGCAAGCCGTTGTTAGAGCGCGGCGCGCTGCCCAAAGGCATGGCGCAGACGGCAGACCGCACGCAATTTGACCGGCCTGATGCGCCGTGGTACAACCCGATTCGGATGGGCTTGGCGGCCTTTAATTGGTTTGACCGAAAAAATGTATTGGATGAACCGCCGGGTCGCTCGACGGTTAACTTAGCTTTGAAGGCGCGCAAGCCCCGATAACGTGAAGGATTTCCCCCCTATGACCGAAACACCCGATATCCCGACCCAAGAGCGCTCGTTTGATGACCTGACTTTGGCGGAAATGCTGCGACAATTGGTACGCGCCCCGCGCTCAACGTTGGGGGCGCTGCGTGCCGTGATCACCACTCGCGTCCGCCGACCCGCGCCGATGGTGCGCGTGATGTCGTTTAATAAGGGCGAATCTATCTCGTCTACCCCGTCTATCCCGCTGCTTCAGGTGAATCAGTGGGCATTGGCGCGGTTTGGGCTATGGATGCTGGCGGTGCTGGCGGGTTTGATCGGGTGTTGGGCGGTGGCGACCCCAACGATGGTCGAAGGACGGTTGGGCTTGTTGAGCTATGTCCCGCTTCAGGACGGCCTGCGCTGGTGGGTATTAGCGCTGGCTTGCGGGGTATTGGCAGAGGTGGCAGCGTGGCGCAGCGGAGATATTTTGGATCGACCTGCTTGGTCTAGCCCATCCGAGTCGATGCCATTCCGGTGGTTGGCGTTCGGGTGCGCCGTGCCACTGTTGGCGCTGTCTTATCTGGGACAAGAAGACAACCGATTTAGTTTTTTAGGCGTGATGGGCTGGATTCTCAGCGTTGGGATGTTGTGCATCGCATTTTGGCCGCGCCAAGTCAACCCGCGTATCGCCCTCGCCAAGCTGTGGACGCGCATCATTCGTGCGCCGCGCCAAAAACCGTGGGTGATGGTCGGGTTGTTGGCGGTGATGGGGATTGCCGGGTACATGCGCTTTGTTGGATTTGACGCTTTGCCCGCCGAGATGACCAGTGATCACATCGAAAAATTGATGGACGCGCAGCGGGTAGCAGACGGCGCACGCGACATTTTTTTCGCCAACAACGGCGGGCGTGAGCCGATTCACATGTATCTGGTGGCGATGTTGGGCCCGTTGACCGGCGGACTAAATTTTCACACGCTCAAATTGGCCTCGGCGCTGGAGAGTTTATTGGGCGTGCTGGTCTTTTATTTCTTGGGGCGGGCGGTGGTCGGCGAGGATTCCCGTTATGCGGATGGGTTCGGTTTGCTGTTCGCGCTGCTGGCCGCGGTCGGGTATTGGCATCTGGTGGTGACGCGGGTGTCGCTGCGGATTATGTTGACGCCGCTGGTGACGGGATTGCTGCTATGGGCATTGGTGCGTTTTGTGCGTTGGAATCGACGGGGCGACGCGCTATGGGCTGGCCTGATATTGGGCTTGGGCTTGTACAGTTATCAGGCGTTGCGACTGTTGCCGGTCTTGGCGGGCTTGGCCGTGTTGATGGGCGTGATTTTTGTGGCGCGCACATGGCGAGCGCGGGCGGCTTATGCCATGAATTTGGTGGTGATGGCGGTGGTGTCATTCGCCATCTTTGTGCCGCTATTGCGCTTCGCCAACGATTATCCCGATGATTTCTGGCGACGGGCGTCCGGGCGTTTGTTGGGCGAGAACGTGATTTGCGATTACGACAACAATGGCGGCTGCATCTCTCGCACGCCGACCCTCAGCGAGCGCCTTGACGCGCTGGGGAAGAATATCCCAGTTTTGGGCGAAAATCTGGCGCGTGCGTTTGGCATGTTCACCTATCGGGGCGACATCGCATGGTTCCACAACGCGCCCAATTACCCTGTATTCGACCCGTTAAGCGGGGCGCTGCTGTTGAGTGGGCTGGGTGCGTCGGTGATTTGGAGCGTGCGACGGCGTGATATCGTGCCGTTGTTCATGGTTTTGGCGTTGGCGGTGATGTTGATTCCGTCGGCGTCGGCTATCGCCAATCCGATTGAGAATCCCAGCAATACCCGTGCCAGCGGCGCGATGCCGACGGCCTATTTATTGGCAGCCTTTGGATTGATGGGACTCATCGGCGGGGTTGGCGCGGTGCTGCCGTCGCGCTGGCGCGTCCCAGCGGGCGTCATCATTGCGGCGGGGGTGGCGTTCTTGGCGGGAGCGCAAGCGCAACGCGTCTTGTTTGGGCCGTATGATGACTATTATCAAACGTCATGGGCCCCGCAGCGCGAGGCCGGTGAATTCATGCGCGGATTTGTGGACAGCGGCGGGGCGTGGGGCAACGTGTATTTGCTGTCTTACGCGCACTTCCTCGATTATCGTGGCGTGGCGATTGAGGCGGGCGTGACGCCGGGGCAATTCCCTAACGGTGACATCGCACCGTCGAGTTTGCCGCAGTTTTTGAACGGCAATTTGACTCGCCGGACGGACGATCAATGGCGACTCGACCCGACCCGCGATGTGTTGATTATCTATAGCGCGAACGACCCGGATACGGGCGACTTGCTGAAGTCGTGGTTTCCGGCGGGCTACGCGCAGTATTATGAGACGCGCAAGGACACGCCGTGGATTAAGCCTGAGCCGTTTTGGGTGTTCCGCGTCCCTGCGCCGGGGGCTGAGGCGATTGAGGCGCTCATGACCGAGGGGTGAGGGTTGGATGATGGCGGACAGGGCGGTGTCGCGTCCCTACAAATGCCCGTCGGATGGGATAAAAAACGCGCCAATATCTGAATGTGATATTGGCGCGTTTCTGGGTAATTCACAGACCATCGTGATTATTTATGGGGACATGGCACTGTCATGTCCGTTATCCTTCTTATCCCTCAATATGCGCGTCTGCGCCTTCACCACTGGAAGAAGACAGGGCGCGCATTTCGCTGGAATCGGTGATGGATAGCGCGGTGGTCGTTGGCGGTTGGGGGGTGAAACGCAGTCGCCCAACATAATCGCTAATATCGGCGGTGATGGTTGAATTCGGCTCCAACGTTTCGCTCAACAAGAAGGTACTCATCGGGCGGGTGAGCAGGCGTTCGATGGCGCGGCGCATTGGGCGTGCGCCGTTGGACGGCTCAAACCCCGCTTGCATGATGACTTCGCGGGCGTCATCGGTCAGATGTAAAGTCAGGCGTTGGGCGGATAGGCGGCCATAGACATCGTTTAACTGTTTGTCCATGATGCGGCGGACGACATCACGACTGAGGGCGTTAAACGTGATAACCTCATCCAACCGATTGATGAATTCCGGGCGGAAGTATTTGCTGAGATAGGCGCGGAAATCGCGGGCGACGGGCGCATCGCCGATTTTGAAGCCGAGCGCGTCACGGTTGCCTTCAACGCTGCCGATGTTGCTGGTCATGATGAAGACCGAGTGGCGGCAATCGACCTTGCGCCCGTGCGCGTCGCTCAGGCGGCCTTCATCAAATACCTGTAGGAATAGGTCAAACACTTCCGGCGCGGCTTTTTCGATCTCGTCCAGCAAGACCACCGAATACGGGCGGCGGCGCAAGGCTTCGGTCAATTGCCCGCCCCGGTTGGCGTCTTTATAGCCCGGCGGCGACCCGATGAGGCGGGCGGCGGTGTGTGCGTCGTGGAATTCAGACATATCCAACCGCAGCATGGCTTCCTCACTACCGAACAACGAGGCGGCCAATGCGCGGGCGAGTTCGGTCTTGCCAACGCCGGATGGTCCGAGGAACAAGAACGTCCCAATCGGACGGTTGGGGTCGCCGAGTCCGGCGCGGGCGGTCTTGATGGCGTCGGCTACCATCAACACAGCCTCATCTTGACCGACCACGCGGGTGAGCAGTTCGCGCTCAATCTTGGCGAGGCGTTGGCGTTCATCGCGGGTCATTTCGGCGGCTGGGATGCCCGTCCACTCGCTCAGGACGACGGCCACGTCATCGGCGCGGACTTCGTTGGCCTCGCCGGTCTCTTCCTCATCCGGGTTGCGGGTTCGGATGACGACGCGGGTACAGGCCTCATCCAACAAATCAAGCGCCTTATCAGGCAGGCGTCTATCGGTCAGGTAGCGGACGGACAGCTTGACGGCGGCCTCAATCGCCTCTGGGGTGATGACGACGCCGTGGTGAGTCTCGAGCCGGTGGCGCTGGCCTTTGAGGATTTCGATACCATCTTCCATGGCCGGTTCTGGGATGTCGATGGGGCGGAAACGCCGGTCTAGAGCCGGGTCTCTGGCGATGGCGCGCCGGTATTCCTCATGAGTGGTCGCGCCGATGCACATGATTTCGCCACGAGCTAAGGCCGGTTTGAGGATATTGGCGGCGTCGAGGTTGCTGTCGATGGTCTCTCCAGCGCCGACGATGGTATGGATTTCGTCGATGAAGATGATCACGTTGCCCGCGTGTTTGACTTCCTCTAGGATGCCCAGCAACCGTTCCTCAAATTGACCGCGCAAGCTCGTCCCGGCCACCAATACGCCGATTTCGATTTGCACAATGCGCCACTTGAGGAGGGCGGTAGGGGCGCTGCCGCTTTGGATGGCGTAGGCCAACCCCTCGATGACGGCGGTTTTGCCGACACCGGCATCGCCCAACAGCAGCGGGTTGTTTTTCTTGCTGCGGCTGAGGGTGCGGGCGATGGCGCGGATTTCGGTCTCACGGGCGATGGCGGGGCCGATTTTGCCCAGCTTGGCTTGCGCGTTGAGGTCACGCCCGTATTTGTCCAACAGCGGGGTCTGTGAGCTACGGGTGAGGTCGGGGGAGGGGCGGCCTAAGAACGGATTGATGGGCGGTGAGGTAATGTCGTTCTCGAAAAAGTCAAAATCATCATGACTGTCAAATAACAAGTCGTTTTCCGGCTCGCGGATGCGCCGAATCATGCGGTCTACCAAGTCTGAGGCGTCCGACGACTTGGCCGATTCTTCCGAGGCTTTGGCGATCAGGTCGTTGAGCCAGAAGTTGACATCAAAGCCCAACTCAATTAACTTCCGCACCGGGACGGATTCGCCCTCTTGCAGCATCGCCATCAGCAGATGTTGCTCGCTGGGTTGAAATATGCGGTCACTTTCGGCGAACAACAACGCCAGTGAAAGCACCATTTGAAGGCGCTGGGTCATCGGCAGTTCGCGGTCAAGCGTGCCATCGCCTTGTTTGATTTCGGCGCGGATTTGGGCGCGCACTTCACGCGGATTATGACCGGCCTTGAGCAGTAAGCTGGAAGTCAGACTGTCTTCTTCTCGCGTCAGGGCGATGAACACATGCTCAACCCCGACATAATCATGTGCCATGCGACGGGCTTCTTCCGAGGCCAGCGTCAGGATGGCGCGGCAGCGCTCGCGCAGTTCGTGTTCAGGAAAATCGGGCGTATCGTTCAAAATCGCCTCCAATGGGGTGGATGGTAGGTGATTATAGCGCATCTTGTTAGCGATGGGTCATGAATGATGAGTGATGATAAAAGTAGGGACATTGTAATCTGGTGACTAACCCGAAATGATTTCGCCTCATTTATCCCTACCACGCGCTAGGGACGGGATGAACCCTGCCCTATATTGCGCCCCCTTAAGGATTTTAGGGGGCGTTTTTGGGGTATTAGATGCCAAAATAGCGGACAAGACAGTGCCGTGTCCCTACTTTTTAGGCGGCATGGGGATGAAGGCCGAGGTCTTGCGGATGTACTCGGCGTATTCGGGTTTACGCTGTTTCAAGCTGGTCTCCAACATCGCCACGCCGGAGACTTTCAGCAACAGATAGGTCATAAACAGCGGGCTGAAAATCGTCCACCATCCCCCAGCAGCCAACGCAATCAGATAAAACCCCCACCACTGAGTCGCGTCGCCAAAATAGTTAGGGTGACGGGTGAACCTCCACAAGCCGATATTCAGGACTTTGCCTTTGTTGGCGGGGTTGGACTTGAAGGCGGTCAGTTGATAATCCCCAACCGCCTCGAAAAAGAAGCCCAACGCCCAGACTGCGATGCCTAGCCCATCTAAAAAAGTCAGGGCGGGCGGGCTAGACGGCAGCATGGCGGCTAGTAGCGGCGCGGAGACGAGCCATAAAATCACGCCTTGCAGCAGAAAAACGTGAAAGTAACTGCGCCACCACCAGATGCTGCCGTATTGCTTGCGCCACGCGGCATATCGGAAATCTTCGCCTTTGCCCAGATTACGGCGGGCGAGATGCGCCGATAAGCGCACGCCCCATGCGACTACCAGCGCGACCACCACTAACCG
>Ga0105049_10011286_pt1 | contig 10230 bp, 7 predicted proteins | sample MAT06_FD_78087 | JGI IMG/M metagenome (GOLD analysis project Ga0105049, IMG submission 78087) | Freshwater microbial communities from Lake Fryxell liftoff mats and glacier meltwater in Antarctica - MAT-06 | ecosystem: Environmental > Aquatic > Freshwater > Ice > Liftoff microbial mat | place... | reverse complement strand
CCCTGCTCAACGCGCTCTCCGGCGCCGATGTGTATACCGCCAACCAGCTCTTCGCCACGCTCGACCCGACCACGCGCCAGATCACGCTGCCCGGCGGCCAGGAGCTGCTGCTCACCGATACCGTCGGCTTCATCCAGAAGCTCCCCACCCAGCTTGTGGCGTCCTTCCGCGCCACCCTGGAGGAGATCAACGAGGCCGACCTGTTGCTCCACGTGGTCGATCTCACCCACCCCAACGCCGAGGAGCACGCCAAAACTGTAGAGCGCACGCTGGAGGAGCTTGGCGTCGTCAAGCGCCCAACCATCACTGTGCTCAACAAGGTAGATCTGATGGAGGGCATGGGACCCGACGCCGTGGGCAGCCTTGTGGCCGAGATGGGCATGCCCTCGGACTTCGTGGCCGTCTCGTCGCAGCAGGGCTGGGGCCTCGACACGCTGCGCGCCCGCATCGAGCAGGCGCTCGCCGAGGCGATGGTCCCGCTCGACGTGCTCATCCCCTACCAGCGCAACGACCTTGTGTCGCTCTGGCATCGCCGCGGCGTGGTGGAGCAGGAGGAGTACGCCAACGAGGGCACCCATATCCTCGGGCGCATCCCCGGCGAGCTGGCGTCGCAGTTCGCACGCTTTCATAGCGGGAAGCAGTAGGAGACAAGGAGACCGGGAGACCGGGAGCGCCTGACGGCAAGCACGGGCTGTCTCCTTGTCTCCTTGTGTGAATAATGCGCCGCTACGCAAACCTCCTCGGCCTCTTCGCTCGCAACAGCCTGCAGATCGCCCTGGAGTATCGGGCAAACTTTGTGGTGGCTATGTTCCAGAGCAGCTTCTGGCTGGTGTGGGGCGTAGTTGGTACGCTGGTCTTCTTTCAGTTCACGGGCACGCTGGGCGGGTGGACGCTGCCGCAGGCGCTGCTGGTGGTGGGCATGTTTCGCATCTTCGAGGGCGTGATCGACGGCGTGATGCGGCCGAATATCACGCGCATCGTGGAGCACATCCAGAAGGGCACGCTGGATTTTGTGCTGCTCAAGCCGGTGGACAGCCAGTTTATGGCCTCGCTGCGCCAGCTGAACCTGATGACCCTGCCCGACTTTTTTGTGGGCTTCGGCCTGATCTGCTACGGTCTCTGGCTGCTGAAGCTTGTGCCGGGGCCGCGTGAGCTGCTCGCATTTGCGCTGCTGCTGGCCTGCGGCATGGTGATCGCCTACAGCCTCTGGATGCTGCTCACCACCACCGCCTTCTGGCTCGTGCGCATCGAGAACGTGGCCGAGCTGCTCACCGCGCTCTACGAGACAGGCCGCTTCCCGGTCTCGGCCTTCGGCACGGGGCTGCGCATCACGCTCACCTTCGTGGTGCCAATCGCCTTTATGACCACCTTCCCCGCAGCCGCGCTGCTCGGCACGCTGGAGCCGATCTACCTGCTGCTCGCGCCGCTGATGGCGGGGGCGCTCTTTGGCGTCACACGGGCCTTCTGGGGCTTTGCGCTGCGCTCGTACACCTCGGCGAGCAGCTAGGGACAGCAACGCTACAAACAAGACAGCTAGTGGCGCGTTGCAATCTGAAGAACCTCGGCTGAAGGTTGGCGCTTTGGTGTGTTCTCCACCGCACGGAAGGCAGGTAAGGTTGGGTCGTGCCGAGCGCTCCGTTCGTAGACGCGCTTCGTCACCTGTTGCCCGGCCACGAAATACTGCGGGTAGCCCCGGCGGAGTCGTCCGGCGCGGTTCCATTGGCGAAAGATTCCATGGTTAGCGCCATGCCAGAAATGGGGTAGTGGGCGTATGTCGAATGGTGCCGCACAGGTTCATCCCATAAGGGCCAAGCTTGCGGCCTGATTGGGCGCTTCCTGATGCTCCAGCGTCGCCCCGCCAATAGCGAGTCTCTGTCGCTAGGCTCCGCCCACCATTCGAGTCACGTCCACTACCCAGGCACCCCAGGGGCTGTGATAGGTCGGCGTGTTCCGATTGCGCAGCGTCTCCAGCTGGAGGTAGATCTCCGTGCCGGGCGGCAGCTCGATCTGGAGCTGCGGCGCATCAACCCGCAGCTCCCGCTCTTCCGTGGCGAGCGGCGGCGACTGGTAGGCCCAGGGCTCGCCGGGATACGCGCTTGTGAGCGCCGTGAAGCGCACCCGGCCAAAGCGGTGCTCGGCGAAGCTCCCAGCCTGCACGATCACCACCTGCCGCTGGAGCGGGCTCAGATTCACGAGCCGGAGCGCGACCTCGCCCGCCTCCACGCGCTCCACCAGGGCGGCGACATGCTCGGGCAGGCCGGGCCGCCGTCGCTGTGCGTCGAAGTAGCGCAGGGGCGCGTGCAGCAGCCCGCCGTTGTAGATGCTCTGCGGCGCCCCCAGCGTCAGCTGCACCAGGGCTTCTGTCGTCACGGGGTTGAGGTTTTGCCACAGATGCACCCAGTGGTGGACATTCTTGTCGCCAAGCTGCTCCAGGTCTGTGCTGTCGGCTGCGATCAGCGCGAGCCGCCGGTAGACGTGGCCAAGGCTCTGCGCGAGCATCTGCTCGGGGTAGGCCGCGTTCTCGCCCGCCAGAAAGCGCAGCCATGGCCCCTCGTGGCCCGCATCCTCTTTGCCACGGCCAGGCCAGAGCGTGCGCCAGTCCACCGGATCGAGCGCGCGCAGCTGCTCGATGCGGGCGTAATCCTCAGCGGACTGTGACACGTTCCAGAGCGCTGTCGGGTAGGTCGGCGGCAAAGGCTGATAGTCGAACCAGCCAGCGTCGCCGTAGCGATACGGCACGAGCAGCGCCTCGGCTCGCCCACCCGCTGGGGGAAGCTGGCCCGCAAAGTGATGCGCCAGGCTCATTGCGCGGCCCTGCGCATCGGTGATGATACGCCTGTCCAGCACCGCCTCGATCTGCCAGCGGGCCAGGTCGAGGTAGCGCTCGCTGCCGCTGAGCAAGAAGGCGTTCGCGCCCGCAACGCATGTCGCCATGCCAATGTTATAGAAGCCGTGCGGCCACGTCCAGCCGTAGAGCCCGCCGTACCACTTGCCGTTCGTGTACTCGCCCACCGCCCCGTTCAGGCCGACATTGTCGGGGACGATGCCGCCATTCTGCTCGGCGCGCTCCAGCCACGCCTGCGTGTACGCCTCCACCCAGCCGCGGTAGCGCTCGGCGCCGCTCAGCAGGAAGGCGTTCGTCACTAGGCTGGTCGCCAGCAAGTTGGTCGCCACATCGCCGCGGCCGTAGCGCCACTGAGATACCTCGCCCATGCGCCGGGCGCCCTCCGGCGTGCGCAGGTCGGCGAAGCTGCTTACACCTGGCACATCGTGAAACGGCAGGCCGTAGCGCTCCATCTCCGGCGCCCAGTCGGCGTAGATCTGCTCCGGCGGGACGTCTTTGTAGCCCCAGCGCGGGCCGGCGCTGCCGTTATGCGGCGCACGAATAATGCGCAGCTGCGGGTCGTAGTTTGGCGCGTCGGGGTCGTCGCCGGTGTAGAAGCTGGCGAAGCGCTCGGCCAGCTCCTGCAGGCGCGGGTTGGCCGGGTCGGCGAGGCAGAGGAAGTAGAAATAGATCAGGCTCTCGCCCTGGTGGAACTGGTCGGCGCCGCGCTCGAACTCACGGTGCAGCAGGCCAAGCTCGCCCAGCTGGCGCGTGATCGCCTCCCACTGACGCAGCCCGACTGTGAGCAGGCGCTCATCGCCGCCCAGCAGGTAGAGCAGCGGCCAGTTGTAGCACGCCTCATAGAAGTCGTCCACGTCGTCGCGGCCGTGCTGCTCGGCGGTGCCGCCCCAGATCAGCGTGCCGTCGGGCCTGGTGTACTTCGCGAGGAATGGCTCGATCGCGGCGTTCATCGCGGCGATCAGGGCGCGCTCCAGCAGCGCCCAGGCTGGCGGCGCGAGGCACGGGACGCTCGCCACGATCTGTTGCATGGGCAGGCCTCAGTAGCTCGCGGATGCACCAAGCCGTCTGGACCGCGAACCCGCCCGCGCGTGGTCGGATTCGCGGTGGTTCGCGGCCTTTCGCGGTTTCATGGTCCAAATGGCCCTGGGCGCTAGGCGACTTTGGCCGCAAGCCATGCGTCGATCTGGCGCTGGAGCTCGGCGATCACGGTGTCGGCCCCGGCCGCCTTCAGCTGCTTGATCGCGGTGGCGAAGTTCGCGTCCAGATCGCCGTCGCCGGCGTAGATCGGCTGGAAAACCCGCGTGAATACCTCCACGCCCTTGGCGAGCATGTTGTACACCTCGGGGTCGCTGTTGAGCAGCTCCAGCAGCTGCACGGCGGCCTCCGGGTTCGCCGACGAGGCGGGCACGCCGTTGAGCGTGGCAACCACGCCGCTGGTCGTAAGATAGTTCGGCGCGATCGCCGTCGCCACCCACTCCGTCCCGTACTTGGCCTGTAGATCCAGCTCGGCCCCCGGCTTCACGATGTCGGCGGGGATCATGGCGATCTGGCCAGCTTTGTGCAGCGCGTCGATCTCCTCCTGGGTCAGATCATCCACTGCGGTGAACCCGGCCTTGCGCCACTGCTGTGTCAGGGCGGCGTACTGGCGCGCCTCCGGCGTCTCGAAGTAGTTTACCACTTGGGCGCTGGCGTCGTCGAACTTTACAGCCGGGAAGCCGAGCGTCTGGTCGATCGGATCGAAGCCCCAGATCTCCTTGTGCGAGCCGTTGTCGCCCATAAAGACGTAGCGGATGTCGGGCTCGCCGTCTTTGATCTGCTGCATAATCGGCGTCAGCTGCTCGTAGGAGGTGATGCTCGCCAGATCAAGCTTATACTTCTCGGCCAGATCTTTGCGGATGAAGGGGCCGAACAGCTTGGGGAAGATCTGCTGGTTGATCACGCCGTAGAGCTTGCCATTGACGCGCGCGGCCTCCCAGGTGCTCTCCGGCATGCTCGCCCAGAGCTTCGGCGCGTACTTGGGCAGCAGGTCGTCCAGGGGCAGCAGGTTGCCGTTGGCGACGTTCTGGTAGTAGTTGTTGATCCACGGCGCCGTGAACACCAGGTCGAAGGCCTCGCCGCCGGTGTTCATCAGCGTGACCTTCTCGTCGAACGCGCCCCAGTCGATCAGGTCGAGCGTGAGCTCGGCGTTCAGGCCCTTCTGCTGCACGAGCTTGCTCAGCGAGCAGCTGAAACGGTTGGATCTGGCGCAGTCGAGCCATCGTGCGCTCCTTCCTAGAACAGCGACCGCTCGGGGTCCCAGCGGCGCACCAGCCAGTTCGAGCCAAGCACCAGGGTGAAGCCGACCACCGCCTGCATCAGGCCTGCGGCGCCAGCCATGCCGACGTTGCCGAGGTTGGTGAGCGAGCGGTAGACGAAGGTGTCCATCACGTCGGTCACCGGGTAGAGCCCCACGCTGTCACGCGTAACCTGGTAGAACAGGCCGAAGTCCGCATTGAAGATGAAGCCGATCGCGATCAGCACCTGGATCACGATCACCGGCGCGAGCAGGGGCAGCGTGATGTAGCGGATCTCCTGCGCCTTGTTCGCGCCGTCGATGCGCGCGGCCTCGTAGAGCTGCGGGTCGATGCCGAGTATCCCGGCGAGGTAGAGCAGGCTCGCGGCGCCGGTGCCCTTCCAGAGCGAGGCCAGCAGCAGAATCAGCGGCCAGAACTGCGGCGAGTCGTACCAGCGCAGCGGCGGGAGGCCGAGCTGGCGCAACATGCCGTTGAGCACGCCGCTCTCGCTGCTCAGCAGGGCGTAGACGAAGTAGCTCACCAGCACCCAGGAGACGAACTGCGGGAAGAACAGGGTCGTCTGGTAGGCACGGGTGAGGCGGCTGGCGTAGATCTCGTAGATCAAGATCGCCACGCCCAGCGCAACGAAGGTGCCGACAACCAGGAACAGCAGGTTGAGCCCGATCGTGTTGCGGATCACACGCCAGATCGCGCCCGTGCCGAACATGAAGCGGAAATTATCCAGCCCAACCCAGGGGCTGCCGAAGATGCCGTCGGCGGTGCGGTAGCGCTTGAAGGCGACCACCACGCCGAACATGGTGAGATACTTGAAGATGAAGAGATAGAGCATGCCCGGCGCGGCGAGCGCAAGCAGCGCCAGGCTGCGCCGCGTGCGGAAGCTGCGCAGCCGAGCTAGCAGGCGTACACGTGGCTGCATCCCACGGCGCCGGCCTGGCGCTGTGGCGCCGAGCGGCGGGGGCTGACCTGACGGGCCACGCCGGTCGTGGAGCATGTCAATCTCTTTGTTGCGCTAGTATTTCATTAATAAAAGTCTGCGTTTCAATGAATATGCTAGCATAGCGCCCGAGAGATGTCAATAGGAGCGCAAGATTTGTGCGTGTATGCAACCATATGCCAAACACCTGTTGACAGCGCGATGGCTGTGCAGTATTATTTCATTGAAACGCTCGCAACTTCTGAACACAGCCCACCCCAAGGCCCGCGTGTGAAAGGCCCGTGCAATGGCAGCGACCGTCACGGTGAAAGACATCGCCCAGCGCGCCGAAGTCTCGATCGGGACTGTCTCACGCGTATTCAACCAGCACCAGAATGTCACCACGGAGGTGCGCCAGCGCGTGCTACAGGCGGCCGAGTCGCTGGGCTACACTGGGCACGCGGGGCGGCGCACAGCGGCCACACCCGTGGCTACCCCGCGCTTCCGCGAGATCGGCTTTCTGTTCAGCCTCGTCAACGAGGGCACGGTTGCCGCCGCGAACCCGTTCTGGTCGCAGATCCTCGCCGGGGTGGAGCGCGAGTCAAGCCAGGCCGAGCTGAAGCTGAGCTACCGCGCGATCGGCGACCTGCGCCACACGCCCGAGCGTCTGCAGGCGGTGGTCGCCGCGATGGAGCTGGACGGGCTGCTGCTTGTGGGCCCGGCGGAGCGCCAGGTGGTGGAGGCGCTGCGCGCGCTCGGCCTGCCGCTTGTGCTTGTCGCTTTCCACGAGCCACAGCTGGGCATCGACACGGTGCTGGAGCACAACTACGAGGGCATGCGCGAGGCGATCCGCTTTCTGCTCGGCCAGGGCCACCGCAGCATCGGCTTTATCGGCGGGCCGAGCAGCGGCGGGCCGCGCCCCGTCAACACGCTCTACCCGCTCGAGCTGCGGCTCGACGCCTACCGCGCCGCGCTCTCCGCCGCCGAGCTCCCGGTGGATTACAAGCTGTACGAAGGCAGCAATCTGACACCAGAAGGAGGCTATGCCGCCTGCCAGCGCCTGCTCGCACGCGGCGCCCAGTTCAGCGCCCTTGTCTGCGCCAACGACTCGACGGCGGTGGGGGCGACGCGCGCCTTGCGCGAGGCCGGGCTGCGCATCCCCGGGGATGTCTCGCTGATGGGCTTTGGCGGCTACCTGCACGCCGCCGAGCAGATGAGCCCCGCGCTCACCACGATCTTCTTTGACAACGCCCAGCTCGGTCGGCTCGCCGTGCAGCGCCTGCGCGCCCGTGCCACCGACCCCCACGGCCCGACGCTCAGCACCCTCCTGAACGGCCAGCTTGTTGTGCGCGACTCGGTTCGCTCGCTCGTGTAGAGCGGACTGCGCGCAAGAGAGTAGCATGTATGGCTCGCTCACCGATCCACGCGAACGGCGCGGAACCCCTTACCGCCCCGGCGCTCGCGCTTCCCATCGCTGGCCCTGCCCATGCCCGGCCCGACCCCGCCCTGATCCGCGCGCTCCACGCGGTGAGCAGCGCCACCGCCAGCGCACTGCTGAACCAGATGGGCGTGCGCCGCACCTTCATCCACGGCCCCGCCGCCCGCCGCCCCGGCGCAAAAATCGTTGGCCCCGCCGTCACCTTGCAGTTCATGCCGCAGCGCGAGGACGTTGCCTCCGGGGCGACCCAGGAGTACGCCGAGCGCAGCAGCGCGCTCTGGCACGTGCTCGATAGCGTCGAACCGGGCGATGTGCTCGCCATCCAGGCCTTCGGCGACCCCCACACCGGCTGTTTGGGCGAGATGCTGATCGCCTACTTTCAGGGCCGTGGCGGCGTGGGCATCGTCTTGTCCCTAGCGAGCAGGACGCAGCCCTAGAGCTGTTCCGATGGCCGCAGCGCAAGCAGCTCACGCCTGCGCGCCTCGTGGCCGCGCTCTAGCTCGAGGATCCACTCGGCCACGGTGTTGAGATGGAGTAGATGACTTGATTGTCGCTCACGGGCTCGTTCCTCTGCTACGGCTTGCTGATCAGACACAGCCCTGCCGGTCAACAGTGTGGCACAAGCAGCGTGCAACGCCTGAAGCTCGGTCAGGGCTGATTCAGCTGAAGTAAAGGCGCAAGGCGTCCTGCTGGGCACAGGCGTATCGGCTCGGCGCTCAGAGCCGTCCATCGCTGGAGGCCTGGGCCCGCTCCGCCTCGGCCGCAGGCGCTGTCCCCTGGGGGCGGTAGATCTGGTGCTCGTCGGAGAGCGGGTAGCCCCAGGACATCCAGAGCCCCATCCAGGGGTAGAAGAGCTGCTTCAGGCCGAGGGCCAGCTTGCGATGGCTGCGCCACTTCACGGCGCCAGAGAGCGCCTGCCGCAGACCCTGGCTCAGCATCCACTCGCCCATCAGCAGTGCGCCCGCCCAGTCGCCATAGCGCAGATATTTGCCTGCCGTGGCGCCCGCCCCAATTCCGTAGTCGGCGAATGTTCGTGCGACCCCTGCCCAGTTGCGCCACAGCCGGTGGTAGACGAGGGCGTCAGGCGTGTAAACAAGCTTGCCGCCTGCCGTCATGATCCGAAAGGCGATGTCGCGGTCTTCCCACGAGCGCAGGGGCCCGCCGACGCCCAGTTGCTCGTCGAAGCCGCCGATCTGGGTGAGCCGATCGCGGCGCAGGCCCATGTTGGCGCCGTGGCCGAAGCTGAGATCCAGCCGGTTCTCGCCGTAGATCTTCCGCTCCATGCTGAGCTTCTGGGCTAGGGCGATCCCCACGTATGTCGGGTGATCGTGGTCATCGGTGGCGGGCTCGGCCGAGTTCTCCGCACGCTCGGGCAGCACCCGCCCGAAGGCCGTCCAGATCTCTGGCCTGCTCAGCTCGGCGACCATGGCCGCAGCCCAGCCTGGGTCAACCCGGCAGTCGTCGTCGGTGTACAGAATATAGGGGGCGTGCCCAGCCGCCGCCCCGATGTTGCGCGCCGAGCTGATCCCGCGGGAGTCGCTGCCCACGTAGCGGATGCGTGCGTCGCTGCGCGCGTGCTGCTCCACTACGAGCGCGGTCCGCTCATCATCGCTCTGGTCCACGACCCAGAGGGTAAACTCGACACCCTCGCTCGCGCGGATGCTCGTGATAGTTACCTCGATCAGTGACCCACGATTGCGCGTCGGGATGATAATATCAACTGTGGGTAGGGCTGCTGCGTTCATAAGCGGGGCGAGCCCCGTCCTCATATTACTGGCTGCGTTGGGCGACCGTGCCCGTCCACATGCCAGCCTGGCGAACGCGGCGATCATTGGCGTAGGTGGCCCTGAAGGCCCGCGGCGCGTCGAGGGCGCCGCGCAGCTCGGCCAGCGTCAGCCAGACCGGCAGGGTGTGCTTGCGTCGGACCGAGCGAAACACCTGGGGCAGCAGATAGTGGCGGATCCAGGTGTAGGTGAAGGCCAGTGTAGCGCGGCGCGGCGCGCTACGCCGCTGCCAGACCTTTAGCAGGTAGGTGCCGAAGGCGCGGCCGTTGTTCTCGATCTGCTTGCGCAGCCCGGCCATGTCGCGCCGGTGCTGGTGCCAGACAAGGGCCGTCGGCTCGTAGTGGAAGGTCAGGCCGGCCGCCATCACGCGGTGAAACATATCCAGGTCGCCGCCGCCACCAGACGGCGTGCCCACGTCGAGGGCCGTGTCGAAGCCGTCCAGCTGATCGAGCGTGGCCCGCCGGAAGGCCATGTTTGCGCCATGGCCGAAGCCGAGATTAAAGCGGTTACCCTGGTAGACAGTGCGGGTCGTCGCAGTCTTCGTCGCCATGGTGATCGAGGGCGAGACCTGAGCGCCTGGCGGGGGCTCGGAGCGCTCGGGGAGCACCCGGCCAAAGATCGCCGCGACGCCAGGCTGGCTCAACTCTGCAACCAGAGCGCCAATCCAGCCCGCTGTCACGCGGCAGTCGTCGTCGGTGAATAAAATAAAGCTTGCGGCGTTGCTTGCCACACTGCTGTTGCGCGCCGCACTGATCCCGCGGGATGCAAGGCGCAGATAGCGGACCCGGCTGTCTGCGCGGGCAAAGCCGAGTACGGTCTGCTCCGTGGCATCATTGTCGCTCTGGTCTACTACCCAGAGAGTGAAGGCGGTGTAGTCGGAGGCAAGAATGCTGGTGATTGCCGCCTCGATCAGCGCCCCGCGATTGCGCGTAGGGATAACAACATCAACCTGAGCT
>Ga0105049_10011283_pt1 | contig 10231 bp, 7 predicted proteins | sample MAT06_FD_78087 | JGI IMG/M metagenome (GOLD analysis project Ga0105049, IMG submission 78087) | Freshwater microbial communities from Lake Fryxell liftoff mats and glacier meltwater in Antarctica - MAT-06 | ecosystem: Environmental > Aquatic > Freshwater > Ice > Liftoff microbial mat | place... | reverse complement strand
GCCTCGGGCTCCCGGTCTGCCGGTCGGTCCCGGTCTGCCGGTCGCACAATGATCGCAACGATCGCACGGGTAGGTTTCCGTGCCTGTCCCGATCTGCGGTCCCGATCTGCGCGCTGTCCCGATCTGCGCGCTGATCGTGGCCTTTGCCGATCGACGTGTATGCGGTAGTGCCCGCCCCCACTCCGACTCACAGGATTTCAGCGCGCCGCTCGATACTGCTCGAAGCGCAGCGCCAGTCGTTCGCGATCCGGCTGGTCGCGCGCTCGACCGGGAAGCCGAACGCGCTCACCCGCCAGGCGTTTGAGTGCTTCGAGCATGGGACCGTCGCGTTGGGCCATCAGGCGGTCCGAGATGTGCAGCTTGCAATCCGGGTCTATGCCGATGAGGTGTGCATCGAACGCGGCGTGGTGCAGTTTGGTCAACGGGACCCCGTTGGGCACCACCGGCTGGCCGAAGCGCGCATCGCCGTCTGCAATGATGTGCGCGGCGTCGAGCAGCATCGGCTCCGGCAAACCCGAGATGGCGCAGCGCCCACCGTAAGCCGTGATCACTGCCTGGCGGAAGGTTGCCTGGTGCAGGCGTTGGCGCACCGCGTACAGCGCATAGCGACGCGCTGCAGGTGTGTCCGCAAAGCGTTGCTCGTCGAGCGTCGCCGGATCGCCGAATCCGACCATTGCCTTCAGCGCCTTCGGGTCCCAGCCCGCGATATAGGCCGGCACGACCGGCATCACCTGCCCCGGCGAGACGCCAACGAAGTAGATGATCGGGATGCGCTGCTCCCACGCCTCGCGCAGCCATCGGTTGTCGTGGGCGTCCGGGTTGGTGCCTTGAAAGGCGTATTCGACCAGGTCCTCGCCGCGATCGATCTGCTCGTGCACGCGCCGCTGGTCGTCGTACCAGATCCTCGCACCCGGCTTGGGAAACACCGTGCGGATCGAAAGCAGGTAGCGCATCGTTTGCGGCTTAAAGATGCCGCGCTGCGGATTGAGCAGTGGGATGCGCTGGCCTGCGAAGGTGAATCCGGGTGCGAGGTTCTTGGCCGACAGCGTGCCATGCGTGGCGATCAGCGTGCGCACGTGGTCGAACGCGGACTTGCGCATCAAGGTGTCGCTGTCGGCGGTGTCCGGACCCATGGAGGCATCATGCGGTCGACGACCACCCGTGGCAATCCCGATCGTCCTGGGCGGCTACGCAGGCCGATGCCAGGCCACTATCAACTCCGCAGCATTCAGCCCAGGGCGCAGATCAGGACAGGCATTAATCAACAGGTCGCCCGCACGCGTCGGGTAGCTGCCAGCCGCCCGTCGCGAACACGACGGAAATGCCACCAACCAAGACCCCAACTCAGCCCACCCGCCCTCCCGCCATCGTCCACCGCAAGCCCAACGTCTCCCGCTCAAGCAGCACCAAATCAGCATCCATCCCAGTCGCAATCCGCCCCTTTCGCGGCAGCCCCCAGATCGCCGCAGGGGTCGTGGTCGCTGCCGCAAGCGCAGTCGCCAACGCCACGCCGTGCACGTTAACCGCCTCAACAATCGCCGCCATCAAGCTCGCGATCGGCGCGACCTGCAGCGAGATCAGCCGGCCCTCGGCATCGAAGCACGGCAAGCTCGCCTGCCCGTCTGAACTCAAGCTCAGCCGCTCGATCGGCGCGCCGGCTGCCAGCGCTTCGGCCAGCGCTTTCGCGGCGGGGATCTCGCCTGCGGCGATAAAGTCGGGGGTGCTGCTGGTGGTCAAGTCGATGCTGCCGCCTTCGTGCGCGAACTTGATGCCGTCGTCGAACAGTGCGGCGTTGCGGTTGACGTGGGTGGGGTGCCACTGGCTGATGGGTACCGGCCAGCGGGAGCTTGCCTCGCGCAGCAGGGCGAGTCCTTCGGGGGCGTCGCCGACGTGTACGAGTACGGTGCCTTTCTTGCCGGCGAGCATGCCGCCGACGCGGGCGTCGCTGGCGAGGCGCGCGAGATCGGCGGCACTGGGCTGCGAGCCGCGGTGGTCGGCGATGGCGATCTCGCCGAGACCGATCATCTCTGGCACCAGCATCAGGTCGCGGCGCACGCTGCCGGTGAGGGTTACCGGCGGCACCTGGTAGGAGCCGGTGAGGGTGTAGGTGGTCAGTCCGTGTGCGGCGAGTGCGCGCGCGCACGCCAGCAGGTCGGCGTGGCTGCGGGTGACATCGTCGGTGCCGAGTGCGCCGATCATGGTGGTCACACCGGCGGCCAGTGCGGCTTCGGCGGGCAGTGGCGGCATGCGGGTGGCGAAGCCGCCTTCGCCGCCGCCGCCGCCGAAATGCACGAGGCTGTCGACGAGGCCTGGGCAGAGCAGGTGTCCGCCGGCGTCGATCACGCGCGGTGCGATGCCGAAACCGTCGGGCCGCAGGTCGCGACCGATGGCGAGGATGCGGCCGAATGCGACCAGCACGTCGCCGCGCCCGGCGGGCTGCGGGGTCATCAACTCGGCGTCGCGGATGAGCAGCAGATCAGACATAGGAGATACCTACCGCGATCGCCACCGTGAGGGCCGCGAGCGCCATCAGCAGCAGCATGAACTTCAGGATGATGCGCACCCACACGATCCAGCCCAGACCGGCCACGCCGATCGCGCCCATCATCGCCGCGGAGGTGGGCATGACCAGATTGGTCAGTCCATCGCCGAGCTGGAAGCACAGCACGCTGATCTGCTTGCTCACGCCCACCAGTTCACCGAGGCCTGCCATCAGCGGCATGGTGATGGTGGCCTGCGCGCTGCCGGAGCTTACGAAAAAGTTGAACGCCGACTGCGCGGCGAGCATGCCCCACGCCGCGAGCAGTTCGGGTGTGCCTTCTATCGCGTTGCCCGCCGAGAACAGCAGCGCATTGAGCACCGAGGGCGCGTGCGGATCGCTGCCCCCGAGAATGCCGAGCAGGCCCTTGGCCAGCGCGATCACCAGCACTACCGGCACCAGACTGCGCACGCCATCGGTGAAGGCCTGCGCGGCACCATTGGCCGTGCAGCGCCCGCCGAGCACCGCCACCACGCCGGCGAACAGCCCGAGGGTGAAGAACTGCGCGGCGATCTCGGCGATGTAATAGCCGCCGGCGACCACGCCCCACACGATCCAGGCCACGGTGGCGAGCACGGCGAGCAGCACCGTGTGGTCGACCCAGTTCAGCGGCGCAGGCGGATCGAGTGCAACATCGTCGAGGCTTTCTTTTGCGCGGCGTGAGGCGGCGTAGCGCAGGGTAAAGGCCACGCCGACCGCAGTGAATGCGGCCCACATCACGAGGCGAAACGGGGTGCCCGACAGCAGCGGCACGCCGGCAATGCCCTGCGCGATCGCCACGCTGAACGGATTCATCCACGAGGTGCCGAAGCCGATCTGGCTGGCCATGTAGGTGACCATCACGCCGGTCTCCGGCGGATAGCCCAGGCGGCGGAACAGCGGCAGCAGCAACGCGAGAAAGGCAATCGTCTCCTCGCCCATGCCGAACACCGCACCGCCCAGCGAGAAGGTGATGAACAGGCTTGCCAGCAGCAGGCTTGGACGATGGCCCAGCGCGCCGACGAGGCGCCGGATGCCGTTGTCGATCGCGCCGCTGGCCTGCACCAGGCCGAATGCGCCGCCGACGGTGAGCAGGAATGCGATCACGCCGATCGCCGCGCCATTGCGGCTTCCGGAGGTGAAGCCGTCGAAGAACAGGTTCAATACGCCGGGCGTGTCGCTGCTGCTGGAGAACAGCACCAGCGGCACCGGGCCATCGCCGGGCTGGTAGCTGCCCAGCGAGATCGGTACGCCGGCGGCGAAGGAGCCGGCCGGCAGGATGGGCACCAGCAGTGCGACCAGCAGCGCCAATGCCAGCAGGATCAGCAAGGTGTCGGGCGTGCGGCTGGGCGCGGTGGCCTGGTTCATCGCGGGCTCTCGATCGGAAAACATCGGGGCGTCCCTGCCCCGTTGCGCGCCGCAGGGACCTGCGGGCGGCATCCAGCGATGGGTATCAGAAGCGGCCGATCCAGCGCAGGGTGAAGAAGCGTCCGAGGGCGTTGTGGTTGAAGGTGTCCACCGAGGCGCTGGCGCCGAGTGCGCGCGGTGGGTCGCGGTCGCCGAGGTTGTTGACGGTGATCGAGACGCGGTGCACGTCGTTGATGTTCCAGCCGACTGCCGTGTTCAGTACCGTCCACGAGGCCACCCGTGCGGTGGTCGAGATCGCCGCCGGATCGAAGCGGAAATCGTCGGCGTAGGAGCTGGTGTAGTTGGCCCACAGCGAGAGGTCGACGGCCTTGGCGGTCCAGTCCAGCGACACCGTGCCGCGCCACTTCGGATAGCGGTACTCGTCGTTGAACTCGACCAGACGCTGGCCATTGACGCAGGGGCCGTCGCCACGCAGTGCCAGCGTCGACGCCGAGCACGACTCCGAGCGCTCGAACGAGGTGACGCGGGTGGCATCGACGCGCAGATCGAGCGCGCCGCCGAACAGATCGTCGGTCAACGCGTGGTCGGCGCCGAAGTCGAAGCCGCGCGTCCGCTGCACGCCGATGTTGCCCAGCGGGGCGAATACCTCGCCGCCACTGAGCGCGCGGCCCAGACCCGAGGCGGTCTCGATGCCGAACGCGCCGGCCGGTCGCGGCCGGCTGCCGTCGGAGTAGGTGTAGATCAGCGAGGGATCGACCAGTGCGCGCCGCAGCAGGCTGAAGTAGTCGACGTCGACCAGATTCTTCTGCTCGAAATCCCAGTAGTCGAGTTTGAACGTGGTGCGCTCGGCCGGCGACCACACGAGGCCGAGGTTCCAGGCGTCGGAGGTTTCCGGCTGCAGGTCCTCGTTGCCGAAGATCTGGCTGAGGATGGTCTGCGGGCGCTGGTTGGACGGCGGCGTGCCGGAGCCGCTGGCGCAGAAGTTGGTGAAGAACTCGCTGGATGATCCGCACGGCAGGGTGAACGAGGCCGCCGTGGTGCCAGCGCCCGCCTGTGCCAGCGAGGGTGCGCGGAAGCCGGTGTTCCAGCCGCCGCGCAGCACGAGCTGTTCGGTGGGCCGGAAGCGAAAGCCGACCGAGGGATTGAAGTCGCCGCCGAAGTCGGAGTAGTAGTCGTAGCGTGCGGCGAGGCGGACATCGAAGTTGTCGGTGAACGGCAGCAGCGATTCGGCGAAGGCGGCGCTGGCGTTGCGGTCTGCGCGCGCGGACTTCGAACCGAAGCCGTAGACGCCCGGCACGCCGGTGAGGCGATCGACCTGGGCCAATGGCGAGGGCTGGTCCGCGATGCGATCGCGACGGCCCTCGACGCCGAAGGCCCACGCGATGTCGCGGTCGCCGATGCTGCCTGCGCTGCCGTTGAGCTTGAAGTCGGCGCCGAGGCTGGTGGATTCGCCGTCGCGCGGCACCTGTTCGAGCACCAGCGCGAGCACGCGCGGATCCTGCGTGGCCTGGCCTGCGAACGGGTTGTACCAAAGCCCGCCGGTGGCCGGCGTACACGTGGTGGTGCCGTCGGCGCACAGTCGTCCGCGCATGGCCGCGTTGATGCGGCTGCGGTTGTAGATGCCGCCACTGGCGAACTGCTCGGCCTCGCTGCTGGCGTAGGTCACCGCACTTTCCCAGCCCCAGTCGCCAAACGCGCCGCGCAGGCCGCTCAACGCCCGCCAGTTGCGGGTGGTGACATCGATCTGGCGGGCATCGGGGAAGCGGCCCCAGCCGCGGATGTCTTCGGTCGCACCCAGGCCGCCAGCGCGCATGCGCGCACGCAGTTCGGCCGGGAAGGCCGGATTGTCGAAGCCGATGCGCACGTTGCTCCACGGCGCGGGTGCGCTGGTAGCGAAGCTTTCGTTGCGTTGTGCCTGCAGCTCGCCGAAGTATTCCAGCGTCTCGCCGAGCCGGGCGTGGAAGGTGCCGTAGGCGCCGATCGAGGTCAGCTCCGGATCGAACGCGGTGTAGTCGCTGCGATCGAGCGCGCAGTAAGCGCCGAGACTGCCCAGCGGAAAGCCCGCGCGGCCGTCGAAACGCTGCTCGGCGGGGCAGCCGGCTTCGACGAAATCGTTGCGGCTGAGGTTGCCCCAGTTGTAGCTCGGAAAGATGCCCTGCTGCGAGGGCACGCGCTCGTCGCGGGTGAAGCTGCGGTCGCGGTTGTAAAAGCCGTTGCGCTGGAACGCGTCGATCACCAGCAGGCCGCCGGCATCGTCGTCGCCGAAGCCCCACACGACGTTGACGTTGAACTTGCCCTCGTCGGTGTCGGCGCTGGAGTCGCCGGCGCTGACCGAGACGCGAATGCCTTCGAAGTCGCGACGCAGCACCACGTTGATGACGCCGGCTACTGCGTCCGCGCCGTAGATCGCCGATGCGCCGGCGGTCAGGATCTCGATGCGGTCGACCGCGGCCAGCGGCAGCGCGTTGATGTCGACGAAGTTCTCCGAGCGCACGCCGTTGGAGAACGAGGCAGCGGCGACGCGCCGGCCGTTGACCAGCGTGAGCGTGGAGCCCGCACCGAGGCCACGCAAGGATGCGCCGGCCGATCCGACCGGCGAGTCGGCCTGCAGCGCGCCGGAGGTGGCGGTGTTGAAGTTGCCGGTGCCGCCGCCGGTCTCGGAGACCAGTTGCAGCACGTCGGCGAGCGAGGTCAGGCCGAGGCGCTCGATCTGCTGCGAGTCGATCACCTGGATCGGCTGCGATTCAGCGAGATCGACGCCGCGCAGGTTGGTGCCGGTGACGGTGATCGCCTCCAGCGTCTTGGCATCATCGTCCGGCGCGGGCGTGGACTGGGCAACGGCGGAAGCGGACAGCAGCAGCGCGATGGCCGCGCTGAGTGGCTTGAAAACATGCATGGCAATCACCTCATGAATCGACCGCGCAGCTTCGCGCTCGTCGATGACGGACTGGGGATGTCGGCGCCACGGCGTGGCGCGAACGCAACCGGACCCCGCGTCGCTACGACGCGGAGGTACTCAGACGCGGGGACCTATTCGTCCCACCACTCGCTGAGATAGAAAGTCCGGCCGATGTGCCGGATGTGGTTGCGTGGCTTGGGCATGGATGATGATTGCGCGAAGGCGCGGCAGATATAAAGGTTTTGTTTTGCTGCCGTCAAGTGTCGGACGCACTGGCCGCGAAATTCTGCTATCAAACCGGCTTTGCGCGCGGACGCCTGACCATGCGATTTGTGCTTGTTGGCTTGCTGGTGGGGTGGGGGATTTCGGGCCCGGGCGCGGCTGCGGATGCCGAAAAGGCTGCGGTGGTGCCGGTTCGAGAGGTCATTGTTGCTGGCGGTGCGCTGGCGACCTGCGCGGATACTTCGCCGCGGGCGTGTGCGACGCCGCCGGAAGGCGGTGTCTCGAGTCCGGGCGCCGCTGCGGATGCCGAACAGGCCGCGGTGGCGCCGGTCCGTGAACTGATTCTTGCCGGTGGTGCGTTGGCGATGTGCGCGGATACGTCGGCGCGGGCGTGTGCGACGCCGCCGGAAGGCGCGCGGCCCGCGACCCGCTATCGGCTGGACGAGGCAGCGCTGTTGCGCGCGCTGGAACCTGCGTTGTGGACTGCATCGGGCGCGCCGTCGGTCGATGCTGTTGCTGCGCTGCTGGGTGCTGCGCGAGTCGCGCTGGGCGCGCGCGCGGAGGCGTCGGAAGGGATCGATGCGGCCACGCTGGAGGGCGCGCTGGCAGCGGTTTGTCCGACGGCACCGTGCGCGGCGCAGAGTTTTCCGGCGCCATGGTCGATGCTGCTCGACGCCGAGCGCGGTGCGCTGCTGGCAGCGTTGGAGCTGCCGACGGTCGCGGCCGATGCGGGGCGGGTGCGGGAGCGTGCGTATCCGGCGCGCAGCAAGGTCGCTGGCGGCGTGCGCGTGCTCGTCGCCTTCGTGGCGGCAGCAAAGGTGCGCAGCGCAGGCCGGCCGCGTATCGCCGTGGTCACCGCGTCGGCCTTCGATTCGATGGAGCCGGTGGATTTTTATCTGTCGCTGTTCGCAGCGCTCGATGCCGATGTGGTGTGGTGGCCGGTGGACGCCGCAGTTGCGGCCGCGCGGTTCGAGGCGCAAGACTGCGATGCGCTGCCGCGCTTGCGTCTTGAGCGATTGCAGCTGTCGCAGCGCGAGCGCATCTATCCGGACCTCGCAGCCGAGCAGGAGCGGTTCTGCCGCACGCAGCCGACGTCGATGCCGCAGGTCGACGGTGTGTTCTTCGGCGGTGGCGACCAGTGGCGGCTGCGGCAGGCTTTCGTCGATGCCGAGGGGCGCCCGAACGCCTGGCTGATCGCGCTGCAACGGGCTCACGCCGCAGGTCGTGTGGTGGTGGGTGGCACCAGTGCGGGTGCGGCGGTGCAGAGTGGCTCGTGGATGCTCAGCAATGGATCGGTGGAAGCCGCAGTGCGCGGGTCGATCCAGCAAGCGCTGCCGCCGGAGCCGGGCTGCGCGCGCGGCGATCGCTGTGGCGGTGTGGCCGAGGATCAGCTCACGCTGTGGGCCGACGGCGGACTGCGCCTCGCCGAAGGTGCGATCGTCGACACCCACTTTTCGGAACGTGCGCGCGAGCTGCGCCTGCTGCTGGCGATGCAGGCAGCCGATGCGCGCTGGGGCTATGGCGCCGACGAGACCTCTGCGCTGGTGCTGCGCGAGTTCGCTGACCGGCGCGAGATCAGCGCCGTGGGCGAGCACGGCGGCTGGGTGCTGCATCGTCCTGCGGGTCAACGTGATGCGGCACTGGCGTGGTACCTGGTGCCGGGTGCGACGTTGGTGATCGCAGGCGACGAGGTCCGGCTTGCGCTCGACGAAAAGGTCGGCCGCGCGAAGCGCCCGCCGCGGCTGCCGGTGGCGAATGCGTTCGAGGCTGGCGCGCTGCGCTCGCTCGCGCAACGGCTGGCATGGCGCTGCGGTGATGGATTGTCCCTGCCGGCTGGTACCGCACGCGCTGAACTTCGGTGCCTGCCTGGTCATCGAAGCTGGAGCACTGCCGGCGGACTCAACGGTGTTGGTCCGCTGGCGCTGGTGCTGCGGGTCGGGGCGACCCACCCCACCGGCCATGGCCCATAGGGCAGGTCGCCCCGACCTGCCATCGCGATCGCGACGACCGCCATCGATGCGCTGGCGGCGATGAGGGTTGATGTGGTGCGCTCGCGATGATGCGGGTTGGTGCGATGCGCAGAGCGGCGGGTCGGGGCGACCCACCCGACGAACGTGGCGCGTGGGGTGAGTCGCCCCGACCTGCCATCACGATCGCGACGACCGCCATCGATGCGCTCGTCGTAGGAACGCGCCGTGCGCGCGACAGCGGCGGTGGGATGTGTGGTGCACCCGGGTGGGACGGTCGCGCACAGGGCGCGCTCCTGCAAGGAATCTGCGGCGTGCATCGCGCGAACGCGGATCGAACGGGCGAGGCGCGCACGGCGATGGCGGGCCGCGGAAGAAAACGGATGCTTCTGCCCATCCGTACGTTCCCGCACCGACGATTGGATACGCAACCGCCACGCTCAGACGTCGAGAGTCGCGTTCCGATTTTGCTTTGACCGCTGCTGCCGGCAAACAGCTGATGCAGTCCGCTTCCCTCAAAGGAATTTCCATGTCCCACACTGCCACTATCGCAAGCACCGCTCACAAGACCGCCGCTGCGGAGCATCAGGCCTGTGCCGAGCATCACTTGAAAGCCGCGCAGTGTCACGACGCTGCCGACACTGCCGAGGCGCAAGTCAATGCGGCGCACGCCATGAAGTGCTGCCAGACGGCGACCAAGAACACCGCCACCGCGTGCGAGTGTTCTGCCAACTAGCGCCGGGCTGAAATTTTCAGGTCGTGCTCGGCGTGCCACCAAACGGGTGTCGGCGATTCGGCTCGGACGCCGACGCGCCGTGGGGTCGACGTGGCTTTGATCTCAGGTGGAATCGCGGCAGCGATTCGGACGGGTGCGCCTATCTGCGTGCGTTCGACGGCAACAGGAGAAAGCTGGTGAAATACTTTGACGACCGCATTGTTCCCTATCTGGTCGTGGTCACGCTTGTTGCCGCCTTTCTTTATGCTGCGTTCCTCTACTCCGAGGTCCCAAAGGCTGCAGAACAGCGTGAACGATCCGCTGACGCCGCGACCAACCATGAGCCGCGCACATGAAAACCAAACTTACAGCTGCCATCCCGCTACTGGCCCTGGCGCTGACCGCGTGCATGGAAAGTTCACGCCTTCCATTGCATGCGGATGTGGGTCCGCAGCCCACGCTCGTGGAGCCGGCACCAGGGCTGCTGCCTACCGTCAACATCGCCCCCGCATCGCCGTGGCCCGCTGGGCAAACCCCGGTTG
>Ga0105049_10011281_pt1 | contig 10232 bp, 12 predicted proteins | sample MAT06_FD_78087 | JGI IMG/M metagenome (GOLD analysis project Ga0105049, IMG submission 78087) | Freshwater microbial communities from Lake Fryxell liftoff mats and glacier meltwater in Antarctica - MAT-06 | ecosystem: Environmental > Aquatic > Freshwater > Ice > Liftoff microbial mat | place... | reverse complement strand
AGGTCACCAAATAGCCATCGGCCCCACGATCAAGCGGCGGCAAAGCGGGCAAACGCGACGCCATTGCCTGTTGAAGCGAAAAGGGCAGACGAACAAGCTGTCGGCTGACCGAGGCAAGCGTGCGCGCGCCCACCTGGAATCGCAGCGGCAAGGAAACGGCACTCATGCTGAGCGCTCCTCAACCATGTTCGACCAAAACTGTTCGGCCTGACGCCAATACAGCCGCGCCGCACTGGGGGCGAGCGGTACATCCTTCTGTCCCAGCGCTATGCGAGGTCGGTCAGCAAAATGCTGCGTCTGCAATTCGTCGCGCTGCGCATCAAGCGCATTGCACAGCGCCACAAACCGTCCGACATGAACGGCGTTTGGCCGGGTGCCGGCGCGATTGGCCAGTTCGAAGCCGTGCGTCACGATAGTGAGGGCGGCATGGCGCGCGCTGATCGCATGCGCGAGCGCCGCCTGCATCTCGCCCGAAGACAGCGCGCAAATCTGGAAGGTGCGCAGGGCACCGACGCGGTCTTCAACAACTGTCACGGGCACTTCAACCAGTCCACAATGCTCAATCGGTGCGATTTGGGCGGGCGGCAGGCCGATCTGGCTTGGCCAGGGGTTGAAGGCACCATTATGGCTGCTGTCATAGGTAAAGCCGAGCGAGGCAAGCGCCGACAGCGTGTCATCATTAGCGTTATAGCTACCGCCGCGATAGGCAACCGGCGTCGGCGCGCCAGATCGCTCGAGCAAGTCACGCGCCTCGGCCAGCAGATCGCGCTGTTCCTCATTCCCTAGGTCGGTTATCTCGAAATGGCCAAACGCCTTCCCGCCATCGTCCTTGACTGCGCCCTTCCACTGCGGGTGACAATGGAGCTGAACCTCCTGCCCGGCGTCCAGAATCTGCCCGACGATGCGCCGAAACGGCTCCAGCCCGAAGACCAAAGCAGGCATCGGATCGACAAAAAAACACGCCTTCAGACAGTGCCGCCGCAGCATACCCAACTGATAAGCAACACCTACCCCGGCCGGCTCGAACGACCGCTCAATCAGCGTCGCGGCATCGAGCCTGCCGACATGATGTCGCCAGACAAGCTCCGTATCGACGGTGAGGAAGACAGGGGTCACCATGGGACAACCCTAGCCAGCTTTGGTGAATAATTTCCGAAGGCGCGGGCGGATAGAGCTTTTTTTGCAGAGCCTGCATCAGCACGCATGGGCACCCATTTAGCGCCATTGATCACCCACCGGACCCGGTAGAAACGCGAAAGACCGATAGGGCCTATCTACTGCATCAAATGGGCCTCGAGTAGAAAAGCCGTATGGGACCTGACAGCGAGGCGGCGCAGTGGGCCTGCGCAGCACGGGGGTAGCCCGTCGGTCAAATGGAGCATTGCAATGGAATCTTTATCCGCAGGCCAGTTTTCGCTTGTCTACAACGCCTTCTCGTTCACGCTTGCAACGATGGCTGCGACGACTGTATTTTTATGGCTCGGTCGTTCACAGGTTACTTCCCCTTACAAGACTGCGCTCACGCTATCGGGGCTGGTCTGCGGCATCGCTGCCTATCACTATTTCCGGATTTTTGAGAGCTGGAATGAGGCTTACACCCTCACTGACGGCGTTGTCACCACCACCCGTGTCGCCTTCAATGACGCCTATCGTTATGTCGATTGGTTGTTGACCGTGCCACTGTTGCTGATTGAGCTCGTGCTCGTCATGCGGCTTTCTGAAGAGGAAACAATGTCAAAGTCGGTTCGGCTTGGTTCAGCCGCAGCGCTCATGATCATTCTTGGTTATCCAGGCGAAATTGCTGCCGATAATGTTCAGCGCGCGATTTGGGGCACGGCATCTGCAATCCCGTTTCTTTACATTGTTTATGAACTGTTTAGCGGATTGGGCGCATCAATTGCCCGCCAGCCGGAAAATGTCCGTGGTCTCGTCAAGCAGGCGCGCTTGCTGACCTTTGCCTCATGGGGCTTTTATCCGATCGTCTATATGATCCCTTACACCAGCCTGAGCGGGGCAAGCGTCGTGACAGGCGTGCAGATCGGCTACACGATTGCCGATCTGGTCGCCAAGGCCGGGGTGGGCGTGCTCGTCTATCTGATCGCGGTCCGCAAGTCTGCTTACGAAACAGAAGCACAGATGGTGCTCGCCCCAGCGCGGGTCTGATCTGTGTTACTCCTGAAGAGCATCCATTTTTCGGGAGGCGATCTGGCCGGGTCGAGCGTCATTGCTCGACCCGGTCGTTTTCTGTTCGGACGAGACGGTGCCACCGTGGCGGCGGGATTGATAATGAGCGTCGCTGCCATGTCCAATGCCAGCGCCCTGCCACTCAACGCTGGCTGGGTAACGAGCCTTGCCTGCCTAATCATGATCGTTGTGGGTCTGCCACATGGTGCGCTTGATATTGCCGCGATCCGCCGGGTCGCGCCTCAAGCGCAATTCCCGGTAGTTGCCGCTTATCTCACTGCGGCGGCGGCGATGTTCGCGGTCTGGTGGGTTTCCCCGCTTGTCGGTTTGGGGGTATTTTATCTGATTGCCATTGCCCATTTTGCGCATGATTGGGACGAAGCAGGGCAGCCCTTCCTCGCCCACGCCATTGCGCTTGCTTTATTGTCCGCACCGGCGCTGACCCACACGCTTGCGTTGCAAGGCTTGTTTGTGGCGCTGACCGGCGATCCCAACGCAGCCTTGCTGGTCGATGCCCTCATCCTCGTCGCGCCGGTGGCGATTGGCGTTGCGACCGTCGGGCTGGCAACGATGGGTTTATCGCGACAATGCGTGGAAGGGGTTTGTGCGCTGCTCGCGATGATCACGCTGCCGCCCGTCATCGGTTTTGCGATTTTCTTCTGCCTGTTTCATTCACCCCGGCATTTCCGTGAAGGCTGGGCAGCGCTTGGTCCTGATGTTCAGGCGGGCACATGGGTCCGCATCGTCGCGATGACCTTGGCAGGAATTGGGATTGCGACATTAATCTTCGCCGTCCTGCGAACACCCAGCATGCCAGTCGCTTTATTCCAAACCAGCATGATGACGCTTTCAGTGCTCACCGTGCCGCACATGCTGCTCGCCAGTGGGTTGGATTATTTGCGGGTCCGCAAAATCAGCGCCGTCGTCAGCACAATTTGATCACAACAGGCGAACAAGCACCACCCCCCTCACCGGCTATGAAAAAAGTCGTAAATCCCCTGCGCCATCGCGGTCGATACCCCCGGCGTTTTCTGCAAATCCTCCAGACTCGCGTTGCGCACTGCCCGCGCGGTGCCGAAATGCATCAGGAGCGCTTTCTTGCGCGAAGGACCAATGCCGGGAACATCATCAAGCGGGCTGGTGCCGATCGCCTTGGCGCGTTTTGCCCGGTGCGCACCGATCGCGAAGCGGTGAACTTCATCACGCAGCCGCTGAAGATAAAAAAGCACCGGCGCATTGACCGGCAACTGAAACTCGCGGCCGTCAAGCATGTGGAAAACCTCGCGCCCATCGCGCCCGTGATGCGGGCCTTTGGCGATACCGACAAGGCAGACATCCTCAATCCCCATCTCCTCCAGCACCGCGCGCACTGCGTTGAGCTGCCCACGCCCGCCATCGATCAACACCAGATCAGGCCAGTCGCCATTATCGCGATCGGGGTCTTCATCCTGCGCGCGGGCAAAACGGCGCGCGAACACTTCGCGCATCATCGCGAAATCATCGCCTGGCGCGGTGTCAGGGTTCTTGATGTTGAACTTGCGATACTGGCCTTTGCGAAAACCCTCCGGCCCTGCGACAACCATCGCCCCCAACGCGTTGGTGCCCTGCATATGGCTGTTGTCGTAAATCTCGATCCGGTCAGGCGGCTCGCCCAGATTGAACAGGTCAGCCACCTCGCGCAGCAATTTTGCCTGCGTTGTACTTTCGGCCAGCCGCCGCTCAAGCGCCTCCTCGGCATTGCGGCGCGCCTGATCGAGCAAGCGTCGTCGCACGCCGCGCTGAGGCACCGAAAGCTGCACCTTGTGCCCCGCCGCTGATCCCAACGCCTCGCCGAGCAATTCCCCCTCGGGCAGATCGCGATCAAGCAGGATCGTGCGCGGCGGCGGCACCTCTTCATAAAACTGGCTCAGGAAGCTCGTCAGCACCTCGGCCTCCGGCACGTCGTGGGTATGCGCGGGAAAAAAGCTGCGATGCCCCCAATTCTGCCCGCCGCGAATAAAAAAGGCCTGAATGCCCATCACGCCCGATTGATTGGCGAGCGCAAAGATATCGGCGTCGCCCACCCCATCGGCGTTGATCGCCTGACTGCCCTGGATGAAGGTGAGCGCGCGCAGCCGATCCCGCAGGATCGCGGCCAGCTCAAAGTCCATCGCGACGGCGGCCGCCTCCATCTGCTTGCCTAGTTTTGTCTGCACCTCCGACGATTTACCCGCGAGAAAATCCTTCGCGTCACCGACCAGTTCGGCATAGTCAGCCGCATTTATCCGCCCGACGCACGGCGCAGAGCAGCGTTTAATCTGGTAAAGCAGGCAGGGACGGTCACGCAGCTTCATAAAGCCATCGGTGCAACTGCGCAGCAGAAACAGCTTTTGCAGCGCGTTGAGCGTGGTGTTGACCGATCCCGCGCTCGCAAACGGCCCGTAATAATTCCCCTTCGCCCGCCGCGCCCCGCGGTGTTTTTGAATGCGCGGAAATTCATGGTCCGCGCGCAGCAGGATGAACGGGAAGCTTTTGTCGTCGCGCAGCAAAACGTTATAGGCCGGGCGGTAGCGCTTGATCAGCTGCGCCTCAAGCAGCAACGCCTCTGCCTCATTATTGGTCGTGACGATCGTCATGGACCGCGTTTGCGCCACCATCCGCTGGAGACGGCGGGGGAGCCGATCCACCTGCGTATAGTTGACCACCCGGCTGCGCAGCGCGCGCGCCTTGCCGATATAAAGCACATCACCGCGCGCATCATGCATGCGATAAACGCCGGGCCGCGAGGGCAGTGTATCCAGCACGTTGCGGATCGCCGCGATGCCCGTTTCGAGATCAGGCGGATCGGAACCGCGCACCGAGAAGGTGGCAGCTTGTTCATTGAAGCGATCGGGTGATTGCGGTGTCGTCACAGCGGTGATCTAGGGCGTTCGGGAGCCGTGATCCAGCCCGGACGGCGATTGTCGCGGCAATGATCGTCGCGAAGAATGCACCACCGCCGCGTTAACAGCGGTGGCGCGGAAACAAATTACATGATCGCCGCAAGTGCCACAGCGACCTTGGTCAGCTGCTCATCCGTGATCTGGCCCTGGGCCAGCGGCTGAAGCTGCTTGAGGCTCATCGACTTGAACTGGTCGAATGCCGGATGCGCGGTCATGCCGGGCATGTTGGCGTCGATTGCTGCCTTGCCAGTGGCGTCAGCAACGATCGTTTCGATCGGCGTATCGAGCGAAAACTTGCCGGCCATCGTGGCACCGGCGGCTGGCGTAGCAGCGACAGGCGCGGCTGGTGCAACCGGAGTGGCTGGTGCAACTGCAGCGGCTGGAGCGGCTGGAGCAGTCTGGGCGAGTAGCGGGGTCGCCGTCAGGGTAACGAGCGCGGCAGCGCAGACGAAAAGCTTCATGGGGGCTGATTCCTCACTGGTGTCAGGGCATGATTCGCCCGGTGAGCCTCTAAGCGCATAATTGCGGCAAGAGCTAGGCATGTCTCGATCATTTGCGCCGACGATCAATTGAGGCGCGCAAGCCCCGCGATCGTCCGGTCAATCAGCGGTTTGTCCGCTCCAGCATCATGCCGCTCTGCAATAATCGCCGCCGCCGCGCGGGTCGCTGCATCAGCGGCGCGCGCACGAACCTCGGCAATCGCGGTGCGTTCAGCGGCTGCAATCTTGTCCTCAGCCATTTTTGCCCGCCGCGCGGTCAGGTCAGCGGCATCGACCTCGGCCTTGGCAAGCATCGCCTTCGCCTCGGCCTCGGCGTGCGTGATGATGGCGGCTGCATCGCCGGCACTTGCGGCATCGCGGCGCCTGGCATCGGCGAGCATCGCCTCGGCCTCAGCGCGCAACCGGTTCGCCTCGTCAAGCTGCGACTTTATCGTCGCAATCCGGCCATCAAGCATTCGGGCGATCATCGCCGGCACCTTTTGCCAGATCATGATCCCAAACACGACCAGCATCGACAGCGCGACAAACATCGGTGCCGAGACGCCCATGAAGGATGGCTCGTGATGAAGTTCTGTCGTCCCGGTTTCGCGGGCGAGCGTGGTTGCGTGGGTCTCAACCATTGGCCAGCGCCGCCTTCACCTGATGTTCGATTGCGGCGCGATCCGTTGCGACACCCGACAATTTCGCAACAATTGCCTCAACTGCATCGACCGTGGTCGATTCGATTTCAGCAAAAGCTGCCTGCTTCTTTTCGTTGATCGATTCGGTCGCGGCAGCCAGCTGGATATTCGTATCTGCCTCCGCCGCCTTGGCAATCACCTCAGCGCGGGCTGCAGCCTGCGTCTTGGCATCGTTGATCGCCCGTGCCGATTGGGCACGTGCCCCATCAAGCCCGGTCTGATAGGATTTCTCCGAATTTTCAGCGGCCAGCCGGGCGGTTTCAGCCGCCGCCAGATCGCCTGCAACCTTGCCGTTGCGGTCGTCGATCGTCTTTTCAATCTTGGGCACCATGCCCCGGCCAATCCCGAAATAGATCAGCGCAAACACGATCGCGAGCCAGAACAGCTGCGACGCGTAAATCTCACCGATTTGGGATAGCTGGGGCATGGCAGCCTAAGCCTTACTTGACGACGAAGAGGATGAGGATCGCAACGACAAACGCGATCAGGCCGAGCAATTCCGACGCCGCGAAACCGATAAACAGGCGACCCTGCTGGCCATCTGCCGCACCGGGATTGCGCAGCGCGCCTTCAAGGAACGAACCAAACACATTGCCCACGCCAAGCGCTGCAAGGCCGACACCAATCGCCGCAAGACCTGCACCGATATACATTGCACCAAGATCAGTCATTTAAAAACTCCTCAATATTCCGTTACTTAACTAAAATTCCTAAACGCTCTAGTGCAGGTGCACCGCGTCGTTAAGATACAGCGACGTCAACAGCGCAAACACATAGGCCTGGATCGCGCAGACCAGCAGCTCAAGCGCACTGACACCAATGATCATGACAAAACTGAGCAAGCTGACGATCGGGCCAAGCGCCCCGCCCGCGTTCAGGCCCTGCACCACGAAGCTGCCAAAAACCTCAAGCAGAATATGCCCTGCGGTCATCGCCACGAACAACCGCAAACCAAGGCTGAACGGGCGGACCATGAACGAGACGAACTCGACCGGAATGATGATTGGCATCAGCCACGCAGGCGCACCATGCGGCACGAACAGCGAGAAAAAGTGCAGGCCATGCCGCCAAAAGCCAACCGCAAGCACAATCCCGAATGAGAATACCGCCAGCACCGCAGTGACCGTGATATGGCTGGTAACCGCAAAAGTGTGCAGCCCCGGCACAATCGCAAACGGCAAAACGCCGATCAGATTGGCGAGCAGGATGAACATGAAGAGCGAAAACATATAAGGCGCGAACTGCTTGCCTTCCGGCCCGATGTTCACGCGCATCATGTCGTCGATAAAGCCAACGACCGATTCAACCGCGACCTGCCAGCGACCGGGGATTAGTTCGCGCTTCATGCCGCCGATCATGAACACCCACAGGGCACCGAGCACGAGAAACATGAACAGCGCAGAATTGGTGAAGGACAGATCATATCCGCCCACCACCATATTGCCGAACACAGGTTCGACCTTAAACTGTTCCATCGGATCAATTTCGCCAGCCACGCCCGCTTACCCTTGTTCGTTGTGAAGGCGCATCCGGTTCACTCCGGCCGCTCCTTGGCAATTTTGAATATGTTGCGAAAAGCAACGACCACACTGAGGACCAGCAGGATTAACAGGCCCCAAGGGCTTGTTCCGAACCAGCGATCCAGACCCCAGCCGATCACGACCCCGCCAATCGGTGCCCCAATCAGCTCGGCGAGAACACGGCTGCCCTGTTTATACCCTTTGCCCGTGCCCGGCAGTTTTTCGTCCTCACGGTCCTGAACGGCCTTTGCCCGCGCGATGCGGTCTGCCAAATCATCGGGTCCGTTATGGCGATCATCTGCCAATGCGCGCGCATCCTGATAAGAAAACGCCGCCGCGCAACAAGCGGGCGACGAAGGGCAATAACAGGCCAAAGCCCCCATTGCGGCGTCCGTTTAGAAAGCGGGGGAGGCCAAGTCAACACTGGTGCGGGTTAGCGGGTGGATTACATGGCCTCAGCGGTTGCCATCCATGGCGCAAGGCAGCGAGACCCGGGTCAAGCATGTGGCGACGGGATGCAGTCTTTAGATAACGCTCGTCACCTTGGGCTTGTGCCGGCATTCCGCTGATTTATCACTATCGCCGATACGAAGCGCCTCCTCAAATGCAGCGCTCATCCCGGACAGGGGCACCCGCCGTCCGCGTTTTCCAGCCGCCGTCGGGGGCTTCGTATTTCTCGCCGGGTTCGGTATTTGCGATCAGGTTGCACCCTGACGTGAACGCGAATTGTTCCACCGTTGCGCCCGATGCCGCGCTTTGCGTGTATTTCGCCTTGCGCTGGATGTTGATGTTATTGACCAGCGCGCGCAGATCAGGCGTTGCCGCACCGACAATGCCCAGATAGCCGTCCATTTTTTCACCAACAGACCCAGCCGCGCGTGCGGCCTGATAGGCCGGGTCACGCTGCGCAAACGCGGCGGTGGAAAACAGCGCGGTACCGATAAACGCAGCGGTGGCAAGGTGGCGGGTCGTTACATAAGTCATCAGAAAATTCCCGGATTGCTCTGGATAAGAGCCTTGGCTTGTCCGTCTAGGCGGTAAACAACCTGCTGGGTGATATTGATGTTCAGATTGATGACGATTGGCTTGTCGGGTGCGGTGACATTCACGCAACCGCTTGTGAGCGTCGCGAACCCGATCAGCGCGGACATCATCAGTCTGTTCATAGCTTGCTTGGTCGGTTGCATTGCCTCATTCGTCAATCCCGTAAACGTCATGGCTTATTCTCGCTTTCAGGGGGCTGAACGACCGGTTCAGGCGGCGTTGGCTTTTGCAGACTGTCATTTTGTGCCTTGATCAGCGCTGGCAGGTTGCGCTCGATCAGGCGGCTCGGATCATAGGTGGACTGCACCGAATCGAGCAACTGAAGGAATGGTGCCTTGATGCGGACATTGAACTGAAAGGGCAGTTTCTGGAGGCGCCGGATCAGAAAGTTCCGCTGCGCGCCCGCGCCCTGACTCAGCCCCGCGAAATGGATTTCGGTGATGACCTCCCCCGCAAGCGGGCCATTCATGACGATATCGAGATCGCGATAGCGCAGCGATTTCAGCGCCTGGAACGCCATATTGCCCCAGAAACCCAGATTTTGCTGCGACACCTCACCGACATAGGCAATCGTGCCCCCGCCCTGCCGAGCGCGCAGCCGTCCACCCTCAATCTTGCCGCCGCTCTCATCAAAAATCATCGGCAATGTGCCGTCAAACACGCCGGTCGCGTCAAGGTTTTTGAAATCAAACTGCTGGAGGAACTGCGCTGCATCCACTGCCTCGACGCCAAAGGTCAGCGCGCGGCTATGCGCTTCGCTGAAATCGAGCATCGTAGGCTGCAAGGTAAGACTGCCGCCGGCAAACGCCCAGCGCGCGCCTTCCACCTGCACGCGTTGCCTGCGCAGTGTTTGATAGCGCACGACGCCCTCGCGCACCGGCACGCCGGGGTTGATGACCGATACCGTCGCGATCTGCCCGGGCGCGCTTTCCAGATTGAGCAGATCGGTAAAACGGATTTCTGTGGTGATCCCCGCCACCGGCCCAAAGGCTGCGTCAAGGCTGGTATTGCGCGTGCGGAAAACGCCGTCGCTGGTAACCTCGCCCTTGTCCCAGCGGATATGCCCCTCACCGCTCACCGTGCCGACAACTTCCGCAATCACGCCAAAGGTCAGCCGCGTCAGCCGATCGGGCTGGAATTGTTCGCTGAACACAACCCCCGGCACCGCGAAATCGGCATGGCCCCGTTCGCTCCGCAGATCATGCGTCAGCGCCACCGTCGTCACCTTGCGGCCCGATTGCGGTTCAGCAAAGGTCGCGGTCGCTGTCACGTCATTGTCCACAAGCCGGATCGACAGATCGTTGGTGACCAACGGCCGGAAGCGCGGGGCCGGATCAGCATCGGCGACCGACAACGCCCCCGCCACGCCAAGCCTGCCTCCCT
>Ga0105049_10011279_pt1 | contig 10233 bp, 7 predicted proteins | sample MAT06_FD_78087 | JGI IMG/M metagenome (GOLD analysis project Ga0105049, IMG submission 78087) | Freshwater microbial communities from Lake Fryxell liftoff mats and glacier meltwater in Antarctica - MAT-06 | ecosystem: Environmental > Aquatic > Freshwater > Ice > Liftoff microbial mat | place... | reverse complement strand
TTGGCTGAAAGTTTTCGAATACCAAACCCAAACAGCGGCTAGCCGCGAAACGTTATAAGAAAGCCCGAATCACGGTTCTGTTGAAGCTTTTTGGAAAGCTGAGTCATTCGTGTTTTAGATCACGAACTTTAAAAACATTTGCACTCAAAAGTTTCGGTATTTTTACTATTTTTGATTTTATACACTTTTTCAATATGTTGAAAATTATATTTAGTATTTTCTTCGCCAGCATTAGCTTTACAAGCTGGGCGCAACGAAGTTTCGATATTCAGATCAATTCTACCCAACCCACACTTTTGGTAGCCTCTGCGGGCGATGAACCAACCCTATCCGGTTCTGATTTGGTTTTGGGCGGCACTCCTGCCGGTTTGGGCGGCTCTGAGCCGTATATATATCTATGGTTACCTACAGAAAATTTAGACAATCCTACGATTGCAAATCCTATTTTTTCCGGTAATTCATTCACAGAATATACGCTGTTGATTACCGATAGCAGAGGCTGTTTTGCTTCTGATACAATCCAGATCTTGATTACGGGATTAGGAAATCCTCCAGAAGAGAATGTGCTGAAAGCTTATCCAAATCCTGGTTCAGGAAATATAAGAATTGTGGCACCAGAAAATTTTTTAAAAAAAACTAGACTGCACGTTTTTGATGCAGCCGGAAGAATCGTTTATACTGGTCCGTGGACTGATGATAAAAAGGAATATTTATTAGATGTAAGCAAACTTGCCAAAGGAACCTATACCTTAATGTTGAGTGATGGAGATGAAAGTGTTTCCAATAAAATTATCATACAATAAAAAATTATGAAAAAATATTTCTTCTTTCTCATCGTATTGGTTTTAATCGGGAAAATTTCTTTTTCACAAAACCTATCCTCGTGCATTTTAGGTGATACCATACGTTTAAACCTGAACAATTACAGGGGATCAGCGAGCTGGCAAGAAAGTGTTGATTACCAAAACTGGACAGATATTTCAGGAAGCTCGGCGCAACTAAGATTTGTACCAGATACCACGACTAAATGGGTGAGGGCAAAAATTGAAGAAGAAGATTGTCCTGCATTTTACGAGGTTCCATTTACGTTAAGCGCTGTGGATACTGCCGTAGTTGGATTTCAAAGAATTAATTTATCTGTGGAGCAATTACAAGTTGAATTAGTTTCTGATGATGGAAATGGATTGTTGACTTTTGATTTGAATGGAAATGAATTCCCTTTAAATGCCGGTGATTGGCTTGCTGGTTTTCAAGGGCAAGAAACTATGAAGCAAATTGATGGCATAATTGTTCAGGATGGATTCGCGAGTGTTTATACTTCTGAAACAGCGATATCTGTTTACGATATTCCGCTGAATTTTGGAAACCCAACAACTGGAAAAGTCATGGGAAGAGTTTTGGATGAGGCAGGAAATCCCATAGCTTTTGTAAATATGAAAATCGGACCCCAGACAAAATTAACAGATTTTAATGGTGCTTTCCTTTTCGAGGATGCAACGATTTTCGAAAAATCCGGCTATATAACCGCAACTAAAGCGGCATACTTCAATGGGTCACGAACGTTCATTACAAAGCCGGGCGGAAATAATATCGAAATCAGAATGTTACGAACAAAGACCGCTGGAAGCTTTAATTCAACCACGGGCGGTACAGTAACATTTGAAAATGTGCAGCTACAATTTCCACCTAATGCAATTACGCTAGATAATAGTTTATACAGTGGAAACGTAAAAGTGTATGCGAATTACATTGATCCGGCGTCGGATCAATTTTACGAGGAAATGCCAGGGAATCTGATCGGAAATCAAAATGGTAATATCAGAGGGCTTGCTTCATTTGGAATGATTGCTATAAAAATGCAAACTGGCAGCGGTCTGGAGTTACAATTTGCGGCAGGGCAATCAGTATCGGCAAGTTTTCCATTAAGTACGGAAATGCTCAATAATGCTTTGGATACGATTGATTTATGGTCATTTGATGAGACACAAGGAATTTGGATAGATCAAGGCGAAGCAATAAAAATGGGAAACGTGTATGTTGCACAGTTACCGCACTTTTCCTTCTGGAACTGCGACAGACCTTGGAAAGCTGTATTTTTAAATGGGACGGTAAAAGACGAAAATGATAATCCGATTTCTGGCGCAATCCTAACTGTAAGCAATCCAGACGTTGGAAGTAGTAGTGACGTTACCAACGGCTTAGGGCAGTTTGGCGGACTTGTTCCTGCTGATATGGAATTATTTACGAGCGTGGATTATGCATGTGGAACATCCCTAATTAATCTACTGAACAATTTGCTAATTGGGCCTTATAATAGCGATACCGTAACTTTAATACAAAATGTAACTCTACCAGCCATAAGAACGGTAATTGGTAGCGTGGAATATTGCGGCGGCGTACCACTTCAAAATGGATATATTATAAGTGGTAGCCAGATAATCTTTTTCGAACAAGGGAATTTTAATTTCAGTACATGCCTGGCAACAGATTCAATTCGGATTGTAAAAATTGGTCCTACAGAAATCGGACCTTGGCAACAGTTTAATTTAAATGCAGGTATTAATAGTCTGGGAATCTTAAGCCTGTGTAATGGAGATACACTCCTAACTAGTACTATAGATGATATTGAAGGGAATGTGTATAACACCATATTAATAGGCAATCAATTGTGGATGGCAGAGAATTTAAATACAGGCCATTATTCCGATGGTACAATTATTCCAGTATACAGTTGGGGCAATGGGGTCGTTACTGAAGGCTATTGGAATTCCTGGCTACTCGATGCGTCTTATGCAGCGATTTATGGAAAACAATATAATTGGTATGCGGTTGCTGATCCTCGTAATGTTTGCCCGGCAGGTTGGCACATACCAAGTCAAACAGAGGTTTTAACACTTGGATCATTTTTAGGAGGGTCGTTCGTCGCCGGAGGTAAAATGAAATCAATTGATTTGTATAACTCCCCCAATATTGGGGCAAGCAACAGCAGTTTTTTTACAGCACTGCCAGCAGGCTTTTTTCAAATGTCCGGCAGTAATTATAGCTGGCTGGGGATTAAAGCGTATTTCTGGACTTCAACTGAGCAGACATTAAACAACTCCGCGTACTTTCATCTTAATATGAGTGACGCAATGTTGCAAATACTAAACGGCAATAAATCTGATTATATGTCCATCCGTTGTTTAATGGATTGATTTATTTTGGTTTATTGTGACTTGAAGGCACATTTTGACCGCTCTATCATTTTCTAAAGGGTGATAATTGATTTTGATGAATTGAAGTTGCCTTATTGTTGATCGGTTAAATCGCTCTCCAAATTCAATATTCTTCCAGATATTCTAACATCACCCTGAATAAAAGAGCTTCTAATTTAAAGTAAATAGAAAGGCAAATCATATCTTCGGGCCATCTTATAACAGCACCTTGGCAAAATTGGTGGTTCAGTGCTCCGCAGATACATTTGTGGTTAATCAAAAATTGGTTCTCCGCAACAACATTTGTGGTAAAAACTGCCACTTCGGCTAGCCGCAAAACGTTACAGTCAATTCGCTTTTATCGTGAAATAGGAATTTTCTTTACTATTTGATAAAGAGCGTTATCCTTCTGGTTAACGCTCTTTTTTTATTTTTCTTTATCAGCCATACAATATTACATCGGCACACCCCCTTTATTGATATTGGCCCTTCAACCAAAATCCAATTCCAGATTTACGCATTGTGACAGTTCTGTAATTACATTCCATATCTGCACGTTTATGTAAATATGGAGTGTGATTCCATATTTACATAAACGTGCAGATGTGGGATACTATCCCATATTTGCATATATTTGCAAAAATCGCCCCGGCATGATTCATCGTTCCATTCTTGAGGAAGCAAAGTTCACACTCACTCAATTCAGAGCTTTATGCCTAACCGGACCAAGGCAAAGCGGAAAAACAACGCTTAGTAAACAGCTTTTTAAAGGCAAGCCTTATGTGAATTTTGAAAACCCGAATGTGGAACATAATGCAACCGTTGATCCTGAATCATTTCTACGTCAATATAGCAATGGTGCTGTTTTCGACGAAGTTCAACGCGTGCCACATCTGTTTAGATATCTGCAGGAAATACTTGACAATAATTCAAAACGCGGACAGTATATTCTTACCGGCTCAAATAATTTTCTTCTACAGGAACAAGTATCCCAATCATTAGCAGGAAGGGCAGGTTATCTCTCACTTTTACCATTAAGCTACTCTGAATTAGTTACAGCTAAACTCGCAGAAAAAGACGTAAATAAACACATCCTCAAAGGCGGGTATCCGGAACTATGGAAGGAAAATCTGAATCCCGGAACCTGGCTCAACAGTTATGTCCAGACGTATGTGCAACGGGATGTAAGGCTTCTGAGAAACATAACCAACCTTGCAACATTTACCCGCTTTATTTATCTCTGCGCCGGTTATGCAGGTCAGATTCTAAATAGAGATGAACTTGCAAAAAAGGCCGGAGTCGACACAAAAACAGTCCTTGCCTGGCTTGGCCTTTTGGAAAACAGTTATCTCGTTTTTCTTTTGCAACCATGGTTTGGAAATATGAATAAACGGATAATTAAAAGTCCGAAGCTCTATTTCCATGATACTGGTTTGCTCTGTTATCTCCTTGGAATTAAAACAGTTTCTGGTCTTAAAACTCATAATGCATATGGCAGAATTTTCGAAAACTGGGCAGTTAGTGAAATAAAAAAAAACAATTCGAATGCCGGAATAAACGGTGGCATGCATTACTTCAGGGACAGTGCAGGCAACGAGGTCGATCTTATTGTTGAAAAGGAAGAACACCTGCAGGCAATTGAAATTAAAGCAGGAACAAAATTCAACGAAAATATGCTGAGAGGTTTGAAATACTGGCAGAAATACCAGCCACAGAGTCACAATATTCTGCTTTTCGGCGGTACAAAACACACCATCATAAATGAAAAAATGAGTGTCTTACCATGGGCGTCGGTAAGTGATCTGTAACATAACTAGTGTCTGTCCACAGAGTAAGGAGTCTGAACTATAGGGGCTTCTGATTAGGCGCACGACGGCCGAAAAAGCGCAGTATACTTTTGTAAATGAGCATTTTTCGGACTAGTGCAACAACATCAGGAGACTCTATAGACAGACTCTAACTAATCAAAGGAATGTGCCTTTATAACAATCCGTCAGGTCACTTTAAAACCAATCCGTTCGCGGCCTTTCTGTCCCTCTTCCTGCTTGTCCTTCTCAAGAAGATAATTGATCGCTTCATAAACATCGTTGAATTGCTTGTTGTATCTGCTTTCCAGCTCTTTCAACTTTTCAGAAAGCTCTGCATTACCGAGAAAAAATTGTTTTAGCGAGATAAACGCTTTTACTATAGCAACACTGATTTGACGGGCCTTCTTGCTTCTGAGAACATTAGCAAGCATTGTAATACCATGTTCGTTAAAGGCAAGGGGTAAATATGCATTGCTTCTGAACCTTGCTGATGTCATCACAATTTGTGATGACATCGACTCCCACTCATTTTGCGAGAGGCGAAACATGAAATCATCGGGAAAAATGTCAAGGTTTCGCTTCACGGCCTGGTTCAAAATCCTTGTTTCAACTTCATACAATTCCGCAAGATCAAAATCAAGCATTATCTTCTGGCCACGCAGTTGGTAGATCTTAGTATGTATAATTGATAATTCCATAATACAGATACAATAATTTCAATGATCTAAAGTAGTGCTCGCCAGATTCTCCTGTTAGCCTGACGCAACTTAGTTTTGAACTTCCCTGTTGATAAAATCAATTTAAGAAATCGAACACTCTTTCGTTAATCCAAATACCAATTGAGTTTACTTTCTCATGCTGGAAGATTCTGTCCGGATGCCGCTGTAAATCGTCTGATTCGACAGGCTCACGAATGGCATCGTCAATCGTCCTTCGATATCTTATCTTCGCGGCAATGAAACCTTCCATTCCTCGCGGCACAAGAGATTTTTCAACCTTAGAAACTGCCCGTCGCCGCTACATTTTCGACACCATTCGCGACACCTTTGAATTGTACGGATATCAGGCACTAGAAACTCCCGCAATGGAAAACCTTTCTACGCTCACAGGAAAGTATGGCGATGAAGGCGACAGGCTGATCTTTAAAATACTTAATTCGGGTGAATATCTTAACGATGATTCGATCTCAATTCCTAAAACCAGGATCATCGATGCAAACCAGCACAAGGAAGAAACGGAAGGCGAAATGTATCCGGTTAAATACATTTTAAGGGAAGTTGAACTAACAGGAAAGATCTCTGAAAAAGCCTTGCGGTACGACCTCACCGTTCCATTTGCGCGTTACGTTGCAATGAACCGCGATAAGCTGGCTTTTCCATTCAGACGTTACCAGATTCAACCGGTTTGGCGGGCCGATCGTCCTCAAAAAGGCCGTTACCGGGAATTCTGGCAATGTGATGCAGATGTTGTAGGAAGCGCTTCTATGATAAATGAAGCCGAACTGATACAGATTTACGACCGGGTGTTTAACAAGCTTGGATTGCCAGTTAAGATTCTGATCAACAACCGGAAAGTGCTGACAGGATTGGCGGAAGCGATTGGCGAACCAGATAAGATCATCGATATCACAGTTGCACTCGACAAGCTTGATAAAATAGGAACTGAAAAAGTCGAAGAGGAAATGCGTGGTAAAGGAGTTTCAGAACTTGCATTGGAAAAACTCCGGCCATTGTTTGGAATTGGGGGAGAAACGACCTCACAGCTGGATTTTTTGAGAGAATTCCTTGCATCATCCGAAATAGGTAAAAAGGGTATTGAAGAGCTGGAAACACTTTTAGGCTATTTCAATGGATATGAATGCTTTAACCTTTCAGGATCAGAAGTTCGTCTCGACCTTACATTGGCGCGCGGTCTTAACTATTACACAGGAACAATTCTGGAAGTTAAAGCCCGCGATATCGAATTTGGAAGCATTGGTGGCGGCGGTCGTTACGACGATCTGACTGGAATATTTGGTCTTCCCGGTGTTCCAGGTGTTGGGATTTCGTTTGGCGCCGACCGCATTTATGATGTGCTGCTTGAACAGAATTTGTTTCCGACATCAGCCCAAACAGGAACTGAAATTCTTGTTGCTAATTTTAGTCTTGCTGATGAAAAAGCTGCACTGCCATTGCTACAGGATTTAAGAAGTGCAGGAATTAAAACGGAGATTTTTCCGGAAGCAGCAAAGCTTAAAAAACAATTCGAATACGCTGATAAAAAAGGCATCCCATATTTGTTGATTTATGGCGAAGAAGAAAGGAAAAACGGGCAGGTCAGCATTAAAGAATTAGCCAACGGGAAGCAGGTAGCGATTGCCCGGCAGGATATTTTGGATTTTAAAATTCATTTTAGCGTGAAGTAATATTTTAGCTTTGATAGGGGCAGGTCACGACCTGCCCGTGCTAAAAAAGGATTGATGATCACCAGCTTATACGATCTGCCCGTGCTACAAAAGCATAGAAGATCATCCGGCTTATACAAATTTTCGCCAATTTGCAGCCCCAAATCATCCTAATGCCCGATCATATTATTACGTCAGATCACCTCAACATTGAGACGTTAAGACGCATTCATTCAACCCATCATCACCTAAGCTTATCCGAAAATTCACGCTCGTCAATACGTCGTTGCCGCGAGTACCTTGATTCAACTTTAAATAGTTCTTCCGCGCCGATCTATGGAATCAATACTGGCTTCGGTGCACTGTATAATGTTTCGGTAGGATCAGATGATCTTTCACTACTGCAGGAGAATCTCGTAAAATCACACGCCTGCGGGATGGGTGAGCTGGTGCCACTTCCGGTGGTAAAGCTAATGCTGTTTTTAAAGATCCAGGCATTGTCTTACGGTCTTTCCGGCGTTCAGGAAACCACAGTTCAACGACTGATCGACTTTTATAATAACGGAATTCTACCAGTTATCTATCAGCAAGGTTCTCTGGGTGCTTCAGGAGATCTGGCTCCTCTTGCACATCTTTCCTTGCCGCTAATCGGTTTGGGTGATGTGTATGTTAACGGCATCCGGCAATCATCGGCTTCGGTTCTTGAAAAGCTCGGATGGGAACGGATAAAGCTTCAATCCAAGGAAGGCCTGGCATTGCTTAACGGAACGCAGTTTATGAATGCTTACGGCCTTCACCTGGCTTTAGAAGCCGACCGTTTGTTCAACTGGGCCGAGGCGTTATCTGCGTTATCGATCGACGCTTTCGACGGCCGTATCGAACCTTTTCATCCACGGCTTCATCAGATACGGCATCACTCAGGGCAACAGCAGGTTGCAGAAAAAATCCGTTTCTGGCTGGAAGGAAGTGAAATAATTAAGCAGGCCAAAGACCATGTTCAGGATCCTTATTCACTCCGTTGCGTCCCGCAGGTGCTGGGCGCATCACGGGATGTATTAAAACACGTTTCGGATGTGTTTGAACGGGAATTAAACGCGGTAACAGACAATCCTACAATTTTCCCGGAAGAAGATTTGATTATTTCAGGTGGCAATTTTCACGGTCAGCCGCTAGCACTTGCGCTCGACTATTTATGTTTGGCTTTACATGAAGCAGGAAGCATCTCGGAACGCCGTATTTATCAGCTAATCTCAGGAAAACGCGGACTTCCTCCATTTCTTGTTGCACATCCCGGATTAAATTCAGGGCTAATGATTCCACAATACACAGCCGCTTCTATTGTTAGTCAGAACAAGCAGCTTTGCACGCCGGCGTCGATTGACACCATTGATTCATCGGCGGGACAGGAAGATCACGTAAGCATGGGCGCGAATGCGGCGACGAAAGCTTACCGGATTCTCGAAAACCTCGAAAAGATCCTCGCTATTGAGTTGCTTAATGCATCGCAGGCGTTGAATTTCAGAAGACCTTTAAAAACATCGCCCGCTTTGGAAAAAATTGTGGAAGATTACCGAAAATCTGTTCCTTTTGTGGAAGACGACAGGGTGCTTTATGAGGATTTGGAGAAGAGCGTGAGGTTTATCCGGACTTATTCGATTGAACATTAATTCTGATTTAACTGAGATTTTCTGCTGAATAAAAATATACCTTTCCAAAAAAGGATTGACACTTTAAAAACTATTTTTAAATTATTTTTATGCTGAAAACGAACCAATCAATTCATACTTCTCAATAATTCCTGGGCCTCGCTATCATCTGGTGCAATTTCTAACCATTGCTTCAACACCAGTTTTGCCGAATCCTTTTTCCCCATCGCATCGTAAGCAATTGCTGCGTTAACATACGAAAGCTGTTGCTGCGGGTTTATATCACGAACATTTTTCAACGCGTGAATAGCATTCTGATAATCTTTCTTTTCGAAAAAATCTTTTGAAATACGAAGACCTTCCTTTTCTTTTTTAAAAAGATATTCGTTTCTGAGAATTATAATTCCAATAGGAACAATAAGAAATACCAATGACAAAAGTGCTGGTATTAATATTGATTCAGTTTTCCAACCGGGATTATTTTCCCTTGCTTTTGCAAATAACCGATACTGAATTCCCGCAATTGCAAATGCCGCACCTATATGCAAAGAAGTTGTTAACCAGTCGTATTTAGACGGCAGAAACGAAAATAAAACAACCAATAAAACGAAAACAATAATTCCAATAAACAGGGCTCTCCTTCTCAAATCATTTCTTCCCAGTTTTCCATAATTTATCGCCATTAAAATTACACCCGGAAGTATGAAGCAGAAATAGCTAATAATTCCAATATACAAGGGACTCCAGGCTTTGGAAGGTAACTCTCTTCTATTTAATTCCTCACTCATTAATTATCAATAAAAATAAAATCCACCTGGGCTAACCCCAACATTAAAAAAACCAACTTCCTGTCCACCGGAAGAATATCGGTAAACCCTGCCCTTCTGCACATAATCCATAGCATCACTCACCCAGATACTTTCATCGGTTGGATGAATTCCGAGTCCGTAATACAATCTTCCTCCTGCTGGAATAAAAGCCGAATTCGGAAAAGCCACGTCGTTGATCGACATCTGCATTACACCGTTATTAAGAAAATACAAACGATCGCCATCGGAATTTATTTGAAGTCGGGACAGATGCTGTGTCGTTGTTCCGGCAGTCATCGAACGAACCACAGACCTGTCGGAAGGATTAATCACGTAAATGCTTCCTGCAGTTTCGCCCGGAGGAATCTTCCCCTCGCAAAGCACCCAGAGCCG
>Ga0105049_10011278_pt1 | contig 10234 bp, 10 predicted proteins | sample MAT06_FD_78087 | JGI IMG/M metagenome (GOLD analysis project Ga0105049, IMG submission 78087) | Freshwater microbial communities from Lake Fryxell liftoff mats and glacier meltwater in Antarctica - MAT-06 | ecosystem: Environmental > Aquatic > Freshwater > Ice > Liftoff microbial mat | place... | reverse complement strand
CTGATAGATCGGTCATATACTCCACCCGAAGGCGAGGTTGTAAAATTTGGCCAGGCTTGAGATTGAAAAGAAAGCTACTTGCATAAGCAAAGGTCCAGCGACTCGACTCCGATAGAGAATTATTGTTTAGGTAGTCGAAGTTCCACTCTAAGCGATGAAGCCACGAGCTGTCGGCGAAAAGCTGAAATCGAGTTTCGGCCCGGGCTCCCGAAAAGTGATTCCAGTTTTGCGAAGTAACATTGCTCGAGAATACTTCTTGGTTTTGTAGTTGCGACCAAACTTGAAAATCCCAGCGATTCCATCTCCTCTGAAAAACGGCTAATTGAGTGATGCTTTGCAAACTGTCATTGGGAGTTAGATAAGTTTTTGAACCTGCCAAACTCTGGTCAGAAAAAACAAATTGTCCCCAAAGCTGGTATGTGGATTCTCTTTTCCAAAGTCTTGTAGTCACAAGCGAGCTTTGATTGTTTTTTCTAAAGTTTCCGTCTGTGTGGCGAAATGAAAAACTACCCGAGGGAGTGATTTGTCCGACCATCCACTGACGAAACGAGCCCAGCTCCAAACGCGTTGACAGTCTGTCTTCGCTTGAAAGTTGAAATCTAATTTGACCGCCGGGGCTTGCTTGCAAGAAGCTTTGTCCGCCGCGGATGACTTGAATTTCTTCAAGACCATAAAGGTCGATTTCTCCAAAGTTTGCAGTGCCTCGCGATGGAGAATTTAATCGGACGCCTTCGAGGTCTACACCTACTTCGGCTGATTCTGAGCCTCGAAGATTGATAGTCTTCGATTTGAGCGCTCCGCCAAAATCGTTCATCTGCGAAGAAGTGATCTGTCTAAGGCTCTGATCCGTTTCGTTTTCGTCTTTTACTTTGAGAGTTTGAGTGGGGCTGGTCGGACTTTCGGGAGCCCGCTCTCGAATGGGAGAGTCGCCAAGCGTTAGCGCAATGAGCAAAAGAAATGAGGTCACGTGGATGAGTTAAAGCTCCGGACGCATTCTGTCATGTGAGATTTATTGATATCCTGATAGCGGGGGTAAAGACGATGCTTGGACTAGGATTTATCGGGTTGATGGTGGTGACTGATTTGGCTGGGGGTTGGGAAGGCTTAAAAATAGGGACCTGTCTGACGGTTTCTGAGATGCAAGAACTATCGAAGGTCGTCGACACCGACATCTATCGGGGAGGTTCGTGCAATCGAGAGTACCAGCGAGAAGGAGCTCGCGTAGAAGAGCGCGCCTGCGGTTTGGATCTCGATGAAGGAAGTTGGTCGCGCAGCATGATACGCCATAAGGAGGCTGGAGTGTTCTGGCCCGCACCAGTTCCTTGCCAGATATCGATCAGGTCGGCGAATAATTTTAGGCAAGAATGGGCTCCCTTGGGAGATGTCAATTCTTGTGATTTAAAAGACTTTCAGGTTTTCATTCAACAGCAAGAAAGTTTCGTCACTAAAGAGTTCGATGCTGGGCAGGGAAAACTTTTTCTCCCGTATCCTTTTACCGTTACACGAACCGAATGGTTGGGTTTTGGCGATGAGGTCACGAGCACTTGCGAAGAAAATAATATTTGGCTCGAGTACACGGGACGGGGAAAGCTAACGGCCACGGTTAAAACTGTTGAATGCCAAACCCGCCGATTGAATTTTTGCCGGATTGCAAAACTTACTGCTTCTGAAGACTCTAAAGGAGAGACTTGTCTACGAATTGATCGCCTCGATGGGTGTTAAGGCCATCGAGCAGATCTAGAAATAAATTTAGAAAGCAGATCTAGAAATAAGCTTTAAGTTGAATTCCGCCAGTTTCAATTTCGTTGACGTTCTTGCCGCCAAAGCGATGTCGAATGAATACTTGAGCATCAAGGGGAAGTGAAGACTCTCCCGATCGAACTCTAGGCAAATTCGAGAAACCCAAAGTCAAGATTCCTTCATGCAGTCTTTCGTCACTGTCTGCACTTAAAAACTTCGTGGGTATTCCGTTGCCCCCTGAATAATGATCTGAGAATTTTTCTCGAAAACGATATTTAGGAGAAAGTGTTAAAAGGCGAGTGAAGCTCCAGTTGGCTTCAAGGGCGGCTTCAACAATATCTCCTGGATCTTGATCAAGCTTTGCCTTGATGGGAGTAATCTCAACTCCAGTGATAATCGGCACTCGATACGTGGCGGTGTGTGGAAGTTGAGCGGTGTAGCCTGACTCTAAAGTAAAATAAACTTTTGAGTGGGGAGAGTAATCCACATAATGAAAAGCCGCTAGATCCCACTGCCCATCTCCAAAGGCTAAGTCAAAAAGCTGATCGGGTTGGTCGCGTCGCCCTGTGGGGGCTCTCACTCCCGCCTTCACCGTCATGCGAAAGGGATGGGACTCAAAGTATTTAAACTTTCCACCAATTTCAAGATCTCCGATTCCTGTTCCACTCCAACTTTGAATTCCACCGTCGTAGCCAAGGTCTTGCTCCAAGGCTTGGTTAATGGCCGGAAGACTGAGCTCCGATTTCACTTGATTGAGGGCTGCTTTCAATCGACCTTGCTCAGGGGTTAGACTTTTTACGAATCCTTCAAACTGCGGCGAGCTAGAAGAGTGGCCTTTGGCCGTAACAATCGCATGTACAATAGGCAGAATAATTCCCACACTCAATCGGTCGGTGAGTCCGTACTCTGCAGCGACCGCATTCGCTAAAATAGAAGATTTAATGTCGGCCGTCAGTTCGCTGATTGCCATTGAATCGGCGAGGCCCGGCTTTTCGGCATTCATGGCCGCAGAAATTGCTTTCACCTGCGGCTTTAAGACTGAAACAAAAGAGGGAGTCAGAGAAACCTTATAGGCGTCTCCCATGGCGATCGATTTACCCGACGAATCGAATTTTGAATCGGTGAAGCTATAACTACTCATCAACTGAATTCGCCAGCGATTCTTAGGAAGAACCTTCGCGTCATCGGCAGAGGCGGTTTCAAAGAAAAGTCCCATGCTCGCGATGAGAACAAAACATAGACTCCGGTTTAACCTTAAGCTTTTAAGCCCCAACAACTTCTGCATCTCAATACCCCCATCTCGGATGTTAACCGCGAGTTTTAGAAATCCCCAAGCTGAACATGCTCCGATGCCCAAAAATCTTCAAAATGGTCCCAAGTTGACCACTCTTTGCCCCATTGAAGGGGGGTCTGAATGGGACAAATTCTATGAAATTCTAGTTTAGACCCTTAATATCATTGGATTTTTTTGATTATGGGGTCGGCATACGGCTTGCGAATCTTGTTGGCAGAAGAGGGTCAATGAAGAGATTTGGATTAATGGCAGTCTTACTACTCTGGGCGATTCCCGCTCATGCGGCAGAGGGGCTCCATTGCCAAGACTTTAAAAAAATCTATGAGTTCGCCGCCACAGAGCATTTGCGTTTTCGAAGCGCTCATGCCGAAAGTTCTCTCAGTCTTCTTCAAGAAGCCACTCAAAAAATTCCGATCGAGCTTCGAAAGCAAGGCTACTCGATGTTGGCTGCACTTTTTGAGCGAGACCTACACCGAGGGTCGTTAAAAAAAGAAAGCGCTGACAAGATTTGTGAAGAATTGCCCAGCGGTTTGCATCGAGCGATCTTGATTAAATCTTTTGTCGGTTCTTTGGACCCATTCTCAGAATTTTATATGAGCGAAGAGCTCTCTAAACGAACTTCAGTCGTAGATGGCCACTTTGTTGGAGTTGGGATTGGCACCGACGTGAAAGATCCGTTTATCGAAGTAAAAGAAATTGTAGCGGGTGGGCCTTCAGACAGAAAAATTTTTCTGGGTGATTTAATTTCTGAGGTCGATGGTTATCCGGTTCGAGGTCTAGACCAAGCCGAGCTTCGTCGACGAATGAGAGGCGAGGTTGGATCAAGGGTTGTCCTTAAAGGTAAGCGTCTCGAAGGCGACCTCCAAGTTGATTTTGAAGTAACCATCACTAGAAACCATGTTTACCAGACAGCTGTAAGTTCTCATTGGGCCGAAAAAGGGATTTTACAAATTAAAGTACACCGTTTTTTCGCACAGACCGCTCCACTCGTCAGAGACCTTCTCATAAAAGAAAGGCCCCGAACCAAAGGGGTGATCTTGGATTTACGAGATAATCCGGGCGGGCTCTTGCAAGCGGCTCGTGATCTGGTCGATTTATTTATTTCGAAGGGCGTCGTTATTCATATGCGAGGAACGTACGATGATCAGCTCTGGGCCACGCAAAGCGGAGGGTTTACGAAACTTCCTTTGGTGGTCTTAATAAATGAGAAATCAGCATCGTCTAGCGAGATTGTTGCTGGAGCGCTGCAGGATTATGGTCGAGCTCTTTTGGTCGGTACAAAGACTTACGGAAAGTCTTGTATCCAAAATATTTATGATACGAAGTCAGGTTTAGGAACCGAATACGAAGGGGGCGTTAAACTTACTACTCTCTGGTATTATCTGCCTTCGGGAAGAAGTGTTCGAAACTTACAGCCTGATATTCTCTTGGCCGGCAGCAAGGATGCGGCTGAGCATTTGAAACTTCCTTACGAATGGCCCGATCAAATCTCAGTGCTTTCTCAGCCTGAATGGAAGATGGCTAAACAAAAATTGTTGAATAGTACAAATAGTGTAATTGCCAGAGATGCTTCACCCGAAGATGCAGGTCGTCGAATTCTAAAAATGATGGCAGTGGCTCAATAGTCAGGGTTTTCTTTAGTACGGGCTTCGACTTCGGCTTGGAGAGCCAAGAGCTCTTCTTCGGTCATTTCGTAGTCCAAGTATTCGTCTGAAATTTTTTCTTCATTCTCATTTTCATGTTTGTGAACTTCGCTAGCTAATCGGCTCGAGAGTTCGCGAGCAACCAAATTGTTAAACAGCGGGCTTCTTGACGCTATTTTTTTATTTTGAGGCGAAGATTGTTTTTTTGGCTGTTCTTCTCGACGCTTTGGTTTTTCTTGAACCGCCGGCACTGCCGTAGCATGAGGAGCTTGACTCACTTTCGGAGAATTCTTCACTAGTGGAATGTAGGGGTGATCGATCTTCATGGTCTTGCCTTCATATTCTTACTTACTATTTTACTCTCACTTTTATCTTTCGGCATCTTGTGTCAATTTCTGAAGCAGTTTCTTGACTTGAAGCTTAATCGCAATAAATTCAAGACCTTATCGATTTAGAGATTCTGAAGGAGTGCCAAGGCCGTTTGTTGCTGAATGTTTGCGTCATCCATAGTGGGCGGGAGGTCATGCTCGCGACTTTGCCAAGCATGACAGATCTCGTTTATAAGACCGAAGACTCCGATGGCGAAGATGAGGGCGAAACAGACACTGCTGCGGTACGATTTGAGGTTCTTCTTTAAAGCGATGGTCGCGATAATCTGCAGGCCTCTAGAGTGACAAAAATTGTACTTGTTGCGTAGCCCCCCATTTAAACAGGTTTTATTCAATCTCTGGGCTTGGTGTTTGTTTTGCAAACCTAATGGGGGTGATGGCATTAATTTTATGGGCCAGTCTGATTGGACTACCCCAAATGAATATCGATGGAATGTTGGTGAGCCTCTCGCGAGACGAAATGGCCATCGTAGAGAGGATTGCTTTTCTTCGGCAAGCGACCGAGAAGCTCCCCGAGAGCTGGCAATCCGAAACCGCCACGAATTTCAAACAATCGATGACCAAAGCCCAGCTTCTTTCTCAGATCAATGACATGGAGTTGTCTGCGGCTGATCGGTGGTCCCTTCTTTTAAATAATATGGCCGATATGAAGACTCCCGAAGATCAACTAAGTGCTTCTGCCAAAGAATGGCGAGCTTCGCTGCAGCAACTGCCTGCTCTTCATCGTCAGATTAACGACAAACTAAATGAGTTTAACGAAGGGTTGAAAGCAGGAATACTTTTGAAGCTAGCGCGAAAGATACAGGTGCAACAGACATCTTCTGCGCTTCCGACCCGCTGAAAAGTTTCTCAATCAAAAGCCGTCTCCTTCGACAATGCGGGTGAGGATCACTTCCTCACCCGCATCTTTTTAATCTACGCGCGATCTTCTTGCCGACTTTGATGACGTGACCCGACACCAGCACTTCGGTTGTCTGCCCAGGTTGAACCACGAGCGAAGTCGCGCTACAGTTAATTGACACTCCACCTTGTTCAATAATCCGTCTGGCTTCAGAGCTTGAAAATCCAGTCATCGAACTAATGAACTTCGCCATGGGCTCGGGCTTGGCAGGCACCTCATAGCTCTCATAATTTGCATCATCATAATTTTTGGCTGAAGTCTTTCGAAAGTGGTCTTCGCATTCTTGAACTGCCCCTACCGAATTAAAAGCCCCAGTAATATACGCCGCTAATTTAAATTTTGCATCACGAGGGCTATCTTTTATCCAGGCTTGGTAGTCCGAAGGGAGCACTCGCGTGAGAAGTTCAAAATACTTGGGCATGATCGAATCAGGCACATTTAAAACCTTCTCAAACATGCTGCGAGCCGGCTCCATGATTCCGATATGGTTGCCGTAAGACTTGCTCATTTTCTCAACGCCATCTGAGCCTTCTAATATCGGCAAAAATAAAAGCACTTGAGATTCTTGACCGTAAAATTTTTGTAAATCGCGGCCTACTAATAAATTGAAGCGTTGATCTTGGCCGCCCAATTCAACGTCGGCTTTCATGGCTACCGAGTCATAGCCTTGAATTAGAGGATAAATAAACTCATGAATCGAAATTGTCTGACCTTCTTTGTAGCGATTCTTAAAATCTTCGCGCTCTAACATACGAGCGACATTCATTTGCGCCGAGAGCTCGATCATCTGCACCGACGAAAGCTTTGAACACCATTCAGAATTAAAAACCACCTTGGTTTTTTTTGGGTCTAAAATCTTAAAAACCTGCTCTTGATAGGTTTTTGAATTTAATAAAATTTCAGCTTCAGTCAGCGGCGGACGGGTTTTGCTTCGCCCGGTCGGGTCGCCAATACGAGCTGTGAAATCGCCTATCAAAAAGAAAACTTCGTGACCGAGATCCTGAAAGTCCTTCATCTTTCGTAGGCCTAAGCTGTGACCAAGGTGCAGGTCGGGCGCTGTGGGATCAAAGCCCATTTTTATTTTTAAAGGGATATTCTCTTTAAGGGAGCGTTCGATTTTAAGGCGAAGCTCGCTCTCTTGAATAATCTCTAAGCTACCGCGACGAATAATATCTAACTGACGATCTACTTCTTTACTCATGTTCTTCGAACCCGATGAACTTCGAGGCAGCTCCCTGTTTCTCGATTAAATTTATAAACCACACCTTGAAAAACTCCTCGGCCGTCGGCCACTTCCATCCGAATCGGGCGCTTTTCAATGAAGCGCTGAAGGATTATTTCTTTTTTCATTCCGATAATTGAATCAAGGGGCCCGGTCATGCCGGCGTCCGTTAAATAACCCATTCCCTTTGCAAATATGGCCTCATCGGCTGTTTGTACGTGAGTATGAGAGCCAACGAAGGCAGTAGCCCGACCATCGGCGTGATAGCCGAGCGCATATTTTTCGCTGGTGGCTTCGGCGTGAACATCGAGAAGAAAAATCTTTGCATTAGGAGCTTTATTTTTTAAATTTATAAATTCTCGATCAAAAGCTCGAAAAGGGCAGTCGAGTGGGTCCATAAAAACTCTGCCCATTAGGTTGATGACGCCGACCTCGGTACCATCTTGGGCCTTCACCACTGTAGCACCACGGCCAGGGGTTCCCTCAGGGTAGTTAGCTGGTCGCAGAACTCGATCGGGATAATCGCGGAAAACTTCTTGAACGTCTCGCTTATCAAAAGTGTGATTGCCGCCCGTCAGAACATCGGCTCCAAACTCAAATAGATCTCTAGTAATAGCAGGAGTGAGTCCAAAACCATGGGCCGCATTTTCGGCGTTCATGACGACAAAATGGACGTCAAATTCTTTGCGTACGGTTTCTAGTTCTCTTGAGATCGCTTCTCGACCTGAAGAGCCGACGATATCGCCGACAAATAATAAATTAAAAGTGTTCGCGCTCACAGAAAGAAGAGACTAGCCGATAATTGGTTCAATCCCAATTTTAGTTTTACGAGAACTTCCCCAAATACCCGAGGGGCAGACCACAAAGTCCATGGGCTCATCGTGAGCCTCAAGCTCCCATTCTTTCTGGCTAATTTGAAAGGCATAAGCGAGTCCGATCCGAAAGAGCTTGGGATGTTTGGATAAGAATTTATCGTAAAAACCCTTGCCTAAGCCGAGTCTTTCGCCCGACTTCGAGAAAGCGAGGCCGGGGATCACCATGGTTTCGCTTTCGGGTCTCATTCGTTTTCGACGGGGAGGTTCGAGACCAAATTTCCCAGGCTCTAGATCACTCCAAGAATCTAGCTGATAAAAAATCATTTCATTGCCTTCAATGACCGGAAGGCCAATCTTCAAATGTATCGAGAAGAAATCGAAAATACTTTGAGTATCGATTTCAGAAAAAATAGGAGCATATAAATAGAGAGCGTCGCCCCTTACGAGATGTCGCAGGTGCTTGAGACAGAGGGCTCCTTCTGAATGGGCTTCTGCTTGAGAAATGCTCGATCGTAGGTTTCGATAGAATTTTCTGGATTCAGTTTTCATGAGAAAAAAAACTGCTCCCACCTGTACCGTTGATAGCTCTATTTTGAACCCTATATTAAGGGGGGACCAGTGTTAGACGATTTCAGGCTCGCTTCGAAAAGCGTGCTCACCACCTCCAGTGACCAGTCCCGTATCAAAAAACTTATCGGTTCAAAAATAAGTCGCTACCTCTCGTATACCGTAGGAGCAGTTCAACTTGTTCTTGGCTACGCCGTTACCGGCTTCGCGTTTGAAACATCGTAACCTACTCTAACAAAACAGATGACTAAGTTTACCAAAAATTTAGTCTGTTGAGCAACACGCATGAAAAAAGACTTAAGATTTAAGGCGATAATTCTAAAAAAGAAGGTGTTTTTGTTCGACCTTGACGGAACCCTCTACTTGGGTAAGCGCGTTTTGCCGGGCGCTAAAGATCTGATTTCGCTCTTACGGGCGCAGGGAAAACAGGTTTTTTTCTTTACCAATAATTCGTCTAAATCAAAGGTCGACTATTGGAAGAAGCTAAAGAAAATGGGTTTAGCCGAAAGTCAGGACGAAATTATTCTCTCGACCGAAGTGATGGGGCGGTATTTGCGAGAAAAGAAAATTCGACGTGCTTTTGTTTTGGGGACTTCGGCCATGAAGAGAATGTTAAAATTGGATGGTGTTTCTCATGATCGCAAGAATCCCCAAGCGGTAGTGGTCGGCTATGATCGGAGCCTCACGTTTGAAAAATTAAAAGAAGCTGCTTTTTGGATTTCTAAGAAGAAGCCTTTTTTAGTGACGCATCCCGATTTCTTTTGTCCGACAGAGAACGGGCCCGAGCCTGATTGTGGTGCTTTTGCCTGGGCCCTGGCACTGACGACCAAAAGGGACCCCGATCTTATTCTCGGAAAGCCGCATCTGCGCATGATTCAAGAAGTCTATCGTCGAGTGAAGCTTAAGAAATCAGACATAATTTTAGTGGGTGATCGGCTACAAACCGATATCGCGATGGCTCAAAATGCGGGCATCAGCAGCATTCTTGTTTTGAGTGGAGACAGCCAAAAGACTGATCTTCGTCAGACGAAAGTGAGACCTACTTACATTGTGAAGGATGTTGGGCTACTAACGTCTTATCTTTTATGAAATCGAAACTCGTGATGTTTGCGCTCTCTTTTTGTTTTCTAACTCTGACATCTTGCACTCTCAAAATGAGCGGTACCGACAGGGCAAAAACCACTTCGAAAGAGGCGAAAGAAGCTGAGCCCGGCCAGCTGAGTTTAATAAAAACTCCCGCAAAAATAACCGAATCAGGCGCCATGGAGAGACGAAAAGAAGATGGAGTCTTTTTTGCGAGCATTCGGATTTTAACTGACACCAAATCTCTAAATTGTGACGCGGCCTTGGCCCGGCGCGAGAGAGTCTTGGCTGAATTTGTATCGCCCTCCAAAGAACAGAATGCGGGCGCGCTTTTTAATGTTGAATTAAAGAGCACGGGCTTCGATGAGTCTTCTTATCAATTTACAGAGATTGAAAAAGCGGGAGCAGTTGCTGCGCCGCAAAATCCCTACGGTCTAAAAATTCGCTGGCGGGGCGCGACGAAAATCGAAGTTCAGTTCTTAGATCAAGTCGAGCGCATTCAGTTAGACGCCACTCCGATCTTGAGTTTTCAAGCGACCGAGAAGCGTGGAAGCTGTACCATCGAGCATCAAGTGAATCT
>Ga0105049_10011276_pt1 | contig 10234 bp, 6 predicted proteins | sample MAT06_FD_78087 | JGI IMG/M metagenome (GOLD analysis project Ga0105049, IMG submission 78087) | Freshwater microbial communities from Lake Fryxell liftoff mats and glacier meltwater in Antarctica - MAT-06 | ecosystem: Environmental > Aquatic > Freshwater > Ice > Liftoff microbial mat | place... | reverse complement strand
CGACTTCGCTAATGCGCAGAGGCTCGCCCAGTGCAAGGTTCGGATCGAGTGCGCTGGCGAACTCCACGTTGGCAGGCCCCTTCGGATCACCGCGGTACTTGAACCAGATGAAGAAGTCCGCACCGAACGTCTGGGCCGACGTGTTGAGGTCACTGAGCTGGTTGAGGTTGACGCCCATGATGACGACCCGCTGGATCGTGTACGTCTGGCCCAGCGCCGTGAACGCTGCACCCGAGGCGAGCTCGTCTTGGAGAGTGATTCCGGCGGTCGCGGTATACGGGGTGACCTGGTAGGCCGCCGAGTGCACCGAGACCGTGCCATCCGGTGCGACTCGGCCGTCGTCGAACGCGACCGGTCGAGCGGCCGAGTTGTCCTGCTCGAAATACAGGCTGCCGGTCAAGGTCGAGAAGGCCGTGTTGGGCGAGCGCGCGCTGTTGAGTGCGTCGCGGATGCGGACCCGGTCCTTCACGACGTCGTCGGTGCCCCACGACGCGTCGCCGCGCACCATCGCCTGGACAAAGGCGTCGACGGCATCGTAGGTCAAGGCGGCGACCCAGCTCGGGCTATAGCCGAGGTCGTCGTCGAAGGTGTCATAGAACGGGACGGCGGCCCCTGACAATGTTCCCTCGGTCAGCGGCGTCGCCACGACGGTCTGGTCGATGGTCGACTTCGACGAGGCACCCAGCCCTTCGAAGAATCCCTGCGTGTCGAGGGCCTCGGGACCGATGAAGCGCGCATCGACTCCACGGGCCGCCAGGAGCGGGCCGAGGGCGGCTGCGGCTGGGTCAAGGACCATCAGAGCGATCACACCGGGATCGTCGAGGTCCGCAATCTGCTCGGCTGCCCGGCGCAGGTCGGCCGGCTGCATGGCCGAATCGGCTGAGACGACAATCTTCGCCTTGACGGTGCCGAACTCCGCGAATGCGTCGGCGAATCCTGCGCTCAGCGTCGTGCCGTAGTCGTCGTCACTGGATACCACCACTGCGTTGTCGTAGGTGCCCACGAAATGGGAGTAGAGCGCCATCTGGCGGCCCTGCTCCTGGTTGTCGAAGATCGTGCGGAAGTACCAGGGGTTGCCGTCGGTGAGCGAGTCGGCTGTCGCGGACTGGGTGATCGCCGGGATGCCCGCCGCTGCGTAGATCGGCGCCGCCGCGAGCGATGTCGAGCTCAGCGTGTGACCGACGATGCCAACGAACCGGCCGTCGGAAACGATCTCGTTGGCGACATCGACGGCGACTTTCGGGTCCGACTCATCGTTGAACACGACCATGCGCAACTGCTGGGCCGAGGCTGCCTGGTTGGAGTTCCATGCGTTCACGGCCTGCTGCGCCGCCTGGATGGTCTCCTGGCCGCCCTGCGGTGCATTGATCTCGTCTCCCACCACGACCGCGAGATAGGTGTACTTCACCCGTGCGTTCGCGGCGATGACCACGACGCCAGCAAGAAATGCGAGGATGACGAGGACCGCCGTGGAGCGGATGAGCAGACGCTTGTGGCGCGCTGCACGCGCGGTTGCGGCGTACCCGCTGATGAACTCCGGGGGTGGCGGGTCGGAGATCGCCTCGAGTTCGGGGGGTGAGACGGCTTCGGCGTCGCGGAGCCGCGTCAGCGCGGGGGAGGTGCGGTGGCCCGGGTCGAGTTCGCGCGCGCGCTCAAGACAGTATTTCTCCTCGCCTCGGACGTCGGTGACCGCGGCGAACCAGAGCCACGCCAACTGGTACTTGGGATCAAGCCGCAATCCCTCGGTCAGGAGCTCGCGCGCATCTTGGATGTCCCCGCGCTCGGCCGCTGCGATAGCTTGGCGAGTGCGTTCAGCAACGGGCACCGTGTCGGCCAACGCAGGATCCTTTCTTGGGTTAGGTTTGCCTGCCGGATGGACCTCGACTGCAAGGTGAGATTAACATAGGGGAGGTCAGGCGACGGGAAGGGTGACCGCGCAGCGCACGTATCCTTCGTCAATGAGCCGCCACCGGGTGGGGCCCATGACCGTGACTCACCCAGCAGGAAGAGGTAGGTCAGGCGCAGTCCGCGGATGTCGCGAAATGCCCCGGATATGACCCGGAACATGGACGACGTATGGCCGAGAATGCAGGGCCGACCCAACTTTGTCGCGGCTGCCGCCAGCTTCACTGATCTACCACGACAGACCAGTCGTGGAGTCCTCTCACCTCCACTCGGAACAACAGCGCCAAACGGTGGCGCACGGACAGCTACCCAAGCGTGAGGCCTATTAGCCCGCGATCGGTTGGTCATCCGGTAGGTAGGAGTAGTCGATCAGCCGCTGAACATCCGCTTCCGTGACGGCCGCGCCGCGGCTCTTGTTGTAGAGGTCAAGGACAACTTTGAGGTTGGCGTCGCTGATCCTACCGCCGGGTGTGTAATCGGATTGGGGGCCGAACAAGGTGTTGGCAACCCGGGTGGCTTCAGCGTCGTTGGTAATTGATGGCACGCATTCCTTAATAAAGGATATGAGCCTGGCATGATTCGCCGGTTCACCGGACCACTTCTCGGCTGCTTGCAGGGTGGCGAGTGCATTGCGCGCTTCGCCCGAATGCCCATCCAGCCAACTGCGTTTGGCGGCTAGCACGACACCTTGGTATCCACCAAGCTCTTTGGAAACAGAGCCAAGCGACTGGTAGCCCTTGATCGAGGCGAGATCGGTGAAAGGGGCACCCAGCAGCGTCGCCGCGAATTCGTGGTCGAGGAGCTTGTCGTATCGCACGTTGGTCGCTCCCGCGTACACCACGGAATAGTCTTCGTCGCGGTCCAAGCCTGCACGGCGCAAGATCTCGAAAAGCGCGCTGGCGTAGCCGGTATCGGTGTCGACGGCGACCTTCTTTCCGCGAAGCTGCTCAACAGCGTGGATTCCAGGCTCAGCCATCAATTGCAGGAAGCCGCCGTGGACACCGCCGATGACGACAAGGTCTAAGGCGCGCGGATCGGAGCTCTGCGACAGCGAAATAACATCGTCGAGGGACATTCCGACGATCGCGTTGGTGCCATCAAGCAGTCTCGCATGTGAGTCATCAGCGTCTTTGACGAAGTACCTCGATGGGGGCTTTGCGAAATTCTGCGGTTGCGTTGATCGCAGCTTGTCGCCGATGCAGTAAGCGGTTTCGGTGGAGTCTAAGAACAGAGCAATGTCGGCCTCGGCGCTACTGGGCTGGGCCGGTGGATTGGGCTGGTTCGCACTCATCGCGCAACCGGCAAGCACCCAGGCTCCGGCAAGAATGGAAATGCATCGGATGTGCGCCGCAGGCATTTCCATGAGCCCACTATGTCAGCAAGAACGTCACGACAACTAACCCAGCCATTTCATGTAGGGGGGTGCTGAAAACGGTGTTTCGGGCTTGGTCGCCGGCACGTCTGGCGGGAAGGTTCGATATTGATCGATATCAATGGGTTCTATGCCCCCCCAAGAAGGAACGTCCGGAGCAGAGTGCGGAAATGAACGCCGCAACCGAGCTTGTACCGACGGCGAAAGAGCAGGGCCTGACATTAACAGGCCCAAATGGGCTACTCAAACAACTCACCAAAACGGTGATCCAGACGCCCTATGAATAAGGAAATGATCGAGCATGTGGGTTATGAAAAGAATGATCCAGTCGGGCGTGAGGTGCGGCAACATTCGTAACGGAACCCGAGAGAAAACGCTTGCCTACGGACTCTGCCCGGACCATCGGTATTGAGGTGCCTCGTGATCGCGCGGGGACCTGTGAACCGGTGGTCGCGGGGAAACGGCAACGCCGCCTAGGAGAGGTCGATGAAGTAGTGCTCTCGCTCAGTGTCTACTAGGCCAAGGGATTGACCACTGGTGAGATCAGTGCTCATTTTGCGCAAGATTATGGCGCATCAGTGTCAAAGGAAACAATTTCGCGAATCACCGACAAAGTGATCGAGGAAATCAATGACTGGTCGGCTCGCCCGTGCATCCTTCCGGCTCGCATCCAAGAGATATCGGATGAACTCAAACGCGATCCCCGACCCATCTAAAGGCGCGCCAGCACGAATGCGGCCAGGGCCGCATTCGATGGGCAGCGCGCCCGAAGCCAGCTCGGGGCGCATTCGCTATCACCTTCGCAGACCGATTCCCAGCCGCGGAGAACTACTAACAAAAAATGCCCAAAACACCGTTAAAGGGGTAGTCCCCAAGTGAACTCGCAGGGACAGGCTTTGACGACACGGACGAGATAAGAACTCTGGAGCATTCAAGCGGGTGAAGTTGACGTTAATTTTTCACCGGATGGTTTTAAGAAACTAGTTGTTTTTGGGTGTTAAAAGTCCCTGGTGACGTGAGCAGCCACAAAGGCAGCGTCCAACGGACGATATGGGCAGCGCAATTAAGAACCGACATTGGCGATTTTCAGCGCGCCATGTAGCCGCCGTCAATGTAAAGCTCCAGGCCTGTGACGAATTTGGCGTCGTCGCTGGCGAGGTAGGCGACGCCGGCGGCGATGTCCTCGGGCGCGCCGAGGTGCCCCATCGGGGTTAGTTCGATCATCCCGTCCCACATCGGAGTGTCGCGTGCCTGTTCGATGATCGGGGTGGCGATGAAGCCGGGATGGATTGAGTTGACTCTTATTCGCTCGGTCGCCCAGTGCAGCGCGATGTTCTTAGTCAGTGTCCGGACGGCGCCTTTGGCCGCGTGGTAGGCAGGTGAGACGCCGAAGCCGCCACTGGATCCGAAGATCGAACTAATGTTGATAATCGAGGCATGTTCGGATCGCTTCAGGTAAGGCGCCGGGATCTTCATGCCGAGGAAGACACCGGTCTGGTCGATGTCAATCGTGTGGTTCCATTCCGCCAGGGTTGTCTCCTCGATCGCCTTAACGTCGCCCATGCCTGCGTTGTTGACCACAATGTCGAGCGCGCCGAACTCGGCGGCGGCCTTGGCGCATACGGCCTCCCAGTCCGATTCACTTCTCACGTCGTGTTTGATAAAGATGGCCTTACCGCCGTCGCCGGTGATTTCTTTGGCGGTTGCCTCACCTGCCTCGACCGCAATATCGGTGACAACCACGGCGGCGCCCTCGGCGGCGAGCCGCTTAGCAGTCGCCTTACCGATGCCGCTCGCTGCGCCTGTCACGAGAGCAACTCGACCTTCTAGTCTGTCCATGGACATTCCTTCCGTATTTACTGCGCTGAAGATTTCAGTTTAGCGGCGCGCGTGCGGTGAAGGGCGACCCAGAGAAAGGTTAGTAATCGGTGGATGAGTGTGTTCAAAGGCTGTTAATCCAAAAGTTAGTGCGATTCAATCGCGCTTCGTTAGCTTGTATCGAAGATAAAAACAATCATTTTCAGCACACTTATCTTCGACAATTTCAATCTGTTATCTGAATCGTAAGGGGTTTCTCGCCGCTTCCTTTTGAGTGAAGGATGATGGTGCAATGCCCAAGAAATATCCGAAAGATCAAAAAGATCGGGCCGTCAGGATGCTGGTGGAGCGTCTTGATGACTACCCGTCCATTTATGCCGCGCGTAATGCGATCGGCCCCCCATTTTTTTCTCGTGAATAACGGGGTCTTTTCTTGATCCCCCGCAAGTCATGAACTAATGTTCCGTTATGCGTACCCGCACCCCGATTCGTGTCCTACTCACCATCGCGTTGACGTTGGCGTTACTACCAATGCTTTCTACGTTTGCCCCCGGTGGTCAGGTCGCTGGGTTTGCTACCGCATCCCCAGCTGCAGCGGATCAGATTTGGTATCAGTCCGTTGGGCGCGCGAGCGACACGGCGGCGTGTGAAAAAAGTACTACCACCGAGCTGGCGGCGGGGTGGACGCAATGGGCGCCCTCCTGGGCAAAATGGGTCAACGGCGGCACGGGTGGGTTTGTGTGTGACCGTTCAGGTTCTAGTTCGGTGGCGTGTGCGGCAGGTGCCGGCGCAACAGGTACGTGCGTGCTGGGTGCCACCGGTCCTGGTGGTGGGAAAGTGTTCTACGTCAACAACGCCAACGCTACAGGAAGTCGATATATGGAGGCCGCACCCAGTGGTTGGAACACCGGTGCTGACCCAGCCCTTGCGTGGAGCGTGAACACCGGTGGCACTAACTGTTTCGCTTTGGTTATTGCTGGCGCTGTTGGCACTGCTATTGGAACAGGTCTTGCCAACACTAAGGCAATCACGGCTGCATGTACTGCAGCGCAAGCCCCGGCAGCGTGGGCGGCAAGGAACTACACCGGTGGTGGCGTGTCCTGGTTCCTGCCATCACAAGATGAACTGCACCAGTTATTCCTGCAGAGGGCTGTTGTAGGTGGGTTCGCTGCTGGCTTCTACTGGTCTTCCTCGAACAACGCTAGGAGCAACGCGTGGGCCCGGAACTTTGGCGGTGGCAGCCCAATGGCCGAAGTTCTGCCTGTCAGGGCTTTTTAGCACGTCATCCCTTCACCTATTTATCTTTTTGTTGTATGGTTTTTTATGCTTCTGGGAGGCCACTCGCAGGGCGGCCGCGAATTTTTTTTCGAAAAGGTGGTGTGTACGCCTTTTTTTCGCACACTTCTGTTCGCGTGTAACGTTCCTGCCCGCCCAGGCGGGGGCGGGCCGCGTGCTTGCCCGATTTTTTTCCCGGTACGTGTCGTGGGGGATTAACCCGACGAGTTGATCAATGTTCGCGTCCAACAATTCGTTACTAACTGCGAATTGTTGTCGCCCATGCTGTATGGGTTTTGGTTGCTTTCGCGCTGTACGTCACAGTGACATTTGTTCCCTCAGTCATAGTGAGTTGGTCGCCGTTAATCACGCAGTTGGCACTGCGGGAGCACGCGACCATGAGTGTGACGCTCTGCCCGCTACTGAGTCTGGGGGCGCGCAGCGTGATTGTTCCTGGATTCAACACGGGGGAGTCCACCCTCCAACTACTTCGGTCGTCTTTTTCACTGTTTTGGGTTCGTTATAACGACCTGTTCCGTGACGACCGGCGGGGTCACTTTTTCTACTTTCGGTGCAGTTGCCGTTGCTTTGGGTGCACTCGTTGGTTCCTGTGCTGCACTCACACTCGTACTCACACTCGCACTCGGCGTGCTGTCACGTGTTGCTTCGGGTGCGAGTGGGTCCGGTAATGGTGTCTGGACGGGCTGCGATTCAAGGCTGATGCGACCGTCGGCACGGTTTCTTATTGCACGCTAACATCATCTTGCGCATTTTCTTGCACGCTCACTTCTTGCTGCGTATTTGCGCTCGCGCCAACGAGTGAGATCGTGATCCCAAGTACCGGTATGGCAATTGATGCGCGGATGACACCCAGAATGACTGCAGCCCGTCGGGATGTCTTACTCGATGCATTGAGCCCGTCTGCAACATGTGTTGTCGCGCGTTCTACATCCCGTCCTGCATCGTATCCCGTTTTCATTCCACTTTGGACGCAAGTGGATGTAGTTTGTTTGCATGGGCAGATTCAGCGTGTGCGTGCCAGTGGTAGTTCCCCGAGGAAGGTTGCCTGAGCACGTGCCTGTGCGGTACTGCGTGTTACGTGCTGTCCATAATCCTTTATCCAGTTGTACGGTGGATTCTAGAGTTTTTCAAGAACATCTTCCAAATTGTTTAAAGCAGTTTTGACTCGTTTTACTTCTTCGACTACTTGTTTCGTTGTGCCATCGTCACTGACGAGGTTTGAGAGTGCCGTTATTTCAATGTCAAGGTCGGCGAGTGCTTCATTCCATGCTTCCGCAACGTCGAGTGGTGGCGTGGGGGATCCGAGTTGCCCGAGGTTGAAACTCAGTTCAGCCGTGTTGCTCAGGATGCGGAACACACTGTTGTCGTTGATCGCGCGTTGGAGGTCGGCGACGTCTGTGCGCATGTCGTCTATCAGGCCTTGTGTTTGTGCACGAAACGCAACGGGGGATTCTGGCTGGGGCGCGACTGCGGCACTGTCGGTTTCGGTTGCATCAATTGAAGGTTCTGCTGTGGTTGATGTCGAGCAGGTTCTGTCCACAATGAACCGATAGGGCGGCATAAATTCTGTGGCTGCTTTCGGTGTTTGTTCACAGACGGTCCAGCTTGACTCATCCAGGATTGCCAGGGTGCCTCCTCCTACGATTTCTACATCACTTTCGCCGACGCCGAGTGCATCCAAGTCGCTTAATGCAACATCGAGTCGTCCCCCTGTTACATCGGGCATGAGTACCACGGGTATTTCCTCCTCGAAGGCTGCTTCGGTAGCCGTGTCGGTTCCACTTGCCAAGCTGCCTATAACTGCGGCAGCTGCGATCACTGCGACGACGATGAACCACGTTTTTTTGTAAAATGGCTTGGTTGCTGCCGCGATGACAGGGTCTCCTGTGGGTGGTGGGGCGTTGGGTAATTGGGCTGGTGTTGTCATTGAGTGTGATCCCCTCTTGTAATTATTTCGTTTTTGAGTGCGTCAAATTCTTGTTGGGTGATGACATGGAGTTGAAGTAGTGCATGTAATTCTTTGATTTCTTCAATCTTGCTGGTTACCTGTTGGGGTTCGGGTATTGCCACTGGGGATTTTGGCTGGATTCTGGTAAGTCCAGATTCCATACTTTGTGCCACTCTATTTATTTGTTCAGCGATTCTTCGCGGCCCATTCATATTGTCTGGACTGATCGTGATGGTGAAGGACCAGTCGGTGCTTGCCGCAATGAACGTGGCAACACGCATGTCGTTGCTGGTTTTCTTTTGGAGTGCTAATCCGGGTATGAGTGCGGTTCCGGACAGTGGCGAAAGTATCGCCATTCGAGTGAGGGTGGGTCGCTGGGTTATTTGCGTGATTCCGCCGAGGGTCACTTGCGCGCCTGTAAAAGCATCGATTGGGTGCACCCGCGCACCGTGAATGATACGATCACTGTAAATTTTCGCTGATGATCCGTCTCGTTGTACTTGGGGAAGTTTCCCCAGGCGCGCACGTTGACTGAAACCGTTTTCGTTGATAATGTCACCAATATGTCGAGATCCGATCCGGATTTCACCTCGGGCTTTCATTCCTGCCACGAATTTTTTGGCATTGTCGAGTTCGATTCTCCCACCGTGGTTTTTTGAGTGTAGGAGGAATTGAGATATTAAGGCTTCTTCATCAGCGATTTTTCCCTTTTGAGCGTACTTGCGTGCTTGATTAACCAAATCACTCATTTTTATGACATGGTCTTGGTGCGCCAAGTTGACAGCTTCTCGGCGCGTTTCTAAATGATGTTGTGTTTCTAGTTCACGTGCTTTTTTCTTGGTGTTGCGATCAACTTCCGTTGCGGCACCTGAATGCGGCATCACCTGTCTGGTCCAGTGGGACCCATCCCAGTAACGCAATTGTTCACTCGAGTTCGGGTCTGCATACCATCCAGGGCCCGGTGGTCCTTGAGTGAGCGGATTCTTTCGAGATGGAGAATTAAACAAAGTTAGCGTCCCTTCACTGTCACTTGCGCTGCCGAACACCACCCGCATCCTGTGACGCTTACCCGAATGGTGCTGTTGCGTGGAACGTCTCTGTAGGAGACGTATGAGAATGACCATTTTTCAAAGCTGTCTGCACTCGGAGTGGTCACTTCAGTCCATTTCTTTGACCCGGGTTTGCTGAGTTTGGTGGGGTTTTGAATGATGTTCAGGGTTGAGGGTGTTAAAGGAGAACTTGCCCTGCTGCCCGTGAAGACTCCCGATTCAATCGAGCCTGTGACTTCCATTGTTGTCATTCCATCTTCAATTTCGAAACTGCAGATGGAAAACTCTGACGCTTCGCTTCCTTGTCCCGGCTTTGAATAGCCAATGTATGTGGTGGCGTTATTGGAGTCACTTGAACCTATGTAGCGTGTTTCAAGCATCACTTGACCCGAAATGTCATCAATTTCGGCGCCGCTTTTGGTGTAATTGATAGTGACGGGTGCATTTGCGCAGCCCTGACCGTCAAATTGCACGTCCCCTGCCATCTAGCTCACGGAAAGATTCGGTGTTGATCCTGATCCATCGCCTGCATGCAGGGGAGCGATTCCTAGCACTAACACTCCGATTGTGGCTAAACCAGTGGTCAATACCTTATGCACGGCAACTCCCCGACGTTGTTAAAATTCATTTCCACCGTAGAGAGAATTATAACCTTGAGAATGAGATTGTGCTACTGAATATCGAAAAAACGTATTCCGCGATGGTCTCGTTTTCGGCGGGCATTTTCCCTGTTTTTAGGGCTGCTTGGGGCATTACAACGGCTTGTTTGTGGCCTTGGGCCTCTCGTAATGTTTTCCTGACGGCGTAGTGGCCAACTGAGGTTTGGCCCGATGCTTCAGCAGAGTT
>Ga0105049_10011272_pt1 | contig 10237 bp, 8 predicted proteins | sample MAT06_FD_78087 | JGI IMG/M metagenome (GOLD analysis project Ga0105049, IMG submission 78087) | Freshwater microbial communities from Lake Fryxell liftoff mats and glacier meltwater in Antarctica - MAT-06 | ecosystem: Environmental > Aquatic > Freshwater > Ice > Liftoff microbial mat | place... | reverse complement strand
CGACCTCGAACGTCCCGGTGACGCTGAGGTCGACGACGCCCAGATCGGTCTCGTCGGTGGTCGCGAAATCGACGCTGCCGGTGATCGTTGAATCGAACTGATCGATCATGACCTCGTCGACATCGCCGTTGAACAGCGTGCCGCTCGATTCGACGCGAATCACCGTGACTTGAGCGGTGACCTGTGGACCGGCGGCGCGATCGATGACGATGATCGCGTACGTCCCCTTGCGGAGCGGACTCTGGAGGTTCGTCTCGCAGGAGATGTCGCGCGTGCCGAGCACGATCAACGCCTTCTCGGGAACGGAGTCGCGGATCACGGCGCCGACCGTGGCCGCGATGGTCTCGGAGCCGACGGCGAGCACGACGTCACCGCCAATCGGCAGGCCGTCCTGACCGCCGCAGGCGATCAGCCACAGACAACCGAAGGCGAGGCGAGCCATGAGCCCCAGCTTATCCCATCTTATCGGGGCGCGACGGAGTAGCCGCGCTGCGGGAACGGATCCGCGGTGTCGCGGCGGCCGAGCTCGACGGGCGTCCATACGGCGCCACGCTCGGCGAAGATCGCGAATCCGACCACGCCGACGTTGCGATCGCCCGAGGTCTGGGCGGCGTACGAATCGGCGACCCGGCCGAACCGGAAGGCCGCGACGTTCGCGTCGGAGGTGCGGAAGCCGTCGATCACGAGCGTGTCGTGCGGATCGACGATGTAGCCGCGGCGGTTCGGGTCGGCCGGCTTGCCGTCGATCACGTCGAGGCCGTCGACCGAGGCGACGATCTCGAAGCGCGCGGTGGTGCCGTTGCGAACCGCGATCCGGTAGCGCGCACCGTCGTTGCCGACGAGCAGCGCGCGACCGTTCGCGAGGTAGCCGGGGAGGGTGTTGCCGTACTCGTCGACCAGCGCGATGCCGATCGAGCCATCACCGGCGAACACCTCGAGCGGTTGTGGCGTGACCCCGAGATAGGCCGCGTGAGCCTGGACGCCCTGCGCGTCGTTGTAGTGCAACCCCACCTCGGTCCACGGCGAGCTCGCCGAGCGAACGAACGGCGCGAACGAGATCGGCGCGTGGACCTGCTCGCCCCACGACGTCCCGAGCCCGGGTCGTTGCGGCTCGACGGAGCCGCCACCTTGAAGACCACCGGCGACGTGATCGTTCGTCGGCGCCGAGGGCCCGTAGTACGCGGCACCACGGTTGCTGCCCGGCGACGCCGCGCCCTTCGCACCGTAGCCACCACACGCCGCTGCCACGAGGACAGACGGGATCCATGCGTGCCGGAGCACGCGCATCGCGATCGTCATTGGGTTCCTTGGTTTTCGTTGAGAGGTCAGCGACCCCAGTGGAGGCCGATCTCGAAGAACATCGAAGTGTCGGTGCGCGACGGCCTGGTCGCCTTGCTGCACGGACCGCCGCACACCGCCGGGCCGTCCATGTCGGGCCCTTGCGCGACGAGCGTGCGGAACGCCAGGAAGTACCCGACGTGGCGACGGCGCTGCGTGCGCTCGTTGCGTCGGCCGAAGCCGTCGAGCTCGAAGCCGATGGCGAGCTCGCCGCTCGGACGATCGTAGACGCCGCCGTCGCGCCAGCTGACGTGCTCGACGCCGAAGCCGAGCTCGCCCCAGAAATCGACGCCGATGCCCTTGTCGCGCTTTTGATCGCCGGTGTTCGCGAACGAGTACCGCACGGCGCCGCCGAGGCGCGAGCCGCGACCGGTGCGCGACATCACCTCTAGCTTGCCATCGCCGACGCGATAGTGATCGAACATACCGCGCAGCGTGACGTCGCCGATCCGGTAGCCGAGACCCGCCGACACGCCGAGCGAGAAGCCGTCGGCATCGCCGACATCTGCGCCGCCCATCAGCATCCCGACGCGGCCCTCGACACGGGTCGGCGTCTTGTTCTCCGGCGTCGCGTCACCATCGGACGCAACCACGTTGGCGGAAGCGGAGGTGGCCAGGAGCAGGAGCACGAGAGCCGGCTTCGTCATGCGCCCACGTAACGACGCACGACCGGCGGGCCTTACACGCGCTCGATCACCACGGCCACAGCGCCCACGTGAAGTACGCGCCGGCCAACAGGATTGCGGTGATCGCCCAGCCGCCGAAGAGATGCAGCGCACGGTCACTCCACGGGCGAGGGAAGATCTTGACCAGCACCCCCCCGACGAGCACGCCGCACGCCGCGCCGCCGAGACCCCACAGGATCGTGCCCCAGTACAGCATCGACGTCGGCGTGCCCTCGCGGTCGAACGAGACCTCGCCATCGAGCGGGGAGTAGCGCAGCCGCGGCCACTGTCCCCACTCCGAGGCGGCGTACGCGAACGCTCCCCCGATGATCGCGCACGTCGCGATCACGAAGGCGCGGTGCGCGCGCGGCATCACTTCGGAGATCCGGGATGACAGCGTGTGCACGACGTCCCGGTGACCTTGAAGGCGGCGCCACCGTCGTGACATCCCGAGGCCGAGCACGCGGCCTTTGGTGGGGGCGCGAGGGACAGCACCGTCGGCGAGGTCAGATCGGTGTGGCACTTCACGCAGTCGACCGCGATCTTCTGGCCGTGGACGCGATGCTTGAACGTCGCCCGCACCGACCAGCGCGCGGTCAGCCGTGCCGACTCGCGGGTCGCCGCGGCGCCGGCCTGATGGCAGCTCTCGCACGCCGTCATCCGCGGCGCCGGGCCCGCGGTCACGGCGTGGCAACCCGCGGTCGTGCACGATCGATGACCGCGCGGTGGGCGTAGCTCGGTGCGCGTGGTCGTCAGCGTGTGGCAGCTCGTACACGCGCCTGCGTGCTTGCGGTGATCGAGCGTGGCGCCGAACTCGGTGGTGTCGGTCGGGATCTTGTCGGCGATCAACGGTCGCCACGGCTCGGTGCCGTCGTGGCATGCGCCGCAGATCTTCGGAGCGCGCGCGCCGAAATCGGCCTCGTGATCGTGACAGCCGTCGACGCATGCGAGGTGACCCGCGACCTGAATCTCGCCGGTCTTCGAGAGTGGATGGCAGCTGGCACACGGCGCCTTGGCCTTGGTGAGCGGCGCATGGTTCGCGTGCGAGAACAGCGCCGCGGGGCGCGCGACCAGGAACTCGCCCTTCGGCACGTCGCGATGACACCTGGTGCACGCGGTCATCGCGCCGAACGCGGCCTTGGCGTCGTGGCAGCCGGCAGTCGTGCAGGTCTCGAGCTTCGGCGTCGGCAACGTGCGGGTGTTCGTCGCGGCGACGCCGGCGTGGCAGGTCAGGCATTGCTTCGCAGCGCCGCGGGTAGCGTGGCGGGTGTGCGAGAACGCGCTGGTGACGACGACCTGGCTGTCGCGTGCGAACCGCGGGCGATCGGTCCCGGGCGGGTGGCACTTCGCACACTCGGAGATCGCGAACGTCGTCTCGGGCTTATCGCCGTGGCAGCCGACGCAGCGCGCATGTGGCAGCCCGCGATTCGGGCGCGCCATGTCGTGGCACTTGGCGCACGCGATCTGGCCATGAGCGGCGTGACCGAGCTGCAACGCGTGATCGGCGCCGGTCGTCACCGCAGTGCGCGCGAGCGCCTTGGTGTCGATCGGCAAGCTCAGCGCGGTCTCGGCGTGACAGCCGATGCAGTAGCGCGGGTCGGCGACGGCGTCGCGCAGCTTGAGCGCGCCGACCTGCTCGGCGTGACACTTGCCGAAGCAGGTCGCGTGGGTCGGAGGCTTCGCGATCACGCCGCGCTCGAGCGGGTGACACTGGGTGCACGCGAGCGCGGTCGCCTGCGCGTGGCGCGGGTGATCGAAGCCAGCCGGCGCCGTTCGCTTCGGTGCATCCGCATGAGCGACCGAGCATGCGACCAGGAAGATCACCGCGGCGCGCATCAATAGATCCCGGTCAGCGTCAGGCGCAGGCTCTTGTAGCCGCTGATCTCCGGCGCGGTCGAGAGTTGACTCGAGACGTCGTACGACGCGAACAGCCGGATCTTGCGGCTGACCCATGCGTCGACCGTGAACCGACCGCCGCCGCGAACGTCGTCGGCGGGCACCGCGCTCGGCGTCATCGGATCGGCGTAGACGACGTTGTAGTTGGTGTCGCGGCCGTAGACCTCGACCAGCGCGGAGAACCGACGCGCGCCGAGCGTCATCTTCAGCGTCACCCCAGCCTCGGTGAAGCCTTGCTCGCCGAGCGTGTTGAACACGGGGTCGGGGATCAACGCGTCGGGCAGGACTGGATCGGCGTTGTCGACGATGCGCTGATCCGCGGCCACGGGATCGCGATCGGTCTGCCGCGACAGCATCGAGAGAGTCAGCGCGATCTGCCGCCGCAACCGGATCTCGACCGCACCGCCGAGCTCGAAGTAGCGTGCGTTGTACGACGTGATCGTGTCGGTGCCGTCGATCAGGATGTCCGACGCGATCGCGAAGCGCGCGAGCAAGTCGATGTTCTCGCGGATCAGCGTGCCAGCGCGGGCCGAGGCGATCACCTGCGGCAACACCGGGCCGAGATCGAGATAGCGCCGCGCGTCGAGTGTCTGGTTGGTCTCGCCGACGACCTCGCCGATCGTGATCGACGACGGCCGCGAGAGCGACGGGTCCCAGCGCCAGTCGGCGGAGAACCGGCGCATCACATCGAACACGAAGTTGGTGACCTGCTTGTAGCGCGTGCGCAGCTCGAGGCGCTGGTTCGCCAGCTCGCCGTTGACGCTGCGCAGCTGCCCGATCACGGCGATGTCCTGGCGTGGTCGCCAGTCGATCTGCGCGACCGCGGTGGTCACCGCATCCTGACCGGTCTCGTCGGACTTGCTCAGCCCGAGCACCTGGCCGGAGATCGCGATCGGGACCGCGCTGGTGAGCCCTCGGAGATCGATCCGCAGTGACGCGCCGCTCGCGATCGGGCGCGAGTTGGTCTGATCGCGCGTGTAGTCGGAGTGGCGCGCGCCGGTGTACGCCGCCGCGGTCAGCGTCGGACCCTCGTACGCGACGTGCAGGCCGTCGAGGTGGAGGATCCATGGACCGTAGACGAACAGGTTGCCGGCGCGCGCGCGCAGCTTCGAGAGGCCGAACCTGCGCGGGAGGAAGTCCTTCACCTCGGCCCAGCCGGTGCGAAGCTCGGTGCCCGAGCGCGAGAACCAGGTCGCGATCGGCGCGGTCACGTCGACCTCGGTGGTGCCGTCGACCGATTCGGTGGTGATCGTGTTCGCGGCCTGGAAGCGCAGCGCGAAGTAGGTCTCGAGGCTCGCGAGCCCGACGCCGCGCGTGCTGAGGAAGCCCTCGCCGAAGCCGTACGACCGCAGCTTCGCGTAATCTTGATCGGCGTTGACCGGGTCGCCGTTCAGGGTCGGTCTGTCGCTCGGACGCGCGCCGTCGACCTGATAGCCGACGGTCAGGCTGAACGACACCGGGAGGCGGACGTCGCGCAGACCTTCGATCTCCTCGATCGGATCGCTCGGCTTGATCGCGCGCGTGGTCACCGCTCGCGCGACCGGCATCGGCACCTTCGGACGCGCGGGCTCGGCCACCGGTGCCTGCGCGACGGGCCGGCGCATCTTCAGCGTGCGCGGTGATGGGATCCGGTCGAGCGTCAGCTTCGGTTCCGCCGACGCCGCGCTTGCCGCCAGCACGATCGCAAGGCTCGCGAACCGGGTCACGGGCGCAGCCTTCCGATCTGGTGACAGTCGGCGCAGAACGTCTGGCCGTGACAGGTCAGGCACGGGCGCGGGTTGATGCGCGAGAGCCGCGCGTGCTCCTGGTTGAACGTGCCGAGCAGGCCGTGCGAGCGCGGGCGCTGCGCGTGACAGGCGGTACAGAACTCGACGACGTGGCAGGTCGCGCAGCGATTGCGATCGGCGACCGCGTCGGGGCCGTGGTCGAGCTCGCGGAACGTGATGCGGTGATCCGACGGCAGCATGCGCTGGTGGCACTCGTCGCACGCGTCCTTCGAGTTGCCCGACATCTGCACGTGGCAGGTCGCGCAACGCGAGGCGGCGCGGCCCGCAGCTTCCGCGTGATCGCGTCGGAACGCGAGCGTGTGATCGAGGGGACGCTCGGTCGCGGGCAGGTGACTGCGCGGCGCGATCTTGGTCAGGCTGGCAGCGATCTCGAAGTGGCAGCCCTCGCAGATTCGCATCCGGAGCTCGTACGGGACGCGCGCGGAGTCATCGTGACAGCTGACGCAGCTCTCGACGCGCGGTGCGGCGTGATCGTCGTAGCCCGTCGAGACCGCGCTGCGCTTGTGGCAGTCCTCGCACTTGATCGCGGCGCCCTTGACGTCGCGCCGGTGCTGGTCGTGATGGAACTTGATATCGCCGGTGAGCACGCGCGCGCGCACGCGTTGCCGAGATTGCCCGCGATGACATCCGCTGCAGTTCTCCATCGCCGGAACCTTGGCGAGCTCGACCTCGGCGGCGTGACAGCGCGAGCAGGTCGCGTGATCGGGGCGCACCTTGGCATCGTTGCGGAGGTGGCAGTCGTTGCACGCGACGTGGAAGCCGACACGCTGCTCCATCACCGCCGAGTCGAGGTGCTTCGCGTGTGAGAACGTCGGGGGCAACGCCTGCCACGCATCCTGGATCGGGTAGTCCTTGAGCGGCGCCGCCAGCGGCTGGGCGACCACGTCCGTATGACAGACGAGGCAGACCTTCCCCGGCGTCGCGGCGAACTCCTGCTTGTGGCAGCCGCTGTCGTCACACGGCGTGTGATCGTCCGCGCCAGGCCGCCTGGTGCGATGGCAGCTGATGCATGCGATCTGCGCATGCTTCGCGTGATCGAGGCGGGACGGATCGACCTCCGGCAGCGGCGGCTCGGCGCGACGAGGCGGCGTGCAGGCTGCTGCAAGCCATGCGACGACGATCAAGCGCCAGAGTCCACCGGGCATGGCCCCGCGGGCAAACTATCACTAACCCGCGCGATCGAGCGCGTCGTCGCGATCGTCGAGATCGATGTGGGGCCGGGCGGGGGTCAGCTGCCGGTCGACCACGCCGAGGAGCTCGGGGGCATCGGGCCGCCACCACATCACGCAGAGATCAGGCGCGTAGCTGACGATCAGCTTCTCCCCGGGGAGATCCGCCGGGATGGTGTGGCGAGCTACGTGGAGGATCGCCTCGCCGCCCTCGATCAGGTTCCGCCGGATCGCGGGCCACAGGAGACTGAAGAACCCGGGGTCGGCGCGACGCCACACCGCGAGCGCGGCGGCATCCGGCAGGGGCGCATTGCAGGTCACCAGATCGGCGCGGACGCCATCGATCGCGTCGACCCCGACGTGCCGCGCCTCGAGGCGGTCGACACCCGAGAGCGTCGCACCCTGGCGCGCGTACGCGATCGCGCGCGGATTGATGTCGGTCCCGACCATGACGTCGGCGAGGTTGGGCAAGGCGAGCTGCGCGAACGCCGAGCCGCAGCCGAGATCGAGCCAGCGCTTGCGCCGCTTGTTGGGCGCGATCGCGCCGACCAGGTGATGGCTCGAATCATCGGGCCACGACACCCGATCGACGGCATCCGGGACGTCGAGCCGATCGCACGCGATCAGCGATGGACCGAGCGGCAGGATCGCGGCGGGCGCGTAGATCTCGGTGCCGTGCAGCGCGAGGAGCTTCGCGTGGAGCAGCGGCTCGACCGGCAGGTTCTTCGCGCGATCCATGTGCAAGGGAACGCCCGCGACAAACAGCGTCAGCGCCACCGCGGCGGGCACCGGCTCGCGGGTGACCTGCGCGGGCAGCACGGCGGGCAGGGCGGCGATCCGGTCGGTCCCGGCCCATGACGCGAGGCCGCGCGGAGACAGCCCAGCCGACCGCAGCTGGGCTCCGAGTGCTCGTACGCTCATGGTAGTGAGAGATACTTTCGCGCGAGATCGAACTCGGCGTCGAGCACTGCGCGCGCCCTGATCACTTCTTCGAGGAGCTTCTTCTTGCCGTCGGGCGTCGCCACGGCGGGATCGAGGCCGAGCACGGCACCGTAGAACGCGAGCTCGGCCTTGCGCGGGCCGGTGGTCGCGGCGGCGCGCAGCGTCTCGAACGACACCTTGCCGACCGCGGCGCGAGCGAGCCGCTCGTACCAGAGGTCGCCGCGACGCGCGGCCAGGTAATCGACGGCGAGCCGGTCGGGCACTTCGCCGAGCCGCTTGCCCTCGGCGAGGATCCACAGGCTCGTGTAGACCTTGATCAGCTCGCTGCCCTCGGGCTCGCCAAGGCCGCGGTAATAGACGTCGAGCGCCGCGCGGTAGTGCTCGGCCTCGATCAGGAACGCGACCGCGCCGGAGGTCGAGTTGCCGGCGGATGGATCGAACTCGACCGCCTTGCTGATCAGATCGATCGAGCGCGAGCGATCGCCGAGCCACCACATCGCCCGACCGCTCTCGAGCAACCGCTCGGCCGCGATCGCGCGCGGCAACTCCTTGGTCTCGCCGAGCGACGCCCAGGTGCGGAGTGAATCGAGGTAGCGCGCCGAGGCTTCGCGCGGCTTGCCCGCGCGCCGAAGCGCATCGGCGCCGAGGCGCTCGAGCTTGGCGCGGCGATAGCGATCGCCCGCGGTGGTGTCGCCGAGGAGCGCGATGCCGGCGGCGGCCCACCTCTGCGCGTCCTTGAAGCGCGAGGTCTGGACGTCGATCGTGGTCAGGCTCTCGTAGGCATCCGTCGACGGCGCGCGCTCGAGCGACGTGGTCAGCGCACGCCGGCCGGCATCGATCATGCCCTGGCTCGCGAGGCCCTTGCCGAGGGCCGACTCGGCGATCGCCGCGGCCTGCTGCCAGACCTCGCTCGGGTGCTGCTTCGAGACGCGTGCGGTGAACTTGATCGCCGCGGTCCACGCCCCATTCGCGGCGGTCGGCCGACCACTCGAGGCGAGCCGCGCGATCCGCTCGCCGTACAGCTTGCCGAGCCGGAGCGCGAGCTGGGTATCGAGCTCGGTGGGGCCGGCGAGCGCGGCCTCGTAGAACTGGATCGCCTGATCGATGCGGTCGAGCGCACGCGCATCGTTGCCCGCCGACGCGAGCAGCCCCGGATTGCGCGGATCGATCACGAGCCCGGCCTGACAGAGGGCGAGGGCGGCACCGGCATCGGGGGCGTGCTCGTCGGCGCGCAGCGTGCTCGCGAGCTCGGCGTAGGCGTCGGCGGTGGGATGCTCGACGAGCACCTCGGCGCGCGCGCTGACCTCGCGCTCGGTGCCGATGCCCTTGAGGTTGACGAGGTGGCGATGGATCTCCTTCGCGCGGCCGGCACGCGACAGCGCGTTCGCGATCCGGTGCGAGGTCGCGAGGATGTCGTGATGCGCGCGCACCAGCTCGATCGTCACGCCCGCTCCTGTGGGGCACCCCGGATCGCCCGACGTGCATGCCGGCGGGGACTTCTGGAACACCCCGAGTAGCGTCGAGACTGCCACTTGACGGTCGACGACGAGCCGGACGTACTTGTCGACCAGCCACGGCAGCGGCAGCTGCAACACCGTGCCCTGGAGCAGCGCGATCGGCTGGCTGCGGATGGCATGGTTGCCGTTCTCGGCGACCGCGAGGTCATCGGCGAACAGCAGGATCTCGTCGAGCTCGCCGCGCACCTGGAGTCGCGTTGCCGGCTCGATCTCGGCGAGCAACACCAGCGTCTGCGCGGCAGGCTCGAGCGCGCCGGCCTTGGCGAACATGGTGCGAAGATCATGGATCAACCGCGCGTGCGCTCGTAGCTCGGCGCCGAGGTTTGCCGGATCTGATAGCCACAACCCGGTGAGTTGATCCAGCAGCTGCGCCGCGACGAACGGGCGATCGTCGACCACCGCATCGGTCAAGCGCTTCGCCGTCGCATCGGCGATCGTGGCGCGCAGCCGATCGCGATCGGGCCCAGCGGGCGTCGCCCACATCTGGTCGATCGCCGTCTCGCGATCGACCTCGTCGCGAAGCTCGACCGGGGCGTCGGGCCACGACGGTTTATTCCGTGGTGGTGCGCCGCACGCGCTGCTGATCCACATCGCGAGAACCAGCCAGCGCGCCATCCGAACTAACGTAGCATCCCGGAAGCGTTGTCATGTTGTATGGTGCCCGACGTGACCCCGACCGGAATTGTCGTTCAAAAGTACGGCGGCTCTTCAGTCGCCGACGCCTCGAAGATCAAGCTGGTTGCACAGCGCATCGCGCGCACCAAGGCGGCGGGCAAGAAGGTCGTCGTCGTGGTGTCGGCGATGGGCAAGACCACGAACCAGCTGATCGAGAAGGCGAAGTCGGTCAGCGCGTCGCCGTCACGGCGCGAGCTCGACATGTTGTTGACGTGCGGTGAGCGCGAGGCGATGTCGCTGCTGTCGAT
>Ga0105049_10011270_pt1 | contig 10238 bp, 8 predicted proteins | sample MAT06_FD_78087 | JGI IMG/M metagenome (GOLD analysis project Ga0105049, IMG submission 78087) | Freshwater microbial communities from Lake Fryxell liftoff mats and glacier meltwater in Antarctica - MAT-06 | ecosystem: Environmental > Aquatic > Freshwater > Ice > Liftoff microbial mat | place... | reverse complement strand
GGCCGTCGCCGTTGCGGTCGATGTAGCCGTGCATGTCGAGCAAGGCGCGGGCGCGCGCCAGGTCGGCATCGCGCAGGAACTCGGCATCGGGCACGTCGAAGCCTACGGCCACCCGGGTGGCCGTTTCGATCACGACGCGCATGGCGCGGCGCGGCCGCTGCCAGCGTTCGCCCGGGCGATAGAGATGCCACGAGCCATGCATGCGCATGTGCGTGCGCAGCACCAGCCCGGTCGAGAAGGTGATGAGCAGGTGCTTGCCCTGGGCCGCGCAGCGCTGGACCACCTGGCCGGCGAGCGGCGTGTCGACGTCGACTCGGGCCAAATGCGCCAGCGCCGTCGTGAAGCGGGTCACGATCTGTCCGGCGAGCGCCTCGTGGAGCACGGCTGCCGCCCGGGCGATCGTGTCGCCTTCAGGCATCGCGGGGTTCCCGTGGGTCGTCGTGGCCAGCGCCGACGAGAGCGGCGCCGTCCTGGCTGTCGTGCGGCGCCGGTGTCGCGCGGCGCGCCACACGCAGTTGCAGACCGCCGCTCGACACGGCAAAGCCGGCCTCGACGAAGTACGTCGCCATGGGACTCGCGACCGCCGGCGCGGCGTTGATCTCGGCGATCAACCAGCCGCGCCGATCGGCAGTGGAATGCTGCGCCACGCGCACCAGTTCGCGCGCCAGCGCCCGGCCGCGACGGCCGCGTTCGGGCTCCTCCTCCGGCAGGGCGAGCAGGAGCTGCCGATCACCGCGGGCGATCCACGCGGTGGCGTGGCCATCGACGAGCACCACCCGCGCGCCGGCGACGCGACTGGCGCGCACCGCCGGGGCGCCGCTCCAGACCGGCCACTCGACCAGCGCGCCGTACGGATTGGCCGGGTCGGTGGCGGCCAGCGTGACCGCGCGCACATCGGGTGCGGGATCGCGCTCGGCGCGGAGCCGATCGACGGCGCCCGGCTCGGCGAACTGCGCGCCGCCGAGGCCGGCTACGAAATAGCCGCGGCGCACGCGCCCGGTGTCTTCGAGCCGGCGCAGCACCGGGTAGACCGTGCTGAAGCCGCCGGTGAGCGGTTCGAGCGCGGTTACTTCGCGGCTGACCACGCCGTGGCGGGCGAGCAGCTGACGGGTCAACGCGGCGGCCCACGCCGTGGCGCTTGGCGGCGTCGTGGCGTCGAGGGCCGACCAGCGGCCTTCGGCCGAGGGCGGCACGAGCCGGCGCGAACGGAAGCGGTGGTCGCGGGCGTCGCGGGCGTCGCGCCGGGTGCGGGCCGGCGCGGACGCATACGCACGCAGTGGATGCAGCGTGTCGTTGGTGACCAGGCCCTGCCACACCAGGCTCCATAGCGCGTCCACGGTTTCTTGCGGGAAGCCGCCGCCCACCGCCTCGTGCAGTGGACCGAAGAACGCGGCGCCCTGCGTCGTGAGGAACGCCACGATGTGCGCCTCGCGTTCGAGCAGGCCGCCGGTGTCGGCCCGGGGCGGCATGAGCGCCGTGCGCTGGTCGGTGAGGTAGAGCGCGATGCGCCCGTCGCGCTCGCCCAGCGACTCGACGCCGACCCAGATCACCTCGCCGGCCGACACGAGCGTGTCGAGCTGCGCCGGCGTGTAGCCGGCCACGCGTGCCGGCAGTAGCTCGCGCTCGAGCACCGAGGCGACCAGCGGCGCGCCTTGCAGCTGCTCGATGACGTCGAGCAGCGTGTCGAGGCCGGCGCGCGGGGCGGTGAGCCCGTGCCATCCGGTGAGGAACCGCCCGAGCACGGCGGGTTCGACCGGCTCGACCTCCTGGCGCAGCGCGGCCAAGGAGCGGCGCCGCAGCGAGCGCAGTACTTCGGCATCGCACCATTCGCGGCCACGGCCACCGGGGCGGAACTCGCCCTCGACGACCCTGCCCGTGCCCGCCAGCTGTTGCAACGTCACGTCGGCGACCGCGACGCCAATGGCGAAGCGCGCGGCCGCCTCGGCGGCGGTGAACGGGCCGTGCGTGCGCGCATAGCGACGCAGCAGATCGCCGAGCGCCTCGGGCGCCGGCTCGAGCAGCGACGCCGGCAGCCCTTGCGGCAGCGGCGCGCCGAGCCCATCGCGGTAGCGCGCCCCGTCTTCCACCGCGACCAGACGGGTCTCGCCGGCGATGCGCAGCGGCACGGCGCGGCGGGCGGCGATCAGGCCCGGCACGGCCACGTCGGCCACGCCGGGCTGCGCGCGCGCCGCGATTTCCTCGGGCGTGAGGTCGCCGAGGCGGAGCAGCAGATCGTGTACGGCGTCGGTCGAGCGCGCGTGATACTTCGTGGGCAGATGTTGAAGATCGCGTTCGACGGTAGCGAGCGCATCCGGGTCGAGCAGCGCGCGCAGCTCGCCCTCGCCGATGAGCTCGGCCAGCTGTGACTGGTCGACCGAGAGCGCCTGGGCACGCCGCTCGGCCAGTGGCGCGTCGCCGTCGTAGAGGTAATTGGCGACGTAGCCGAAGAGCAGTGACGCGGCGAACGGCGACGAGGTCCGTGCCTCCACCGAATGTACCCGCACCGCGCGGCTCCGCACTTTGACCAGCAGATCGACCAGCGCTGGCAGATCGAAGACATCGCGCAGGACCTCCCGATAGGTCTCGAGGATGATCGGGAACGAGCCGAAGCGCGCGGCTACGGCCAGCAGGTCGGCGGCGCGTTTGCGCTGCTGCCACAAGGGCGCGCGCGCCCCCGGGCGGCGGCGGGGCAGCAGCAGCGCGCGGCCGGCCGCTTCGCGGAAGCGGGCCGCGAACATCGCGGTGGCCCCGAGCTGCGCCACGACCAGTCGCTCCACGTCGTCGGGATCGGGCATGAACAGCGCCGGATCGATGGCCGTGTCGCTCTCGGGCACGCGGACCACGAAGCCGTCGTCGGCCCACATCACTTCCGCGTCGAGGCCGCGCTCGTGGCGGAGCATCGCCGACACCGCCATGGCCCACGGCGCGTGCACGCGGCTGCCGAACGGCGACAGCACCGAGAAGCGCCAGTCGCCGATGTCGTCGGTGGATTGCTCGATCAGGATGGTGCGGTCATCGGGCACGACGCCGACCGCGCGCTGCTGGTCCTCGAGATACTGCAGCAGGTTCTCGGCGGCGCCCGGCGTGAGGCCATGATCCTGGCCGAGCCGGGCCAGCGCCTCGTCGGGCGTGGCCTTCCGCAGTTCGCGCGTGAGCCGGCCGATGGCCTGGCCGAGTTCGATCGGCCGGCCTGGACCCTCGCCCTTCCAGAACGGCATCTTGCCCGGCTCACCGGGCGCCGGCGACACGAGCACACGATCGTGCGTGATCTTCTCGATTCGCCAGGTCGAGGCGCCGAGCAGGAAGGTCTCGCCGGCGCGGGCTTCGAACACCATCTCTTCGTCGAGTTCGCCGACGCGCGCGCCGCCGGTCTGGTCGGCGCCGCCGCCGGCGAGGAACACGCCGTACAAGCCCCGGTCGGGGATGGTGCCGGCGTTGCTGATGGCCACGCGCTTGGCGCCGTCGCGGGCCGCAATTGTGCCGTTCACGCGGTCCCACGTCACACGCGGCCGGAGTTCGGCGAACTCGTCGGAGGGGTAGCGGCCCGAGAGCATGTCGAGCACGCCCTCGAATATCCGGCGCGAGAGCTCGGCAAACGGCGCGGCGCCGCGCACGGTGGCGTAGAGGTCGTCGACCGCCCACTGGTCCATGGCCGTCATCGCCACGACCTGCTGTGCCAGCACGTCGAGCGGATTGCGCGGATACCGCGACAGCTCCACCAGGCCCTGCCGCATCGCGCCGGTGACGGCGGCCGAGGCCAGCAGGTCGCCGCGGAACTTCGGGAAGATGATGCCTTCGCTGACCTCGTCGATCGAGTGGCCGGCGCGGCCGATGCGCTGCAGGCCGCTCGCCACCGATGGCGGCGCTTCGATCTGCACGACCAGGTCGATGGCGCCCATGTCGATGCCCAGCTCCAGCGACGACGTGGCGACCAGCGCGCGCAGCCGTCCGGCCTTGAGCAGGTCTTCGATCTCGGTGCGCTGAGCGCGGGCGAGTGAGCCGTGGTGCGCGCGCACCAGCGCCTCGCCGGCCAGCTCGTTGAGCGCGCCCGCGAGGCGTTCGGCCAGCCGCCGGCTGTTCACGAAGATGAGCGTCGATCGATGTGCCCGCACGAGCTCGAGCAGACGTGGGTGGATCGAGGTCCAGATGGTCTGCACCGGGGGCGCTTTCGCGACCGGGCCGCTCGGCTGCGCCACGGGCTGACCCACCTTGGCCATGTCGGCAATGGGCACGTCCACGGTGAGGGCAAGGCGCTTCGGCTCGCGCGCGTCGACGATCGTCACGGGCCGCGGTGCCGCCCCGTCGTCGAGCGCGAACTCCGCGTGGAGCGACGCGGCGGGGGCCACGGTGCGGCCTGCTTTCGCCGTGCCGCGCGGCCGTGCCGCGGCCGTGCCGCCGAGGAAGCGCGCGATCTCATCGAGGTTGCGCTGCGTGGCCGAGAGCCCGATGCGCTGCAGCGGGCGTCCTGTGAGCCGCGCCAGCCGTTCGAGCGAGAGCGCCATGTGCGCGCCGCGTTTGGTCGACACGAGCGCGTGGATTTCGTCGACGATGACCGTGTCGATCGACCGCAGCCGTTCACGGGCGTTCGACGTGAGCAGCAGGAAGAGCGACTCGGGCGTCGTGATCAGGATGTCGGCGGGGTCGCGCTGGAAACGCGCGCGCTCGTTGGCCGGCGTGTCGCCCGTGCGAATCGACAGCGTGGGGGTGTGGAAGGCCGTGCCGGCGCTCGTCGCCAGGTGGGCGATGCCCGCCAGGGGCGCGCGCAGGTTGCGCTCGACATCCACCGCCAGGGCCTTGAGCGGCGAGAGATAGAGCACGCGGCAGCGGGCGTCACGGGCCGGCACGGATGAGAACATCAGGCGGTCGAGGCACGAGAGAAACGCGGTCAGGGTCTTGCCGGTACCGGTGGGCGCGAGAATCAGCGTGGACTCGCCGCGAGCGATGGCGGGCCAGCCCTGACGCTGCGGCCGGGTCGGCCGCGCAAACGCCGCCGCAAACCACGTCGCCACGGGCGGGTGGAAGAGGCGCAGCACGTTGGGGGGCATCACCAGCTATAATGGCCCGGATGTTCATGCCAGCACCGGTGGTGACGGTTGGCGCGCTCGTCTGAAGGTCCGACCAAACTCATGGGTGACGCTGCTGAAGGTCTGATTGACGCCGATCTCCGTATTCAGGAGCGGATGGAAGAGCTCGAACAAGAGCGCAAGGCGGCCCGCAAGGCCGGCCCGACCAAGGACCCCGTCAAAGTGCGCGAGCTCGAGTCGTGCCGGCTCGCGCAGATCGAGATGAACCGCCAGCTCGAACTCACGACCAACACCGGACGCCGCGAGCAGATCGTGCTGGCCGTGGCCGAGCTCGACCGCCGCATGAAGGCGCTGCTCTAGAACCGCCCCGCGCGACCCCGGCCGGCGCCACCGCGCGCCCGTCCCGCGTCGACGACGGCCGTCAGCGACGGTCGCCAGCCACAATCGCCGGCGCGTCCAGCCCGAACGGGGCGAGCAGGGCGGCGATGTTCTCGTCGCCCTCGACCCTCAGGTGCGCCGGCAACGCCACGGAAGGCGCCGGGCGCTGCGCCGCGCGCTTCAGCAATCCGACGTAGGCATCGGCCATCGCCGCGAGCGTGTGATGCGCCTCCCAGTAGTGCCGCCCTGCCGCGCCGAGGCGCGCGCGGCGCGCCGGGCTGCCTGCCAGCGAGTCGATTGCGCACCTGAGCGCGTGCCGCTCGTCGAGCACCGGCACGGCCAGCGCCATCGGCGCCTGGCCGGCGGGGCCGAGTGGCTGCCAGTTGCGCGGGTCCGCGACCGGCAGCTCCGGTTGATGGCTGAGATCCGTGATTACCGTGGCCCGTCCGGCGGCGATCGCCCGCAGCCACGACGCCGAGGTCTCGCCGTTGCTCGGCCAGCGCAGGCACGCACAGATGTCGGTGGCCGCCAGGTGCGCCGGCAGTTCCGCGTCTGGCACGAAGCCGCTGACGTGCACGCGCGCGGCGATGCCGTGGGCCGCGGCATCGGCCGCCACGTCGTAGTGCGCCACCGGCGCGCCCACCACCAGCACGTGCAGACGCGGCTGCTCCTCGGCGAGCCCGGCGATGGCCGCGATCACCTGGGGCAGGCGCTTCTCGGGCGTGACGCCGCCGTAAGCGCCCACGACAATGGCGTCGGCGGGAATGCCGTAGCGCGTCCGGAGCGTTGCTGGCCCGCCTGCGTCAACGCCCGTGAGAGGGTCGGCCACGCCCATGGACACGGCCTCGACGTCGACGCCGTAATCGGTGTGCAACCGCGCGGCCAGGGCGGGGCTGTGTACGGCCGTGAGGCGCGCGGTCTGCAGCACGAGGCGGATGTGCGGCCAGTGCCCGAAGAGACTGCCGCCGAGTCCTTCGGCCACGAGCAGGCCGAGGTCGGGCGGCGCCTCGGGATGATTGGCGGCGAACTCGGCCAGATAGTCGTCGCGCCGCGGCCGGTAGCGCTTCAGCAGGCCCTGCGCGCGGGCCTGATGCACCTGCGCGTCGTGGAGCACGACCAGCCCCGGGTAGCGGAACAGGTAGCCCCACATGTAGTCGTGGCAGGCGGCGTTGCCCAACTGGTAGACCGTGAGGTCGTAGGGCCGGCGCCGCGCCGTCCACACGAAGTCGCGCGCCGTCGTGCCCCCCGGCGTCGTGCCCGGCGGTGGTTCGGCGTAGACATCGATCTCAATCCCGCGGTCGCGCAGCAGCGGCAGCAGTTCGTCGGAATAGGCGGCGATACCTGACCGCGACGGCGGCATCGGGCTGAACCACGCCACGCGCAGGCTGGCCGGCGAGGGAACCAGGAATGGGACTGTCATCGCGCGTTCACCCCAGTAATCGCGGGTAGGGCGTTTGACTGTGCCATGGGGAATTGCCTACCATCTACGCGACTCTTGCGAAATACTTCACAAGCGGCGTCGCGACGCGCGCACCTCTGACGGACAGGTACAAACATGGAAGGCTGGGGTGGCTTCGCCATCATGGTCGCAATCGGGCTGGGATTCGGAGTGGTGTCGGTCATCCTCTCCTTGTTCCTGGGTCCGCGACATCCTACACCCGAAAAAGAGGCGCCCTACGAGTGCGGCATGCCGCCGGTCGGTGATGCCCGCGAGCGCCAGTCGGTCAAGTACTACCTGATCGCGATGATCTTCCTCCTGTTCGACATCGAGGTGGCGTTCCTCGGCCCGTGGGCGATGGCGTTGCGCGATCTGGGCTGGCCGGGCTTGGTCCAGATCTTGGTGTTCTTCATGATTCTCGCCGTGGCGTTCATCTACGTCTGGCGCAAGGGCGTGCTCGACTGGGGACCAGAGAGCGACCCCGACTACGTGCGGCCGAACAAGGTAGGCCCGGCGGTAGTGAAGAGATACAGCTATGGGACTCGAGACTGATCTCCCCGACATTCCGGTACTGACGACCACGCTCGAAAAGGTCGTGACGTGGAGCCGGCGCTCGGCCGTGTGGCCGGTGACGTTTGGCCTGGCGTGTTGCGCCATCGAGATGATGGCCATGGCGTCGAGCCGCTATGACGTCGCACGCTTCGGCGCCGAAGTCTTCCGCGGTTCGCCGCGCCAGTCGGATTTGATGATCATCGCCGGCCGTCTGTCGCGCAAGATGGCGCCGGCCCTGCGCCGCATCTACGACCAGATGCCCGAGCCCAAGTGGGTGATCTCGATGGGCGCGTGCGCGTCGTGCGGCGGCGTGTTCGACAACTACTCGATCGTGCAGGGCTCCGACCAGGTGGTGCCGATTGACGTCTACGTGCCCGGCTGCCCGCCGCGCCCGGAGGCGGTCATCTACGGCATCGTGCAGCTGCAGAAGAAGATCGACGCCACGAAGCTGAGGGCGTAGACACATGGACGCCCAAGCGATCATCGACCTGCTGACCCCGCTCGTGCCCGGCGCCGTCCTGTCGCCGTGCTCCGGCGGCGCCGACGCCGACGCCACGCCGGCCATCTGGGCCTCGGGCGCTCACCTCGTGCCCGTGTGCTTCGCGCTGCGCGACACGCCCGGCCTCGAGTTCCACGCCTTCTCGAACGCCACCGCGGTCGACTACCACCCGCGCCGCACGCCGCGCTTCGACATGGTCTACCACGTCGTCTCGCCGCACCGGCGCGCGCGGCTGCGGGTGAAGGCGCAGCTCGGGCTCGACCAGTCGATCGCCTCGGTCACGGCCGTGTGGGCGGGGGCCGGCTGGTGTGAGCGCGAGATCTACGACTTGTTCGGCATCGTGTTCGACGGCCACGCCGATCTGCGCCGGCTCATGATGACCGAGGACTGGGAAGGCCATCCGCTGCGGAAGGACTATCCGGTGCAGGTGCGCAAGGACGCGCAGACGTACATGCCGCTGCAGGTCACCGCAGAGGAGTTCCGGGCGAACATGGAACGCGATCGCTACTCGCGAACGCGCGCCAAATAGGGGGATGACAGGGCTGGAGCCGGCGCGCCGGAAGCTGGTGGTCGACACGCTGTTGTCGGCCGCTCGTGTCCACGAAGCGCTGGCGCACGGTCCGGCCGCGACGGTGATTGCCGATGCGGGCGCGTTGCTCGTCAGCGTGCTCGCCGGGGGTGGACAGGTGCTGGTGTTCGGCAACGGCGGCAGCGCCGCCGACGCGCAGCACTTCGCGGCGGAGTTGGTGGGGCGGTTCGTGCGCCCGCGGCGCGGCTGGCCGGCGGTGGCGCTCACGACCGACACGAGCGTGCTCACGGCGGTGGCCAACGACTCCGGGTTCGAGCTGGTGTTTGCGCGTCAGGTCGAGGCCCTCGGACGGGCCGGCGATCTGGCGGTGGGGATTTCGACGAGCGGGGCCTCGCCCAACGTGGTGCGGGGGCTCGAAGCGGCGGGTCGGCGGGGGCTGCGGACGATCGCGCTCACGGGGAACGACGGCGGGGCGGCGGGCCGCAGCGCCGAGGTGCATGTGAACGTCCCGGACGCGGTGACGGCGCGGGTGCAGGAAGCGCACGCCACGGTGCTGCACCTGCTCTGCGCCATCGTGGACCAGGAACTGGAAGGCTGAGGGATGGCGGAATTTCGCACCGAAACGATGACCGTCAACATGGGGCCCCAGCATCCCAGCACGCACGGCGTGCTGCGGCTCGTGCTCGAGCTCGACGGCGAGACGGTCGTCTCCGTATCCCCGACGATCGGCTTCCTGCACACCGGCATCGAGAAGACCGCCGAGCAGAAGAAGTGGCAGCAGGTGATTCCGCTGGTCGAGCGCATGGACTACCTGGGCCCGCAGTCGAACAGCCTGGCCTACTGCCTCACGGTGGAGAAGCTGCTCGGCCTCGAGGTGCCGCAGCGCGTGAAGGATCTCCGCGTGCTGATCGCGGAACTGCAGCGCCTGAGCAGCCATCTCGTGTGGTTCGGCACGCACGGCATGGAGATCGGCGCCATCACGGTGATGCTCTACGCGTTCCGTGAGCGCGAGATCCTGATGAACCTGAACGAGATGCTCGCCGGGTTCCGGTTCTTCCCGAGCTACATCCGCGTCGGCGGCCTGCGCGAAGACATTCCGCGCGGCTTCAAAGAGGCGGTCACCGCGTTCCTCGATCGCTTTCCGGGCAAGCTCGACGAATACGAGACGATGCTCACGAAGAACCCGATCTGGCTCGAACGCACGCGCGGCGTCGGCATCATCTCGCTCGCCGACTGCTATCAGTGGGGCCTGTTCGGCCCGATTGCGCGCGCCGCCGGCGGCGACTACGACGTGCGCCGCGCCTTCCCCTACTCGGGCTACGAGACCTACAAGTTCGACGTCATCGGGGCCAGCAACGGCGATGTCTACGACCGCTACATCACGCGCGTGGCCGAGATGCGCGAGAGCGTCAAGATCTGCCGGCAGGCGCTCGAGCGGATCGACCCGGTCGGCGACTGGCAGGTGGCCGACCGCAAGGTAGCGCCGCCGCCCAAGGACGAGGTCTACACCGAGATGGAGGCGCTGATTCAGCACTTCCTGATCTACTCGCAGGGCTTCAGCGTGCCGGCCGGCGACGCCTACGTGCCCATCGAAGGGCCGCGCGGCGAGCACGGGTGCTATATCGTTTCCGACGGCTCGAACCGGCCGTGGCGCGTGCACATGCGCTCGCCGAGCCTGATGGCCAGCCAGGCGCTGCACAAGTTCGTCGTGGGCGGGATGATCGCGGACGTGGTCGCGGTGATTGGCTCGCTCGACGTGGTGATGGGAGACGTGGATCGATGAGTTTTCATCCCGCGATGCCGTACGGCACCGAGCGG
>Ga0105049_10011268_pt1 | contig 10239 bp, 1 predicted proteins | sample MAT06_FD_78087 | JGI IMG/M metagenome (GOLD analysis project Ga0105049, IMG submission 78087) | Freshwater microbial communities from Lake Fryxell liftoff mats and glacier meltwater in Antarctica - MAT-06 | ecosystem: Environmental > Aquatic > Freshwater > Ice > Liftoff microbial mat | place... | reverse complement strand
CTTTAATAGTGGCCGGTAGTTGGATAGAAAGCCAATTTCATGCATTGTCTGCTTTAAAATCATATCCAAGAAACGCAAAAACAGAAAAGCTGTATAACAAGATTTACGAACAACAAACTCACCTCAGTAATTTATTAAATGTGCTAAAACAATTTGAAGGGAAAGATGAGTTTAACACCTTAATTGCTGATTATTCTAAACTTTTAGAAATGTATAAATCAGTAAAAGATACAAAAGATCTTACACAGGAAGTTGCTGCAAAATTGCAAAAAGAAGTTGAAGCTGTAAGAGCAAAAATTATTAAATAATTAAATTAATATTTATTTAAAAAAAAGACATTGAATTCGTTTAATGTCTTTTTTTGTTTTAGGACATGAGCGAAAGTATTTTAAAAGCTATTATTAAACTATTTGCAATTATTGCAGGGCTAGAGGAGCAAAGTGCAGGAAGCAGGCAAGTGGTGTTTTCTTTTTTGAATCAGCAACTAAACGAAGATGCTGCAATCAAGTACATAGAATATTTTGATAAACTTTTGGCGGACGAAAAAACCATTGATGACTCCACCCAAAAAAGAAAAAGGACTTCTGCTCACTCAGTAAAAGTGTTGGGCATTTGCGACCAATTGAATACAGAGCTGACACAAAAACAAAAAATAATTGTTTTGTTACGCCTCGAAGAAATAATTTTTGAAGATGGAAATGTAAGTGAAGTTGAAACTGATTTTGTGGAAACCGTTTCTTCTAGCTTTAACATTGCTGATGAAGAATATTTAGTGATTAGAGAATTAGTAACAAAACCTTTTGAAGAACTTGATTCAAAAAGTATTTTGGTTTGCACAAAAAGCCATCTTAAAATAAATTCTTGCAAAACTAAAATTGTAGATGGTTTAAATGGTGCTTTTGTTGTATTGCATTTGCCCAGCGTAAATCAATATGTTGTTAAATATAAAGGCACTACAGAAATGTATTTAAATGGTCAGCCAATTGTTGTAGGTAAACTGTACTTGCTAAATCCAGGCGCTTCTGTTAGAAGTAAAAAAACGACTCCACTTTATTTTTCAGATTTCGAAAAGTTCTTTTTGCGCCAAGCCGAAAACGAAGAAATTATATTTGAAGTAAAAGAGCTTGAGTTTAATTTTAAAAGTGGAAGAGTAGGAATTCATCCTTTAAGTTTTTCAGAAAAATCTGGCGAACTTATTGGAATTATGGGAGGAAGTGGTGCTGGAAAATCTACATTACTTAACGTTTTAAACGGTAACGAAGTACCATCACGTGGAAGTGTGAAAATTAACGATTTTGATTTGCATCACGAACAAAATAAATTGCAGGGAGTAATTGGTTATGTTCCTCAAGACGATTTGTTGATTGAATCTTTAACTGTTTTTCAAAACTTATATTACAATGCAAAACTATGCCTAGAAAACAAAACCAACGATGAAATAAAAAAGAAAGTAAACGAGATTTTAGTGCAATTAGGATTAGCAGAAACAGCCGATTTAAAAGCTGGAAACAGCCTAGATAAAACTATAAGTGGTGGACAAAGAAAAAGGCTAAACATTGCATTAGAATTAATAAGAGAACCGGCTGTTTTGTTTTTGGATGAGCCAACCTCGGGGCTTTCTTCAAGAGACAGCGAAATAATAATGGACATACTAAAAGGCTTGGCGCTACGAGGCAAATTAATTTTTATAGTATTGCATCAACCATCCTCTGACATTTTTAAATTATTTGATAAGTTGCTCTTGCTCGACACTGGTGGTTATGTTATTTATTATGGAAACCCTGTGGAATCTCTTATTTATTTTAAACAAACTGTTGACCATATTAATGCAAACGAAAGTGAATGTGTTACTTGTGGCACTGTAAATCCTGAGCAAGTATTTAGTATTGTTGAAGCAAATGTATTGGATGAATACGGCAACGTTACCCCTCAAAGAAAAATATCGCCAAAACAATGGAATAAGTTTTTTTTAGAAAAAATTGCAAATAAAACTGTAACCCAAGATGATTTTAAATTCACCAAAAAGGCGCTAATTTTTTTAAACGTGCCTAGTAAACTTGAGCAAATAAAAATATTCTTTACTAGAGATTTCTATTCAAAAATATCTAACCTACAATACTTATATATTACCTTGCTAGAAGCACCTGTATTGGCTGCCATACTTGCGTTTATTATTAAGTATTTTAGCAATACAAAAAACGGCGAATACATTTTTAGAGAGAATCCCAATTTGCCTGCTTATATTTTTATGTGTGTTATAGTTTCTCTGTTTTTAGGGATGAGTGTAAGTGCCGAAGAAATTTTTGCTGATAGAAAAATTCTAAAACGTGAAAAATTTTTAGACCTCAGCAGGTTTAGTTATATAGCATCTAAAGTTTCCTTGATGTTTCTTATTTCGGCCATTCAAACACTATTATTTGTTTTAATTGGTAATAGCATTTTAGCAATTAATGGAATGTATCTTACTTATTGGTTAGTGTTGTTTAGCGTTTCGTGCTTTGCAAATTTGTTGGGTTTAAACATTTCTGCTGCATTTAAATCAGCAGTAACAATTTATATTTTAATACCTTTTTTACTTATTCCGCAATTGCTTTTGGCTGGTGTAATTGTAAAGTTCGAAAATCTGCATCCTGTTTTATCTTCCTCTTCAAAAGTTCCTTTCACAGGCAATGTAATGAGCAGTAGATGGGCTTTTGAGGCATTGGTAGTAGAGCAGTTTAAGAACAATTCATTTGAAAAACCTATTTTTGGCTGGAACAAAAAAATTAATTATGGCAACTATATTCAAAATTATTGGGCAGATGCCATAACCGATAAGTTAGAAGAAATAGAAAGAGATATTGAGCTTGAAAAAAATAAAAATTTAATTGTTGCAGAGATTCAATTAAAATCAGTTGATGCCGGATTTGTTAGCAAAATATCTCTACAAAATTTTAATATTTTGGTGGTTAAAACTGAGCTTGAAAAAATTAAAACTTATTACTCTAAAATAGCTAAAAGTGCCAGTGAACAAAAAGAAAAATTGGTAAAAACATTTGTTGCAGATTCTGCAAAAAGAGCAGAGTATAAATTGTTGCAACAAAAAAATGAAAACGAAGCCTTAACTTTAATGGTAAGAAATTCTCAAGAGGTAAACAAAATACAAGAGGAGAATGGAAGATTATTTCCGCACTATGACCAAATATATTTGAAGAGTAACGAAGACGGTTTTGCTTCTCATTTTTACACACCTCAAAAAAGCCTACTTGGAATAAAGTTTAGCACGCTAGTATTTAACCTTATCGTTATTTGGATGATGAGTTTTATGCTAGCGCTTATACTATATTTTAATGTGTTGGAAAAAATTTTAAATTTGTTTGAAGGCGGAAAAAGGTGAGTTTGATTATTTCGTACATGAAAATATTATTCTCTTGCAGTGAATTTCTTATCTAATTAAACTCAAATAATACGACTTTTCAAAAGGTGCTTTATTCTTAAAATTAGCTTTTACCTTCACTAAAAAAGCTCCTTGCGGCATTGCTTTACTATTATAAGTACCGTCCCAATATTCGGTAGGGCTTCCTTCGCTGTTTAAGGCATTCGTAAACCAAACCCTTTCTCCCCACATAGAGAAAATTTCTATGTTTAGCTTATCTATGTTTTTGCCTTTGGGTATAAACCAAGCCAATTGACTATCGGCGTTATCAGGAGCCATGGCATTTGGCAATGCAATATTTCCGTCGCAAAAAACTTCTAAGGTGGTGTCTCTTTCATTGATGCAACCAAAAATATTTGTTACTTTGAGTTCAACCAAAAAATCTCCATTTGTTTCAAAAAAAGCTTTCGGATTAATTGCTGTTGATCTAATGTTTTCGCCTAAACTCCATTCATACAATACATCGGTATTGTCGTATGTGGGATTAAAAATATACAATCCACCACAAGGTGTAAACTCTTTACCCTCAATAATAGAATCGATTGGTGTAGACGTAAAAATGGCAGTAGGTAGTTTGTTTACTTTTATTATTTTTGAAATTGTATCAAAGCACGATTGATCAAAATCTGAAATCGCCATTAGCAAAACATCAATTTGATTGCTTGCTGTTGCAGTGTAATTTGTATTTAAACCGTTAGAATGTGCAAGTCCATTTATCCTCCACTGAAATGTTCCAGAAAGTATAGAATTATTATTTAAAAAGAAATTTTGAAGTTCACAAACCGAATCTGGCGTGCTAAACAGAGCAGTAGGTTTAATTACAATTTGAATATTTTTTGTAATTGTGTCAGGACAATTGTAATTGTTGTTTGCAATTAATGTTGTATTAAAATTTGTTGGTGTAATAAATGATAAAGGCGGAGGTGAATTAAAATTGGAAGTTCCAAATGTTTCAAAATCCCAATTATAAGCATTAGATAAATTTGAAGTGTTCACAAAGTTTAGTTGAGGCGATGTGGAGCAAATCGGATCTTGAAAAAAAGAAAAATCAGCTATTGCATTTGGTCTAATGTATAGTTGGTTAAAAGTAGTATCATCGTTGCATTCAAAACTGTCATTCACTCTTAAGGTAATAGAATAATTTCCTGTGTCGGCAAAAGTATAACTAAACAATGGGCCAATAACATTGTCGCCATTACTAATGTTCCAAACATAATTTAAATTTGCTTGTTGGTTGGCAACGGCAGAAATAATATTGCCTAAACAAACTTCATTGTTTAAAATATTAAAATTTGCAATAGGATTTTGCAGTATTATTTGTTCCCTCGAAATAGAATCATTACACAAAGTATTTGCAGCTACAGCAATTAACTTAACAATAAAAGTATCGGTAACATTGCCTGCAATTTGATAAAAATGATTGGGTGAAAATTGGGTAGAGCCAGAGCCATCTCCAAAGCTCCAAGTATATAAATTATTGAGACTAGGACTTAGGTTTGTAAAAACTGCAGTATCAAAACCACAAAGTGGGCTAATTAAATTAAAATCTACTTGAGGCTTGGGCCAAACTGTAATATCCCTAGAAATGGAATCGAGGCCACAATAGCCATAAACAATTTGCCAAACCGTGTAGTTTCCCGGTGTTAAATAAGTGTGGCTTGGAACATTACTCAAGGAATTGCTGCCTTCGCCATAACGCCAAAAAATGTAGTTGTAATTTGCTACTGAACTATTAAAATTAACCGTTTCACCTAAGCACGAAAAAGTAGAATCAACTGTAAAAAATGGATATACCATTGCAGGGTGAACAACAATAGAATCTAAAAAAGAAACTGTATCACAAATATTAGAGGTTTCGAGTTCCACAACATAAATAGAATCTGCATCGCCAGTAACAAAAGTTTGATTAGTGAAAAAAGTATTTGTAGATACCAAACTACCATTTACAAACCACTTATAACTATTGTTGAAGCCTTGTGAGGCATTGCTAAAAGAAAAACTGGTTCCAGAACAAACAGGCTGAGGATAGTAAGAAAAACTTGCCGTTGGCAAAGAAATTAAACTAACGGTATCAGTATGTACGCTAGAACCACATAAATTATTTATGGTTAACGAAACAACATAATTTGTATCAACGGCTCCAACAATAGAATAAGTGACGCTTGCAGGATTTTGCAAGTTGCTAATAATACCATTTCCAAAATTCCAATCAAAAACAGAATACAGAGCGCTAGAACTATTAGTGAAATTTATTGTTTGCTGGCCACAGGTAGAATTTTGTAAAATAGAAAAATCAGAGCTAGGAGGCTGAGCAATTACAATTTGATTTTGTGTGGAATCTATACATCCAAAATTACTAGTTGCAATTAGTTGAATGTTGAATGTATCGCTGCTTGTAAAAAAATGAGTGGGTTCAAATAAAGTAGAATTTGTGCCGTCGCCAAAACTCCAGTTATATACATTATTTCCGATGGTGTAATTTATAAATTGAACCGCTGTGTTTGCACAAGACAGTGGAATAGAATCTATTGTTGCAATTGGCAATGGGTGTACGTTTGCTATTAATGTATCGGAATTTGTGCAACTTGTAATTGCGTCTGAATACTGATAGCTAACTATTGAACTTGTTAGTGGGAAAATAATTGTAGGATTAAATTCTCCAGTTGCTGTATTTACTATTCCTGTTCCATTCCAAGAGCCACCACTTATGTTACTTGTTAGCAAAACAGAAGTTAAATTAATACACAAATCTAGGTCGATTCCAACATTTATATTTGGCAATACATTTACAGTAATTTGCATGGTATCCATAGACAAACAAGTTCCACTTCCTGTTGTGTATATGGCATCATAAATTCCTGATTGATTTGGGCTAAATTCTCCCATTGAAGTTATGTATGTATTCCCTGACCAATTTCCACCCAATGGAGCACCAATAAGATTAAACACAGATGAAAAATGGCAAACTGCCATGTCTTGCCCAGCAGCAGAAAGTGTTGGGTTAATAACCGAAACAATTAATGTATCGGTGTTTAAACAACCATTTAAATCGGTAATGCTGTAAATAACATCCCAATCACCTATACCGCTTACAGTTGGCGTAAATAATCCTGAGCTAGAAATTCCAGTTCCACTCCAAGTTCCACCCAATGGGATATTTCCTGTGAGTTGAACTGATATATTTTGGTTGCAAAATGTTTCATCACTTCCAGCCTGAACAAGGGGCAAAGAATCTACATTTATAAATACAGAATCAGAAACGCTGCAACCTAGCAAGTCAGTTCCAACAACTACAAAATATCCATCAAAGGTAGGAGTTGCAAAAACAGTATCACCACTATTTACTCCTGTAATTTGACTCGGAATCCAAGAATAATTTGTTGCACCAAGAACTGTTATCATAGAGCTATCTCCCAAGCAAATAGAACTAGGATTTGCAACAACATTTAAGGTTGGCAAATTTAAAACGTTTACCTGCAAAGTATCGCTAGAAAAACATGAACCTACACCAGTAGAATATGTAAGTATATTTAATCCAATATTTGCATTGCTTGGTTCAAAATTTCCTGCGTTTACGCCTAAACCTGTCCATGTTCCGCTTAATGGAACAACGCCACTTAAAACAACAGGATTTGAATTACTGCAAATAGAAAATCCTGTTCCAGCATCTGCAACAACTAAACTAGAAACGGTAACAATTAATGTATCTAAATATGTACAATTATTTATATCAGAAATAGAATACACCAAGTCCCAAACTCCATCACCTGCAATTATTGGATCAAAAATACCACTTGTGCTAACACCAACTCCCAACCAAGTGCCACCAACAGGAAAAATAGGAATTAAATTTGTTGTTACTGTTGTGTTGCAAAAGCTTGTATCAGGCCCAGCATCAATAGGTGTGGCATTAAATACAGAGGCATCAATAGTTAAAGAAGTGCTGCAAATACCTTGGTTTGTGCCAGTAACTGTGTAGGTTGTGGTTACTGATGGTTGAACTGTAATGGAATCGTTAAATGAATTAGGAACTCCTAGGTTTGGCAACCAAGAATAAACATCAGCGCCAGCGGCAATTAAAGTAATATCTGAACCTGCACAAACAAAATTAGCCGAAGAATTTACCGTAAGGTTTGGAACAGCAATTATATTTACTTCAATTGTATCGTTGCTCGAACATATTCCAGAACCTACTGTGTAGGTTAATGAGCTAATTCCTACTCCTACAATAGTAGGGTCAAAAATTCCTAAATTTATTCCGTTTCCACTCCAACTACCTCCAAGTGGCAATGCACCAGTTAAAGAAATAGTTGCAGAGTTTTGGCATGTAGAAAATCCTGTTCCAGCATTTGCAGTGGGCAATGCATCCACAGTGGCAACGATGGTATCAGCATTTTCACAACCATTTGCATCAGTAAAAGAATAAACTAAATTCCAAGATCCATTGCCCGCAACAAATGGATTAAATTCTGTTGCCGCAACAATTCCATTTCCTGTCCACACACCTCCCAAGGGAGATATTGGCGATAAAATAATTGGTGAATTTGTATTACAAAAAAATTGGTCTAAACCAGCTAAAACAATTGGAGGTGTGCTTACTGTTATTAAAACATTTGCACTTGAACTGCAACCGTTTGCCGAAGTGCCAGACACTAAATAAATTGTTGTTGCAGTGGGAAACGCCTGTATACTAGAGCCTACAGTTGTATTTATGCCAGAGGACGGAGACCATAAATAATTAGATAATCCTGATGCAGTAACAGTTAATGTATCGCCCAAGCAATTATTTAAATTAGAAGGAGAAACTACAATCGCACTGTTCGCCAATACAAAAACGTTAATCGTATCTGTAGATAAACAAGATCCACCGCCAATAGAGTACGTTAGAATATTTTGTCCGATACTTGCAATTGCAGGGTCAAAAATTCCTGCCGAAACTCCAGCACCAGTCCATGTTCCGTTAATTGGTAATCCACCAATTAAATTAATTGGGGCATTGTTCGCACATGTAGTAAATCCATTACCAGCAAAGGAGGTAGAAGGGTTTGAAACATTTGCTACAAGTGTGTCAGAATTAATACAGCCATTTGCATCAGTAAAAGTGTAAACCAAATTCCACAAACCAACTCCTGCATTAAAAGGATTAAAATCTCCATTGGCTGCAATGCCTTGCCCTGACCAAATACCGCCAGAAAATGTGACAGGTACAAGATTAATAACAGAATTTGAATTGCAAAAAGATTGATCTAATCCTGCATTCACAATTGGTAAATTGTTTAAGGTGATATTTACATTTGTGCTAGAAGTACATCCATTTGTGCTTGTTCCCGTAACGGTATAGCTTGACGTTACACTTGGAAAAGCAATAATATTTGCTCCTGTGTTTGTATTTAAGTTTATTGATGGCGACCATAAATAAGAACTAGCTCCGCTTACACTTAAATTTATACTGTCGCCCAAACAAATATTAGGGCTTGGAGGAACAACATTTAAAGTTGGAATTGCAAACACATTAACATTTACATGTGCCGTATCTGTGCAATTTCCGCTTGTGCCTGTAACAATATAAGTTGTGGTATTTGTTGGACTTGCAATTACGTTTGAACCCACCGCAACATCAAGCGTTGCCGCAGAAGACCAAGCGTAACTGTTTGCACCGGCTGCTAAAATATTTACTGTTTGCCCCGGACAAATATTAGCGGTAGAAGGATTTGCGATAACATTGGGAGGATTAAAAATTGTAAACGTTCTTGAACTGCTAGCGCTTCCGCAAACATTACTTGCGGTGAGGTTTACAGTGTAAGTATTTGCAGCAGAATACAAAATATTTAATGGCGATAGAATAGTAGAACTTGCAGGAACTGCCCCTGCAAACGTCCATAAATAATTGCTAATAACATTGCCACAATCGTTTATAATTGCAGTGGGCGAAATGTTAGTTGTTCCGCAATAACTTGGTATTGAATCTAAGCTAAGTTGTGGAGGTTTATTAACGGTAACAATTTGTGTGGCAAAGCTAATGCCACAAGCATTTGTAACATTTAATCGCACTGTATATTGGCCAGAATTTGTGAAACTAAACGATGGGTTTTGCGAAGCGGCGGTTGTTCCTCCCGTATAAGAAAATGCAGAAGTATTATCGCAAGTATTAGTTGGCAAATAAGTTACAACCCAACTGTAAGAATTGTTTCCACAACTAGGATTTGGAGTTGTGTTTGTTGCAGAGCAATTAAAAGGAGCACAACCCGATAAGCTGCTTAAAGTAAAGGCAGGAACAACAGGATTGGTAACACAAATTGTTTGAATAGAAGTATCGTTTCCGCAGCTTGCACCAGATGTTATTAAACTTATAGTATAATTTCCCGGTGAACTAAACGTTACCCCTAAAGAGTTAGAACCCCAAGTGAGAGGATTATTTTGACTTGGAGGATTATTGCCCAGCGTTCCCGACGAAACGACCCAGCCGGTTGCAGGAGAAATTAACCAGTTTATTTTTGTAACAGCATTGCAAGTATAATTTGCTGGATTAACAAAACTAGAACTAACAGAAGTATTCGTAAATGTTACAGCCTGATTTACGCAAGCATTGGTGCCGGGATTAATTGTGAAATTAGCATCTGGTTTTGAAGAAATTAAAATAGGTTCAACTGTTGATGTATTTGAACCACACGGATTAATTGCTTTAATTCTAAAAAAAAATGAGTTTAGATAACCGGGAGAATTAAAACCACAACTAGACAGTGCAAATGTATGTGGTATTAGTGCAGGTATATTTGCCTGAGTGTAAAAAGCAGTGGCCGAGCCATCATTTGTTGTTATTTCGT
>Ga0105049_10011259_pt1 | contig 10244 bp, 4 predicted proteins | sample MAT06_FD_78087 | JGI IMG/M metagenome (GOLD analysis project Ga0105049, IMG submission 78087) | Freshwater microbial communities from Lake Fryxell liftoff mats and glacier meltwater in Antarctica - MAT-06 | ecosystem: Environmental > Aquatic > Freshwater > Ice > Liftoff microbial mat | place... | reverse complement strand
TCCTGTCGCGATCTCCCTCGGGTTCAGCCATCCTTCGGCGACCCGCTGGCGATGCTCCTTGAGCAATCCAGCTATGGTCAGGATCTCCTCCGCCGTGGGATCTCGGCTCGTGCACAACAGGAAAGCATAGACGGTTCGAGATCGATCATCAGCCCCTCCTTCTCGCAAAATTCGCAATGCCATCGCTTGAGCCGATTCGACGAAAATGGTCTCATTCAACCCTGCCAACGCGGCCAACGGGGTGTTGGAGCGTTGCCTACGGGCACAGGAGAAGTCGCCGTTGGGGGAGTCGAAGCTCGACATGACAGGGTCCGGCATCGATCGCTTGCGGAACAGGTAGACAGCTCGGCGGTAGCGTTCGCTGCCTGTGGCTGGTGTCCAATAGGTTGGAACAATGTAGTTGTAGTTAAGGACGTTCTGCGGCACGGGCGGAATGACACTCGGGCCTCCCAGTCGATGCGAAATCAAACCGGACGCCCCCAGTGCGATATCTCGCACCAATTCTGCTTCGGCACGAAATCGCGGACCGCGCGCTAGCAGCCGATTCCTCGGATCGACATCCACCAGTTCCTTGCGAAACGCGGAGGACTGCTGATAGGTTTTGCTCAAGAGAATTTGCTTGATCAGTTGCTTTTGACTCCACCCCCGCTCCATAAAATCGACGGCGAGGTAATCCAGCAAATCGGAGTATTCGGGGATGGGGGTTCGCGTTCCAAAATCCTCCGCCGTTTCGACCAGACCATCCCCAAAAATTGCTTGCCAGACGCGATTGACGGCGACTCGGGCCGCTAATGGCGAGCGACGATCCACCAACCATCGAGCGAAAGCCAATCGAGGTTCGAGACCATCCTCTGCTCCCATAGGATTCAATACCGCAGGAACGTGTGGTGCAACCTTTTGCTTGGGGCGATCCCATTCTCCTCGATCTAACAAATGGGTTTGTCTGGCTGTCGCTTCAGGCCTTTCCTCGAGATGAAAAACCGTTGTATGCGGGGGGGGTAGTCGATCGAATTGAGCGTCGATCTGAGCATTGAACGACTGCAAATCTGCCTTGGACTTGCGCCACCCCGCAAAGACTATAGATTCGTTGGAAGGCTTCCGCTCCGACGCATTGCCAGTCATCGACAAAGTGCAGGCATGATCACAGTTGGGAGCGACAGGATCGGGCGATCGGGTTAGACTCATTCTGCAGCAACCGATATTGTCTGCCATGTGCAATGCGACTTTGAAGCGTGTCCCTTCAGGCAACATCAAGGCTTGATCGAAGGCTACAACGGCAACCGAGGGTTGGTTCCTACGTCCGATCCCGCGGTCCGAAGTCCAAAACGTTTCTGGTTTATCATCCACGAGAAATGCTACTGAGCCAAACGTTTTTTTGCCGTCGCCATCTTTGGTCTCCGACGACGAAAAATCAGCGGTCACTTTAGCGACCTTGAGCTTTTCCCAGTCCTTGCTATCCGGCTTTTGTACGAGAAGATCGATGGAGTGAATCTGCCACATGCCATTGGGGCTTCGGCCTGGCCCCTTCATCGGCAGATCCCCGTGGTTCAAAATCTCCAACCGAAAGCCGGTAACGCCCTGGAGATCGGGTGAGCCAATCATAAAGACCTCGCCGCTGGTGTGACCGGTCATGAGGATCGATTCATCGGATTGGGGGGCTGGATGATTGAGACCGCTGACACTATTGAGGTCATCGAACGCGATCGTCTTCCAGTCGATCAAGCTCTTCTGGACTGAGTCTCTCCAAACTTGTAATTCGGTTTGCCAATTTGGAACGCTCTGGCGGATCGATTTCTCAATATCGGCAATCGAGTCGGTGACCGATTGCAAGATCTGCAGTTGCTCTGGAGTGTAAACGGCTGACTGGGCTTCGTAGCAGTTGTTCAAATAGGCAAAGAGCCCAAAGTACTCGTCGTGCGTAATGGGATCGAATTTGTGCGTGTGGCATTGGGCGCATTGGGTGGTCAAACCCAACACCGACTTTCCGATACAATCGATCCGATCAAACATCTCGACCATTCGAAATTGCTCTGGCACGATTGCTCCTTCTTCGTTGAGCATGCTGTTTCGCAGGAATCCAGTCGCAAGCCACTGCTCCTGTGAAGCGTTCGGCAGCAAGTCACCCGCAATCTGCTCGATCACAAATTGATCGTAAGGTTTGTCCTGGTTGATTGCCTGGATGACCCAATCGCGCCAGGCCCATTGGTCGCGGCGAAGATCCTTTTCGTAACCATTGGTGTCCGAATATCTCGCAACGTCCAGCCAATGCCGCGCCCATTTTTCGCCGAAGCGTTCGCTGGCCAGCAGCTGGTCCACCCGCGCAGCGAAAGACTCTTCGGAAAACGTATTGAGCTCGCTAGGCGAGGGAGGAATCCCGATCGTATCGAGATAGACACGACGGACCAATGTGTGCACAGCAGCGGGCGCTGCGGGTTGCAAGCCGATTCCCGCTAAGTGATCTTGGACAATTGCGTCGATCGGGTTTTGGGAAAGCTCCTCTGTGAGAGCCGGAAGGGGCTTTTGCAAGGGGGAGGTAAAAGCCCAATGGGATTCGTAGCGGCCCCCCTGATCGATCCATTTGCGAAGCAGCTCAGCCTCTTCTGGTTTGAGCGTGCGATGGGTGTGAGCGGGGGGCATGACCTCCTCGGGATCGTTCGAAGCGATGCGTTGGATCAACCCGCTTTCGGCAGCTTTTCCTGGCGCAATAGCAGGCTTACCCGATTCTCCACCTTGGTATGCAGAAACGTCTCTATCCAGTCGTAAACCCCCTTGCCTAGCGGCGTCATCCGCCCCGTGGCATGCAAGGCAATTCTCAGAGAGGATCGGCTGAATCTGCCGTCGGAAGTCGATCGTTTCCTCGTTCCCCAAACCTAGCGTTGGATCGAACAAGGCGACCAAAGCGAATCCCGCAATTGCGAATTTCATGATTCTAGACGGCTCCCACAGACGTGACGGTAAACCATCTAGCATAGTCAAAACGAAAACAGCTCGCGATGGGCCGCGAGCTGTTTTTGGTTCTCTGAGGATAAAGGATCCCAATGTTGCATGAACCCCGTGTTGTTGTAGGAACCCAGTGTTGTAGGAACCCAGTGTTGTAGGAACCCAGTGTTGTAGGAACCCAGCAAACTACTGCTGGATTCGCAATCGCTTCTGGATATCGGTTTCCAAAACGCCAAAGACTGCTTCGTGGCGTTGAATGGACATTTGCAACGCGGCCAGCAATCGCTTGGCTGTGAAGAAATTCATGATGATACGCTGCTTGACATGGATCGGGTCTTTCGGAATCCCGACTGGCTGTGGATTCAATCCAAAGTCAACGATCAGCTCTTCGGGTGAGCCAGTAACTCGGCAAAAATTGGCATAACAAGCGATCGCGTCTTCGTCGCGAACTTGTACTTGTATGTTCTGAGGTTGCTGCCGCGGAACCTCTGCTACTTCTGGTGTTTGCGTATCGGTCGACATAGCTAAATTCTCTCCTAAAATCAAAGGTTGAGAAGGCAGACAGCCTCTCTTCGGACAACGATTAATGTACCACGTAAATCGGTGCTGTGTCGAGTTTCGCTAGAATTCAAAGTTAAAGGTCTTTTTGAAGTAACGATAAAAGCGGGAGCCGAGCGATTTCCAGGCTAGGTGGACTTTAGCGTTCCCCCGATAACCTGATCTCAACGTAATGTCTACGTTTTCCAGCTCAACACGCGCTTGGAAAGAAGTGCTGATAGGCCGATTGCGTCCTAATTCATCCATTTTGGTATCGAGCATTCCCCCGGAAGCGATGGACAGATTGGTCGGACTTTCCTTCATTTCTGCTTCGGAGAAGCTGATGATCTTGCCCTTCACCGATTCCAACGGAGCTGCATCGAACATGATCTCCACCTCGCTACCTTCCTTGAGCAGTTCTCGGTCGTGTTGATCGACTACGACGACTGCCTCCATCCGTTCCTGAGGTGCCACTAAGCAAACCAATTCACCCTCGGTATAGACGGCTTCTGAATTGGAGAAATGAAAGGGATTGCCGGACCAACCTGGAAGTTGTTCCTGAGCCTTGGCGGCCTTGCTATCCTCTTTTTCGGGTGGTTGGAAGACGACCCCATCGATCGTACTGCGAACGATCAAGTTGTCTTGTTTCTCCTGCAGGGTGCGAAGCGTATCTTTCTTTTTCTTGAGTTCGCTCTCTTGAGCTTCGATTTCCGGACCCATCCGGGGATCCGCAACCGAAAGGAACTTAGCCTGCTTGATCAGTGCCTCGGTCGAGTTCACTTCGCTTCTGGCCGATTGTATTTTTATCGCGAGATCCGTGTTCTCCAATTGGCAAATCGGTTGCTGCTTACCAATCTTTTGCCCTGGCTGGATGCTAAAGCCCGTGAGCTTGCCAGCGACCAGCGTTCGAATCTCTACAGCTTCGTGCGGCTGGACTTCCGTCGGACAGTAAACATGAAACGGCAAAGGGAAGAAACAGACAAAGGAGATTATAGCGGCCGTGATGAGCAAGCTGTTGACCAGATTGCCGCGTTTGATTTTGGCCGCTCGTCCGGGAGTTTTTAGAAACTTGTAAACAGCCATAAATCCTGGGACCACCATTCCTGCTACTCCCGCGACCGCAAAAGCCCGCCCGAGCGATTGCAATCCATAAGGTTTAAGTACTTGATTCAAAAACATGATAATGCCAAAGGCAACCACCCAACGGTAGAAAAAGGATGCAACCGTATAGATGCCGAACATGGCACGATTGCGAGTTGGTAAAAACGGATTGTCCTGAAGCTCCAATCCCAAACAGTTCTTCTGGAACCAGCGTTTGAGAATCTCGCTCGACTTCTGGCGCAGATTAGGGATCTCCAGCACGTCCATGGTGATGTAGTAACCGTCGAAACGGAGCAAAGGATTGCCGTTGAACACGACCGTGCTCACCGAGCAGATAAACATCACACTCAGGCACAAAAACCGAAACATTCCATCTTCGCTGAACCACCAGAGGAAGGTCGCTATCGATGCCAACATCAACTCGACATACATCCCCGCTGCGCCGATGAAGACCCGTTGCCACTTGTTAGGCAACATCCACGAGTCCGACACATTGCAGTAGAGACAAGGGGTAAAGACGAGCATCATGAAGCCCATCTCGTGACATTCCCCACCAAATTTTTTGCAACTCAAGCCGTGCCCAAACTCATGCAAAACTTTGACGATGGCCATGGTTGCGCCGAGCCAGATCCAGTTGTTGGCCGCAAAGAACGACTCAAAAGTCGGCAGCTTTCCTTTGAACTCTTGGTAGTTGACGAGAACCAACATGATCGCGGCCAGCCCCACGACTGAGACCAGCATCAAGCACCACGTGGTAAAGAGCCAGCCAAACCAAGGGAGCAATCGATTCAAGGTCCGTTCAGGGTCGATCCCTCGAAAACGGATCGCGAACACATTCATGAACTTGCCGAGCAGTTCTTTCTTTCGCTTTTGGTCGCCACGGCGTCTCAGTTGACGACCTTGGCCGCCCGCATGCGAGATAACCAACCCACTTCGGTGCAACATCCCGACGAACTGCTGAAGATCCTGGAGCGATATGCGCTGCGGAGCGAACTCTGCCTGAAACGATTCGCGGATCTCCTGCAGCGAAGTCTGCCCGTTGAGCATATTCAGGATTGCGAACTCTTCCTCGTGAAAGCGGAAGTAGTTTAGACCTACCGGTTCCTTAACGACCCAGTAGGCTCGTCCATCGTACCGATGTCGACGCGATTCCAAGTCAGGTCGACGACGCAGCCGCAATGGGCGCATCGCGCTGTTGACGAGAGAATCAGCCATCGTTGTCATGAATAGATTTCTTTCGTGAAGCCGCCGGGTAGGGTACTAACGCGTTCTCGGTTTAATCTCGATGGTCGCTTGCATTCCTTCGCGAAACAAAAACTGCCCGTCGGAAGTCAGCTTGTTCGGCAGATCCACATGGATTTCGTACGTGTTAGGGAAACCCGCGGTACGCGGGGAGACAAATCCAACGACTCCCTCCTCTACCGTTTCAACGATCCCTTCGGCGATCGAGATTTTTATTCGGGCTGGTGAATTCCAAAGCAAGTGGGGTGAGTCGGCGACTTTGACATTCCCTTTGACTCGGATTTTCTCCAACGAGGTCAAGCGGAGTATAGGATCTCCGGCCCGAACCCAATCGAATTGCTCCTTGACCACTTCGCTCACAATGCCATCCCAGTGAGCAGGTATCTTACGAAGCTGGCTCTGGATATTGGCTGCCTGGAGCTTCGCGTTTTTGACATCGACATCCGCTAGGTCCCGTTGCTTTTCGATTTTGGCCACATCGACACTGAACCCCGCCTTCTTGAGTTCCAGCCTTTTCCTCTGGTTGGCCATATTGTCCTCGGCATTTTGGGACAATAGCTCGTCGGAGATTTGCACTTCATTCGTAGCCACTTCGAAGCTCGCCTCATTAAACCGGAGATTGCTTTCATCGGAAGCCTTGAGTTTGGCTGCTTTGAGTTCCTGTTTGGATACCTCCACCTCCGATTCCACCAAACGCGAATCGATTTCAATCATCGGTTGCCCACCTTTCACGATGGAGCCGGCGTCCACAAACATATTGGTGATCAAACCGTCCGCTTGCGCCGCGACTGTTATGTCTTTCGGGAAAATTACTTGGGCTTCGTCTACCATCAAGAATCCGTTGGCTTGCGAGCTTGGAACAGGCAGGCCCGAGACAGGCAAGGCGTTAAAGCTCGGCACCTGCGAAAATCTCGAAACCGGAGGATTCAGCAATGGATTTTCGAAGGGTTGCGTTGATTTAGGAGGCAAGGACTGTGGCAACACTGGTACTGTCGCTTGTGCGCGTTGCACTTCGGATTGCGGCATGGGTGGAGGAGGCGACGTCATCGAGGCCTCAGTAGGCATAGAGCCCTCCCTGGAAACGGGGGAAGTCGAAGCCAAATCGGGACTATTGCCCCCCATCCTAGACGGATTTAGTGTTTTCGAGTTGGCTTTCGGACCCTCGATTCCAAGCCATGGAAAGGTTTGGTCTACCCACGAACGAACGCCAGGCACAACGCCAAAAGCCAATGCGCCACCCCCTAAAATCAAAGCGGCGGGCAAACCGATGAGTAGTTTTCTTTGCGACATTTCGCGATCCCTATTGATGGTTTGAACTATTTTGGCGAAGTTTAGAACCAGACGTTGGCTCTTACCCATTCCACAACTTCGTGGAACCACACAAACGCGGCGCTACGCTTCCCACATTTAACGTCCGCGATCACTCGGGTTCCAGGAAAACGAACGATTTTTTCCATGGCTGCCGGATCCGGAATGCAACGTAACTTGACCACAGCACCATCCTCGGGATCCAACTCTGCACGCTGACTTACCCCTTTAAAATACAATTTACCCAGGTGTGTGTCTTTGGGATCGGACATGAGGATGAACTCAACAGGTAGATAATCTAACCCCTTATCCTTTGCATCCTTCATGGCGGAGTCCAGGTAACGCATTCGCTTTTCCGGCATGAGCACCTCGAATTCCCAATCACCCTTGGGGTCCGCAATCGTCATCAACAGCTGACCGGTGACGACAGGTCTAGCGTTAAGTACTTTTTCGACATCCCAAGTCGTGACGAGTCCACCGATCGGCGCAATCCTCAATAACTTTTGTTTCTTTTCTTCGAGCAAAAGAAGTTCAGCATCTCGGTTGCTGACTGTCTGTTCACTCTCCGATTTGTCCTGTAGCAGCTTGTTCCTTTCTGCTTGCGAGATTCCCGGTTGGAGCAAAGCGGTTGTGGCATTGAGTTTGCGAGTGAAAGCTGTTTTTCGGTCGCCGGAAACATTTCCAATTTGCTGTTCCAGGTCAGGATTCTTGAGTTGCAGCAGCGGCTGGCCGGCTTCGACAAATTGTCCATGTTTGACGAAAACACCTGCCACTTCACCATCGACATGTGCGAAAACTTGTTTTTCGATGCTCGGCTTGAACTTTCCGTTCCCTTCTAAATCGAAATCGATGGGCACGATGAACATAGCAGCAAGCGCGATTCCCAGCACGCTAAGGATAGCGGTGGTCTTTGGCAAGGCCGAACCGCGGAACATCCAAGTAATCCGGTCCAAGAATCGCCAAACGGGCATAAACAGGATTTGGCTGTGGGAAAGCGAATTGGAGAGAGCCCGGCAGGTGTGTTCGTAGACCAAATCGACGCGGCCTTCCAATGTTCCCCGCGAAAGTTGGGTTTCAATCTGCTCCACAATCAAGGCGCCGATGATATCGCGGCGAGTGCGTGTTTCGTTGGTTTCGCTCCGCGACGCCAAAACATCCCCTTCGGTTTTGCGCTCCGGTTGTCGAATCGGCAACACAGTGATGGTCCGGCCGTGGGACAAATCGACGTAATCTTCAATTGCCTCTTCGATCTGCGGAGGCAAATCCACCATGGAACCGTCGTACCACAGAGGCTCGCCACTGCGAACGACTTTGGTGGCCAAGTTGTTCAACGATTGAACGATGTTCGATCGATTCTCAATCGAGTCTTGGCCGGAGATCGCGATGACCTTCAGCTTCCCACCTTTGAGCATCGCGACGCTAACGCGGTCGCATTCAATCAGCCGCCTGCCCTCGTTGGCGATTGTATAAGCGGTGTCGATCAGATCAAGATTATCGTGTACCAGTCGAGCAAACTGATCGGACTGTTGCCATAGCTCTTGGCGGTTAGACACCTGTTGAAGCGCGTGCCCCTGGAGCCATTCCCCCATCAGTTTGGTCATGTGCTCAAGAAAACGAAGGTATCCGCGTTGCGCTTCGGCGGGCGAGTCCGGACGTTGGAGTACTTCAAGCAATCCAACAGGCTGCTTGTTGGAAACCAACGGAGCGGTAACCAAGAGAAAGCGAGTAGGGTTTCCTTCACCGGATTCCTCGCCTGTGCCCGACATGGGTGGCACCAATTCGGCTCGTCCCTGGGAAAAAAGGCGGGTCAGCAGCCGACCGTGCGACATGGCTTCGGGGTTGCCCGACTGCATCAACCCAGGATCCATTTGAATCTGGTGCGCCAATCGCATGCTTCCTTCAGGGTCCACGAGCCAAATCGCGCCCCCAGATGCCGCCAATGCAGCGATGATCCGTTGCAATACCGCGGGGTAATACTCCGCTGCCTTGGCATCCGATTTGGACAGCCCCTCAATCTCGTTGACCAACGTCCGGATGTGTCGTTTGGTATTTTCTACATTCTCATCCGATGGTCCGGAAGCCATAGCTGGTGATCAATACGAAACGAGGAAGAGGTCTAAACGAAACGGGAATCAACAACCCCAATAAGGGGACCGAACACCCAACAATCGAAAACCGAGCTGCAATTCATCAAGTTTAAATCGTCGCGGCGTGGAATTATTGACCAGGATACGAGGGAGCCGTCGATTGTAAAAGCTCCAATCGGCACAACCGACTAGAGAATGCCAAATCCCCCCGACGAACGATCCGGTTGTGGGGGATAGCGAACCTGTACTGGGAAAGCCAGTTTTGCCAGCATTGCCAATTCGGCGGCTCGCGGTCGCTCGGAAGCGTCCATGGGTTAGAATGACAGTTGGTTTAGAATACAGAGTCTTCATCTGGATTTCACACATCCCACCGATCGGCCCACTTTCTTCAAAATGTTCGACTACAACACTCGATTGGTAATCCTCTGCGCTGGGCTTTTAGGGGTGATTGCTGGGATGGTTGGCGTCTATCTGATCCTTCGCAAGCGATCGTTGATCGGGGACGCGGTTTGCCACGCAGCTCTGCCTGGTTTGGCGGTAGCATTTCTGGCGCAGGTGGCGCTCGGAGGCAACGGTAAGAATTTGCTGTGGCTGCTGGCAGGAGCTGCGGTGTCGGGTGCAGCAGGCTCGCTCACCATTCTTGCACTTCGCCGGTGGACCAATCTTAAGGAAGACGCGGCGCTCGGTATCGTACTGAGTGTATTCTTTGGCATCGGTATGGTTTTGTTCAGCTTGGTTCAGCAACACCCTAAAGGAAACGCCGCGGGCTTGGAAAATTTCATCCTGGGAAAAACCGCTTCGATCGTCGCCGCCGATGCCTTCTTAATCGCGATCGCTTCGTTTCTCGTGGTTGGTTCGCTACTGTTTTTTCGAAAGGAACTCAAACTGCTTTGTTTCGATCCTATTTTGGCCTCCGCTCAAGGCTGGCCGGTCCTCAACATGGATCTGCTGCTGTTGGCGTGTGTTCTGGTCGTAGTGATCGTCGGTGCAAATGTGGTCGGGGTGATTTTAGTGATCGCGCTTTTGGTA
>Ga0105049_10011256_pt1 | contig 10245 bp, 5 predicted proteins | sample MAT06_FD_78087 | JGI IMG/M metagenome (GOLD analysis project Ga0105049, IMG submission 78087) | Freshwater microbial communities from Lake Fryxell liftoff mats and glacier meltwater in Antarctica - MAT-06 | ecosystem: Environmental > Aquatic > Freshwater > Ice > Liftoff microbial mat | place... | reverse complement strand
CGAATCAATTGTGAAATGGGTTTGCTATGGCAATCCGCTGCATACCAAAATCCCCAGCGATCACGGGCCATCCCAAACGGATTCACTTGCCCCTGCGTGTAGAGCTCGACCCGTGCGCCGTCCGGCCGAAATCGAAAGACGTTTCCGGACGTCATCGATAGGGAATGCCCATCCTTACCCGTGACCGTTGATTGGTTGTTGAACCCATGGCAGGCGTAGACCCAACCGTCCTCTCCCATTCTGAGAGAGTTGACCATTCCATGAGTATCTCGGCTTGTATCAAATGGGCCCAAGATCACTTCGCGCGTGTCGCAAATGCCATCCCCGTCCGTATCTCGGAGATAGAGTAGATTTGGAATGGAAAAACAAATAGCCCCGTCACCATATGGCAAAAGTCCGATGGGGATGTTCAATCCATCGGCGAACACTCGTGACGACTCAAAAACGCCGTCGTCATCTCGATCCTCGAGCACGGCGATCGAGTCTTTTGCCGGAGCCTCGTCCGACTTTGCCGGGAATGGGTACTGGGTCGACTGAGTAACCCAAAGCTTTCCGCCTTTACCGAACGCCATATTCATCGGCTTAAGAATATTGGGCTCGGCTGCTATTAAATCGACTTCGAATCCATCCGGAACGTGGAATCCCGCCAGCTCCTCGGCTGGAGATCGATGGTTGGTCGCGCGAATCGTCTGGCCGAAGAGTTCCGGAGAAGTGATCGGTTCCGAGGGCGTGAATCGATCGTCCGCGTTGAGAAGGGCACCGACCAGCAAGACTAAGGCGATAGCTTGAGAAACCGATCGTGACCATGGGAATCTGGCAAGAGAGGTATCCATAGAGTATTTCGAAAAAGGAGAAAAACAGAGGCGGCAGGAATCGAGCTCTATCCTAACATGGTGAAGATCGCTTTTCAGCCCAATCTAGAAGTCTAAACTACTAGCGTTTGGCGAGAAGTGTCGAAATTTTGTGTCAACTAGTGCATGTTCGAGTCTTAATTTTTGGGATGCCTTTAGTTGTGCGACGCTCCGCGTCGCAGGAGTCACGACGCGGAGCGTCGTACAACTAAGTTTTTAGGTTAGGCAGGAGTCACGACGCGGAGCGTCGTACAACTAAGTTTTTAGGTTGGGCAGGAATCACGACGCGGAGCGACCTCCGAACTGGGCGATCCTCGCCATTCTTCTCATTGGCGGTTCTGTTCGTGCGGAGGAACCGAGCCGAGTGACCGATGGTTTCCAGGTCAAAGCGGGTGACTGGCCATGGCCCAACGAGGACATGAAAAAAGCAATTGCCTAGGGGCGATTCCAGTAAATGACTGCGTTATGCGTTGCTCGCCCAACGGCGATGATGTCTTGGCGACCGTCGGCATCCAGATCGGCTACGACCAGATCCTCCACCGCAACCTGTCCCGGCTCAACCAGTGTTCGTTCCCATTTTTCTCCATCAAAGTCGTACACACGAACTCCGCAGCGATGAGTTTCATCCGCATTGTCTCTCACCCCAACGACTATCTCCTCATCCAAGTCGAAATCCAAGTTTGAGCAAGCTACCGCGTGCCCCCACTTGAGTTCTTTATCGATCACGTAGCGGAGCTTGTGCCGAAGCGTCCGCTCGGGGTCTTGCGCATACACTACAACTTGGTCTCCATGCCAGGGCTCAATGGTCGCCAGGAAATGGATTCCACCAGCGATATGCCCAAGTCGGATCTCGCTCGAGCCGAGCGCAGGCGCAACACCGCGATGCCCCAACCCTTGAGGAAACACGAATTTTTCTAGGGCACGGTTGAACATGAGGCGTGTCGCTCCTTCGTAGCTCGCGATGAGCAAGTCCGTATTGCCCTCGTCATGCATATCCACGATCTCAAAGTTGTGAGCCACGTGCAGCGACTCGTCGAGTACCTTCATGGCCCATGGCTCGGACTCAGGCCTGCTAGGTATTTCGAATTGGAGAATTCTCACGGCAGCTTGATCGAAACCGGGAGGAGTCGTGTTGCGTCCTTTCAAAGGCAAGACTATCAGTTCTTTACGGCCGTCCTGGTTCAGATCACCCCAATGCATACGATGAGTTGTCGGCTCCTCTGAGATCTTGGTATAGGTCCACGGCAAACTCGCATCGCCGGGAGACTTGAGCCAGCCAATCTCTCCACCCGTTCGAGTGTTGTTCGGCTGCCAATCATGTCCGATCGCCAAATCGATTTTTCCATCCCCATCGATATCATTCGGAGCCATACACACGTTGTCATTCTTGGCATCTGGAGTTCGATGGATGACGTGTGGTTGCCAGCTTGGGTTTTCGAGCCACAGGTAACGTTTGCTGTCGGCGATGAGGATGTCTAATCTCCCATCGCCGTTGAGATCCAGCGTTCGAACAGCGTAACCAACTTGCAATTCCACTGGCAGGACTTGCGCTACCCATTTCGCGTGACACCACGCATCGAAACGGAAGAAGCAAATCAAGCAAAAGAGCCAAACTACAACAGCCGAACTGGATCGAAACCGCATAAAAAACCGTCCTCTAGACTAGCTGCTATGCAAGTCAAACGTTACTTTCTCGAGGTCTTGGACTTGGTCGAGCTCGACTTTGACTTGCTATCCTTGACGACTTTAGCCGACACAGCTTTGGGCGGGTGACGCAATGCCGCTTGGGCCGCTGCCAATCTAGCGATAGGTACACGGAAAGGACTGCAACTAACGTAGTTCAGCCCGATCATGTGGCAGAACTCGACGGACGACGGATCACCGCCGTGTTCACCACAGATACCAATCTTGAGGTCTTCACGAGTCGAGCGTCCTTTGTCGACGCCGATCTTCATCAGCTGGCCAACTCCTGTTCGATCGATCGACGCGAACGGATTCGACTTGATGATTTCGAGCGCTTGGTAGGCGGGCAAAAACGAGCCTGAATCGTCGCGGCTCATGCCGAGACAGGTTTGCGTCAGGTCGTTAGTACCAAACGAGAAGAACTCAGCTGACTCAGCGATTTCGTCGGCTGTCAAAGCACCGCGAGGCACTTCGATCATCGTTCCAACCGTATAGGCAAATTTCTTGCCGGTCGCCTTCATGACTTCACCTGCAACTCGGTGAACGATATCCATTTGCAGATCGAGCTCCTTTTTAAAGCCGACCAACGGAACCATCACTTCAGGCTTAACTTTAATACCCTCTTTGAGAACGACTGCAGCTGCCTGGAAGATAGCCCGAGCTTGCATTTCGGTAATTTCTGGTCGCAAGATTCCTAAACGGCATCCACGGAAGCCGAGCATCGGATTGAACTCATGCAATTCGCTCACGAGCCTGGCAACTTCTTCGACCGAGATCTTCAACTGCTTTGCTACTTCCTCTTGTCCCTTTTTGTTATCGTGCTGAGGCAAGAACTCGTGCAACGGTGGATCCAACAAACGGATGCAACCCGGAAGTCCATCGAGTGCACGGAAGATGCCTTCGAAATCCTTTTGCTGGTAGGGCAACAAGGTCGCGAGGGCTTTCTTGCGATCGCTTTCGGCTTTAGCCAAAATCATTTGGCGAACCGCGATGATGCGATCCCCTTCGAAGAACATGTGCTCGGTGCGGCACAGTCCTATGCCTTCGGCTCCGAAGGCGATCGCATTGACCACTTGATCGGGTTGGTCAGCATTCGTTCGGAGTCCGAGGGTTCGGTACTTGTCAGCCAGCTTCATGAGGAAATCGTAGTACTGGAATACCTTGCTATCCTTTGGTTTCATCGTCTTATTGACGAGAACTTGTTTGAGTTCGCTGTCAGCGGTGGCGATCTTTCCATGGAAAACTTCACCGGTAGTACCGTTGATGCTGATGTGGTCACCTTCTTTGAGAGTGACCCCTTTGCACTTGAGCGTCCCTTTGTGGTAGTCGATTTCGACATCACCAGCACCCGCGACGCAGACCTTACCCATTTGGCGAGCGACCAGTGCAGCGTGACTGGAGACACCACCGCGAGCGGTGAGAATTCCGTCCGACGCGATCATGCCCCGGAGATCTTCTGGGCTGGTTTCGATACGAGCCAGGACAACGCTTTGACCCTTGGCCGCCAGCTCTTCGGCTTTGCCTGCGGAAAAGACAACCGAACCCGAGGCAGCACCAGGACCGGCGGGTAGACCGACAGCCATGAGTCGACCCTCTTTGCCAGCAGCCTCGTACGCTTTGACATCGAAGATGGGTTGCAAAAGTTGGTTGAGCGCCTCCGGATCCCCGGATTTGATGGCATGCTCAGGGGTCATCAGCTTTTCTTTGACCATGTCGTGCGCAATCCTGACGTAGGCGAGCGCTGTCCGCTTGCCGTTACGTGTTTGCAACATGAACAGTTTTTTCTTTTCGATCGTGAACTCGAAGTCTTGAACATCCCCAAAGTTCTTTTCGAGAGTCTTGCGAATGTCGTTCAGCTCTTTGTGGGCAGCGCTGATGATCTTGTCTTTGGCCATGTCAGAAATCATGAGCGGAGTACGAACCCCGGCCACGACGTCTTCACCTTGAGCATTGACCAGATACTCTCCATAGAAAACATTCTCGCCGTTGGCGGGATCGCGGGTGAAGGCGACACCGGTTGCGCAGTCATCACCCATGTTTCCGAACACCATGGCTTGGACGTTGACCGCCGTTCCCCACTCGTCGGGAATACGGTACTTTTGGCGGTAGAGAATCGCTCGATCGTTCATCCAGGAGCTAAAGACAGCGAACACTGCACCCTCCAGTTGTTTGACTGGATCGGTAGGAAAGGATTTACCCGTCCAATCCTTGATCAGTTTCTTGAACCGTTTGACCAGTTCCTGGAGATGCGCTGCAGAAAAATCTGTATCGTCTTTGACTTTGACTTCTTTTTTTAGAGCATCCATGACTTCTTCGAACGGCTCGTGGTCGTTCTCGTTTTTCTTTTGGACCCCCATGACTACGTCCCCGTACATTTGGAGGAATCGTCGATACGAATCCCAAGCAAAGCGGGGGTTGTCGGTGGAAGCCGCTAGCCCCTCGCAGGTGGCATCGTTGAGACCCAGGTTCAGGATCGTATCCATCATCCCCGGCATCGAGTCGCGAGCGCCAGATCGGACGGATACCAGCAGTGGGTTCTTGACATCGCCGAACTTTTTGCCGGATTCTTTTTCGAGCCATTTGATGGCCTTTTCCATATCGGCAGTAAGTTCAGGGGGAGCCTTACGGCCATTCTTGTAGTAGTTCACGCACACTTCGGTGGTGATCGTAAAGCCAGCAGGAACAGGCAAACCAATTTTAGTCATCTGAGCGAGGTTGGCACCCTTGCCACCGAGCAGAGCCTTCATGGTTCCGTCACCATCGGTCTTAGATTTTCCGAAAAAATAGATCAACTTGTTTGCCATAGCCGAATGCAATGCTCCCGTGTTTCTGCAAAAATCTGAAGGCTTGGGTACCGTTGTCAATCACGGACCAAAAAGGGGATTCGATGTTTCCGAACTCCCCTCGAGACACAAACCTGAAAATACGCGCGCAGAGTGTACTTTCGCTACTACAAAGCGTCAATTGCCGTTAGTTCCCTCTACGTGTTGTAGCAATGAACAGGAGAAGAGAATCGATGAGTTTGCCGTCCGCTCTGATCGCCGAATTGACGTATTTCTTGGAAAATTGCGATGCTCGGGAGCCGAACGCTGGAACCCAAGCTGTTCGAAACCGCGCAAACGCATACCGCCTATCGGATGACAGGATCGCAATTTCGGTCCGAACCAGCGAGTTTGGGGAGTGGGTATTTCGCACGGAGAGTGGCCGGGTCGAGTACTCAAAAAGCCGCGAAATGCAGATGGTTGCAGCGGCGATCGAAAGATGGGGGCCACCTCCCAATGCCGTGATCGAGGACTGGAAGCAGCAGTTTTGCGACCGCGAGGATCTTCGGTCCAAACCGACAACCGCGGACGTCTTCGCAATGCGTGATGGTACGTTCGCGGCAGGCTCGGAGTTGGATTGGCGACAGTCGTCCGAACTGCCCGACCCGCTCGTTGCTTTGTTGGCCGGTCTGGAGCAAATGAATCTACCCGCCGCCCCGGAATGGCCCTGGTTAGAGAACGATAGCCCGGTGCGAACGGACAATGTAAAGGCTTCGAATGACAAAACCTTTCCAGCAATTCTATGGCCTGGCCAGGAATCGTTCGATGTTTCCAAGGTTGCATCGGCTCCCAATCAGTCCAAACAATCCCATTTCTATCGAACGGTCGCAGTGGGACTGGGAATGGTTGCGTTGAGCGTCATCGCAGGATGGACTTTGTTGTATCCGAGCGATCGAGTTCTATCGGGCGGCAATCTATCGGGCGGCAGTCTACCGGGCGGCAATCTACCGGGCGGCAAGTCGCAAAGTTCGCTAGCTGAATTAACTCCCGAATCGGAAATGGAGAATCTGGAAGTGATGTCTGCCGAGCCTTTAACTTTTGATAAACCATCCGAGTTCGATGACTCGGACGTCACTTTGGATTCGGTTCTGCAGAAAATGCATTCGACGGGCGAGCTACAACCATTGGATTTTCGCAATCTTACTTTGGACTCGATCATCGCACCCAGATCTTTAAGCTTAGCCATAGATTCGTCCTCGGGTTCCGATGCAATCGGGGGATTGAATGCCGAAGGGAAGTTGGTGGATGGGACGGGCATGGACATGGGGACTGCAGACGATGGTGGCATCGAAGCCGAGATTGCCACCGACGGGTTGATCGAATTGGCCGATGGCGGCTTTACTCTGAAGGAGACTTTTTCTATTCAAGCCGCCGCCGTCCGAAAAGTCATCCCCTTAGGAAAGCGAGTGTTGCCAAAAGACTGCCGCTGTGAAGTTCGCTTGACATTGCCCAAGGGAATGGTGATGGAGCCCACCGAGGTACTTACGCTGGAAGGTGAGGATACGCTTGCGTGGCGAATTGCGATCGAGGATTCGGATCCGGAGTTGGTGGTGATATTGCACTCCAAGCCGAGTTCGCGCTGGCAAATCGATTGCAGCGTTGGCGTACGAGCTGGCCGGGAGGGGAACCCGATGCGGATCGGCCCGAACGACGGGCGTATGGTGGTGAATCGATTGATTGCGTACGACCAATGGCTTCTGCGATCCAAGGAAGGGTTGAGGGACGCACGCGCGAATTTGAGAGGCAAATCCTCGATTGACTTTAGCGGTGAGATTCGAAAACTGGAACTTCAGCAACGCTTAGTCGAAAAAGCAAAGAAGTTTTGGATAGGAGCGGAAGCCATCAGTCAAAAATTCTTCGACGACAACTCCATCCAGGTGCAATTCGTAGCTCGGGAACGCCCCGTATTAAAAGCGGATTGACCCAAATCAAAAGCGGATTGACCCAAATTTAAAGCTGATTGGCCCGAAATTTAAAGCGGATTGAAGTGTTGCTCAGCGAACGCCATTTGGGCTATAGTTGCTAACTGGTGTTGCTTCCTACCTAACCAATGGGATTGTCCAGCCTCAAGCATTGGAATGGAAGAAGCACGCAGGACGGGATGAACTGTAACTTAGGCGTATAGAATTGCAGAAACGATGGAGTCGGCGGGATGATCAAGGTTGGATTAGTGGGTATCGGCTTTATGGGGTGGGTCCACCAGTTGGCCTATCGGCGCAGCAAGAACGCAAAGTTGGTTGCGTTTTCTTCCAGTGATCCCAAGAAACGCTCTGGAGACTGGCGCGGCATCCAAGGGAATTTTGGCCCGCCGGGTGAGCTTATTTCGTTGGATGGAATCGAGGCCTTTGAGTCCTTGGAACAGATGGTGCGATCGCCAAACATCGACGTGATCGATATCTGCCTTCCACCGCATCTGCATACACAGGCGGCTTTGCTCGCAATGGAACATGGCAAGGACGTTTTTTGCGAGAAACCCTTGGCCTTGAATCCATCGGACTGCTTTCGGATTCTTGAAACAGCATCGCGTCTACAACGCATCGCATTGGTCGCGCATGTCCTGCCCTATATGGGTGCATTCGCGTTGGCCACGGAGCTGGTGGCGAGAGGGACGTATGGTGCGCCTATCGGCGGCTACTTCAAACGGATCATCTCCGATCCGACTTGGATTCCGGACTTCTATGCGCCGGACAAGGTAGGTGGACCGCTCGTAGACCTGCATGTCCACGATCTGCATTGGATCCAATTGCTCTTCGGCAAGCCACAAGGGGTGCATGCAGTGGGTCGTATGCATGGGAAGGTTGCGAAGTTTGCGCATGTCCTTTTCGACTATGGCGATGCGGACATTGCAGTATCGAGCAGTTCGGGGGTGATCGATGGCCCTGGCAGGCCATTCACCCATGGCTTCGAGTTGCATTTAGAAAATGCGACGCTGCAGCATGAGTTCGCTGCCTTTCGCGACAATCCCGAGATTATGCCGCTGAAGATCGTGACTCGCGATGGGCAAGTGATTCGTCCGGAGATGCCGGCGACTGACGAGGTCGATGCCTTCGTAGCTGAAATCGATGACATGGCCGAAAGCGTTCGATCTCGCTGCCCCGCGCCGCGCCTCAATGGTTTGCTCGCCGCTCAAGCGATTGAGCTTGCGATCCTGATCCAAGAGCAATTGGCACATCGCAATGTTTCTTAATTGCTTGTTTAAATCGACGGTTATTTACGTCGCTATCACATGGCTGGTGGCGGCAGTCGACTTGAGTGCACTCGCTCAAGAAGTCCAACGTACAGATAAAGGACTTTACGAGTTGGTCGACAAACGATTGCGTTTGGTGACGGATATTCCAATCGATGCTGAGTTAAAGAGTTGGCCTGGATTGCTGGATCAAGCGATCGAACATTGGCGAATCTACTTCGATGCGGACCCCGATAAGTGGAACGATCTGCATTTGGACGTAATGCTCGTCGGTGACCGAGCGAAAATGGAATCGTTGGGGATGTTGGACGCGGTTCCAGCTTTTGAAGAGGGATACCAATTAGGGAACCAACTCTATGTGCGTGAGCAATCCTCGGTTTACTTTCGCCGCAATATGTTTTTGCATGAGGCAACGCATTGGATTGTTTGGCATCTTTATGGCGGTGGCGGATCCCCATGGTTCATGGAGGGTCTGGCCGAAATGCAGGGAACTCACTCTTTAGTAGAGGGCAAGCTAACTCTAGGCCTGATTCCAGAGAAGGCGTCCTTAGTCCCGGCGTGGGGGCGTCTCCGATTGATTCACGATAGCTTGTCGGGCGGCGTCGCTCCTTCGTTGGACGAGATTTTTGCATACGGAAACGCAAGGGAAGAACATCGAATCCGATACGCCTGGAGTTGGGCCGCATGCCAATTTTTTTCCCGGCATCCAAAGTATGGCCCAATCCTGAACGGTCTTTACCGACAGGGGCTAGACTATTCGTACGATTTGTCGGCTCGCTTCAAAAAATGCCTTTTGCCGGAGTGGCCGATCGTGCAAGCTGAATGGAACGCATTTGTTTCCGATTTGGATTTTGGCTACGATTTCCATCGTTCTTTGGTGCGAATCGACCAGGATACCCACGTTTCAGCGATGCCATGGATGCTTCAAGTGGATCGTGGTTGGCAATCTACGGGAATCCGTGTCGAGGCGGGGCAGAGTATTGGAGTCGAGGCGAGCGGAAAGTACCGGGTCCGCGAGGGTAGGAGTGTTTTGGCCGTCGATTGGGATTCGGAGCCAGCCGGGATAACTGCAGAGTATCATCGCGGAAAACCGCTGGGCTGTCTCCTGGCTAGCTTGGTTTCATTGAACGGCCAAGAACAAACCCGGGTTTGGGAGGAGCACCGAGTCGGGCGGCAATCGACATGGGCTGCTAAATCGTCCGGAATGCTCTTTTTGAAAGTTAATGAGCCCTCCCGAGAGTTGTACGACAACGTGGGCGAACTTTCGGTCAGAATATCGGTCAATCAGGTCGGTGGCATTATTCCGTAATTTCGTCGGCATACTGCACCAATTGACTAGACCGCTACAATCGCTGGGCTCATAATCAGAAGATTGTGTGAAGTTTGGCGATTAAAGGGTTGGATCCGGTTGCGTTGAATGTGAGACGCGGTTTGGGCGAAAACCAGTGCTACTCGCGAACGACTCGCAAACTCCTGGTAGAAGCTGACGTAGGCTTCGGCCAGAACCGATTCCCCTGCGCACAACCCTCCCATTTTTGTGTGCCCGCGGGGGGCAGGTTTGGCAGTCAGACTGTCCTGCGCTCAACCGCGTCGGCAGATCGTTTTGTATCTTTCTCGGAACAAACTCAATGAAACTGGATCGACAGTTAGTCGTGCGTTCGCTGGCGCTCATTGCCGCATTGGGCACAAGCATTTATTCGTG
>Ga0105049_10011255_pt1 | contig 10246 bp, 11 predicted proteins | sample MAT06_FD_78087 | JGI IMG/M metagenome (GOLD analysis project Ga0105049, IMG submission 78087) | Freshwater microbial communities from Lake Fryxell liftoff mats and glacier meltwater in Antarctica - MAT-06 | ecosystem: Environmental > Aquatic > Freshwater > Ice > Liftoff microbial mat | place... | reverse complement strand
CCTGCGCCGACGCGCTGGAGCAACTCACTGGGGTCGCTGGGCGTGCCAGGGCGGTAGGCGGGCTAGCTCAAGCCGGTCAAGATTTAAACGTCATTCAAGGAGTCAGCATGGCAATTTCAAGTTTGGGAATAGGCTCCAACCTTGACCTGAGTGGGTTGCTGGACAAACTCGCCGCAGGCGAAAGCCAGCCGCTGGTGGTGCTGCAAAAGCGGCAGGTCAGCTTTACCGCCAAGTTGTCTGCCTACGGTACGCTGCAAAATGCACTGAGCAGCTTTCAGGCGGCAGCCAGCAAGCTGGCAGATGCCAAACTGTTTCAAGGCGTCAAGGCGGCATCAAGCGCTACTGACGTGCTGTCGGCCACAGCCACGGCCACTGGCGCCGTGGGCAGTTACGCCGTTCAGGTAACGCAGCTGGCGCAGGCGCAGTCGCTGGCATCTGGCGGCGTGGCCAGCACCTCGGCAGCCATAGGCGCAGGCGGCGCGACGACTGTGACCATCGCTTTCGGCAGCATTGCCGGCACGCTGGATGTTCCCACCGGCACCTACAACCCCGGCGCCACCTTTACCGCTGATAGCGCACGAACGCCAGTGGCGCTGACCATCGACAGCACCAACAATACCCTGGCCGGTATCCGGGATGCGGTCAACAAGACCGCCGGCATCGGCGTAACCGCCAGCATCATTAACGACGGAACCACCAACCGGCTGGTGCTGACGTCAACCACGACGGGTGAAAAGTCGAGCATGAACATCAGCGTGAGTGGCGACGCCGCGGTGGGCGTGCTGCTGGGTAACGACCCCGCAGGGACGCAAAACCTGAGGCAGACCCTCGCCGCTACCAACGCTGCGCTGAGTGTCAACGGCATTGCCGTGACCAGCCAGACCAATACGGTGGAGTCTTCGGTCCAGGGCGTGACCATGACGCTGGCCAAGCTGGGCTCCAGCACGCTGACAGTCAGCCGCGACGCAGCCTCGGTCGAAAGTGCAGTGAGTGCTTTTGTCAACGCCTACAACAGCCTGCAGGGCACCGCCAGCCAGTTGACGCGGTATGACCAGGCAAAGAAAACTGGCGCCGCGCTGGTCGGCGACTCGACGCTGCGCAGCGTTCAAACCGGTATTCGCGCTGCGCTGAATACCCCGCAGGATGGGACTCTCAAGGTGCTGTCAGCTGTTGGCGTGAGCTTTCAAAAGGATGGCACGCTGGCCTTTGACGCTGCCAAGTTGAGGTCTGCTTATGCCGATAACCGCGAAGCCGTGACGCAACTGTTTGCCGGCACGGGGGGTAACACGGGCTATGGCACCCAGGTGTCAGCACTGGTCAACACCTTCATTGGCGCTGACGGCAAGCTAAGCAACGCCACCGCAGGTGTTAACACCACACTCAAATCGCTGGGGTCGCAGTATGCTGCAACAGAGGTGAGTGTGCAGGCCAAAGTAGCACGCTACCGCGCGCAGTTTACCCAGCTTGACCTGATGATGTCGCGCATGAAATCGACCACCAGTTACCTGACGCAGCAGTTCGCCAACATGAATAACAGCAAGTAAACCAAAGGATGACCATGTACACCCCTCCCCATGCTTACAATGCCGGCGCCAGTGCCTATGCCACCGTCGGGCGCGAAAGCGGCGCGATGAGCGCCTCTCCCCACCAATTGATCACCATGCTGTTCGACGGTGCCAAGGCCGCCATCAGTATGGCCCGGCATCATATGGCCAACAACGAAATCAGCGCCAAGGGCGCAGCAATTTCCAAAGCCATCAACATCGTTGACAACGGGCTGAAGGCCAGCCTGGATGCCGAGGCTGGCGGCGTGGCCGGTGCCGAACTGGTGGCCAATTTGCTGGGGCTTTATGACTATGTCAGTCAGCGCCTGCTGTACGCCAACCTGCGCAATGACCCCGAGATGCTGAACGAGGCCGACCGCCTGCTGGACAGCATCAGCTCGGCGTGGCGCGAGATCGGGCCGCAAAAGGCGGGGCTGTTGCCCGACCCATCAGCCACAGCCAAGGGTGGCCGTATTGACGCTGGCGCATGATATGTGCACTCAAAGCGAAACCATACACTGCTACGAGCAGATAGCGCCGCTCACGGAGCGCATGCTGCTTTTGGCAGGTACCAATCAGTGGGCTGCTCTGCCGGTACTGGAGGTGCAATACAGCGACATCGTGGACCGGTTAAAACTCATAGAACCCCTGGAAATTCTCAGTGAAGAGCAGTCGGCTCGCAAATTTCATCTGCTGGAGCGGATCATGTCCAACCACGCGGCTATCCATGCCATGGTGATGCCGCAACTGACCCGGCTGGGAGCCATTTTGCGGAGCCTGGAGCAGCAACAAGACCTTCACAATCTCTATGGGCAGACCAACGACTCCTATTTATGAGCGGAGTCACGGCCCTCGTTGACACCCTTCTGGCCACGCGGCTGGCGCAGCGTGTTGACCTGGTCCCGCTGAAGCCCCAGGTTGAAATCGCCGGTCCGGTAGCTGCCACCCGGGCTGAAAAAACGGTCAATGACGTCCGCTTGCCGTCACGCGCGGCGCTTGAGCAATTTGGGGTGGATTTGTCTGGCGGCCGCAAAGACACACCGGGAGCAAGGTCACCAGCGTCTGCGGGTGTGACCTTGAGCGCTGTGGCGCGCGCCATCAGCGCAATCCTGGACCCCCAGATGGGCCCGGCATTGAAAATCCGCAGTCCCGAACCGCTATGGCCCCAGTCGCGCGCCCCGGTTGCGCAGTTGCTGACGGCAAGGCTGGTTCAGGCGGTCGGTAACTCGGGGTTGTTTTACGAATCCCACTTGCAGCAGTTTGCTACCGGTTTGCGCTCGCTGGAACAAATAGCCCGGGAGCCGCAGGCGGCGCTGGCTCTTCCCCTTTTGCTTGCAGCGTCCACCGACACAGCTGTTGCTCCGCTGGTGGCGGCAAAACCAGCAGCAGGATTAGGACCAGGAGCGGGCCCAGTCACCGCCCTTTTCGCAGCAGGGCCAGGGTCTGACGCGCAGGCTGTCCGTAGCGGGCCGGTACCGCTTGCCGTCGTTTACGGCCGTGACGGGAAGCCCGGAAAAAGCCTGCCGCCGCTTCGCGAAATTGCCGGGGCGGCGGCCGATGCCAAAGCGCCGGTTGCGGGGCCTGTGGGAGACAAGGACAGCAGTAGCGCAGTTGCCGCCGCGATTCACCCGGACGCCATTGGACTGGTGCGCCAGCAGCTTGAGTTGCTGTCGATACCGGTTTTTCGCTGGTCCGGGGAAGCCTGGCCTGGCACACCGATGGACTGGGACATCAAGGAGGAGCCAAAGGAGGAGCCAACTGAAGATTCAACACCTTTTGATGGTGAAGTGCAGCCACCTGCCTGGACCACCAACCTGACGTTGACGCTGCCAACCCTTAAATCCGTGCAAGTGCGCCTGACCCTGGCTGGCAACACCTTGCTGGTACGACTGGCCAGTGACGAGGACACCACGCTGGCTGCTTTCGATGAGGCTCGCCTCTCGCTTGCTGCGCGGTTTGACACGCTGGGGCTGCAGTTGACGAACTTGCAGGTCAGCAGGACAGACGCTGACGACGTCCCTGGCCAGCCAGAATGAGCCGCATCATGCGTGACGTGCCTACGGGAAACATGCCAGCTGACCGGCTCACTGCTGTGGCGCTGTCGACGGCGAGCTCCGACGGGACGCCTGTGGTGGTGGCCAAGGGGTATGGTGCGGTTGCCAATTCGATTGTTGAAAGGGCGCGCGCCCACGGGTTGTATGTTCACTCATCGCCCGATCTGGTCAAGCTGTTGATGAATGTTGATCTCGATGAGCGAATCCCGCAAGAACTGTACGCTGCGGTAGCTGCTCTGCTTGTCTGGCTGCATCAGCTGGAGGCTGTTGCAGCGGCGAATCAGGCTTGAACGGAGTCAAACTCTTAAATTGTTGGTGAATGTCGGTTTTTTGACGTGTATTAAAAATCGCCAAATAGCTACAAATTTATTAAATTTATTAAATTTAATAAAAATCTTCACAAACGACGAAAGTTGTGTTAAAAATTGCTACATGGATAACGGCTTGCAGACTCAGCGCCGAATCCGTGCTAATAAGTCCGATGCGCAGCGTCAAGGCAGCGAGGTTCGGACATACCAAACTTGTCTAACTGGAGTTTTTGATGATTAAAAATGATGAAAACAACGAAATTGGTGATTTGAACCTGACGTATTTGTTGCTTGCGCAGAGGCTGGTGAAGGAAGATCCAGCCAAAGCCATGTTTCGTCTGGGGATGAGCAAGGAGCTCGCAGACCTGCTCGGCGACCTCTCCCTGTCCCAAATCGTGAAACTGGCGTCGTCCAGCCTTTTCCTGTGCCGCTTCAGGTTTGACGATCATCCCATCCTCTCGACATTGGCCAATGACGCAAAGAGTTTGTCCTTGCAGCAAGCACACACGGCCATCCTTCTGTCAAGGCAACAGATGGAAGCGACCCACTGATGTTTGCCGCAGACAACAGGGCTCTGTTTTGCTGCTTTGCTGGGCAGAGGGGTCGTCATGGCCACTAAAAGCGTGATTCGTGAAGCCGGCGAGATTCACCTCGCGATTGACCTGATCAATCTGGGTGCCCGCCTGCAGATTCTGGAAGCGGAAACCAGCCTGAGCCGGGACCGGCTGATCAAGCTGTACAAGGAAATCAAGGGCGTATCGCCCCCAAAGGGGCTGTTGCCATTTTCAACCGACTGGTTCATGACATGGATGTCCAATATCCATTCGTCGATGTTCTACAACATCTACCGGTTCATGGTGACCCATGGCGGCTGCACCCGCGTTTACGCGCTGATCAAGAGCTACCAGCTCTACCTGGAGCAGGTGGAGCAGCAAGGCAATGAAGTTGTGCTGGACTTCACGCGGGCCTGGACACTGGTGCGATTTTTCGACAGCGACATGCTGCAACTGAGTACCTGTACGCGCTGCACCGGCCTGTTTGTTGCCCATGCGCACGATCCTCAGGGCAGCTACGTGTGTGTCCTGTGCCGGCCGCCATCACGTGCCGGGAAAACACGCAAGATCGCCGCTGACAAGCCTGCCGCCTCCGCCCTGCCGAAAGTTCTTCTGGCAGTTCGTGATGCCAGCCCCTACTCGTCCGCAGCTTCGGCCGGCTCCTCATCGGCGTCCTCTCAGTGGCTCGCCGAGGTCATGAGCAGCGCGCGTACCTGAAGGCAGCAGGCTTGCAAGATGGGCTTCTTACACCCTAACCCTTTGCGCTGGAGACCATCGTGCTGGTAATCGTCGGCTATGTGGTGACCCTGGCATGCGTCTTTGGCGGTTATGCGCTGATGGGCGGGAATTTCGGTGCACTGTACCAGCCGCTCGAACTGCTGATCATCGGTGGTGCTGCGGTGGGTGCGTTTATTGTCGGCAACGACGCCCACGCCATAAAAGCCACGCTGAAAGCGTTGCCGAAACTTTTCAAGGCGACAAAAAAGCACGACAAGGAACTTTATCTGGAGCTCCTTGCCTTGCTGTATATGTTGCTGTCAAAAGGCCGCAAGGAGGGCATGCTGGCGCTCGAGTCGGATGTTGATGACCCGCAGAACAGCCCCATCTTTGCGCCCTATCCCATGCTTTTAGCCGACGTCCACCTGATGGAATTCCTGACCGACTACATGCGCATGATCGTCAGCGGCAACACCGACCCATTCGAGATTGACCAGCTCATGGAGCATGAACTTGACACTTACAAGCATGAGGCTGAAGTGCCGGCGCATTGCATCAACAAGGTCGGCGACGCGCTGCCTGCCCTGGGTATTGTGGCGGCCGTGCTCGGTGTGGTGAACGCGCTGGCCTCGGCCGACCTGCCGCCAGCGGTGCTGGGCGCAATGATCGCCCACGCAATGGTGGGAACTTTTCTGGGCATCTTTTTGGCTTATAGCTTCATCTCGCCGCTGGCGCAGTTGATCGAGCACAGGGTGGGTCACTCGCTGAAGGTTTATCAGTGTGTCAAGGTGACATTGCTGGCGAGTATGAACGGATATGCGCCGCAATTGGCGGTGGAATTCGGCCGGAAAGTCCTTTACTCGACCGAACGCCCGTCGTTTACCGAGCTTGATGGGCACGTCCGCCAGGCTAAGAGCCGCTGAAGCAGGCAAGGCTGAATTATCATGAGCGAAGCTCGCAAGATCATCATCATCAAACGCCCCGTGATTGCGGCGGGCCACCACGGTGGCGCCTGGAAGATCGCCTTCGCCGACTTCATGACGGCGATGTTTGCGTTCTTCCTGGTGATGTGGCTGCTGGCGATATCAACACCGACGCAGTTGGCGGGTGTTGCCGAGCATTTCAAAATGCCGCTCAAGGTGGCCATCAGTGGCGGACTGAAAAGCAGTACCAGTACCAGCGTGATCCCGGGTGGCGGCACCGATCCAACCCAAAAGGAGGGTGAAGTTAGCCAGGCCGAAAGCGATGCGAGTGACGAGAAACGCCTGGACGATCTGAAAACCCGGCTCGACGAAATGATCGAATCAAACCCGGTACTCAAGCAGTTCCGGCCACAACTGCTGATTGACATCACGCCGGAAGGGCTGCGAATCCAGATTGTTGACAGCAGCAACCGGCCCATGTTTGAACGCTCCAGCGTGGTTGTTGCGTCTTACATGCGAACCATCCTGCGCGAGATCGGGCCGGTGCTGAATGCGCAACCCAACAAGGTCACGTTGTCTGGTCATACCGACGCAACGCAATACACAAACGGCGACAAGTCCTACAGCAATTGGGAGTTGTCCGCTGACCGTGCCAATGCCTCGCGGCGCGAACTGGTGGCCGGTGGCATGGAGGACAAGAGGGTATTGAGGGTCATAGGCGTCGCTTCCAGCATGCATCTGAACCAGGAAGATCCTTTTGCGCCTGTCAATCGTCGCATCAGCATTGTTGTTCTAAATCAGCGTGCGCAAGCTGACATAGAACAGGCAAACACCGCCAATCCGGGGCGCACTGCTGGCGCACGGAAGGCGGGCAGCGGGCGTCCTGCCGTGAGCCCCGCACCTGTCTCCAACGGAAACACCACAAAATGAAAAACAAAACAATACTGGTAGTCGATGATTCTGCGGTGATGCGGCAGATCATTTCGACGACCCTGATAGACGCAGGTTACTCGGTATTGCTGGCCGAGGGCGGGCAGTCTGCCCTGGCGCACCTGGGCAGCGCGCAGGTGGACCTGGTCTTGACAGACTGGACCATGATCCCCATGGACGGAGGCGAATTGACGCGCCAGTTGCGCCAGCTTGAAGCCTATACCCACGTGCCCGTGGTGGTACTGAGCACCATCAGCGGGGAAGTCGGCAAATCTGACGCCAGAAAAGCCGGTGCCAATGGCTGGCTTTCCAAGCCGGTCCAGCCTGAAACGCTGCTGGACGTGATCGACAGCCTCCTCACGATGGGCTTGGCGTAAGAACGGTGCCGATACGATGCTTATAACGCGAGTAGTCTGGCAAGGCTGACTGGCAGCAGCAATTGAAAACAGGAACAAAAAAATGGATATTACCCAGTTTTACCAGGCATTTTTTGAAGAAGCTGACGAGTTATTGGCGGAGATGGAGCTGCTGCTGCTGGGGCTTGACCTGGAGACCCCGGACAGTGAACATCTGAACGCGATTTTCCGGGCGGCTCACTCGATCAAGGGCGGGGCTGCGACCTTTGGTTTTGTGGCCCTGACCGACACCACGCATCTGCTGGAGAACCTGCTTGATCGGGCTCGCCACGGAGACTTGAAGCTCACAACCCACATGATGGATGCCTTTCTGGAGACCAAGGACGTGTTACAAAAACTAATGGGTGCTTACCGCACCGGTACAGAGCCTGATCCAGAGATCGTCACGCATATATGTTCTGTACTGAAGCAACTGGCGCTGGAGTCCAGCCAGGGCGGTGCGGCTGCAGTGGCGACGCCGGCACCCTTGGCCGCAGTAGCCACGCCGCCCGCCAAGGCGCCTGAACCGTTGCCTGCAACGGATGCCCCTTCACTGGACACTGCGCCCCTGAAGGTGCGTTTTCTCAAGGTGTCCGAGAATGACCGCAAGTTGCTGGGAGAAGAAATGGCCAATCTGGGCCGTGTCATGGCCCAGACGCAAACGGAGGACAGCCTGACGCTGTGGCTGGACACTACCTGTGACGCCAACGACGTTATTTCGGTGTGTTGTTTCATCATCGAAGCTGACCAGATTGAAATCAGCCGCGAGGCTGCATCAAACCCAGAGCCGCAAGCGGAAAAGATAGCAGGGCTTCCGCAAGCGAGTGCCCCGCTTGCCGAACTCCACGCGCCGGCTGGGGGCGTCCCTGCCGGATCCGCTGTTGCTGGAACGCCAGCCGCCGCTGCACCCAAGGATTCAGGCTCGATCAGGGTCGATGTCGAGAAGGTTGACCAGATCATCAATCTGGTGGGTGAGCTGGTGATCACCCAGTCCATGCTGACGCAAACCGCGTCCACGCTGGATCCGGTATTGCACGCGCGGCTGCTCAGCGGCATGGCCCAGCTGGAGCGCAATGCGCGCGATTTGCAGGAGTCCGTGATGTCGATCCGCATGATGCCTATGGACTATGTGTTCAGCCGCTTCCCGCGGCTGATACGTGACCTGTCGGCCAAGCTCGGCAAACAGGTGCAACTGGTGACAATAGGCAAGGAAACCGAGCTGGACAAAGGCCTGATCGAGCGCATCATCGACCCGCTGACCCATCTCGTGCGCAACAGCCTGGACCACGGCATTGAAATCCCCGAGCGGCGAGTTGCTGCCGGCAAGGATCCGGTCGGCCGCCTGACACTGTCTGCCCAGCACCAGGGCGGCAGCATCGTGATCGAGGTCAGGGACGACGGTGGCGGGCTGTCCCGAGAAAGAATCCTGGCCAAGGCAACTCAGCAAGGTATGGCAGTTAGCGAAACCATGGCCGATGATGACATCTGGCAGCTGATTTTTGCGCCCGGCTTTTCAACGGCAGAGGAAGTGACGGACGTTTCTGGTCGCGGTGTCGGAATGGATGTGGTCAAGCGCAACATCCATGAAATGGGAGGGCATGTTGAAATTGCTTCTTCGTACGGACAGGGCACCACTATCCGGATTGTGCTGCCTCTGACGCTTGCCATCCTCAACGGCATGTCAATCAAGGTGGGTAATGAGGTTTACATCTTGCCGCTCAATTACGTCATCGAGTCGTTGCAGCCGCTGGCCAAAGATGTCCATTCCATCACCAGCGATGAACATGTCATGCATGTGCGGGGCGAGTATCTCGCGTTGCTCGAGCTGCATAAGTTGTTCGAGGTGGCCGACGCAGTGAGCAATCCCACGCAGGGCATCGCGGTAATCGTGCAGGCCGAAGGTTCTCGTTTTGCCCTTCTGGTTGACCGGCTGGTAGGTCAGCATCAGGTCGTGGTCAAGAACCTGGAAACCAACTACCGCAAGGTTTCAGGTATTTCCGGTGCCACAATTTTGGGAGATGGCAATGTCGCGCTGATCATCGATGTGGCTGCAGTGCAGCGGGCCAACCGGGAGAAAGCAGTGCGGGGAACTGTTGCGCGCCCGGAACTTGCTCTTCCCTGAAATCCAGGTCAAGCGTGGCGGTGGGCTTAATGCCGATCGCGCCATTGTCTTCCGCAAGGGGAAGGTCAAGCAGTTTATTTTGTCACTTAAACCAAGGGCACCATCTGCCGGTACGGACCGAAAGAATGCAGAAACTTACATTTCTCGCCAAACGTCTAGCGTAAAAAAAGCCAGGTCAATTGACCTGGCTTTTTGCCTTCCAGGGCTTGTTTTGTTTAAAGCACTTCGCTGGCGAAGTCTGCCAGTCGCGACCGTTCACCCCGCGCCAGCGTGATGTGCCCGCCGTGCGGCCAGCCTTTGAAACGGTCTACCGCATACGTCATGCCGGATGAGCCTTCGGTCAGGTACGGGGTGTCGATTTGCGCCAGGTTGCCCATGCAGATGATTTTTGTGCCTGGACCGGCTCTGGTGATCAGCGTTTTCATTTGCTTGGGCGTCAGGTTTTGTGCTTCGTCGATGATCACGTATTTGTTCAAAAACGTCCGGCCGCGCATGAAGTTCATGCTCTTGACCTTGATACGCGAGCGAATCAGCTCGTTGGTCGCTGCGCGGCCCCACTCCCCTGAGCCGTTTTCGGTTTTGCCAAGCACTTCCAGGTTGTCGTCAAGTGCGCCCATCCACGGGCCCATTTTTTCTTCTTCCGTACCCGGTAAAAAACCAATGTCTTCACCAACTGACACGGTCGCGCGGGTCATGATG
>Ga0105049_10011254_pt1 | contig 10246 bp, 9 predicted proteins | sample MAT06_FD_78087 | JGI IMG/M metagenome (GOLD analysis project Ga0105049, IMG submission 78087) | Freshwater microbial communities from Lake Fryxell liftoff mats and glacier meltwater in Antarctica - MAT-06 | ecosystem: Environmental > Aquatic > Freshwater > Ice > Liftoff microbial mat | place... | reverse complement strand
GAGGGGCTCGACGCGCTCCGTCAGCACTTCCAGAACACCGGCCAGGACTCCGCCTTCGAAACCTCCGGCGAGGTCGAGATGCTTCGCGGCATGCGCGAGTCGCTCATCCCCAAGCTGCCAATCAGCCCGCGGGCCGAGCTGCGCCGCAGGCTCGACGCCGCAGTGAAATCGGAAAACTACGAGTTGGCCGCGATCCTCCGCGACGAACTGCGTCAGATGGGCGAGGGGTGAGAGGCCAGTGCTGATTGATGAGTGCTGAGTGATGAGGCTTAAGGCTGGGGGCTGGCGGTTGGTGGGCGCCGCGCCGCTCGCTCGCGTTCCGCGGCTCTTGCCGTGAGGCCCGCGACCACTTGCTTGGCCATGGCCTCGGCGGTCGCCACCTCTTCAACCACGACGATGTCGGCGCCAAGTTGCATCGCTTGCATCGCGAGCGAGAGAAAGCTCGTGCGGGCCGCGATGTAGACGTTCGCGTTGTGCGAGCGGACGATCTGGCACGCCCTGAGCGTTGCCTCGTCATCGGGGATGGTCAGCATCACTGCGTCGGCCTGCTTGAGCCCCGCCGATTCGAGCACTTCAATGTTCGAGATGTCGCCATAGACCGCCTTGCGACCGAGCTTGATCTGCGTTTGGATCGTGGACTGATTCATGTCCACGACAATGAACGGGATGTCCAGGAGGTCAAGCCGATCGGCCAGCGAGCGGCCGACGACGCCGAAGCCGGCGATGATGACGTGGGCCGGGCGCGCGAAGGGATAGTGCGTTTGGCCGTCGGGCAACGAGCCGCTTTCGTCGCTGCGTGGGGCGCGCGCCTTGGAACGCCAAGAACTATTCGACTCGCCACCGTCCGCCCCTGCGGGAGTCTGCTCGGCGAAGACGTCTGTCCGCGTCCAGCCCGCGGGCTTCAAGCGCGACAGCAGCGGCTGCAATCGATCAAACTCCTTGAACAATACTGGGATCAGGATGAGCGAGATGACCGCGATCGCGATGATCCGCGAGTTCGTGTCCGGCTGGATCAGCCCGACTGCCGACGCCGCGCCCAGGACGACGATCGAGAACTCGCCAGCCTGACCCAGGAGCAGGCCCGAGCGAGCCGCGAGCGTCGGCGTCGCGCCCAGCGTCCACGCCGTCGCAGCGATGATGAAGGACTTCACGACCACGAGACCGATGACGCCCAGGCCGACGAGTATCCAGCCCTCGCGCAGCGAGTTGAAATCCAGACTCAGGCCCACCGACGTGAAGAACACCGCCATGAACAATTCGCGCAGGGGCGAGAGCTGCCCAGCAAGCTGATGACGAACAGACGTTGACGAGAGCAGGAAGCCGGCGGTGAACGCGCCAAGCTCGGGCGAAAAGCCCAGGCCCGCCGCGACGATCGCCGCCAGGAGCGCGGCGCCCGCCGTTAGCACCAGCGCGATCTCGCTGGACGCGCCGCGCGTCGCTTCAAGCACCAGGCGCGGCAAAACCAGCCGGCCCAGCGCAATGAATAGCGCGATCCCCAGAATCCCCACGACACCCTTGAGCGCCGCCGGCCAGTCGGTGGGCAGGAAAAACGCCGCGTGCGCGTCCCCGCCCGCGCCCGCCTTGACACCGGCCCACACCGCCAGCAGCGGCATCATCGCCATGCATCCGAGTGACAGCAGGTCCTGTGAGATCGAGACCGCCAGACACATCCGCCCCAGCGAGCGATGCGTCTCGCGGTTGTCGGCGATGATGCGCATGGCCACGGCGGTTGACGACATCGCGATCGCCATCGCGATCGCCAGCCCGATCGGCAGCGATCCGGTCGCCATGGCCGAGAGCGGCCAGAAGACCAAGACGACCGCGAGCGTGGAGGCGATGCCGACGAACAGCGAGCGGGTCATGCCGCCGCCGCGAAGCTCCGAGGGGTTCAGGTGCATGCCGATGGTGAACATCAGCAGGATGACCGCGAGCGAACTGATCGAACTGATGTTCTCACCGCTGCTGATGAGGCCGGTGGCGGTCGGGCCCAGCAGCGCGCCGGTGATCAGAAAGCACGGTATCGTCGCGAGCTTGATGCGGCGCAGGACCATCGCCATCAGCGCGCTACCGATCAACATGATGACCAGATCGCGACCGATGTTCCCCGAGCCGCCGGGCGAGGGATCCGGGCTGGCCAGCATCAACAACGGCATGATCTCAGCAACAGACGTCATGGCACCGATGGTACCGGGTCCGTCTCTTTAGAGCCCGCGCCGCGGGTGGACTCGCGCCACTTGCGCACCAGCACGCCCAGCAGCGTGACATCCGCCGGGGTGATGCCCTCAAGGCGGGCCGCCTGCGCGAGCGTGCGCGGGCGGAACTTGGTCAGCGACTGTCTTGCTTCGTGGCGCAGGTTGACGAACGTCGCAAAGTCCACCTCGTCGGGGATCGAGCGACGCGAGAGATCCTCCCAGCGAGCGTGCTCCGCCTCCGCACGCTTGACGTAGTGGCGATAGAAAAACTCCGTCGCCACCGTCAGCACCACGTCATCGGAGATCTCTCGCGCCGAGATCGCGCGCAGCGACTCGTGCGTGAACTCCGGGCGACGCAGCAGCAGCGAGAGCGCGATGCCGTCAATGCTCGTGCGCTCCACCATCGCGCGCATCGATTCCAGATCACGCTGGCGGGCCGCGAAGATCTGTGATCGAAGCCGCCCGCCCGGCGTGTGCTCGAGCAATCCAAGCTCGCCGGCCAAAGGTGTCAGCCGGTCTGGCGCGTTGTCGGCGCGAAGGGTCAGCCGATGCTCCGCTCGGCTGGTAAACATGCGGTACGGCTCGGTCGGCGTCTTAGTCACCAGGTCGTCCATCAGCACGCCGATGTACGCACGCTCGCGCCCGATGATCACCGGCTCCTGCAACATCACCCGCCGCGCCGCGTTGATCCCCGCGACGATCCCCTGAGCCGCGGCTTCTTCGTAGCCACTGGTGCCGTTGATCTGGCCCGCGAGATACAGCCCGCCAACGCTGCGCGTCTCGGCGCTGGCGTCGATCTGGTGCGGCTTGACGAAGTCATACTCCACGGCGTACCCGTAGCGATATATCTCCGCCCGCTCGCAGCCCGGCAAGTTGCGGACGATCACGTCCTGAACATCCGACGGCAGACTTGTGGAGATGCCGTTGCAGTAAACCCAGTCGTCGCTCAACGACTCAGGCTCAAGGTACACACTGTGCGACGTGCGCTCGCTGAAGCGGACGACCTTGTCCTCCAGCGACGGGCAATAGCGCGGCCCGATCGACTCGATCTGCCCAGAGTACATCGGCGCGCGATGAAGGTTCGCACGGATCGCGTCGTGAATCACCTGCGACGTCTGCGTCACGCGACAATCCACCTGTTGTAGAGCCGGGAACTTCGAAAATGATTGGAACGCTTCGGGCGCGAGCGCGTGCGCGTCGGCCGGTGCTGTGCGCGAGAGCTCGCTGAACGGAGTCGGGCGCTCGTCCCCCCACTGCGGCTCCAGCGCGTCCCAATCGATCGTCGAGCGCTTGAGGCGCGGCGGCGTGCCCGTCTTGAGGCGCCCGAGCTCGAAGCCGAGTTCTGCGAGCGACGAGGCGATGCCGACCGCGGGCGCTTCGCCGAAGCGCCCGCCCGGCGTCTGAGATTCGCCGGTGTGCATCAGCCCGCGCATGAAGGTGCCAGTGGTGAGCACAACGGCCCGCGCGGTGAGCGTCGTAGCAGCCGACGCCATGAACGCTCGCGTCGCCATCGGTGCGCCGGGGTCGCGTGGTGCGCGCGTCGCCGGCGTGATCTGTACGCCTCGGATGATGCGCTGGTCATCGACGAGCAGCCGCTCGACGCCGCCGCCGATCACCGTGATGTTTGCGCGGCTCGCGAGCAATCGCTGAACGCAGTGCGCATACGCGTGCTTGTCACACTGCGCTCTGGGCCCGCGCACCGCGGCGCCCTTTGACGTGTTCAAGACGCGAAACTGGATGCCGGTGGCGTCCGCCGCGAGCCCCATGACGCCGTTGAGCGCGTCGATCTCGCGAACGATCTGGCCCTTGGCCAGCCCACCGATGGCGGGGTTGCAGGACATCACGCCGATCGTCGAGGGATCCAGCGTCAGCAGCGCGACCCGCGCAGGACGACCCCCGCTCTCACGCCCAGCGAGGATCGCGCTGGCGGCCCAGGCCGCCTCGACCCCCGCGTGCCCGCCCCCGATCACGATGACATCAAACTCATGGTCCACCCGCGATTGTTCGCAACAACTCAGGCCCTTGCTGCAACCGAATCTGACGGAGATCGAAATGATGGGGCATCAGGAGATTCCTATGCGTGACGTTCCCTCTGCCAAGAATCCTCAGTCCCTCCATCAGAACCCTTCACCCACGCCCCCGTCACGCTCGGCACCCGCCAATGTTGACGCGAGCGTGAGCAGCATTCCTGCACGACCCCGGCGGGTTGGCCGGCGCACGTGGGCGCTGGTCGCCGGCGCGGGGGTGGTGACCCTCGCGGTCCTGGCCGGGCAGGGTGCCCGGGGTGGAAGTAGCGCGGGCGGTCCGAAGGCGGACCAGTGGGAGTACGGGATTTTGGTCGTTGAAGAGAAAACCGCGACGATCCGGGCCGGCAACCGCACGACCTGGCTGCAAGTGACGCCACCGGTCGCCGGCGACCCGGCGACGTTCCGCAACGGCGACATCTTCTATAAGGAACAGTTCAACCCGCTCGTCACCGCCCTGAACACCTTCGGCGCGATGGGCTGGGAGCTGCCGCCATGCACAGATATCAAAGCCGGTCAGGCGCTGCTGGTCCGTCGGCTGCGGTGAGCACGCGCTAGGCGCGACGACGCGGGCGCGATCGGGGCGCTGGGCGCTCTGCTTTGTCCGCCTGCGCGGCGTCGGGCTTGGGCAGACGTGTTTGGAAAAACGCGGAGTAGAGGTCTTCGAAGAGCTCGTCGTCGGTTTCTGCGACGCGGCTGCCACTGTCGGCGATGTTGGACCAGGTGAAGTGCATCGCGCCCTGCGGTCGGTCTGCGGGCATGGCGCGAAGCGACGCCAGCGCGGCGTCGTATTGCACACGCTTGGCCGAGTCGTTCAGCACGCTGTACGCACGCTGGGCGTCGGCGAACTTGGCGTGCGCGTCGGGGCTGGCGTTGACGTCCGGGTGGAGTTTCAGGGCCAGGGCCCGGAACGCGCGCTTGATCACGGTGGCGTTCGCGTCATCGCGAATTCCCAAAGCCTCGTAATGCGTGCGGTGGCTCGACATGCGATGGAGAAGACTAGGCGGATGACTTCTGCGCAAGTCTTCTAGAAGACTGCACGGCGACACGATTGTGTCGCACCAGGCCGAGGGTAGAAAGCAAAACGCCCGCAAGCGACGTGCGTCGCGCGGGCGTGGGGTGGGGTGGGCAAGGTGGCGAGTGTTGCCGGTTTACTTCTGCAATTCGGCGCTGGGCGCGCCGGTCGCGGGCTTGGCGTCGGCGGCGGGCTGGGGTTCGGGGGGCTTGGCGTAGAGGCCTTCGATTTCGTAGACGAGGGTGGCGTTGGCGGGGATGTTGGAGCGGGCGCGGCCGCGCTCGCCGAAGCCGAGCGCGGAGGGGACGATCAGGCGACGGAACTGGCCAATGCGCACGCCCGAGAGGCCTTCGGAGATCCCAACGAAGGGGAGCTGGGCGGGAAGTGTGACGCGCAGCGGCTCACGCCCGGGGGCCTTGGAGTTGTCGACTTGCAGGCCGTCGGATTGAAGGAAGCCGTTGACGTGGACGGCGAGCTCGGTGCCGGCCTCGGTCAAGGCATCGCTGGCGGGGGTGGCAAAGTCGATGACGACGAGGCCGTTGGCGCGACGGTCGACGGTGACCTCGGGCTGATAGGTGACGAAGGTGAGCGATTGGGCGAGGGATGGGCCCCAGACCTGGGTGTTGTCGGCATTGGTGCCGCGATCGGCCCACGAGATGGAGCCTTGGGAGAGCGCAAACTCGGTGGAGAATCGCACGGCCCCGCCTACGAGCGTCGGTGTAGAAGCGGTCAGGCCCCGCCAGCCGGCAGAGTCGCGCGTTAGCGGGATGTCGGTATTGACGGAGAGGCGATCCAGCGTGACGGCGGGAAACATCTCAGGGGCCGCCCAGATGCCCGTCATCATGGCTTGGTGCGTGGGGACGAACTTGGCAAAGTCCAGAACGCGAAGGACGAGCTGCTTGCCGGCGGTCGTCTGGGCGGAGTAGACGTGGAAGAGGCCATTGCGGAATGAGGACCACGGCGCATCGGCGCGCCCGACTTCGAAGTAGAGCGCGTTGTCCAGACCTTCGACGTTCACGATCGCGGCGTGCAGCACCAGGGCCGGGGTGTCGCCCATTGCCTGCGAGCGGAAGCTGCCGGCCAGGAGCGAAGTCACCGCCTTGACATCCTCATCGGTCGAGGTGATTCGCGCCGGCGGCGGCGGAACATATGGCGCGGGCGGAACCGTTGGCGCAGGGGCGGTGATGGTCTGCACCGGAATGCCCTGCGCGGGGGGCGCGGGAGGAGTCTGCGCGATGGCGAGCGACGATGTGCCCGAGGCGAGCAGGATCGCGAGGGCGAGTGAGCGGGCTGAGACGTGGCGGAACTTGGTGGTCATGCGGAGTCCTTCGAACGGGTGACACGGGGAACGCGAAGAACGTGCGGGGGCGAGTAAGGGCGACTCAGGCCAGCTCGGGGTACAGACGCTTGACGACACCGACGAGGTCACGCACGTGGCTGATGGACTCGTCCATGAACTTCTTTTCGGTGTCATCGAGCTTGAAGGTGATGATCTTCTCGACGCCCTTGGCGCCGAGGACCGCGGGCACGCCCACGAAGTAGCCCTTGCCCTTCTGGCCCGGGGCGACGCCGAACTGATCCTCGCAGTACGCGGCCGAGGCGATGACGCGCTTCTTATCGCGGACGATGGCTTCGACCATCTCGATGGTTCCGGCGCTGGGGGCGTACCAGGCGCTGGTGCCCATGAGCTTGACGATCTCGCCGCCGCCGACCTTGGCGCGATCGACGCAGGCCTGGATCTTTTCGGCGGGGAGGAGATCGGTGATGGGGATGCCGTTGACGCTGGTGCGGTTGGGCAGGGGGACCATGTCGTCGCCGTGACCGCCCAGGAGGAGGCCTTGGATGTCTTCGACGCTGACGCCAAGCTCCATGGCGAGAAAGGTCTTGTAGCGGGCGACGTCGAGTGCGCCGGCTTGGCCGATGACGCGATGGGCGGGAAAGCCGGTGACCTTCCACATGACGTAGACCATGGCGTCCAGCGGGTTGCTGACGACGATGACGATGGAATCGGGGGCGTGCTTCTTGATGTTCTCAGCGACACTCTTGACGATGCCGGAGTTGATGCTTACGAGGTCATCGCGGCTCTGGCCGGGTTTACGGGGGACGCCAGCGGTGACGACGACGACGTCGGAGCCCTGGATGTCGGCGTAGTCAAAGGTGCCGAGGATGCGAGAGTCAAAGCCTTCGACGGGGCCGCAACAGGAGAGGTCGAGCGCCTTGCCCTTGGGCATGTGAAGCTCGGGTTTTTCCTTGTTGGCGATGTCGAGCAGGACGACATCGCCCAGCTCTTTCATGGCGATGGAGCGGGCGCACTCGCCGCCGATGTTGCCGGCACCGATGACAGAAATCTTCGCACGACGCATCATGGTCGGGTCCTTTTCAGAGGGGGAACGCGCTTGGCTCTTGCGGTCGGGGCGGATGATATGTCGGCCGGTTCACCAGCGGGCGAGCGGGCGGGGGGAGGCGGAGCGCAGGGTTAGAGCGGCTTGAGCAGGCTGCCCGGGGGGGCGAATAGATTGGCGGTGTTGGGATCGCCAGCGGCAGGGGCAACACGGTTTCGGGCGGCGAGGGCGTCAACCACCCAGCGGGCGATATCTTCAGACCAGCTTTCGAGCTGGAGGAAGAGCAAGCGGTGCCCGCCCGGGAAGGTCCAGCGTTCGGGGCGGGCGAGCTGTTCGTAGAGTTCCTCGCCAAGTTCGGCGGGAACGATGCCGTCGGTGGAGGCGTGGAGCTGGAGGACGGGCTTGTCGCGCAGCGCGCCGGCGGCGTGGAATGGGTCGAGCGTGCTGCGGCGCAGGTACTCTCCGGCGAGCAAGCCGGCCATGGCGCCCGATGCGGGCTTGCCCAGGAGCAGGATCTTCATGCCGGCGTCGGTGAGCTCGCTGGTCTGTGTGATGCGGACAATGTTGGCGCCGCTGCCGACGATCACGGCCGCCGAGAGGCGATCGCCTAGCTTGGCCCCCACTGCCGGGAGCGCCAGCGATCCGGCGCTGAAGCCCATGAGCACGATCGGCTTGTTGCGGAGTTCGGGGCGCGTGCGCCAGAGGTGTTCAATCGCGCCCTCGACGGAATACGCGGCCTCGGCCAAGCAGTCGTCAGCCATACGCGCGACTTTCTCGGCGGCGTCGAACACGGCTTCGGGCGTGCCAAGTTCCATTTGCACGGGCTGCCAGCGCGCCCAGGGGAACTCGGTGCGGACTTCGATGAAGCCGCGACGCCGGAGCGCGTCGACCACGGGCTGCTCATACTCCACGCCAGCGAGGCCCTGCATGTGAACGACGATGCCAGCGGGCGATTGGCGCTTACCCAGCGCGGGATAAACGTCCATCGCGATGCCGCCGATCTCGGTTCGCGGGTCGGGCGCGATGGCGGGCGCGTCTTTGGCGAGCGAGGAGAAGATGAGGAGGCTGGAGCGGCGGTCGGCATCATCGGTCTGCGGGCTCTCGGGCGGGTTCTTGACTTCGAGGAGCGCGCCGAAGTCAGTGAGTGTTGCGTCGGTGACTGTGAGCTGTGAGCGGCTGATGAAGGGGATCAGCTTTGTGCCGTCGCGGATGACGGTCTGGCGGATCATGGTGTGCGTGCCGCGCCAGGTGGAGACGACAGACTGGGCCCACTCGGGGTTGCGCTCGGGCCAGACGGGCGCAGCGAAGGGGCGATCGGTGGGCGGGTGGGTGAGGCGCATGGCGTCGGCGTGCGAGACGCTGACGCAGCCGGTGAGGGCGAGCGCGGCGGCGGTGAGGGCAAGCGTGCAAAGCAGACGCGCGAGCGGGCTGGCGCCGCGATGAGGGCGGCGAGGTGTTGCGGCTGTGCTGGTAAGCGGGGGGGTCATGCGGGTTTTGTTGAGTCCGAAGCGGGCGGGGGCGTGGATGCAGTGAGGGACACGCTGGCGCGGGCGGTGGCCAGTGCGGTGGATGTACCGCGGATGATCTCCTCAACACCCGGGGGCGGCTGGTCGGGCTTCCAGAGCGCGTGAAGCTCGCGTTGATGGCGATCAAGGAGGTACGCGGCCCGATCGATCGCAAGGGCTTGCTCGCCCTGGGGAAGCGTATCGACTTCGGTGAGTGCGCAGGTGATGGCGTGGAGCGTGATGATCGCGGGGACTGCGGCGCGCCAGCGCTGGCCGGAGTCTGTGGCGGGGATGGCGAGGCTCGCCTGAGCGAACTCGACCCACCGACCGAGCAGGGCTTGCCATGTCATCGCGTCCAAGCCTCATTCTTCGCATGAGGGGCGGGGGGCGTGTGACAAGTTCGAGTTATGATTTGCGATGCAGATTGACCCCAAGGCGTTGGATGCGGCCTCGCGATACAAGCTGATGATTGGTGGGATTGTTCCGCGGCCGATTGCGCTGGTGAGCACGATCGGACCGGGGCCGGAGGGGGTGGTGAATATCGCGCCGTTCTCGTTCTTTGCGGGGGTTGGCAGCGATCCGATGATGCTGCTGCTTTGCCCCGCGAACAACGGGTCTGGCGGAGAGAAGGACACGCTGCGCAACGCCAAGCCCGTGAGCGAAGGGGGAACGGGGGAGTTTGTCGTCCACATCTGCCCGGATCGGCTGGCCCGCAAGATGGCGGCGTGCGCCGAGCCGCTGGCGTATGGCCAGAGCGAGGCGGAGCTGGCGGGGCTGACGCTCACGGCGAGCGCGGTCGTGAAGCCGATGCGGGTGGTCGAGAGCCCGCTAGCGTTTGAGTGCGTGACGCGTCAGGTGATTCGGACGAATCCGGGGGTGCCCGCAGGCGGGAACATCGTGCTGGGCGAGGTGGTCAGCGTCTACGCCGACGAGGGGCTGATCAACGAGCGATACCACGTGGACCCGGCGATGCTCGATGCGATCGGGCGCATGGGCGGGCTGGAGTACTGCCGCACGCGAGATCGGTTTGAGCTGCCGATGGGGCGGGCGGCTCTTGAGGGGACTGCTGAGCGATGAGTGCTGTGGGGAGTGCTGAGCGATGAGTGCTGAGTGCTGAGCGGGGGAAAGGAGATCAAGTCGCGGGCACATCGCTGGTTGCTCATCGCTC
>Ga0105049_10011253_pt1 | contig 10246 bp, 10 predicted proteins | sample MAT06_FD_78087 | JGI IMG/M metagenome (GOLD analysis project Ga0105049, IMG submission 78087) | Freshwater microbial communities from Lake Fryxell liftoff mats and glacier meltwater in Antarctica - MAT-06 | ecosystem: Environmental > Aquatic > Freshwater > Ice > Liftoff microbial mat | place... | reverse complement strand
CGTTAAACCACTGCAGCCCCTGCGTGAAGGCGGTCGGGTCGTGTGGGTGCTCGGTCACCACCTCGAAACCAAACGTGGGCGTGCGCGCCGCCACAGTGCTGCTGTCTGATGCCGCGTTGGCGGCCTTGGGGACATCGCTTCCGCACGCGCCAAACGCGCCGGCGGTCGCGAGAAAACCAACGGTACCCACCAGCACCGCGGCGGCGGCCGTTTTAGAATTGCGTAACGCACTCAGAATGGCCATGGCTGTGCTCGGGCGAAAGAACGCGTGAGGAGACTGCGGAAAAGCTACTGCGCGCGCGACGGCCGCGCCGCTCTGCCTCGATCGATACCCGAAAACGCATGAGGACGATCCACTGTGGGCTCAATCCGAAGGGCCACACCGGCCGACGGGTCCTTGTCAACTATATCCGATAAGATATATTCAAGCGCATGAATCCGGTGTGGATGATCCGCGCGATGTCTCGCATGACGCAACACGAGCTCGCGCGCGCGGCGGGCACGTCGCAGCCCGCGATCGCCACGTACGAGGCGAGTCGCAAGAGCCCCACGCTGCGAACACTGCAGCGCATGGCGGCGGCGGCCGGTCTCGAGATCGCCGTCACCGTGATGCCGCGCCTTACGCGCGAAGACCGGCGATCACTTGCACTACACGCCGCCATCGCGGACCATCTCGCCAAAAACCCCAGCGAGATCGTGGCGCGTGCGCGGTGCGCCGTCGAGCGGATGCGCGAAGCCAATCCTCACGCGAAGGCGCTGTTGCGCGAGTGGAGCGTGCTCCTCGAGCGTCCGCTGAGCGCGCTCCTGCCCGTGCTCACCGACCCGGCGCCATGGGCACGCGAACTCCGGCATGTCACGCCATTCGCAGGTGTGCTGTCGGCGCGTGAACGTGCCAACGTGTACCGCGAGTTTCGACGAGTTGAGGCCGAGTCCACATGACGCGCACGCGCCGACAGCGCGAGATCTCCAGCGGGCGTCTGCCGTCGTAAACCGCGCTCGTCCTCAAGCCAACCGGAAAGCGGGGCGAGCCCCACCGATCGTAAGACCTAACGCTGTCGGCATCAAGATCTCCAAGCCTTAGTCGATCAGTCAGCTGGGGTGTCGGTCATCATGGCCTGAGCATGGCGATCGCCATGCAGTCGCAGGTAATGCGCCATTGCCTACCGCGACACTGGCAACGCGCCAGGGTGTTCGTCCACCCACTCCCGCAACGCCCGCAACAACGCGATCAGCTCAGTCAGCTGATGGTTGGCGTTTAACCCGCTCGGACTCGGCAGCACCCACAACGCAGTCTGCGCGATCGTCTCAGCCTGCAGCCCCAACACCGCCTTCGATCGCCCGAACGCCGATCGATAGGCGCCAATGCCCAGAAACGCGATCACACGTGGCGCGTATTGTGTCGCCACGCCCGCTAATCGCTCACCGCCTGCCACATACTCCTCCGGCCGCAGTTCGGCGGCCGTGGCGGTCGTGCGCTCGACCATGTTGGTGATACCGATGCCCAGCGGGAGCAAGGCAGACTCCTCCCTCGGCGCAAACTGATGCGGTGTAAACCCCGCCCCGTATAACGCCGGCCAAAACCGATTGCCGGGCCGCCCGAAATGATGCCCGATCGCCGCGGTGTAGAGGCCCGGGTTGATTCCGCAAAAGAGCACCCGCAGGCCAGGCCCGATCAGGTCGGGGACGGTGCGATGCACGGCGGCAGCCAGCTCAGCTTTCGTGGGCTTCATCTGTTACGAAACGAGACTGTGCTTGAGTTTTTGGTGTTGCTTGATTTTCTGGACTTTCTGGACTTTTTTGAAGTTGATCTCGGCCCCGTCCACTCACAATCCCCTCGGCCAGGCTCGTTATGTCGGTGCGATCGTCCATCAAAAAATCCGCGGAGTCGACAGCGAAGACCTTGTACGCGCAACCGTCGACGGAACTCGCGGCGCGTATCGAACGGACCAAGCAGCTTGGCAATCAATCCAGTGCGCAGGTCGTGCTCGAAGCCGTCGATTTCTGGACCCTCTTGCCCCCCGAAGCGCACCTCGCGCTCCGGCGCCTCGAAGCAGCGTCCGGCCGCGCCGTGATGGAACGCGCCGTGCAGCACTTTGCGCGCGACTTGGTTGGCTTGCAGTACGCCGACGCCCAAAATCGCGTCGTACAGCAGATGCTGATACCCAAATCCATGGCTTCGACCACTTCAGAGGACCAGCTGCTCGCGGCTGCGGACAAAGCCGTGCGTCGTGCCCGCTCGTCGAAGTAAAGCCCGCCGCGAATCGGAAGCGGGTTCGTTCAGAGCACTTCGCGTGTGTCTTGATCTCAACGTCTGGGTCAGCAATGTCCTTGAGCTGCGAATGGAGCGCGTCGGCACCACCTCCCAGCAATTGGTGCAGACGGTAGCAGCCGGGTTCTGTTCCATCGGCCCCGTGCAACTGGTGGTGTCGTGGCCAGTGCTCGATCGCCTTGGTGTGGTCCTGCAGCGCGAGTTCAGCGTAAGCGACGACGCGGTGCAGGACATCGTGCAAGCCATCGCACGCATCGCCGAGGCCGGCCCGGATATGCATGCGCCATACGTGCTCCTCGGTGGCACAGGCGTGCTGCCGCTTCGCGATATCGAAGATCGACATGTCCTTGAAACGGCGTTGGCGGGAAAAGCAGACGTGCTGGTGACGTCGAACTTCGACGACTTTTTGCCACCGCGGAGCGTCGTCGTGGAGCGCGGCGAGCTGGCGATTGTGCGTCGCGACGGTCACCAAGTGATCATCGCGCATCCTCGGCAGATGCGACGCTGGCTCAACGCCGGGGCCATCACGTTGCCGTAGTCCACGGCGTTCACGCCGATGACGACAGCGGGTGTGCACCCTAGTTGATCTCAATGGTCGTAGGCGCCCTGCGAATTTCCTCTGAATCTCGCCTTAACCGTTCGTATCACTTTGGTGCTTTCTTGTGATGTCGAGCTCAAGCGGATGCCGGCATTCTTTTTACTGGAGCCCACTGGGGCGCGGGCTTTGCGGGGCTCGAAGCTCAATCACCCATGGCATTGCCCGCCTGATTTTTTATGTGAAGGGCGATCGGATGGTTTTGCTCCACGGCCTTGTGAAGAAGACGCAGACAACACCAGATCGGGAGATCAACTTGGCCCTCAAACGGATGAGGGCATAGCGACGATGAAAAAGCATGTTGGCTCAAGCGTCGATAGCCGGCTCCACGAGAAAGGATTGTACGACGAAGTGACGGGCGCCGCGATCAAGCGCGTCTTATGACGGCAAATTGCACAGACCATGGCCGAGCTGCACATCACCGAGACCGAGGTGGCCAGCAGGATGCAGACCAGCCGAGCCGCACTCGATCGATTGCTCGATCCCAAACACGAAGCTGTGACACTGAGCACGCTAGGAAAGGCCGCGCGCGTGTCGGTCGTCAACTCTGCATGGAGCTTGTCTAGCTCGAAACCTCACGAAAGCTCCAAGCTACATCGGTAGCTTACCCGACTGAACCAGCTCTCGAACGGTACACCCGCACACCTTGCGTACAAGTTTTGACAGGATCGAGGGCGCCGAGAAACCAAGGCGTCGCGCCGTGTCGGCCACCGAATCACCAGTACGCTTTATGTGTTGAACGACCGCTCGGATTCTACCGCATTGCAAAACGTACTCCGGCGACCCACTCCCTTCCCGCGCACACCACCGGGCAATAGTGGACGCGCATACATCCAATCGAAGGGCAAGATCGTTCACCTCTAAGTGAATGGCGAACTCGTGCTGGACCGACCACACGCACTCCGCGATACCACCGCCGCCAGCCTCCTTCTGGCCGCTGCGCAAGGTGGCCAACCTCGCCAAAAGCGCGAGCCGCTGGAGCGGCACCGCAACGTCGAATCGTTCGACCGTCCGAGAACACGTCATTGCCAATGGTGAGCTTCGGCTACACACCACGTCGAGCACCGGAATCCCGGCATTGACTTCGTGACACTTCAGGGCACCCTCGTCACGTAAGTATCGCAGCAGCGCCATCTCCCCCGGTACCATGTCGCGCGGCGACGACGCGTGCACGACGCGAAACCAGAGCCGCCCCATGCGACGCAACTCGAACAGCACCGATGCCGGCACGGCTCCAATGACCCACACGCCCGACAGGCGCTCTTCTTGGTGCATATCCGCAAATCCTCACGACGGGCAACGATCTCGCGTGCGCATGAACAGCATCGCCTTGATCAACAGTGGCCGCCGACATCGGCTGGCCTCAGGCTGCGATAATTCAATCCGCAAACCGGACTCGCTCTCCGGCCCGTCTTCGCGCCCGTGCTTCTCCACATAGCCGGGGCGTGCCAAGAATACGGCACCAAACACCACACCGGACACAAAGTTCCATTGCTTCCGCAACGCGCTGCGACCTCGCCTAGCGGACCAGCGGCGCAAACCACCTGCGTGCAGAGAATCCGCCCCGGCTGCTGAGAATGTGCGCTTGCACCCGTACGCCGGGATATAGCCTGCTGCGAATGGCCCTCACATCGCTCGAGGCGAGTTGAACACGCATCTCGAATTGGGTGGTGTATTCGCTACTCCGCTCGTCCCGAAGCTGGGGAGTCAGCGGAATGCGTCGAATGACGCCTCGCAGTTCGACCTCGTCGTCGTTGCCGTGGTCATCAGTGAGTAGGCTTACGGAATCACCAACCTGCACTCGGGCCCTATCTGCGTCGTTAAGCAAGAGTTTCGCTTCCCACAGCGAGGTGTCGGCGAGAGAGAGCACCTCGTCGCCCTCTCGCAGGTATCTGCCAATCAACTGCTCGGGTGCCGCCGAAAGGACGACCCCGTCCTCCTGCGCTGTCACGCAGGTTCTGGCGATCCGCTCGCGCAGCGCCCGCAAACGCGATTCCAGATCTCGCATCGCCAGCGTTTCTCGCTCAGCTTCGAACCGACTTGGGAGCGGCAGTCGCAATCCGGTGGCGGCGGACCGTTGCTCGGACTCAGCGACCAAAACACCGCTCAGCGAGCGGTCCATCTCGACATGTGAACCTCGTTTATACGAGCGCAGCATGGAATCCACATTATCTGGAAGGCCGTATAAGCTCAGCCGATCACGGAACCCGGCCTTGGCTTCAAGCACGCGCGATTCTGCCAGCGTCCACCGGGTTAAGCGGGCGTCTTTCTCTTGGGACTGTGTCACTCGCGCTGCATTCCGGCCCACGGCACGCGCCGTCAGATCGCTTTCTGCTTGCCTGAGTAGCACGACCAGAGGACCCGAATCGATACAGGCCAGCCGCGTGCCACGCGAGACATGTTCGCCTTCGCGCACATACATGGCGACCACCACGCCGGATTCTAGAGTTCGTTCCTGCCATACCCGGACCGGCATCAACACGCCGCCTGCCCGTATCGCGCTCGCGAAGATTACTCCGCTGAGCACTGTAATTCCACCCACACCCACCGTCAACGCGCAGCACGCGAACAGCCATCGAATGACTGTGCGAACTCTCGCCATAGGTGCTCCAGTCGACAATCCCATATCGGGGAGCGGCGGCGACGCGTTCTCCTTGCTCATTTCGCGTACGTCATTGAGAAGGGTGTCAGTGGGCGAGAAATGTGCGGTATGCCTCTTTCGTTTCACGCAGCGCACCGTGGGCGCCCCACGCACAAACTCTTCCGTCACGTAAAAGACACACGTTGTCTGCTCTCTCAATCGTCGCAAGCCGATGCGTCGCAAACACCACAGTACTGCCCGCCGCATATCGAAATGCATCGGTGAGTACGCGCGCCTCTAAATGGACGTCAAGGTTTGAGGTCGCCTCATCCAGAATCAAGATCGGAGCGCGCCGCAGCAGTGCCCGAGCGAGCGTTAGGCGCTGTCGCTGTCCGCCTGACAAGCTCGCACCTCCCTCTGACACTCGGGAGTTGAGACCGTCGGGAAGCATTTCCATCGTTTCCGACAGCTGGCAAATGTCGACGACGTCGTTGATCTCGTCGATTGATCGATCGCCGCAGCCCATGGTCAGATTCTCCAACACCGTTCCCCGCAACAAGCCTGTTTCTTGCCACACCACGCCCATTTGCCGACGTACATCACGCAGTGGAAGCGACTGTATCGGTCGACCATCGAACAATACCGAACCTGATGAGGCATGATCCAAGCCACTGAGCACGCGCAACAACGTCGACTTGCCAGCACCGCTGGGGCCCACAATTGCCGTTACGGTGCCAGGAGCCAGCGAGAGCGATACGTCATCCAAAACATGTGCCCCGTGCGAGTAGCCGTATGCCACGTTTCTCAACTCTACAGCGCCGCGCAGTCTCGTGCTCACTCCAGGTGATGCGGCGTAGGCCGCGCGTGCGTCGAGTTCCGTCGGGACATCCAGATACTCATACATGCGCGCGAGCGAGATGGACGACCGTTGCAGTTCCGAGAAGAGCGCCGACAGCTCACCTATCGGACCAGTCACATAGCTGACGTAGGCGCCGACCGCGAAGAGCTCACCGATGGAAATCTCACGCGCCAGCACCAGCTTCCAGCCATACCATGTACTGGCGAGGGTACCTAAACACTTGAGCAGGGCGTTGCATATCATCAACCCAGCGCCCAGGCCCGCGGCCGCGAGTTGTTGCACAAGCGCGGCTTGGTGATGACTGCGCAATCGGACGAAAAACTCGCGCTCGGCACACGCCAATTTCACCGTTCGTATATTGCTCAGCGTATCGACTTGTGTCGCGTTGAGGTCTGCCTGAATCTGTGCGTGTTTACTCCAGTATTTGGCCGTGTGTCGCGCGGCCATCGTGGATATCCAAGTGCTCAACGGTATGGTCACGAGCGAGAGAGCAGCCAATCGCCAGTTGAGACCAATGAGAATGATCGGGACCATGAGGAGGGTGACGCTATTGACCAGCAGCGTCTCCGCCGCACGAGTCAGCATTGCCACCGACGCGCGAACGTCGCCGAGACGGCTGGTGACTTCGCCGACCCGATGCTGATCGAAGAATCCGATTGGCAGATGTTGCACATGATTCACAAAGAACAACGAGAGGGCGCTGCCGATTTTGCCACCTAGCAACTGCGACACATAGCTGCGGACTGCGCCCAAGAGAGTCGACAACACCGTGACGAAACCCACCCCCGCGAGTATGACGAGCAACAGCGATTCGTCTCGCGCGGGGTACATTTCATCGACGAGTTTTGATGTCAGTATGGGCACCAACAGCCCGAGAGCGCTGCTCGCCATCCCCAAGGCGATGCCACGAAACAGATCCCCCCAGTCGGCCCGAAGGAATCGAAACAGTCTCCAAGCGAGCCGAACCGACGAGGCCAGCGATGCGTCGGTCAAGACACCGGCGCTTGCGTCAACGCGCACCCTACTTGATCTCGATCGTCGTGAGCGCGCTGCGAATGTGGTCGTCGCGGCCCGCGCCCCAGTGCGCCTCTAGCACCACCGTGTATTTCCCCGCGGTTAGGCCGCCTAACTGCAAGGTCTCTCGCAGCACCGACGACGGTGGTGCGCCGACGCGCTCCCAGCTCAGCATTCGCGTTGGCCCCTCGCCCGACGACCGCGACACCAAGTCGCTGAACAGCTGCCGCAGTCCGCCGGACCGCTCTCCAGTCACCGTCAGCCGGTACGACACCGCCGCACTCGGTTGCAAACCGTACATCTCCCACACCAGCCCGACCCGCGTTGTGCCCGCAGCCAGCGTCGTTGTCGGCAGCAGATGATTTGCCACCGCGTATTCGTCAGTCGTATCCCGCGCGACCGCCTCCGTGGCCTCCACCAACAGCACGTCTGACAGGCGTACCGTGTCGCCCCACGACGCCCGCACCCCGGCGAGCGGGCGCATCCCGCCGCGCAGGCGCCACGCGACCGGCCCCTCGCTCTCCGTTTCGCCAGTCACCTCCACTGAGACGACGCCGGCGGTATCCGGCAGCGATGCCAAGAATCGAAGCAAGGTGCCATCTCGCACGCCGTCGGGGAGCGCGCGGATGTCATCCGGCCCAGGGCTAAAAAGCAAATGCACGCGCCCTCCCGCCACGTTCGGCGGCGGCGCCGGCATGGCGAGGCACAGCACCGTCTGCCCCGCCCGCCAGAGCCGCCCCCACTGCCACGTGGGAACCGGCACCAATACCTGCGCCAGCCACATATGCTCGTAGGGCCACGTCTCCAGAAACGGATGTCCCCGATTCGCTCGCGCCGTGAGCCAGTCGCGCGGATCGGCGCCGATCGGGTCGGCCAGCACCGTGGCCTGAGGGATCGTCGCGGAGCGGCGGCGCGAATACTCCGCCGCCCCCGTCGGACGGGCGGCCAAGTCGGCGCTAGCGTCGGCGAGATCGCGCCCGTTTCTCTCGGTGCCCGAGTCGGGCACCATGAGGAGATCTGGCCAGCCGTACCGAATCACCAGCTCCGCCGCTGGTGCCCGATTCGCCGCACTCCAATCCAGCAGCTCATCGCTCGCCACCTGCGTCCGCAGCGCCATCTCGATCTGGCGCCGCTCGTGCTCCAGCCGCCGAACGTTGTATACCTCCGACCACAGGGGCTGGCTTGCCCACCAAAAAAGCTCGCGCCACCGCAGGCGCGCCTCGCATCCCTCCGGTGGTGGCATGCGAGCGGCCGCCCGCTCATCCTCCCGCACAGTCCCGCGCGCCGCCATCAGCCGCTCGGCCGAGATGTCGCACACCCCTGCGGCCGCGGCCGCGCGCCATGCCGCGTGGAACAGTGAATCGGCCCGCTCCCTCTGTCCGCTCGCCACGGCTACCAGGCCTGCAAGCCGCAGGCAGTACGGCGCACTGAAGGCGCAGGCCCTACTCGCTCCTCGTGCCCGCGCCGTGTCTCCTGCGTCCAGCGCAAAGCGCACCCGCTGCCCCAACGCGACGGAATCCGTCGGTGCTGCCTGCGAGGTCGCCTCGAGTGCCGTCAGCAGCACCGCTCGTCGTTGCACCACCGCCGCTCGCGCCACACTTGGAAAGAGCTTCTCCTGCGCCCACACGGGCCGTTCAGGCGGCGAAAGCGGCACCGCCGACCAGTCGGGGCAGTAGGCCGCCCGCGATCGCCGCGTCACGCGTTGCGCGTACATGCGCTCGCGCAGTCCATCGGGAAAATGAGAGTTGTACCACCCGCCTTCCTCCCACTCGATCCCGTTGTAGCACACCAAGCGAAGACTCATGAGCCATTCGATCGGCGTTCCTGCTGGCGGAGTGCGCAGACGCGCAAACAACGGCGACGACGGCACCGCCGCCTCGCGATGCGCGTTCCTCCACCCGACCACGAACTCACGCACCAACCGGACCGTCGGCGTCAGGGGGGGCGCCGATTGCGAGGGCTTGGGCCGCAAAGTCCCTGACGGTCGGGCTCGCGCGCAGTTCAGCGAGAGGCTCACCCCCAGCACCGCCAACCAGCTCGAGCGCGATGACAAGCGCGCCATTCGTGTCGTCTGCCTCATCTCTTCGATCTGGCGCGAGTGGTCAAGGGACTTTGCCCGAGGTGGAGAGTGTGGAGCTGCGCCGCATATCGTACCAAGTGTGTTTCGAGGTCGTCGCCCCTTCCGCGAGCGGACGCCGCCAACAGTATGGCTCCCAACCCCGCCACGCGAGCAGCGGCGTAGCTGTTGAACGTTTCTTTTTGCTCGCCACGATTGCCAGCGGCAACGAACCGAAACGCGTGCCGCGTGCGAGCGTACAGCACCGCCGGACTTTTGGCAGCGACCGATTCGACACCAACCACCGTATCGAATTGCGCCGGAAATGATGCCTCATGCCGGTTCGATGCGGCTGCGATCAGCCAGGTTCCCCGTCCGCGGGCATATGCACACGCCGCATACAGTGCTGGCACAAAGCGATCATGCGGTGTCGACAAACACAGACAGATGATCTCTGCGCCGTTGTCACTGGCCCAGTGGATCGCCGTGATGACCTGTTGTACAGATGTAGCAAGCTTCGTATCGAACACTTTGCAGGGTAGTATACGTACCCCGTCAAACAGGTCGACCATCACTTCAGCGCAGCGCGTGCAATACCCGACGTGCCCACCTCGCCCGTACTTTCGAACAGGCGGCCGTTAAACCACTGCAGCCCCTGCGTGAAGGCGGTCGGGTCGTGTGGGTGCTCGCTCACCACGTCGAAGCCAAACGTGGGCGTTCGCGCCGCCACGGTGCTGCTGTCTGATGCTGCGTTGGCGGTTTTGGGGACATCACTGCCGCAGGCACCAAACGCGCCGGCAGTGGCCAGAAATCCCACAGTGCCCAACAACACTGCTGCCGCAGCAGCACGAGAACGACGCAACGCACTGAGG
>Ga0105049_10011251_pt1 | contig 10247 bp, 7 predicted proteins | sample MAT06_FD_78087 | JGI IMG/M metagenome (GOLD analysis project Ga0105049, IMG submission 78087) | Freshwater microbial communities from Lake Fryxell liftoff mats and glacier meltwater in Antarctica - MAT-06 | ecosystem: Environmental > Aquatic > Freshwater > Ice > Liftoff microbial mat | place... | reverse complement strand
CGTCGGAAAAGGCACCGCCTTTCACATCCGGTTCCCAGCCCTGGATACGTTGTAACAATCTTCAAGCTTGATGTGCTGGAAGCCTAAGAAACAGGACGGCTCGACACGACGCGTATTGGCACGCCGGTCGACGGACCGATGGTTACGTTGCGACGCTTGGGTACGACCGGTTTGGAATCGACCAGCTCCAGCTCAAATCGCTTGAGTAGCGTGCCCAGTACGATCGCCATTTCATAAGAAGCAAACGCGGCGCCGATGCATCGACGATGGCCACCCCCAAAAGGCATGTACTCGAACGGGGAATAACTGCGTTCGAGAAACCGTTCCGGGCGAAAGAGTTCTGGCTCCGTGTAGGTCGCGGGGTTATGGTGTGCCAATACGGTCGCTGGCGCCACCGACATCCCGACAGGCAACATGTATTCCCCTAACTGCAAAGGCGCTTTCAGTTTGCGGAGCGTTTCGGTAAGGATCGGGTGGATTCGCAACGTCTCCTGAACGGTGGCCTTCAAATAGGCCGCTGAAGTCAGACTCGCTGGAGAATCGTCGGCGAGCGAGTCAAGCTCTTGCCGCAAACGAGACAGCGAGTTCGTGTTTTTGTGAAGATGGTACATGGCCCAAGTCAGCGAAAGCGCAGTCGTTTCATGACCAGCAAACAAAAAGGTCATCAGTTCCGAATAGATATGCTCTCGAGTGATCGATTGACCATCCTCGTAGGTAGCGGCACAGAGCATGGAAAGAATATCGTCGCTTTGAAAACTGCTTTGACCCCGTTTTTCAATTACTTCATCCAAGAGTCGAAACAGATCATTCTTGGCTTTCGTCCATCGATCCCAGGGGCTGAAACCAAAGCAAGGCACATGTGTCTTCTGTGAGAAGAAAAGCAACGGAGAGCTGTTTGCCACAACCCGCCGGCTTGCATCCATGAGCTGTATCGCAAGCTCGCGATCATGGCCTCCAAATATTGTCCTGACGATCACTTCCAGGGAAATTTCGATCATCAAGTCCAACGTATCAATTTGTTTTTCAACTCGATGAGATTCGAATTGCTCGACTGTGCATTGCTGCATGCTTGCCCCATAGGCTTTCATGCGATCGCCATGAAACATTGGCATCACAAGTCGTCGTTCGCGTCGGTGCGACTCTCCCTCCAAAATCAACATCGACCCACTTCCCATCAATGGAATGATGGTCGCTGTAGCGAATGGGGCGTAAATGCTGGGATCCTGGCCGTGAATGGTGCGAATAAGATCTTCCCGGCCAGTAACGACGACGGGTCCATTCAGCGCATTCAACAAGAATGGATCACCATACACTTTGACCCAACTTTCGAGGGCTTGTCGGGGATTTCGAATCAGCTTCAAGGTCGGTCGCCACGATCCAGCTGGCCCAGGTGGCAATCGGATTTGAATTTTTTCTGTCGATGAATCGGTTTGGATCAAGATCGCAGGTTTCCCGTAGTCAGCGAATGCAATTGAGCCAGTTAAATTTCGCCGCTCAAAATCCTATGGATACGGAACAGACGACCACACGTGCCAAAGTATAGCCGATCGCGATAAGTTGCGTTACGATACCGCAATTCAACGAAGTATTTCAATGCACAGCCCCCCAATCGGATAGCAATGACCAATTTGGATCCTTCCCCAGCGGATCGTACTTCGGGAACGGACGATCAACGTATTGACCAGATCGTTCCACTGCCACCTCCCGAGCATCTGATTCGCTTTTTCCCCATCGCCAATTCTCCGACGGAAAAACTCGTCCAACAAACTCGCCGCAATATAGTACGGATGCTTTCGGGTGAAAGCGATCGCTTGCTGGTGGTTATTGGTCCCTGTTCAATCCACGACCCAAAAGCTGCGATGGAGTACGCGTCACGCTTAACGGCTCAGCGGAGTCAGCACGCCGCAGACTTAGAGATTGTGATGCGAGTCTACTTTGAAAAGCCTCGCACTACGTTCGGTTGGAAGGGATTGATCAACGACCCCTACCTGGACGAGAGCTATCGTATCGACGAGGGAATTCGAATCGCTCGAGATCTTTTGGTCCAAATCAATCGTCTTGGCATGCCATGCGCATCCGAATTTCTGGATGTCATCTCCCCTCAGTACATCGGCGATTTGATCAGTTGGGGAGCCATTGGCGCTCGCACTACGGAGTCGCAGGTGCACCGCGAACTGGCGTCGGGGTTGTCTGCACCGGTCGGCTTCAAAAATGGAACCGATGGAAACGTCAAAATTGCAATCGATGCCATCCAAGCTGCCTCGCAATCCCACCACTTTCTTTCGATTCACAAGAACGGCCAAGTTGCAACCGTGCAAACGCAAGGCAATCAGGACTGCCATCTGATCCTTCGTGGTGGAAGAACACCCAACTACGAGGCTTCGTATGTTGCTGAAGCGGTCAAAGAGCTATCGGCGGCCAATGCCACCGCCAAAGTGATGATTGACTGTTCACATGCCAATAGCGATAAGAACCATGAGCGGCAAAAGGAAGTATGTCACAACGTTTCAGTCCAACTATCCAGCGGCAGCACGTCGGTTTTTGGTGTGATGATTGAGAGCCATCTCAAGGCTGGAAATCAAAAGCTGGTCCAAACGCCAGATTATATTGCCGCCCTGGAGTACGGGAAGAGCGTCACGGATGCTTGTCTCGGTTGGGACGATAGCGTAGTTTTGCTCGCGGAGTTGGCGACCGCCGTTCGAGCACGCCGAAAAAATGGACATGCGAAGTAGCTCCCTTACCGCGGCAATTTCATACTCCGGCACGTGAGGTTTTAAACTCGTTAAGCTCGTTCCCAAGCTTCAGCTTGGGAACGCACACTACGGAAGCTCCCGCTTCCGGAACCCACAACCTGTTGGTTTGCCCCGGAACCTGCTGGTTGGTAGGCTCTCACCTGTCGACGAGCGGTGGTTGCCAAGCGTCGAACGTACCGCAGTATCAGGACGTCGAAGCAGAGCTTCGAGGACGGCGTTCCCAAGCTGGAGCTTGGGAACGAGGAGCTTTTAGTTGTACGACGCTACGCGTCGTGATTCCTACGACGCGGATCGTCGTACAACTTAGCGCATACCCCCAAGATTAAGACCTGAGATGCACTCGCCTCGGTATTCTTCACACAATGGACATTTCTTCCCTTTTTGGTGTGCTCCATTTTAATGGAGTATCAAATGACTTACCTTCCCTTTTTCGTCGGCCAGGCTCTGGGCTCTGAGGCTACGCGTTGCCAGCGATGCAAGAATCTAAAACGTAACGAAAAGATCATATGTTTGAATCAAGTTCATTGGGTAGCGCGCAGGGATCTATTGCGGTTGAAGGTGTTGATGAAAAAATTCCCATCGGAGCGAGCTATAGGTACTGCCGACTCCATGCTGAAACTCAGGATAGATCATCATCTGAAAGCGTTTGTCGGCATCGTTTAGGGCCTTAGCTAACTGCCAAGTATTGGATGGATGGACATTGTCATCGATCAAGCCATGGACGAGCAACAATTTGCCTTTGAGTTTGTCTGCAATCTTGTTGCACGATCCCGCGTCGTACCCCTCGATGTTTTCGGCCGGGGTTTGCATGTAGCGCTCGGTGTAAATTGAATCGTAGTTGCGAAAATCGGTTACGGGCGCTCCTGAGACGGCTGCGTGGAAAACATCGGGATAACGCAGCAACGCCAAAGCGGACATGTAGCCTCCGTACGAATGGCCATAAATTCCAACGCGGTCGCCATCCACATAGGGGCGTTGGCGAAGAAATTTGACTCCGGCCGCTTGGTCGTCCAAATCGGGTCCTCCCAGCTTCAAATAGGTCGCGCTCTCAAAAGCCTTGCCTCGACCAATCGTTCCGCGATTGCCTATCTTCGCGACCAGATAACCTAGTTCACAAACCGGATTGGCTGGTGAGTATCGGTTTGAAAGTCCAGCGCTCTCTGGGCCACCGTAGACATCGATCACCAGCGGATACTTGCGTGTCGGATCGAAGCTCGAGGGCTTGTGAAGAGTGCCGTAGATCGTCGTCTTTCCGTCGTCCGACAGAAAAGAAAAGAGCTCTGGCAGCGAGAGTTTCGCCTTTTCGGCCACCTCCCGATTCCCCTTGGCCAACACTGCCAACTCTTTGCCCGCTTCATCGTAAAGGACGGTGCTCGGTGGCGTGTCCAATTGCTCTCGAACGGCTACCACAAAGCGATGGTCTGGCGAAATCTCAAACCCGCTATGATGCAACGGACTGGCGGTGAGCCGAATGGCATGGCTACCGTCCAGCCTCACTCGATGCAGTTGCGCGTTATAGGGATTGACGTCATCAAAGGCGGTGTAATACATCCAACCTGCGGTTTCATCAACTTTCACAATTACACCGCACACATAGGTTCCCACGACCGATAGCGGATTGAGCAACCGGCCATCCATATGCCGCATTTGGAATTGCTTCCAGCCGGTGGCTTCCGACTCCCAAATGAATCGTTTGCTGTCACTCAGAAACTGAACCTGGGGGGAATTGTCCTGCCAAGTGGATTGCCGTTCGGTAACCACCTGCCTAACGTGGAGCGAAGTTGTATCGATCGCCAATACGTTGAGGACATCCTGCCGGCGATTAGTCCGATTAACCAGCAGTTCATCACCTTCGGGTGAGAATCGAACCGCATAGAGATACTGGGTTGGTTCGCCATCCAAATGAACCTTTTCCGAGGCTTTCTTGGCCAAGTCGTAAATCCAAAGCGAAACCTTGGGGTTGGCGTCTCCGGCTTTGGGGTATCGTACCGACTGGAGCTTGGTGTACGAAGCGGTATTGTCCAACGTCAAATGGTAGTCTTGCATTTCGCGCTCGTCGACTTCGTAGTAGGCCAGTTTGGAGCTGTCGGGTGACCACCACATGGCTTCGCTCTGCTTGAGCTCCTCGCCATAGACCCAGCAACCTGTTCCAAATCTCCAGCGATCGACTCCCGTCGTCGTAACTTGGGTGCGTTCCTCGCCGCCCGTCGGTTCGAGCGAGATATTGAAATCTTTGTAAACAGCTTTCCACTTGCCGTCCGGAGATTCGACCATGGTGCGCTGCTGTGCGCGACCTACCGGCGCGGTACGCCCTCGGCCTCGAGAGCGTCTGGCGTCGGCGGACTCGGGTGCATCGCTTGGTTTCTTCGATTCAGCATCGGAGATTGCCAGACTCTTTAGATCGATCGATTTGCGCTGGCCTTGGCTGGTGAACTGCAACGCGCTACCGTCGTTAACCCATTCGATTTGTTCGACCCGACCTCCGCTTGCAAGTCCTGCCCGCATCGCCGCGATCTGCGTGTACCGTTCGTAGCCTGGCAGTTCTTTGAAGGTGAGCTGCCCCTGCAGCGGTGCCGCAAACAGGCATAATCCGAGGAACAGAAATAGGTGGAAATGTGATGGTTTCATACGGATGCGGTGCAAAGTGCAAAGGGGGAACGGAAACAGTGTGTCGAGTATAGTCGCGCTTGCAGGCAACGTAGTTGCACGTGACGCCTCAGAGCAAAAGCTACCGGATACAAGGCTCTTCCAAAAGGGTCAGCGCACCGAGATCGGCATCGAGTTGTACCATGGCGCCATGCGGCAGGGTTGCATTTCCTGGAACATGTCCCACTGGAAAATTAGCAACCACGGGAACGCGAATCTGTTCCATGACTTCTCGAATCACTAGCTCGATCTCGGATTCTTCTTTTGGATCTTTGGTCGTAAACTGCCCTAAAACAATGCCGGCAACGGCATCCAACACACCCGCGAGTCGAAGCTGCGAAAACAGCCTATCCACGCGATAGGGGGCTTCATTGACATCTTCTAGAAATAGAATCGCTCCTTCTGCATCGAGAGCATAGGGAGTGCCCATGGTCGCGCATACCAACGATAGATTCCCCCCGACCAATCGCCCCTGAGCCTTTCCGGCATGAATCGGCTTGATCACACTTTCCTTGGGGATTTCGAGCGCCTCGTTCAGCATCGGTTTTGGAAATCGGTCGACGATGAGCATCCTTTCAAAAGATCGCAATCCATACGAATCCTGGAGTGAATCATCTCGACCCAGATTGCCCAAGGGCATCGGCATCGGCGAATGGAAGGAAATGATGCGCGATTGGCGGGCGATCGCCAAATGGAGAGCCGTCAAATCGGAGTAGCCGGTGACGACTTTCGGGTCTTTTCGAAGGCTCGCGTAATCGATGCGATCTAGAATTCGGGTCAATCCATAACCGCCTCGAATGGGGAAGACAGCTCGTACCAGCGGATCGCGAATGGCGAGATTGAGTTCTTCACTACGCTGGCTATCGTCGCCAGCCAAGTAGTCTTTTTTTCGATCTAGCATGCGTGGATCAAGCTGAACGCGAAACCCTTTCTGCTCTAAGTGCTTCTTGTAGGAAAGAACCAGCTTACCGTCTGCCGGTCCGGCTGGAGCTACGAGTGAAACGGTGTCCCCTTGCTTTAGCCCCTTGGGCTTGATCCAATCCATTGCGGTCACCTTGCCCGTTTCGGCAGCTCGAGCCACGCCAGCCAGGGTCGCGGCAGTCGCAACGCAGCCGATAAACCCTCGTCGAGAAAGTGGTTCGTGGTTCATTTCCATGGCGTTCCTTACTCTTGATGTGAAATGGCGGTAAAACGTTTTCTCACGCAGTCGATTTCGTACAACATGAAACCGCTCGGATTGTTAGACTAATCAGTCTATCCTCTGACGAGACTCTCCTGCGGCAAGCATTTTTCAAATTTCATTTTTTGCGGAGCAACTCGCAATGCGTACACGTATCGGTTTGGTCATGATCCTGTTGATGTCGAGCGCTCTTCACGCTAATGAGTCATTTCAAAAGGTCGCAACGGTCGAGGGAGTCACGGAGTATAGGTACCCCAATGGCGCCCGCGTGCTGTTGTTTCCAGACGATTCTAGACCGACCATCACGGTCAACATGACCGTGCTCGTCGGCTCGCGTCACGAGGGGTACGGGGAAGCGGGAATGGCACATTTACTAGAACACCTTGTCTTCAAAGGGACACCGACGTTTCCGGAAGTACCAAAGGCTTTGAGAGACCATGGCGCTAGCTTCAACGGTACAACCAACGTCGACCGAACCAACTATTTCGAAACGCTCCCGGCCACGGATGAAAATCTGGAGTTCGCGATTCATATGGAGTCCGATCGACTCGTCAATAGCTTCATCAAGCGCGAAGACTTGATGTCGGAGTTTACTGTCGTTCGCAACGAGTTTGAACGCGGTGAAAACAGCCCACAGGGAGTCCTATCGCAACGCGTACAAGCTGCGGCATACGAATGGCACAACTATGGAAAGAGCACCATAGGCAACCGATCGGATATCGAGAGAGTGCCGATCAATAACCTTCAAGATTTCTATCGAAAGTTCTACCAACCTGACAATGTAGTCATGGTGGTCACGGGTAAGTTCGAGGAATCCAAAGCCTTGGAGTATTTGAGCAAGTATCTGGGTTCGCTTCCAAAACCAGAACGACGGCTGGATGCAACTTATACCGAAGAGCCTCCTCAAGACGGAGAACGGTCGGTTGAACTGCGCCGTGTCGGCAAACTTGGAGCGATCAACGTCGTCTACCACATCCCGGCAGCAGCGCATCCGGATTGGGCTCCACTGTCGATCCTTGCAAGTGTCTTGTCGGAGGAAAAGGTCGGACTGCTCAACGAAGTACTCGTCGAAACTCGCTTCGCTACCAGCACGGGAGGTTTCGCCGACAATTCGCATGACCCTGGCCTGTTTTCTTTTTTTGCACAACCGGCTGAAGGCAAACTCGAGAAAGTGAAAGATCTGTTGCTGAAGACGATCGATGACGTCGAGAACGTGACTTTTAAGGCGGAAGAAATCGAACGAGCCAAGATTCGGGCCAAACGACGAACGGAACAGACTCTTTCCAACGCAGCCGCCATGGCCCAAACCCTTAGCTCAGCCAGTGCCATCGGCGACTGGCGATTGTTTTTCTTGCAACGGGATCGGGTGGCGAACGTCACGGCCGAGGAGGTAACACGGGTTGCGAAAACCTACTTCAAAAAGCATAACCGAACTGTTGGAGTGTTCATTCCGGCCGATGCGCCTCAGCGACTAACCGTTCCTGCAGTGACCTCCATCGCGGACATCGTTAAAGACTACAAAGGCGGAGTAGCTGGTTTGGCCGGGGAATCGTTCGATCCAACGCCGGAGAACTTGGACGCGCGAACACAACGCATGGAGCTTGGGGGCGTCAAGGTTGCGATGATCCCTAAGAAAAATCGAGGAGAAACCGTAGCGTTTTCCATGACGCTGCACTACGGAAGCGAAGACTCACTCCGAGGTTTGAATACTGCCGCAGGTATGCTTCCGATGCTGATGATGACGGGTACGAAGAGCATGGACCGACAGGCGTTGCAGGAGAAAATGGATTCGCTCGGCGTTCAGATTTCAGCCGGTGGCGGCGGAGGTCGAGGCCGCGGTGGACGAGGAGGTGGCGGTTCGGCAGGGCAGCTCAATTTGTCCGTCACAGCCAAACGCGAATCGCTCGTAGCCGGCATTGAGCTATTGGGGGAAATCTTAAGGAGTCCAGCCTTTGCAGGGGACGAGCTTGAACAGATGAAGCTTCGATCCTCCTCTACCATGACCGAGATGCTCGATGACCCAGCCGCCCTAGCCGGAAACCAGCTTGCCCGATCTCTCTCCCTCTACCCGAAAGGGGATGTGAGGTACGTTCCTACGACGAAAGAAAGCATTGAAAACGTGAATAGCGTAAGCTTGGAACAAATCGTCGAGATTTATACCCAGCAGCTGTCAGCGGCCTCAGTGGAAATAGGAATCGTCGGCGATTTTGAGCCCGAAAAAGCCGTGCCAGCTATCGAAAAGATCCTGAACGGTTGGAAATCGGGAACGGGTATCAAGCGGATCGAACGGACGGCCAAGACCGACGGTGCCGGCTCCAAAGACAATATCGTAACGCCCGATAAAGCCAACGCCGTTTTCTTGGCCGGGCTATCGTTTGTACTCGATGACGAATCCCCGTCGAACATTCCTTTGCAGATTGGGAATTTCATCCTCGGTGGTGGAACGTTGTCGTCGCGGCTGGGCGATCGCATTCGGCAAAAAGAAGGATTGTCCTATGGTGTGACCAGTTCAATCACCATCCCATCGCGAGGTACCGACGCACGCTTTACAATCAACGCGATCACCAATCCGGGCAACATCGACGCTGTCGAGGTCGCGGCCATGGAGGAATTGGTTCGCTTTATCAAGGATGGGCCAACGGAGTTAGAAATGAAGGATTCGAAGAAAGCGTTTTTGGAGTCGCTCAAAATTTCGCGGTCGGTGGACCAAGCGATTGCTGGCCAACTGACTTCGAATTTGGATTTAGCTCGAACCTATGCGTTTGTGGCGGAGCAAGAAACCCGGATCGAAAACTTGAAGGCGGAAGATGTCCGTGAAGCGTTCCAAAAGTTCGTCGATCCGAAGAAGCTAGTGATCATTCGAGCTGGGGACTTCAAATAGTCGATCGCTATCCCCGAGCTTGCGTCGAGCGTCTTCCACAGGTTGACTAACCCGGTACGTACTAGGAGGGGCGATTTGCCATACTACCTACACGTGTCTGTCATGGTTTTGTGTGGTTCGCAACTCTTTTTGTCGAATTGATCTCATGCGTCCTAACTTACCCATCGCCACAATCATCGAAGATCGTCTTGCCGAATTGGGAGGTATCTCTCCGAGTCGTCTTCGTCTCACGCCACCACCTGGCTTGGCAACGCATGCGGATCTCGTGGTTGCCAACGAGTCAGGCTGAAGTGTACGCAGCGCTATTAAAAGTTGCGAGATCCTAACCCAGTTTAGCATGGAATTCGGACCGGTCCTTTTGGGCGGCCTGCTGGTTGCCTGTGGCCTCGTTTGCTAAATGAGATCTCAGCGCCGTAAAATTTGCTTGGCGAATGCTTAGACTCCACTTCAACCTGCCCCATCATAGGTCGGCTCTCGCCAATTTTTCGGCTTCACGCGATCGGTATAGAACGCTCGCAAAAACGGTTGAAGCAACCGCGATCTGTTCAAGCGTATCAGCAATCGACGCGCCGCGAAACGGTGGCCGACCTGCTAGACACTCGTAGAGTATCGTACCGACCGAGTAAACATCCGCACGCGCCTCAACGCTCTAAGGCGAGCGGCAGCATCAAAAGTACCGTAGGATGGGACCATTGTCCCGTCCGTTGATTCGTTCGGGACAATGGTCCCAAACTACAACTGGTATCTCACAGCCTGCCGCTCGCCTTAGCGTTTCCAAATGCCTGCT
>Ga0105049_10011247_pt1 | contig 10250 bp, 7 predicted proteins | sample MAT06_FD_78087 | JGI IMG/M metagenome (GOLD analysis project Ga0105049, IMG submission 78087) | Freshwater microbial communities from Lake Fryxell liftoff mats and glacier meltwater in Antarctica - MAT-06 | ecosystem: Environmental > Aquatic > Freshwater > Ice > Liftoff microbial mat | place... | reverse complement strand
TCGGTCGCGTTCTCCGAGCTGCAGAGCATGTTCCTCGACAGCCTCGTATCGGATCCCGACTGGCAGCGCCGCTACGCGCGCGACACGCACGGCGCGGCGATGCCCGTCGAGCTCATCGAGCGCGGCATCCGCGCCGCTCAGCCCTTCGCCGCGTGGAACCTGCGCGCGATGGTCGCGGTGTGCGCGGCCGAGCGCGCGATCTACGAGATCCCCGATGCGGAGCTGACGGCGGAGCGCGTGCTGGAGACGATCCGCGACGTCGAGCGGCGGCTGCTCTTCCTGGACGAAGGCTCGCCGCGGCCGACCTTGTCCGTGCCGCATCTCCTGGCGGGCGAGAGCAGCGCCTACTACCACGGCTACGTTCTGGCCGAGATCGCCGTGCACCAGACGCGCGCGTTCTTCCGCGGCCGCGACGGACACCTCGTGGACGACGCGCGCATCGGGCCCGATCTGCGCGAGCACTATTGGAGTCCGGGCAACAGCCTCACGTTCCTGGACTTCGTCGAGAACTTGACCGGCGAGCCGCTTTCGTCCGCCGCGATCGCGGCGCACGTGAACCGCGGCACGGACGAAGCGCTGGCGGAAGCGCGCGCCGACGTCGCGCGCGAGCCGTCGATCCCGCGCCACACGGGGCCGATCGATCTCGGCGCGCGGATCCGCGTGGTTCACGGGCGAACGGAAATCGCCGACACGGCACGCGGCGGCTTCGAAGCCGCGTGCGCCGATTTCGAGCGCTGGATCGCGCGCTGATCCGCGTTCACTCCACGATCAGGTTCACGCTCACGACGTCCGGCTCGACGCCGACCTCGAACGACGCGCGGCCCGCGCGACCGTCGGGCGCGATGGCGCGCACCTCGTAGCGCGCCGGGAGCAGGAAGCGGGCGAGCAGCGCACCGTCCGCGTCCGTGCGACCGCGCAGCACGCCTTTCGGCAAACCCGACCCGACGATCTCCGCGTCGAGGATCGCGGCACCGCGCGCATCGCGCACCTCGATGCGCGCGGCTCCCGTCGGCGGCAGCCGCGTCTCGCGCCAGCGCAAGGTCGGCGCGCGAAACTTCAGATTGCCCGGCGGTACGAGCGGACTGTCCGGGACTCCGAAGTGGATCTGGTACTCGCCGTCGACGACGCCCGAGAGGAGGAAGGCGCCGGTCGCGTCGACTTTCACGGTCGTGCGCGCGCGCGTGCGCGCGCTCTCGAGCGTGACCTCGAGTCCCTCCGCCGGCCGGCCCGCGTGGTCGAACACGAAACCGTCGACGAGTCCAGCGCGCGCGATGCGCAGCGTCACGAACACGTCGCTCGATCCGCGCGCGAGCAGCGTGTCTACACGGCTCGAGTTGAGCGCGGCCATGTCGGCGTGGAGCCGATAGCCGCCGAGCGGCAAGTCGTCGGCCTCGAAGCGCGTCTCGCCCTGCTCGAATTCGATGCGGCGTCGCGCCGCGCCCTCGGCGCCGACGAGCGTCGGACTGGGCTCGAGCACCAGCGCCCAGCGCTCGGGCATCTCGACGCCGTCGAGCGTCAGCTCGCCGCGGATCCGACCTCGACCGCGAAAACGATTCCGGTCCTCGGGGAGGCGTGCATCGACTCCGATCGCGATTCCTTCGCGCGGCGCCCGGCCTGCGTCCGCCGACGCGAGGTCCGCGGGCCTGTCCGAGGCTCCCGGCGCGGGCAGGCTGGATCGCGGACCCGTCGAGCCGATTTCGTCGGGGGCGCGGAGCCACAGCCACGCGGCGGCGAGAGCGACGAGGACGACGGCCGCGAGCACGGCCAAGCCCACGCCCGCCGATCCGTCCTTGACCCCGGTCGCCCGGCCGCTTCTCTTCTCGCGCTGCAAGCTCATCCGCCGTACGCCGTGCGTCCGATGCCAGACGGTTCCAAGGCGCGGCGATCGTACCGACCCGAGCCTCGACCCCGCGTCCGCCCCCCTCGAGAATCGATTCCAGCCCCGATGATCCAGCGCACTCTTGCGGCCGCGAAGGTCCTCTCCGTACTGGTCCTCCTCGCGGCTGTTCTGCTCGCCGCGCCGGCGCGCTCCAGCCCGGATCGCCCGGCCGCCATGCCCGCCACCGCGCCGGGCAGCCTGCCGCCGGGCGGACGCCTCTTCGTCCTGGGCTTCGACGGCGCCGACGCGCGCACGGCGGCGAAGATGATGGACGACGGGCTCCTGCCGAATCTGGCGAAGCTGCGCGAGACGGGAACGTTCGCCCCGCTCGGGACCACGATGCCGGCCGAGTCGCCCGTGTCGTGGGCCGCGCTGAACTCGGGCCAGAATCCGGCCAAGACCGGCATCCCGGGCTTCGTGAAGCGCGAGCTCGCGAGCGACGGAACGCCGATGCCCGCGCTCGGCCACGTCACGCACGAATCGCGCGCATCGACGACGTTCGATCTGCCTTTCCTCGAGCGCGTGCTGATCAGCCAGAACGCGTGGGTTCTCGCCGGCGCGGTCGGGCTCGGCACGGCCCTCGTGTTCTGGGCGATCTTCGCCGGCCTGCTCAAAATCCGCGCGCGCATCGCCGTTCCGATGGCGCTCGTCCTCGGCGCGGTGGGCGGAGCGGGCGCGCGCATCTCCGGCGGCTACGTGCCGCACTCGATCGACGACGTGGTCGGGAACCCGACGAAGACCGCGCCGTTCTGGGAGACGGCCGCGCGGGCCGGCGTTCCGTGCGTCGTGATCGACAGCGCGATGTCGTGGGATCGTCCCGAGGTCCCCGGCGCGCGCGTGCTCTCGGGACTGGGCGTGCCCGACGTGCGCTCGAACAACGGCGACTGGTTCGTCTACACGACCGATCCCAAGGTGCTCGAGCGCGCGCCCATCGGCCAGCCGACGAGCACCGCCGGCCGCATCTTCCGCGTCGACGAGCGCGACGGTGTGATCGAGAGCACGGTCTACGGTCCCTACGACTTCGTCGCGATCGACGCCGCGCAGCGCGAGGTCGCGGCCATCGACGCGCGCATGGGTAAGCCCGGGCAGTCGTCGGCCGACGTCGAGGCGCTGCGCAAGCGCAAGCGCGAGCTGCAGAGCGAAGTGCTACCGCGCTTGCAGATCCAGGGCCGCTACCGCAGCTCGGACGAGGGCCGCGTGAGCCTCCCGTTGCGCGTCGAGCTCGCCGCGAACGGCGAGACGCGCGTCGCGATCGGCGCGCAGGAACAGACGATCGCGGAAGGCGGCTGGTCGAACTGGTACCACCTGACGTTCGAGCTCTCGCCGCTCGTCAAGGTCCGCGCGATCACGCGCGCCAAGCTCGTGAAACGCAGCGATCCGTTCGAGCTGTTCCTCGACTTCCTGCAGTTCGACCCGGCGCACCCGGTGTGGTGGCAGCCCGTGAGCCAGCCGCCCGAGTTCGCCGCGGAGTTGGCGCGCGCGGCCGGCGAGCCGTACGAGACCGTCGGCTGGGCCTGCCTCACCATGCCGTTCAAGGACCGCGAGATCGATCCGATCACCTTCCTCGAGGACATCGAGGCCACGCAGAAGTCGCGCGCGTCCCTCTTGCGCGCCGCCCTCGCGCAGAAGGACTGGCGCGCGCTGATGTTCGTCGAGAGCACGCCCGACCGCGTGCAACACATGATGTATCAGTTCGCGGATCCGGAGCACCCGGCGTACGACGCGACGAAGGCCGCGCAGCGCACCACATTCTTCGGCGAGGATATCGCGCTGTCCGACGCGATTCGCGCTTCGTACCAGTCGATGGACCGCGTGGTCGGCGAGGTCGTGAACGACCACATGAAGCCCGGCGACACGCTGATCGTGTGCGCGGACCACGGGTTCCAGTCGTTCCACCGCCAGGTGAACTTGAACAACTGGCTCGCGCAGGAGGGCTACCTGGCGGTGCTGCCCGACGCGACCAAGGCCGACCAGCGCGCGCTTTCGTTCGTGGACTGGCCGCGCACGAAGGCTTACGCGGTCGGACTGGGCGGCATCTACCTCAACCTGCAGGGTCGCGAGCGCGACGGCACCGTGGCGCCGAAGGACGCGGCCGCAATGTTGGCCGAGATCAAGTCGAAGTTGCTCGCGATGCAGGACGATGGGCGCAGCGCGGTGCACGACGCGTACGTGATCTCCGAGATCCACTCCGGCCCGTACCTCGACCAGGAGCCGGACCTCATGGTCGGTTTCGCCGCCACGTGGCGCGTTTCGTGGGCCACGACGCTGGGCGACATCCAGCTCGTCGAGGGGCCGACCGCCGGCACGTTCGTCCCCGGCGGCATCTTCGAGGACAACCGCTTGAACTGGTCGGGCGACCACGTGTCGGTCGCTGCGGACCTCGTGCAAGGCGTGTTCTTCTCGAACCGCAAGCTCGATCTGCCGGAGAAGGGGATCGACCTGCTGCACATCGCGCCGATGGCCTTGCGTCTCCTGGGCGTGCCGATCCCGGCCGAGTACGACCAACCCGGTCTGCAGTTCCACGAGTGATCCCGAGCGTGCGTCGCTACACGCCGCGCGAACTCAGCGCGGCGCTGGCGCGCGGCGACGACCTGCAACTCGTCGACGTGCGCGAGCCGCTCGAGTGGGACATCGGCCACTTGCCCGGCTCGGTGCTGATCCCGCGCGGCGAACTCTCCGCGCGCCTCGCGGAGCTCGACCCCGATCGACCGGTCGTGTGCATCTGCCACCACGGGATCCGCAGCCAGCAGGCCGCGGCCGTACTCGCGGCGCGTGGCTTCGATCGGGTCTTCGACCTAGCCGGCGGTCTGGAGCGCTGGGCGCTCGACGTGGATCCGGACTTTCCGCGCTACGGCTGACGCGGCGGATCTTGTGCCGCGCTTTGTCGCCTGCACGCACACGGCAAAGATCCTGTCGCTCACGAACGCGGCCTCCAGTCCCACGTAGAGGAAGCGCGAAGTAGTCCTCGCCGGGAATCCGCGCGGGATCGGTTCGTCCGGACGCACGAGCGCTCTCCAGGCGCGTGTGTGTGGGGGGGGCAGGGGGAGAGGGCAGGCTCGAGATGAAGACGCAGGACGAATCGAAAGACGGAGTGGATCGCGGTGCCCGACGGGCGCGGATCCTGTGGCGCGACGAGGACACGGGCGAGCTCCTGTGGCTCGTCCTGACCGGCACGCCGGAGTTCCTCGAGGAGCTCGGCCACGCCGGTTACGACCTGCGCCGCGTGCCCGACCCGCTCCCGGCGGGGACCCGGTTGGCGCCGAATGCGGTCTGATCCGGGCGGCGACGGCGGGGGAATTCGGCGGTGGGTTTCGCAGCGATCCGGGTCGCGCGTTGGATCCGCGGGGGGGCATCCCTAGAATGTCGGCCCTGCGAAACGGGCCCGAGCGCGGTGGAAGATCGCCTCGGCCTCGCTGCAACTCATGACGCATCCCGCACTGATCGAACGCATCACCCGCTCGTTGGCCTACATGCTCCGGCACCAGCCGGACGAGTTCGACCTGGAGGTCGACGAACACGGCTACGCCGAGATCGGCGAGGTCCTCCGCGCGCTGAACGAACGCCTAGGCGAATCGGTCGCCGAGGAGGACGTGCGCGAGGCCGTCGAGTCCGGCGACCGCCAGCGCTACGAGATCGCCGACGACCGCATCCGCGCGCTCTACGGACACTCGATCGAGGTCCAGCCGGGCGAGCCCGCCCGTCCGCCCGAACGCCTCTACGTCGGCGTCTCGCGCGCCGACGCGGACCGCGCGCGCCGCTACGGGTTGCGTCCGGGTCGCCGTCGCTTCCTGCACCTCGCGCTGACGCCCGACGACGCGCTCGAGACGGCGCAGCGAACCGCGCGCGAACACGAAGTGATCGTCGTGAGCGCGATGGACGCCTGGGAAGCGGGCATCAACTTCTACGACCGCATCTCGCTGTTCCTGTCGGATCCGATTCCGACGCAGTTCCTCGAAGGCGCTGTGACGCAGGGTCATCGCGGGATCGCTTCCGGGCGACCGGCGCCGGTCCGTCACGCGCGCGAGGAAGTCGTCTACGCGCGTCCCGAGGAGGACGAAGGTCACGCGGATCTCGACGACGGCGCGCCCGTCGACGCGGAGGCGGGCTTCGAGCCCGCGACGGAAGGCGAGGCCCAACCCGGTGCGATCGACGATGGTCAGCGACGTCGCCGCCGCGGCCGCCGCGGCCGCCGCGGTGCCGAGGGCGCGCCGATCGAGCCGGCGCAGGCGCACGGCGGAGTCGTGGACGAGCGCGCAGCGCCGCGTCACGACGACTACGAGGAAGCACCGCGCGCGCGCGAGGAAGCACCCCACGGTCGCGACGATTTTCGCGCGCAACCTCCGGCGCGACCGGAGCCGCGGCGCGAAGAACGCGCTCCGCGCGGCGGCTCGGGCGGTGGGAACTTCCCGCAGGGCGGGCGCGGACCGGATCGGCCGCGCGAGGATCGGCCGGCGGAACAACGACGCCAGCCTGAGCGTGCTCATCCGGCCGAGCGCTCCGCACCGCGTGCCGACGACCGTGGACACGGCGCGCGCGACGAGCGCCCGCGCGCTCCCGAGCGCCCCTACGACGACCGCACGCGCGCTCCCGAGCGGGCTCGCGAGGACCGCCCGCGCTTCGACGAGCGTCCGCGCCCGGACGACCGCCCGCGCCAAGAAGAGCGTCCGCGTCAACAAGACGAGCGCCCGCGCTTCGAAGATCGTCCGCGTGTCGACGATCGCCCGCGTCAGGACGATCGCCCGCGCTACGAAGATCGTCAGCGCCAAGACGAGCGCCCGCGCCAAGACGAGCGTCCGCGCGCTGACGACCGGCCGCGCGCTGACGACCGGCCGCGGCAAGACGAGCGGCCGCGCGCTGACGACCGTCCGCGCCAGGACGAGCGCCCGCGCCAGGACGAGCGCCCGCGCCAGGACGACCGTCCGCGCCAGGACGAGCGCCCGCGCCAGGACGACCGTCCGCGGCCAGAGGACTTTCCGCGGCAAGAGGATCGTCCGCGCTTCGACGAACGTCCCCGTACCGACGAACGTCCTCGTTTCGAGGGCCCGCGCGGTGGCGACGGCGGGGAAAACCGTGGTCGCCCCGAGCGTCCGGCTCGCACGCCGGATGAAGGCCGTGGACCCGCGCGCCGCGACGAGATTCCGCGCCCGCAGCAGGAGGCTCCGCGGCGCGTGGAGAGCGAAGGCGGCGGCTTCGGCCTGGGCGTCGACGAGTCGGCGAGCCGGCCCGTTCCGCAACGTCCGGCCCCGCGTCCGGAGCGTTCGGCCCCGCGCGAGGAAGAGCGCCAGCCGGAACGCAAGCCTGAACGCCAGGCTCCGTCCGACGAGGGCGGCGGCTTCGGCGCGGGCGTCCTGTGAGCCAGCGCGGGGACGGGCTCGCGCTCGTCCCCGTGCGATTCGGCCGGCCGCGCGCCGACACGAACCGACCGGACGATGGCGGACTCACCGCACAGCCGTGATCCTTTCGCGGGTTCGCCCCAGCGCGACGCGGTGCCTCCGGGGTATCGCGTGATCGAATCGGCGCGCGGCCGCCTCGCGATCGCCGACTGGGCTGCGGACGAGCTCGCGCGCGCGAGTTTCGCGCTCGAATCGGACGGCGACCTGCGCGCGAGCGAGATGACCGGCCGCAATGCGCTGGCGCAGACCGCGGATGGTCGGATCCTCGTGCGGCACTTCACGCACGGCGGGCTTCTGCGCTGCCTGACCGGCCGCCGCTTCCGCGATGCGCGGCGACCGTTCGTCGAGCTCGCGCTGTCCGCCTGGCTCGCGGCGAACGGAGTCGACACGCCGCCGGTCGCCGCGGCGCGCGCGCGGCGTGCGGCGTGGTTCGGACACGAACTCGCGCTGGCGACCCGGCGCATCGTGGGAGCGCGCGATCTCGAGTCGCACTTCGTCGACGTGCGACTGCGACGCGCGCCGCGAGCGAGCTTGCGAGCTTCGATCCGCGCGTTCGGCGCGCTCGTGTCGCGCCTGCACGCGCTTCGGTTCCTGCACGCCGACCTCACGCCGAAGAACGTGCTCGTCGAGATGCGCGCCGACGGCGCTCCGCGCCTGTGGCTGATCGACCTCGATCGATCCATCGTCGCGAACGCGCTCGATCCGGCGCAGCGCCGGTCGAACTTGCGGCGACTGTGGCGCTTCGTCGACCGGCGCGAGCGCCGCGACGGACGCGCGCTCTCGCGGTCCGACGTCGCGCGCTTCCTCGCCGCGTACGAGCCCGACCGCGCTGCTCGCCACACGATCTGGCGTGCCGTGGCGGCCGATCACGAGCGCGCGGCGGGCTGGCATCGCATCGGCTGGATCCTCGAGCGGTTCGGCCGCGGTTGAGCGGGACGCGCGCGCGATGACCTGAATCTCGAAGTCGGGGAACGTTCCGAATCAGCAGTGACCCATTCGGCGTGGACCGAGTGCTTCTCAGAAGGGCGGCGTGATCGCGGCTCCATTGTCAACGCGTCGGTCGGCCTGCGGATTCAACTCACCCGATCCGCGCGCGCGGATACAGCGGCCCTTCGGCCGACATCACGGCCTCGAGCATGCGCTGACCGGCGCGGCTCTGTCGCAGGCGCAGGAGCGGCGAGCGCACGCGCGCGTTCTCGCGTTGCAGACGGTCGGACAGTCCGCGCTCGATCGCGCGCGCTTCGTCGACGAGGCCGGCGGTCTCGAGCACGAGCGCGCGCGTGCCGAGGATCACGATGCGGTCCGCGAGTTCCGAGCCGAAACGTCGCACGAGGTCCTCGGCCGACGCGCTCCAAGCGAGCGCCGCGGCGTGGTCGCGCACCTGCAACAGCGCGATGCGCGCGCGCACGCCCGACACGAGCGCCGTGATGCGGTTCAGGCCCATCTCATCCGACAGCGCCGCCGCGCCCTCGAGCATCGCCGCCGCGGCGGGGTCGTCGTTCTCCCACAGGAGGATCCCGAGGAACGTGCGCGCCAGCGCTTGCCCGCGGCGGTCTTCGATCTCCAGGGCTACGCGCAGGGCTTCGCGCAGCTGCGCTTCGGCTTCGACGACGCGATCGACGTCGAGGTGGAGCTGTCCGAGCCGCGCGAGGGCCTCGGCTTCGAGGCGCCGCTCGCCGGCCTCGCGCGCGAAGCGCACGGCGCGCGCCGCCGACGCCAGCGCGCGGCCTGGTTCGCCCGAGCTGCGGTAGATCCGCGCGCGCAGGAGGTAGGCCGTGCCGTAGATCCCCGGGCGCGCGTGCTCGCGATCGGCGCGCAAGATGTCGATGGCCTTGTTCGCGTGCTCCATCGCCGGCTCGACGCGGTCCTCGAGCACGTCCACGACGCCTTGCGCCAGGTGTCCGAGCGCTTCCTGCGGCGGCGTCGCGGCGTGCTCGCGCGCCCGCTTCGACAGCTCACGTGCCTCGTCGAGCTCGCCGACGTGTGCTTGCACGAGCGACAACCGCCGCAGCGATTCGGACAGTTCGTGTCCCGCCTTCGCGCGCTCGAAGAGCTCGACCGCGTTGCGCAAGAGCCCGCGCGCCAGGCCGTACTGACCCGTGCTCGTCGCGAAGCGCGCGTGCAGCAAGTACACGCGCCCGGCGGAGAGCGGATCGGTTTCGGAGTCGAACGCCGAGTCCGAGAGTCGATCGAGTGCCGCGCGCTGATCCTCGCGAATGCCCAGCCGATCCGCGGCGTCGGCGGCGGACTCGAGCAGATCGATGCGCAAACGCTCGCGTTCGGCGCTCGGCGGTCGGCGATCCACGGCTTCGAGTCCCCAGCGCGTGAGCGGGTGGACGCGCTGGGTCTGGCCGCTCTTCAGCAGCCGATCGAGGAGAGCGGGCAGCATCGCCAGGAGCTTCTCGTCGTCCTCGGCCGCGTGCAGGTGGAACGTGCGTTGAAAGGCTTCCTCGAGCGTGGTCGCTTCCCCGTTGGCGCGCGTCAGCGCCTCCGCCGCCGCAGCGTGGAGCCGCAGTCGCTGGTCGCGCGTCAACGCGCGGTACACGGCTTCGCGCAGCGCCGGCCGCGCGAAGCGATAGCGCGAGCCCGCGGGCGCGAGCCAGCCGGCGCGCACGAGACGGGCGAGCAGGGAGTCGAGCTCGACGCGGCGCGCATCGGGGAACGCGCGCAGGAGGAAGTCCACCTCGATGCGCCCGCCGACGACGGCCAGACGCCGCAACCACGAGCGCTCGCTCGTGGACAGGCGCTTGTACGACTCCTCGATCGCCGCGCGTAGCGACGAAGGCAGCGGCAATCGGTCGGGCTCGATCGAGAGCACGAGACCCGTGCCGTCGGCGTGCTCGAACGCCGTGCCCTTCTCCAGCAAACCGCGCAGAAGTTCGGCCAGGAGTCCGGGGCTGCCGCGGCTGCGCTGCCACAGGACTTCGGCCAGCTTGAGGCGCGGCGTCGTGTGGTGGAACGTGCGTTCGACGAGTTCG
>Ga0105049_10011245_pt1 | contig 10252 bp, 5 predicted proteins | sample MAT06_FD_78087 | JGI IMG/M metagenome (GOLD analysis project Ga0105049, IMG submission 78087) | Freshwater microbial communities from Lake Fryxell liftoff mats and glacier meltwater in Antarctica - MAT-06 | ecosystem: Environmental > Aquatic > Freshwater > Ice > Liftoff microbial mat | place... | reverse complement strand
TGTAGCCATCCGGCAGGGGGAACTGCGCGGTGAGCGGCGTGGTCGCGTCGAGCGGGTTGGTCGCCGTGACGACGTAGCCGTCCTTGCCGTCGGGCCCGACCTGAGCGTTGAACGGCAAACCGCCGCACGCGATCGCCTGCGGCGGTGCCACCGGCTGCTGGCACTGCTTCATCTCGGACAGCGCGTTCAACGGGCCGCCGACGCCGTTCAAGATGTGTTGGGTCGTGACGCCACTGTCCACTTCGTCGAGGCCGTTGTTCGAGCACATCCCGTTGGGGCTCGAGACCACGACCTCGTAGTGGATGTACGGGTAGGCGCCGGTCGGCGGCAGGATCGCATTGCCGTTGACGTCGACGGGCAGCGGGTGATCGCTCACGGTGGCATCGGCGGTGAGCGTGCAGGTCATGCCGGCGATCGCGTCGGCGTCGAGGCCGATGACGAGGGACTCGAAGCACTTGTCGAAGGTGCTCCCGACGAACTCGGGCTGGAACGTCTGCTGCCAGCCGGCGACCGGCCCGCTCGCGCCCGGGGTTCCTCCGAGATCGATCGTCGACGACACGGTGGTCGTGCCGTCGGTGCAGGTGAGCGTGACGTCGGAGAAGTAGAAGTACGAGTCGTCGTTGTCGCCCGCGCTGCAGTTGAGGGCCATGATCACCGACGGCAACGCCTCGCCGTTGTGGAGGAAGTACTCGTCGCGACAGTCGATCTTGCCGGAGCAATAGATGTCGTCGACGAAGCCCTGCAAGTCGACGTTACCCTGGTCGGCGTCGAACAGGATGGTCATCGAGAAAGGCACCAGCACGTCGTCGTTTTCGACACAGGTGATGTTGCCGACGAGGAGCGGGGTCTCGACGCCGTTGACGATGGTCGGATTGATGTACTCCGTGATCGGGATTATGACGCCGGCGTCGTCGCGCACCTCGAGCAGCACCACTTCCAGCGTGTGCGGGTTGGCGCCCGCAGTCGCGTCACAGGCGCCGACGTATACGAACGCGCCGTCATTGCCGGGGGTCGAGGTGTACTCAGTGGTGAACACCACCTGGGACGGGACGAGACCATTTTTGACGGTCAGCCGGTACTTGGCGGTGCCCATCGCGTCGTAGGACGTAAGGGCCGAATTCTTGAGGGTGAGGGTCGAGTCGGGCTTGCTGGAGGTTCCGCAGCCGGCGATGAGGCCGAGGCACGCGAGAGGCAGGAGCAGTTTGCGATTCATGTCGTGATTCTCCGGATTGGGGTGATTTAATTCTTCGTGGAAGGTGGGGCTCAGAGCCTCAGGGCATGCAGAAGTCGGGTCCGATGTAGTTGTCGAGCATCCAGCGGGGGACGACGGATTGCTGGCACGCAATGCGATATCCGGTGGAGAGAGTCTGATCCGGGACAATCGCGCAGAAGATGTAGCCATCTGGATTGTTGGGTCCGTCACCCGTAACGGGGATGAGGAAGGTGGTTCCGAATGCCTCGTGAGTGGTGCCGACAGGGTCGACGCCGGCACATATAGTCGAGAGAATATTCTCGTTGCTGTCGTTGACCTTGCACTCGAAGGTGGTGGGCTCAGTATCCGAGGTCGGACCGCACCAGGTCGAGGCGCAGTATTGCGCGTCGCTTGGTCGAGCACACGCCTCGACGCAGAAGCCCTCAGTGCTGCAGACATCGCAGCTCGCGGTGTTGTCGCAGGGGAGGGCAGTGGGGTCGCAGGCGTCGCCTGGAGCCTGGGTAAGGGTACTGATGATGGCGAATAGCACGAGCATAGAGAGCTCCTTGTCGTGAGAGTTTTGGAGAGTGGGAGTGGGAAGGCAAAGGCAAGGCAAACACGAGCCCGCGAATTGGCAGAAGGCGTTGCGGCGCCAGGCTGCCCGTCAATTCGCGGGCTCTATCAGGAAATGGGTCAGGGCGTGCCGACGCACTCTTCGGCAAAGCCGTCGTAGACCCCGGCGTCGATCTGCTGCGCGGTCAGGGGACTCTGACCGCAGATGATCGTGTAATTGAGGGTGGCATTTCGAGGCGTGCTCGGAGGGACGATCCTGCAGAGCACGTAGAGCGTGGGACCGGTGGCACTCTCGATCGGGATCGCGAATACCGTCCCGTCCTTGCATTCCGCGGGCGGGTCCTGCGGCGTGTAGGCCACCGACTCGCACATGCCGGTGGCGGTATTGCACGTGGCGTCGGTGCAGAGGTCGACCAGCGAGCGGCAGTCGAGATCGTCCTCGCAGCAGCCGTCGGCGCCATTGGCGATGCAACTGCCATCGATCTGGCACTCGTTGCACTCGTTGCAGGCACAGGTGTTGACGAAAGCGACCGCGATCGGCACGCCGTTGGCGGCGACGATGTCCTGGTCCGACGGAACGTTCCAAACACCCTGGCCCTGCGGCAAGGAGGCGGTGACCTCGGAGATCGTATAGTCCCCGGGGGCGACGGTCCAGACGATGTGACCCGCCGCGTCCGTGGTCTGGAGCGACGCACGGTCGCCGTTCAGCGTGAAATCCACGTCGGACATCGGGCCAGCGGTGCCGAACGACTTGGTGAGCGTGACGAGCGACGAGCAGGTCGCGGTGTCGAGTTTGCCATCGAAAGAGACCTCGAAGGCAGTTGCTGTGGCATTGGCGCTCGCGATCAGCGGGAACAATGCGGCGCCCGTAATACCGTACGTCAATTCGAGCGTGCACTCCGCGTACGCCAAGAGCGTGAGCACCGTCGCGGTCGTGGCCGGCGCGGGCAAGGGGGCGATCGAACAGCCTGTCGCGGTTGCGCCGACGAGGGTAAGACCGGCCGGCGTCGGAACGAAGAGGTCGACGTTTGTCAGCGTGTCACCGCCGTTGTTGCGTGCCGTGGCCTGGACGTGGAGGACGCTGTTCGCGCAGTCGACCGTCGTGAGCGCGACCTCGAGTTCGGAGGGAGCGATGATGTTCGCTCCGAGTTGGTCATAGATCGTCGACCCGTAAGACTGGAGCGGCGCCGCGTTGGACGGGTACCCAGTGAACCCAGGCGATTGACTAGTTGCCGCGACGAAGTCGGTGTTGGAGACGTCGAGGATCGCCATCGGCTGCTCGGCCGGCAGTGACAGCCACGGATTGTGGCTCGGTCCCACTGTGTTGTTCGGGGGCAATGGGCCGCTCGTAAATCCAAAGGTCGGATCGAGCTGTGCCGTCACGTAGAAAGCGAAGTGGGTGGCCAAGGTGTCATTGGTGACACTGCCGCAAGCGGTGAGCGAAAATGAGCCGACCGGAGCGAACGTGACCGAGTTGGTCGAAGGGTCGACGGGGTCCGCCTCAAAGTTCCCCGCGCCGCAGGAGTTGCTGGTGAAACCGGCAGCCAGGATGATGAATCCGGGCGGCAAGGCGACCGTAAGCCCGTCGCCTTCACCGAACTGGAGCGGCGCCGCGAGCGAACCGAAGCGCACGTAGAAATCGGTGTACTCGCCGGGAGAGAACTGGACGGGGTTATCGAGGCTGGCGATGTCGACCCAGGGCCTGGCGTTGTTGCTCACGTTCGCTACGGCCGAATCGCAGAGCTCCGGCGGGGTGGTCGACGGCGTCGGTTCCGACCAGGGCAGGGTCGGAGAGTCGGTGTCTTCCTGCTGGCAGGCGTAGTTGTAGACGGGTCCCGTGGCCGCGGTGGAAAGTATCGCCGTGTACACGTTCAACCTGACGCTCGCGAGCCCGTCGTAGACCACCTCGGTGTTCGCGGCGGTGATCTGATTGAGCCATTCTTCGGCGAACGCGACGACGTGCGTGATGTTCGAGAGCGGCGTGATCCCGGGTGTGGGGTAGAGCCGGCACTGGTTGGCGGTTCGCGCGGCGGCGAACTGCTGGTAGCCGAAGACGCCCGTGATGCTCGGCAGGTTGCAGACGTAGAGCTGGAAGTCGCTATTGGGCGGGGAAATCGTCGCGGAAGTAAATGGGAAGCCGGGCGGGAGCCGATCGACAAGGACAACGTTGGTCGGCGGGATGAGGTCAGATTCCTCGTCGACCGCGAGCGTGCCACTGATATCGGTGTACCACAGAATCTGTCCGCCAGGGGACGTCGAGGCGGAGTAGGCATTTTTCTCGAGGCTGGCTTCGCACGCACCGGCGGCACTCAAATCACTCGCCGACGACACCGAGGTCGCGCCTGGAGCGGACGCCGTGAGGAGGAATCCGACCTCCGTCTGTGCAGAGCACGCAACGAAGGTGAGATAGGTGATCCAGATCGTATCGCTGCCGATCGAGGGCAAGCTCGCCACGGCGAACGGGGGCCCGTCGTTCATGAGGCTCAGGTCGTCTTGCACGCCGAGCTGCGCCTGGTAGGCCGCGGTCGGCGAGGCGGTGATGGTCCACCCCGTGGCGCTGCTGGCGGAGATGAGCGTGACGGCGGACCCGAGAGTCAACGAGAGCGTCGTCTCGTTGGGCGCGACGTGGCCACTTCCATACTCTCGGACTTGAACTGGGCGCTCGAAGAACTGGCCCGGAACGCCGTTGTGCACACCCTGCCAAGAGCGCGCGGCGTTCGGATAGCGTATTTCGAGCAACGGTCCCGTCGTGACTACAACGGTTCCGGACGCCTGCGCAGTGCCGTTGCCACGGGTCAGCGTGCTGCGGAATTCGACATTGTTCGGGCCATTATTCAGGCCTCCATTGCGGACGGCGAAGGTGACCACGAGGTATCCCACCGCCGCACCGATGGAGTTCGAGCTGGCCGTGAACGTGCAGGCCGACGACCAATTGGCGGCGTGATCACAGCTCGGTAAAGTCCCGAACACTCCGCCGGCCGAGAGCGAAAAGTCGGTGATGACCACATCGGCGGGCGAGCTGATCTCGAGCACGTCACCGACCTGGATGAAGCTGTAGTCGAGCCGGACCTGACCGGTGATGAGGTTGTTGAACGTCGCCGGGCCCACAGGCGTGTTGGGACCGGGGAAGGAGATCGTTTGTGCCACGGCGGGGGACGCCGCCGCTATGACGAGCGTCGCGAATAGACCTCGAACAAGACGAGAGGACTGCATGGGAGTTGCTCCTTGGCCAATGCCAATGTGACGGGTTGGATTCGAATCGGGCCGCGCTCCCGCAAAGGAGTCGCTGGCCGGCGCGACTCGAGCGCGCCAGATTCTGGTTGCTCTCGCCTCGCCACGGCTTCGCCTGCTCGGCGAATTCTCTGTTCTCTTATTCTATCGATTAGCACCCGTTGCGAGGTGCCTGGGGCGAAGACGTCTGACAGGGGTCTGACAGCAGCGCGGCGCGCAAGCTCAGCGCGTTCGCTCCCTCGGCCTGCGCCCGACCAGGAGCAACAATGCGAGCCACCCCGCGAGGCTCGAGATGTCGGATTGCGAGGCGCACGATCCGCCTTCGGCGAGCATGCGCAGCTCTGGGCAGACTTCGCCGAGGCACGCGTCGGACTCCAAGGAGTCATCCGACGAATCGGCGTCGTCCGAATCGGAATCGATATCTGTATTGCCATCGCGATCGGGTTCGATGTCGGTGTGGCCATCCGGGTCGGCGAGGTCGGGGCCGCACAGGAAGGTATCGCCGTCGCAGGCGTCGCGCGGGTCGCTGTGCTGGATGAGCACTTCGACGCCATCGGGCACGCCGCCGCCGTCGCTGTCGGGGTCGAGTGGGTCGGTCTCGTCGGCGCCGAGCGCGCCATCGCCATCGGCGTCCTCGGCGCCGCGACAGGCCGTCGAGCCGTTCAGGAAGCCGTCGCAGAGGCCGTCGTCATCGCTGTCGGGATCGGCCGGATCGGTGTCGTGACTTTGATAGAGACCGTCCTCGCCGACCTCGGAGCCGAGGCAGCCGGAGCGGTCCCAGCTGTCGCCACCGGGTCCGTCGCACAGGCCGTCGTCGTCGCTGTCACTGTCGAGCGGGTCGGTGCCCTGGGCCATCTCACCGCCGAGGCACTCGCCGCCGGCCCACTCGCCGTCGCAGATGCCGTCGTCGTCGCTGTCGGGGTCGAGCGGGCTCGGCTCGTCGCGGCCGTGATCGAAGACGTCGCCGTCGCCGTCGGTGTCCTCGACGCCGACGCACGGCGGCACGACGACATGGCCGTCGCAGAGACCGTCGCCGTCGCTGTCGGGATCGAGCGCGCTCGTCTCGTGGGCGTCGCGGCCGTCGCCAGCGGGGTCTTCGACGAGATCGAGGAGCCCGTCGCCATCGCTGTCGCCTGGGGTCAGCGAGCCGCTGCCCGATACGGGAATGTCGTCGTCGTCGTCGGGAGCCTCGTCGTCCGGACAGGAACAGCGGCATTCGGGCGCGTCGCTGCGAACGTGCACGCAGCCGCAGTCGGGTTGGCACTCGTCGATCGTGCATGGGTCGCCGTCGTCGCAGCTCGCTATATGCGCACACTGGTCGGTGGTGCAGGTCACCACGAGCGAAGCGGTCGCAGACTCAGCGGCGAGCAGCGCCACATTGTCGATCGTCGCGGTGCACACGCCGCCGACACAGCTCAGCTCGTCCGCGCACGTCATCACGGTGTCGATCGCGAAGCTGTGCACCGTGCCGGCGACACCGCTTGGCACGACCTCGAAGGTGCGCGGCACGCCCGGCGTGAGCCCGCTCACCGCGAGCCACGGTGGTAACGCGCCGAGCACGTCGTGCACGGTGGCGCTCGCGGCGGGCAGCAGCGTGCCGAGGTCGAGCGCCGAGCACGCGCGCGCCGTGCGAATGGAGCCGCCCTCGTCGCGGCAGAGGCCGGCGAGCTCTCCGTCGCGGGCCTCTACTGGCTCGAAGCTGACGCACACCTGGAGGCGTAGCGCGTCACCCGCCTGTACGATGCCCGGCGACAGATCGTAGCGCGTGTCGACCGCGATGATCGTGTGCTCGCCCAGGCCGAGGTACTCGATGAGCGTGCCGTCGCCCACGGCGCCGGAGCTACCGGCGACCAGCGCCTGCACGTCGAGATCGGCACCACCGACGTACGGGCAGTCACACAGGCTGCCGATATCGCCGGCAGCGCCACTGGCGATCGTCGTAAAGCCGTCGTCATCGCCGCGCTGCAGGCCAGCGACGAGGCCGAGCACGCGGGTGCCTGCGGGCACGAGCCCGGTCAGGGTGAGGTGCGAGGTCAAGGCGAGCGCGTAGTGGGTCGCGCCTTCGACGACACGGATGGTGTAGGTGACCGGGGCCTGGTGCGGGTTGGCGAGCAGAGTCTGGGAGACGCGCTTGTCGATTTCCCAAGCGGTGTGCACGTCGCACGCGGCGCCGCTCTCGAGCATCTGGCAGAGGCCGAGCTGAACCGGCGTCGTTGGCGGGGGCGCGCCGAGCGTCAGCGTTCCGAGCGCGGGCAACGTTGTCACGAGGACGGCGAGCGCGGCGATCATGGGGCACCTCCGGGCTCTAGCGGCCGCGACGCTTCACACGTCACGCGCGGGGAACTGCCGTCCCAGCGCGCTTCGCAGCGCGCGACCCGAGTCGCCAGGCTGAGGTTGGTCGTAGTGTCGGTGGCGTCGGCGTCGACCGGCCCCAGGTAGAGGTCGATCGCGTGCTCGCCGTCGCGCCGCACGTCGACCGCGCTGAGCCCCGGGTAGACGTCGGTCTGATCGACCGGCACGTCGCAGCGTCCGTAGCGCGTCTGCCAGGTGAGCGTTGCCCCGAGGGCCTGGTTACGAACCTGCACGAGCACCTCGGGCGTGCCGAGGACGCCGGGCCGCGGCGGCAGCGTCATCACCGCGGCGAAGTCGATCGCGATCTCGTCGATGCGCGAGGTCGAGGTGCCCGCGTGCTGCTCGAGCGTGGCACGGGTCGCGAGGAGCCCACGGAACACCCGACGCGCCCCGCTTGCGTCGACGACGCTCGGGTCGGGCTCGCTCGGTGGATGCGCGTCGAGGCCGAGCGCGCCGAAGGTCCAGCGGCCATCGCCCTCGGGCACCGGGAAATACGAGTAGGCCGCTTGGGTGACGATGCTCCACTCGGTCGGCGCGCCGCACACCCAGAAGCTCGGCAGGTCACCACTCAACGTCTGGCAGGTGGTCGCATAGAGGAACAGGGCATGCGCGTCGCCGCAGCTCGCTTCGGCGCAGACACCGCTCCATGTGTCGGGCTTCCAGTCGACCTTGGCGGCACACAAGACGCCGCCGAGCTGGATATTGAAGTCTGCGAAGCCCGCGTCGAGCGCGCCCATGATGCTGACGAGCACGTCGACCGACACGTCCGCGTTGCGCTCGCAGGTGAACACCTCGGAGGTGGACGCCATGCGCGGCGGGCCGGCGGGCGTGAGCCAGATGCGTGCGAGGATATCGACCTGGTTCAGGCCGGTGCCGTCGGCGCCGGTGCGGCACGGCAGGATCGTGAGCAGGTCGCCGTCGGGCATGAGGCTCGGCAACGTCTCGTGGGCGTAGACTGTCGGCGGCGAGGTCTCGAGGAACGTCAGCGTGAGCTCGTATTCGACGCGCACGACCGGGCCGCTGGCGGGCAGGGTCAGCGACATGCGCGCGCTGCCGACACCGCCGGTCCAGGGCGCGCTGACCTCGGGCTCGCTGATGGGCGCGCAAGCGGCGAGTGATGCGCCGAGGACCATCATGAGTGTGGCGCATGGGTCGATGTAGCGATGGGGCGTCTGGTTCATGGTGGGCACCCGACCGTCACGACGCGCGCATGCGAGCTCGGGTCGTCTTCGCGTTCGAGGCAGCCGGCGAAATCGAGCGTGGCGGCGTCCGCGTAGGTAGTCGCGAGACCGCTGCCGACGCCGTCGAGAGGGCTCTTGCAGGAGAGCGTCGTCCCGTCCCAGAAGCGCACGCCGTGTGGGTCGGCGAGCGTGATCAGCGGGTAGCTGCCGAAGCCGGGCAGCGAACCGCCTACGCCGGCGGTCATGCGTAGATCGGTCAGCGCGCAGGACGCGTACGGCGACAGATCGGCGAGCGCCACGGCGAGCGTCCAGTAGCTCTCGCGCCCGTCGCCGAGCACGCCCTCCGAGCCGAGCACAGCTTGCACGAACGAGGTCGCGGGCGCAGCCATGAAGACGCCGGGGCTGCGCGTCGGGTCGACGTCGACGACGACTTCAGGTCCGCCGCCGTCCGGCGCGCACGTGAGTGTGAGCGTATCGACGTAGAGCTCCGTAAAGGTGCTGCCATGCGCCGAGCACGTGAGCGCAACGACGATCGCGTCGAGGCTCGGGTCGGTCAGCGGCACGAGCGCTTTGGCGCAGTCGATCTTGGCCGCGCACTCGAGTTCGTCGAAACGCACGACCAGATCGACGAAGCCGCGCTGGGCCGCAAGCATGATGACGAAGCTGGCGGCGACGCGGGTGTCGTCGTTTTCGTTGCATGGGACGGTGAGCACCAGCGGGGGCGGCAGGATCAGGTCGTCGCGCACCGCGCCGGTGGCGTCGTAGATGGTGTGAAGCGCTATCGTGAGCTGGTTTGGCGTCGCGCCTTCGTCTTCATCGACGCAGGCGCCGACGTAGATGATATCGCCTAGCGGGCCGTTGCCGGATGCCGGCACTTCGCGGCCGTGATCATCCAAGGCCGCGCCGGAGCAGACCCAAGGGTTCTCGAACACCTGCACTCCGTCGTGCTCGACGCGCACGCTGTAGCAAGCGACCCCGGGCGCATCGCCATCGAGCGAGAGCGGGGCGACCGCTATCTCGAGCGCGCCGCGGCCGGGTGCGGTATCGGACGCCGCGCAAGCGGACGTCAGGACGTACGCCGGCGCGACGAGGAAGAGGATGTGCTCCCTCGTTGTCATGGAGATTCTCGGGTGACGTGATTGATCGTGGGTGGCGCGACAGCCGCAGCGTCGCGCTCGAGTCTTCGTGAAGGCGGGATCCGCAGTGTCGAGATGAGGCTAGCACGCCGCATCGGACGCCCTTTCGGGTGACGTCTGACAGGGGTCTGACACCTGTTCGCACCGCGCACGTAGAAGTCGGGGATCACATGGTTTTCGAGCAGCTCCATCAGCTCGCGCGCCTCGATGGCGTCGCCGAGCTCGGGTCCTCGTAGCTCTCGCCACCGCCGATCGCCCAGCCGTTATTGCCGTCCCACGCCTCCGCCCACCAGCCGTCCAGTACCGACAGGTTCAGGCCCGCGTTCGGCACGACCTTCATGCCCGACGTGCCCGACGCCTCTTTCGGGCGCCGCGGATTGTCGAGCCACACGTCGACGCCCTGCACGAGGCGCCGCGCGACACCCATATCGTACTCCTCGACGAAGACGATCTTCCTCCGGATGGCCGGGTCCTTCGCGAAGTGCACGAGCTTCTGAATGAGCTCCTTCGCGGGCGTATCCATCGGATATGCCTTGCCAGCGAAGACGAACTGGATCGGCCGCTCCTCGTCGAGCAAGAGCTTTCGC
>Ga0105049_10011243_pt1 | contig 10253 bp, 10 predicted proteins | sample MAT06_FD_78087 | JGI IMG/M metagenome (GOLD analysis project Ga0105049, IMG submission 78087) | Freshwater microbial communities from Lake Fryxell liftoff mats and glacier meltwater in Antarctica - MAT-06 | ecosystem: Environmental > Aquatic > Freshwater > Ice > Liftoff microbial mat | place... | reverse complement strand
CTTAAAGAGCGACATATTCTAGCATAGGGCAACGCCCTATGATGGGAAAGCAATATTTATCAACAAGCTTTGAAAAGACGACATAGACTAGCATAGGGCAACGCCCTATGAATGTAATAGTAGATATCAACAAGCCTTGAAAGGGCGTAATGAAATTGGGTACGCCATTCCAGGATGCATTTTCTTATTTCGCCCTTTAAGGGCTCGTTCGATTTTACACAACATTTACATAGGGCGTTGCCCTATGCTATGATATTTAGCCCTTTCAGGGCTTTGATGTTTCTGAATGATTGCTAATTCTAAGTACTACCTCATAATTTACCTATTCATAAAATAAATTTTGAACTCCGCTATTTCCTTATTTTCATTTTCTACATACTTCTCAAAAATTATATTACCTACCTGGGTTTGCAGCGCCGAAATACCTACATCAATTAACCGCAATCCTGATTGGGTCAGCAGAATATTATCAAAAGCCAACCCGCCAATATTAGACGGCCTTTTTAGATCACGATGTACAAAACCAGCTTTGTGCAATGCCTTTAATTCATCTTCAAAAACATCCAGCCAAAGCTCCCTGATCTCTACCTCATAAGCCCTGAAATCAATTGGATAAATTCGTTCCATTACCAACATTTCAGCATTGATAGTATCGTTAAAATTTAACCGGATAAATTTTGCTACCAGGTTATTTATTTTATTGGCAAACTGCATTTTCTCACCCTCGGAGCCAATCTCCGATCGGGTGTCACCTACAAATAATTTAGCAACCTCAGTATCATTTAAAACGATCACGGTATTATTTGCACCTGATGATAATTTACGTGGATATTTCATACTATGAAATTAAACGACTTAAGCTTAAATCAGCGCAAAAGAAAATCATTTCCCCGTTTTATATTTCTTCGGCGATTTAAATGCTTCCTTTGTTGCTGGCTTTATGCTTATGGCCGCTCCTCCCCCTTTTGCCAACGCAATGGTTAAAGTTGTTTTATTATTGACTATAAATTTTTCAAATGTGCTTGTTTATTGCTGATAATCTTGAATGGGTGTAAGGATATTCGTTGGTATCATAATCGCCGGGAATTTAGAATGCATGGTGGTTGCCGGCCGGCTTAAACTGCGTTAACTCATCCGCAATTACGAAATATTTTAAGCCGGCATGCTTTGTTCATTTGTACCGTAACAGCGTTTGTTTATTGCGCCATTAATGGTTGAAATAACAGGATTGAAAACAGGGAGAGCAGGGGGAATTTGGCAAGCATAACCGTACATTGAGGTAGTTAAAAAAGTAGAAATTGCTGGTGCAAAATTACTGGTTAATGTATGGATTGGGGGAGGGATTATGGGAGTAGATATTGGTTGCATCCATTTAGGTTAACCGTGGCTCAAGACAGAGTAAGCGCTTTTAAAATTTGACTTTTTTAGTTAGCCTATTGGGGTTTTCTGTACAAGATTTAACTGCACTGAAATTGTTATTTCTTTTTACTTAATACAACATTTACATCAATTTCTTTTTCCCCTTAGCGGGTGGTAAAAAGTTTTCGCCAGTTACTACACTTTTACCAGTTTTTGCTTCTAGTTCCTTTCTTGCATTCTTTGCTACCGCACCGCCTTTTTTTCCTGCATTGGCATTTTCAATTACCCCTTTGGCTTGTTCTGCTTCCGCTATTTGTCTTGTTGAAAGTTCTGCTAATGCAGTAAAAATCAATTCTGCTTCACTCATGTGGTCTCTGAGGTTTTGAGTTTTCAATCCCTTTAAATCTTTGTGGCTTTTTACAGTTATTCCGGTCCACTCCTGGTGAATAATATTGGTAAGAAAAGCAAATTCATCCCCTTTTTGAACCCCGCTTTCTTTCCAGTAATCCGTTAACTTGTTTCGGGTTTCTTGCCCTGTCATCCGCTGCTGGATCCATTTTTCGCTTCTGCCCAACTTCTGCCAGTTTTCTCTTGCCCTTTCCAATCCTTGTTCGGGGTTGCTAATTTCCTGCATCCGCTCGTAACCTACTTTGGCAAGCCACTGCTTAAATGGTTCTGCTTTGGGTGAGGGAATGGATTGGATGATACGTAGTAATTGTTGAGTATTTGCACAATCTGTTGCTCTCATTTTGCCATCTGTTGCCTTTAATTTGAACTGTCGACAAATTGTCGACAGTTCAAGACCATCCTCTATTTTTACCCGTATTTTCATCTTAAACCAATAGTCTCGTGGGTTGGTACTATTAGTTAATACTTCTACTACATCTATTATCGAGAAATACCATTGCGCTTCTTTATCCTCCCAAAAGGCGCGAACTTGTTTGTCTTCAAATAATTTTATATTACTCAATGTTGATGCTTTTATGATTGCAAAATAAAAATAGCCATTTTTAAAGATATTTACTAAATAGTTTAGCGTTTTATTTTGCCTCCACAATTCTTATTTCTTCTTCGGTTAGGGTGTAGAGTTAATAAACCAATTGGTCGATTTGGGTTTCAAAACTTAAATTATTTTCTGAATTACTTAATCTTTATTCTACCAACGACTTAATGTAGTTATGCAAATATAAAGTTGGTGTTGGGATTGGTAATGATTATAAATCAGTCATTAATATTTGCGGGGAAGTCTTGAAATTTAGCAAATTTAGGTCGTGCAAGCACTTCATAATATTCTGTCGTTAATTCATCAGAAATACAAAGCTGGAACTTTTGCTCAATGAAAAGCTCGTTAATGATCTGGTTAGGATAACCATTTTGGATTAGTGAGGAAACAAAAATATTTGTATCAATTACGATTTTTTGCATTTTTTCTAACGGCTTTTACCTCATCTGTTATTTCATCCATTGTCATTTTTGACATGCCGTATTTTTCAGCAAGTTCTAAACACTTGCTTAAATTTTGCCGTGTCAATTCCTTACTGATAAGTTCAATGAAGGCTGTAAAAGTTAATGTTTCTTCTTTTAAGCCGAACCTATTATATTCAATGTCCGATATAGAAACGTTGAGTGTCCGCATAATCCTTGTTATTTTTTTAAATTTATGAAAAATAGTTGAAAAGCTGAATTTCGACAAAAGCAAAACTGCATCGTTATTTAAGCTTTTATTGCCGCAAATTTTCATCAGCTACTTGCGCCAATACAGGTAAAGTAAGGCTTATTTACGAAAGTTTTATTTGCCTTTTTGTTTTAAATGGAAGCAATGCTAATAGCACAAAGCACAATAAAAGCCCGGTTAAAAATTCACCGCCCAAGTGCTGCCCCGAAACAAACGGGATCTTCGAACGGTGAGCAGCGGAACATCAGTGAAGACTTTTACTATATTTTTTTAATGGACTTTCACCTTTTCTGTTGATGTTGTTGGCTGGCATTTTAATAAATTGCCGGCCCTGAAAAAATATCTTTTGCTACTTGTCCTGGCAGAAGCCTGTAAACAGGAATCTGAATCCTGTATTTTTCACACAGCGCTACAATGCTGGTATCAATTTTTTCATTTGAGTATCTTGAAGAAAAGTGCCCAAGGATAAGTCGCCCGATATTAATTGCTGCAACTGATTTTATTACATCCTCAAGATTACTGTGTTTGTCACCGTGTTTTTGAATGTTCTTATCTTCTTCCAGCCCTAAAAATGTGGCTTCGTGAATTAGTATTTTTGAATGGTTCCAATGCTCAAAATTTTCGCATGGTGTGTCGCCACTATAAGATAAAAGAACCGTTTCTATTTTTACATGAGTTGCATCTTTTCCCAATGCTTCTATTATCTTTTTAATTTCACTTCCTGGTAAGTTTACATATTCAGGTTTCAATTTCGATTTTACTTGCACTACCTTATAACCTAAACTTTTGTAAGAATTTTCAGTAGTTTGAACGTGATTGTTTTTAACTGCTTCAACATAAACATCTTTTTTTATCCAAATTTTTTCCTTGGCAATTATTGGTTTCCAGATTGTACCCATTGCGTGTGGGTCGAATTTTATTGAAAAATCCCTCATCGCAGGAAATGAGCCGCTATCTTTTGGGAAGTGTATAACAGGCAATCCTTGCCGTGCATTTAATTGATTGAATTGTAAGAGTCCGGTTAGATGGTCTCTGTCGGCATGTGAGATAAATACGTTTTCTATCTTTCTGCTTTTTTGCAATAATGCAGCAGTCAAACCGTCACCACAGTCGAACAATAAACCCAATTCTTCAATAAAATACCAGGTCGAAAATAAGGCAGTTGAATATCCCGAAATTGTAAAATCCATTTTTAACGATTGTGTCTAATTGGGTGTTACGCTAAACTATCTACCCACGTTGTGTATTTTCGGAGGTATGGAATTCATTAACTGTACAGCCTTGTACAAATACCAAATAAAAAATTGTAGTGTTCAGAAAAATAACCTAACGAAAATTTATAAAACGGTGGCGTAAACTACATCTGGCGCCGGAAAAAATAGCCGATGTTATATTGTGCATCACTGCTTATCCAAACACAATTGCTATATAGAAACCACGCTTCGATTTGGTTTGTAATGGTTCTAAAAAGTTTAAGTAATTTCTTTGTTTTTCCATCCTACTTAAAACTATCATAGTAATTGCACAACCAGATTATTTATTCGCCGGCAGCGACATGTAAAAGATATAGAAATTCACTAGCATAAAAGATAAGGCAGGCAAGGTTATCCAAAGGCTGTCCTTCATTTTTATCCTGACTGCAACACCTAAAAACATTAATAAGCTAAGGCCCCCTGCAGAAATCAATAATATGAGTGGAATCTTTAAACCTACCAGCAAACCCACCGCCCCCAATAATTCAAAAACTGCGGTGAGTGCTCCTACTTTCTCAAGCCCAAAGCGTTTGAATTCGACTTTCATTTGTGGTGAAGTAAAATAGGCAATTCCATAACCCAAAAAAGAAAGACTTGAAATTAAAACCAGTGCATTAAGTAAGGTCATTATTATATTAATTTTAGAGATACAGCCGAAATGAAAAGACAGGTTATTAGCAGGAATAATGAAGGCATGTGCTTCTGCCATGGATTACCCACTTTAAAATGAAAATATTGTGCTGCTAACATTAAAAATGCGATTAGTAACGCCGGAATAAGTACTAAATCCGGATACCAAATACCTGCAACTAACAAGGTTGAGAACACTATTTTAGAAGCTCCCACCATGGTACGGGTTAAATCACTCAGCCCATATTGCTTAAATTCCTTTACGATATTATCAAATCGAAATATCCAAACATATCCTATTGACAAAGCAACGATAACCTGGGCGGCGATGGCGTAATTAGTCATTTGTTTTTGTTTTAGTTTTAGTTTTTAAGTTTGTTTATTAGGGCTTCGCATAGTTTTGATTGTAGCATTACTTTATGATAATGGCTTCTCGCCGAAGCTGAAGAATGTGTCGAATAGGTTTGTAGATAGCGTATTGCATCGTTGCGAATTATAATCAAATGCCTGTGCGAATAAAGTGAAAGTACGCCAATTTTGCGAAAGCTTAGATTTGCCTTTTTGATTAAGAATGAAAGCAATGCGAAAGGACGAAAAACACAATGAAAGCTGGATTAAAAATCCACTGCTTAGGGGCTGCAAGGAAATAATCGGAACCAAATATCGGATAACAATTAAAGAGGTGGAGAGGATTTGACTAAGGCTCCTTTAAGTCAAAATAGCATTTGTGCAAAGGTTTTTTGCCGGACTTGCAGCGGATAGCCGGAACCACTGTTGAATGACGACCCAATGCTGGCAGCCACTGGTTATTAAAAACGCCACCCAAATGAGTGACGTTGTGTATGTGCTTGCGTTAGTAATTCGTTTAATTCGATAGCTATCGGATCGTGCCTTTCAATTCGTGTAATTCGTGTTTCAAAATTCGTGTAATTCGTGCTAAAAAATCCGTGTTCCCCTTCTAACTGCATCCCATGCTATTACCGCAATTTAAACATTTGTAGCAGGTACCGCTGCGTACTGTAATATGTCCGCAAGTATTGCAGGCGGGGGCATCGCTTTGCATGCTTTTGGCTGCTGCATTCACTGCATCATAACCATGAAATTGCTCTGCCGCACCCAGGTTATTTTTTACACTTTTTGCACTCTGTACATTACCGGCCGGAGATGAACCACCGATCACTCTTACTTCACTTAATTCGTGTACCCGGTTACCAATGGTTGGAGTTGCCTGGTCCCACGGCGCATCGCCTAAATTTTCTACTTCGGGCTTATCCAATACATGCACTAAATCGTTTCTTCCCAAATATTCGTAGGCCAATGAACGAAAAATGAAATCAATGATGGAAGTGGTGCTCTTGATATTTGGATGCTCTACCATACCGGATGGTTCGAAGCGGGTGAACACAAATTTTTCAACAAACTCTTCCAGAGGAACTCCATACTGCAAACCGATGGAAATGGCAATAGCAAAACAGTTGAGCATACTGCGAACAGTGGCGCCTTCTTTGGCCATATCGATGAAGATTTCTCCAACAGTACCATCCCCATATTCGCCGGTACGCAGGAACAATGCCTGTCCGTTTATTTTTGCTTTTTGCGTAAAGCCCCTGCGCTTGGCCGGCAGTTTTTTACGCTCTACAATTTTAGCCAGCTTGGCTTTCAACACCGTATCAGGACTGTTTTGCATGCGCTTGCTTACCTCGTCCAGCAACTCATCTACGGTTAATTTACTCATGTCTACAATGTGAGACATGGGCAATTCAGTTGCGGCCACTTCTTCGGTAGCTTCTTCTGCTGTCTTCTTCTTTTTATCCGATTTATTACTAAGCGGCTGGGATAGTTTAGAGCCATCCCGGTACAATGCATTCGCCTTTAAACCCAACTCCCAACTCATGCGATAACAATCTGCAATTTCTGCTTCTGTTGCTTCGTTTGGCAGGTTGATGGTTTTGCTAATAGCACCACTTAAGAAGGGTTGCGCTGCAGCCATCATGCGGATATGTCCGTGTGCATGAATATAGCGTTCGCCTTTTTGTCCGCATCGGTTGGCGCAATCAAATACCGGCAAATGTTCGTCCTTCAAATAAGGAGCTCCTTCCACCGTCATGGTACCACAAACGTACACATTGGCGTCACCTATTTCATCATCAGTAAAGCCCAGTGCTTCCAGCAGGCTCCAGCTAAAATCGTAGTATTGTTCAGGCGTAAATCCTAAGCGCTGCAAAGTTGCTTCTCCAAAAGTATATACATTGAATACGAATCCAATTTCGAAGGCACTGCCCAATGAGGCTTCTACTTTTTTAAGTTCGTCTTTGGTAAATCCTTTTGCCAACAGCGATTGTGTATTGATAAACGGAGCACCTTCCAATGTGGCGTGGCCCTTGGCATAGTTTACAATTTCTTCCAGCTCTTTTTCGCTGTACTTTAAATTGCGCAAAGCGGCTGGCACACTTTGGTTGATGATTTTAAAATATCCACCTCCACTTAATTTTTTAAACTTTACCAATGCGAAGTCTGGCTCAACACCGGTGGTATCGCAATCCATTACCAAACCGATTGTTCCGGTTGGAGCTATCACGGTTGTTTGAGCATTGCGGTAACCATTTTTTTCTCCTAACTGCACTGCATCATCCCATGCCCTGGTAGCAGCTTTTAATAAATAATCCGGACAGTATTTTGCGTTGATGCCTTGTGGTTTTATTTCAATGCCTTCGTAAGCGCCTTGTGCATCGTACGCTGCTGCACGGTGGTTGCGCATTACCCGAAGCATGTGCGTTTTGTTTTCGTCGTATTTAGCAAAGGCACCGAGGAAGCCGGCCATCTCTGCAGAAGTTTTATAAGCAACCCCCGTCATGATTGCGGTGATGGCGCCTGCGATGGCCCTTGCAGCCTCACTATCATAAGGAATACCACTTACCATTAACATACTGCCAAGGTTGGCGAACCCCAAGCCGAGCGTTCTATAATCGTACGATAATTGCGCTACTTCCTTTGATGGAAACTGCGCCATTAAAACGGATATTTCCAACACGGCTGTCCACATACGGCAAGTATATTCAAAACCTTTTACATCAAAGCTATTGTCGCTTTCTTCAAAGAAGCGACGCAGGTTTACAGAGGCGAGGTTACAAGCGGTATTGTCCAGGAACATGTACTCACTGCATGGGTTAGATGCACGGATGGGACCGCCTTCCGGACAGGTATGCCATTCGTTGATGGTGGTATCATATTGCGTTCCGGGATCCGCACATTTCCAGGCGGCATGTGTAATTTGTTTCCAAAGCCGGGCTGCTTTTATTTTCTTCATCACCCGGCCATCAGATCTTCCTTTTAATTCCCATTCGCCATCTTCATCCAGTACTTTAAAAAATGAATTGGGGATGCGAACAGAGTTGTTGCTGTTTTGCCCGCTAACAGTGCGGTATGCTTCGCCTTCGTAATCGCTTGGATAACCGGCAGCAATCAGTGCGGCTACTTTCTCTTCTTCTTCTACTTTCCAGTTTACAAATTTTTCAATTTCGGGATGGTCCAAATCCAAACAAACCATTTTGGCTGCACGGCGTGTAGTGCCGCCACTTTTAATGGCACCTGCTGCCCGGTCGCCAATTTTAAGGAAACTCATCAGGCCGCTGGAAGTACCGCCGCCGCTTAGTTTTTCTCCTTCGCCACGTACGCTGCTATAGTTGGTTCCTACGCCACTTCCGTATTTAAAAATCCTTGCTTCCCTTACCCACAAATCCATGATGCCGCCTTCGTTTACCAGGTCATCATCCACACTTAAAATAAAACAGGCATGTGGCTGTGGGCGTTCATAAGCAGAGGTTGATTTTTTTAATTCGCCATCAATGGCATCTACATAATAATGGCCTTGTGGTTTGCCTTTGATGCCATACACTTCATGTAAGCCGGTATTGAACCATTGCGGACTGTTGGGTACGCAAGCCTGATTCAAAATTGAATATGCCAACTCATCGTAAAAAACCTGTGCATCGTGTGGTGTTGCAAAATAATTGTACCGTTCGCCCCAAACCCGCCAGCAATGGGCCATACGGTGAGCTACCTGTTTGATGGTGGTTTCTCTGCCGCTGGTTCCGTCGGCCTGGGGTACGCCCGCTTTACGGAAATATTTTTGTGCTAAGATGTCTGTCGCTATCTGGCTCCACTGTTTCGGTACTTCTACATTGTCCATTTGAAATACTACTTCACCGGATGGATTTTTGATTACAGAGGTACGATAATCATAGTCGAACATATCGTAGGGAGATACTCCCTCTTTGGTAAATTGCCGGCTAAACCGGAGGCCATTGGCTACTTCTTTTTGAGTTGACATATCTTTAATGGGTTGAGTGCTTTTATTCATTAAAAGGACAACGAAAGTATCTAACCTAGCGCAGCTTTCAAGCCCTTAAATATTAACAGCTGTGGACAAAAAAGGTGCATAATCTTTATATGCAATGGCGTCGTGCATTTGCCGGGTTTTTAAATTTTATCTTAATAAATTTTCATTTTTTTGAATGATTTTTTCGTTACTTTAAGACGGGTTAAAATGCCCGACCATATAAAAAAAATCGCAACGTTTTTCCAGGGAAATCTGCCGCCAGTTTACGTTTTTACAAAAGACTCACCAGATTTCATCACTTCCATTGAAAGTCTTTGCCAGGAATATTTTTATGGTTGGTTTATCGGGTAATTATTGCAATGATAACTGCATTATCTTTATCGCATGAGAGCTGTAATTCAAAGGGTAACACAGGCTGGTGTTACCATTGACCAGGTGATGACTTCCTCCATTGACATTGGACTGTTGGTATTGGTGGGTATTGAAGATGCAGATACCAATGATGATATTGTTTGGCTGAGCAATAAGATCGTTCAACTGCGCATTTTTGATGATGAAAATAAGGTACCGAATATTTCGCTGAAAGACTCTGGCGGCGATCTGCTTTTGGTGAGTCAATTTACTTTGCAGGCCAGTACAAAAAAAGGAAACCGTCCTTCGTATCTCCGGGCCAGTAAAGCAGCGGTTGCCATACCGATATACGAAAAGCTGATTGCGCAGTTGGAGCAGGATTTGGGTAAAAAAATAATGACCGGGCAGTTTGGTGCAGATATGAAAGTTTCGTTGGTAAATGATGGGCCGGTGACGATTGTTATTGACACGAAGGCAAAAGAATAACACGAATTTTTTGCACGAATTACACGAATTATGTTTTCTAATTTAACGAATTAAAATTTATTATATGACTGATATTATTTTAAAGGACGAATCATATACCATTATTGGCATTTGCATGGAGGTACATCGGGAACTGGGAATGGGATTTAAAGAAATAGTT
>Ga0105049_10011241_pt1 | contig 10254 bp, 6 predicted proteins | sample MAT06_FD_78087 | JGI IMG/M metagenome (GOLD analysis project Ga0105049, IMG submission 78087) | Freshwater microbial communities from Lake Fryxell liftoff mats and glacier meltwater in Antarctica - MAT-06 | ecosystem: Environmental > Aquatic > Freshwater > Ice > Liftoff microbial mat | place... | reverse complement strand
CGGGCGTTGCGCGGGGAGTTCGACGCGGTGGTGGCGCTCTACCACGACCAAGGGCTGGCGCCGTTGAAGACCGTGGATTTTGACGAGGCGGTCAACGTGACCCTCGGGCTGCCCCATGTGCGGACAAGCCCCGACCATGGCACGGCCTTCGCGCTGGCGGGCCGGGGAACGGCGAGCGGCCGGAGCTTCGCCAACGCCGTGACCGTGGCACGGCGCTTGATAAAAGCCCGGGGCGCGCAATAGTCCCGGCATGAATCCGATCGAACTGTCCGCAACCACCTCGCCCCAGGCGTATCCCGAGGGCGTGCGCGAAGGTAACGAGAATCTGGTCAAGCTTACCTCGGCGGCGGGTGGAAAAGTCGCGGCGCTGATCGCACGCGAGACGCAGGGTGCGTTTCTGCGGATCGCGATCACCGGGGGCGGCTGCAACGGGCTGAGTTACAAGATGAAGTTCGTGCCGACGCCGAAACGCGGCGATATCCTCGTGAACACGGCGGATACGCGGGTCGTCGTCGACGCGAAGACCGCGCTCTATTTGAAGGGAAGGCACCTCGACTACTCGGGGGCGATGGTGGCGGGCGGATTTAAGTTTTCGAATCCCAACGCCAAGGCCAGTTGCTCGTGCGGCGAGAGTTTCAGCGTATGAGGGGGACGGGCGCGAAGCGGCCGGCAAATTGGTGTTGCCCCGGCGCGGCCGAGCGGAGACACACAGACGTAATCTTCCTACTGACCAAATCCAATTGATGGCTACTTCGTTCCCTTCCGCCGGCGGTGGCGGCAATCGCTCAGGCTCTTATCAACGTCGCAATGTCGACCCTTTTGCGGCGATTCGCCGCAACCATCGGATCAAGGTGCCTTCGGTGCGCTGTATCTCACCCGAGGGGAAACAGCTGGGAATTCTCGATACGCAGAAGGCGATCGCGCTCGCGCTGGAGGTCGGGCTCGACCTCGTGGAAGTCGCGCCGAACGCGACCCCGCCGGTCTGCCGCATCATGGATTTTGGCAAATATGTCTACGAGGAGCAGAAGAAAACCTCCCACGTGAAATCGACCGCGAGCAAGATCAAGGAGATCGAGTTCAGCGCGCGCATCGCGGACGGGGATTTTTTCACCAAGATCCGGCACGCCGAGGAGTTCCTCGGCCACGGCAACAAGGTGAAGCTGCGCCTCAAGTTCCGCGGCCGGGAGATGGCGCACACCGAAATCGGTTTCGCGGTGATGACCCGCGGGGTCGGCGAGCTGGTCGGCATGGGCCATCCCGACGCCGATCCGAAGCTGATCGGCCGCAATATTCACGTGATGCTGACGCCGCTCGCGCCCAACAAGCGCAAGCCCAAGTTCAAGGTGCAGGCGGATTCTCCGGCGGTGGACGACGGTCCCGATTCCTCGATTGATGATGATGACGAGCAGGAGCCGCCAGCAGCAACCCAGCCCACGATCGGCGCTTGAGCGCGGGACACCGAGCAGGCGGCTGATCCGGGCGCTCGCGGCGATTGTCGCAGCCTGGTTTTCCTTCGGATACGAGTTGACCGCGCAGGAGGCCGGCGTGCGTGCAACCCCCACCCGACCCGGTGCGGCGGGGAGCGCCCCGGCCAAGACGGTGCCGCCCAGTGCCAGGCCCGAACCGAAAGCTCAGCCGGCCGCCCCCAAGAGGGCCGCATCCACCGTGACGACACGGTTTCCCGATCCCGAGTGGGTCGATATCGCGGTCGCGGCCCGGCGGCTCGGGCTCAAGGTCGCGTGGACCGCCGCGGGCCGTGAGGCGGTGCTCACGAATCGTGAGATGCGCCTTGAGGTCGCCGCGGATCGGCGGGAAATCAGCGTTGACGGTCGCCGGGTGTTTCTCGGCCAGCCGCTGCTATCGAGGGGAGGGGGCCTCTTCATCACCAAAATCGATCTCGAGCGCTGCGTGGTGCCGATCGTGCGACCGGCGTCGATCACGGGACGTAAGCCCCGGCCCAATGTGATCGTGATCGATCCCGGGCATGGCGGGCCCGACAAGGGGATGATCAACGAGCGATTCAACCTGTTCGAGAAAACCTACACGCTCGATACCTCGCTCCGCCTGAAGAAAATATTGGAGGGCCGGGGGTGGCGCGTGGTGATGACGCGGACGGACGACCGGCAGTTGAAGCCGAGCAAGGCCGATGATCTGCGACGGCGCGCGGAGATCGCCGACGAGGTGGATGCGGATGTCTTTGTGAGCGTGCATTTCAACGCGGTGCCGGATCGGGAGGAGAAAGTGAGCGGCGTAGAAGTCTACCGCTACACGCCGCAGCACCAGCCGCCGATCGGCCGTGCCGTGCGCCGGCTTGATGACGCGCAACTCAGCCCGGGCAACGGCAACGACGCTTGGAACAGCTTGCTGGCAGATTCCATTCATCGCGCCATGTTGCGGGGCATGAAACTCGACGACCGGGGGCTTAAGCACGAGCGCTTCGCGGTGCTGCGGCTGGTGAGTTGTCCGGCCGTTTTGATCGAGGCCGGGTTCATGTCGAATTCGGCGGAGGCGAAGCGGATTGCGACGCCGGCGCACCGGCAGCAACTCGCGGAGACGATGGCCGACGGGATCACGGCTTACCAAAAGACGCTCGAACAACTGCGTGCCGCCGGGAAATAGCCGGCGACGGGACTCCATTCTATGAAAACCAATATCTTTCGGCTCGGCTTGGTTCTTCCCGCGGTTTGGGGTTTGTCCACGCGGTTGGCGGCTTGGGATTACACCGGGCACCGGATGGTCAATCAGGTTGCGCTACAGTCGTTGCCGGCGGATTTCCCCGCCTTTGTGCGCGAGGCGGCCAACGTAGAGCGCGTCGCGTTTCTGTCGGGCGAGCCGGATCGCTGGCGGAACGTGTCCGACCCGATCATGAAGCAATCGGGCGGAAGTTGGCTGGATCATTTTTGCGACCTTGAGCAGATTTCCGACGCCGGGATGAAGCCCGAGACTGTGCCGTCGTTTCGTTTTGATTTCATCGTGCAGTTCGCCGCCGGGCGGGCGGCGCATCCGGATAAATTTCCGGCGATCGACGCGACGAAGAACGCGGACCACACGCGGGAGTGGCCGGGCTTCGCCCCATGGGCGATCGCGGAATATTACGCGCGGCTGAGGTCGGCGTTCGCCTACCTCAAAGTTTTCGAGGAGCTCGGCACGGCGGAGGAAATCACGAATGCGAAAGCCAACGCGGTCTACGTGATGGGCGTCATGGGGCACTATGTCGGCGACTGCGCCCAGCCGCTGCACACGACGGTGCATCACAACGGCTGGGTGGGGGCGAACCCCAACGACTATACGACGTGGAACGGGATCCACAGTTGGATCGACGGCGGTTTCATTGCGAAGGCAGGGATCTCGATGGCGGAGGTCGCGGCCAAGACCGCGCTGGTGCGACCGATCTCGCCGGCGGCGCGTATGGACGGACGCGAGCCGCTGTTTGTGGCGGTGATGGATTATCTGATCGCGAGCCACGGGTTGGTCGTGCCGCTCTATGCGATGGACAAGGCGGGGGCGTTCAAGATCGAGGATGGCGCGGGGCCCAAGACGGCCGGGCGGGATTTCATCGTGAGCCGGTTGCGAGCCGGCGGTGAAATGCTCGGGGCGATCTGGCTGACGGCGTGGAAGAGCGCGCCGCCCGACACCTACCTGCGCGCGCAACTAATCAAGAGGCAGGCGGCGGGCGTGGCGGCGCCGACGGCGACGTCGGTTCCGGTGAAGTCGTAGGCGAAGCGTTTGTAGATGGCGTGAGCGGGAGGAAGGGCCGGGGTGCGGCGGCGAAGGTGCGCAAGCGTGAGCGTGATCGTGATCGGGAGCGTGAGTTGGCGTAGACCGGCGCGCTCGCGGGCGCTTGGGGGGGCGTGGAGACGGAAGCGCCCGCGAGCGGGCTGGCCTACGGACGGAGGCGGAGGCGGTGCGCGCGCGAGCGGGCTGGCCTACGGGAAACTTTGGCGGGAGTTGGACTTGAGGTAGTCGGCGATCGCGGTCGTGAAGAGCTCGCCGAATTCCTCGCGTTTCTTTTCGCCGATGCCGGGGATGCCTTCGAGGTCGGCGACGTTCTCGGGGTAATCACGGGCGAGGGCGCGGAGGGTGTTGTCGCCAAAAACGATGTAGGCGGGAACTTTTCTTTCGTCGGCGAGTTTTTTTCGGAGAACGCGCAGGCGCTCAAAAAGAATTTCGTCGCAGGCGATGTCGCCTTCGCGGCGGGAGGTGACACGGCGGGATTTCGGGGTGTCGGCGGGGGGCTTGGTAAGCGTGATCGAGGTGCGGGTGCGGAGGAGGGCCAAGCCTTGCGCGGTGAGTTCGACGGTGGCGTATTCGCCGGTGGCGAGGGCGAGGTGGCCGAGGCGCAGGAGTTCGCGACCGATGGAGCCCCACTGGCTGCGCGTGAGTTCTTTGCCGATGCCGTAGGTGGTGAGGCGTTCGTGGCCCCAGCGGGTGATCTTTTCGGTCTGGGCACCAATGAGGACTTCGATGACGTGATTCAGGCCGGTGCCGAAGCGGCTGGCCTGTTGGATGCGGAAGACACAGGAAAGGAATTTTTGCGCGACGAGCGTGCCGTCGAAGCTCTCGCGGGGTTCGGAGCAATTGTCGCAGGCACCGCAGTTATCGAGGGGAAAGGTCTCGCCGAAATACCGGAGCAACTCGGCGCGGCGGCAGCCGGTGCTCTCGGCATAGTGGACGATCTGGCGGAGCTGGGTGCGGGCGATGGCGCGCTCCTGCTCGTTGGTGATCTCGTCGAGGAAGTGGGTCTGCTTGGCGATGTCGCCGGGGCTGAAGAGCAAGAGGCAATCGCCGGGCAGGCCGTCGCGGCCGGCGCGACCGGTCTCTTGGTAATAGCCCTCGATATTTTTCGGAAGGTCATGGTGGATGACCCAGCGGACGTTGGGTTTGTTGATGCCCATGCCGAAGGCGATCGTGGCGCAGATGATGCGGGTATCGTCGCGGAGGAACATCTCCTGGTTGCGGGCGCGTTCGGCGGCATCGAGGCCGGCGTGGTAGGGGCGCGCGAGGAAGCCGCGGCCGGCGAGGCTTTCGGCGACGCGTTCCGCGGTGGCGCGACTGGCGCAGTAGATGATGCCGCTCTCGGATTCACGTTTGCGGACGAAGTCGATGATCTGTTTGGCGGGTTCGTCTTTGGGGACGACGCGGTAGGTGAGGTTGGGGCGGTTGAAACTGGCGACGTAGGTCTGCGGGTCGCGGAGCTTGAGGTGGGCGACGATGTCTTCGCGGACACGGCCGGTGGCGGTCGCGGTGAGGGCCATCATGGGCACGCCGGGGAGGGCGGTGCGGAGCTTGGCGAGCTGGCGGTATTCGGGGCGGAAGTCGTGGCCCCACTCGGAGACGCAGTGGGCCTCGTCGATGGCGATGCAGGTGACGTTCCAGGTTTTCAGGTTTTCAACCCAGCCCTCGAGCATGAGCCGCTCGGGGGCGGCGTAGAGGAGTTTGTAGTCGCCGCGATGGAGTCCGCGCAGGCGGGCGCGGGACTCTTCGGCTCCGAGGGTGGAGTTGAGAAACGTCGCGGCGACGCCGCTGGCTTGGAGGGCGTCGACCTGATCCTTCATCAAGGCGATGAGCGGGGAGACGACGACGGTGAGGCCGGGGCGGGCGAGGGCGGGGAGTTGAAAGCAAAGGGACTTGCCGCCGCCGGTGGGGAGGAGGGCGAAGACGTCTTCGCCGGCGAGATTGGCCTCGATGATTTCGCGCTGGAGCGGGCGGAAGGTGGAGTAGCCGAAGGTGGACTTGAGGAGCTGCGGAAGCGTGGGCACGGTGGATGGCGGAGTGCGGAGTGCGGAATGGCGCGGATTGCGGATCGCGGATTGCGGCGGGCGAGGCGCGGGTCGCAAATAAATTTGCTCCTACGCGAGGCGGTAGAGCGCGGCGGCGTTTTCGTAGAAAATGCGGTCTTTCACGTCACGCGGGAGGGGCGGGAGGGCCATCAGCGGATTGTCGAAATCCCAATGCGGATAATCGCTGGAGAAGAGGATGTTTCCGGGCGCGTCGATCATCGCGAGAATCTGGGCGAACTGCGCGGGCTCTTCGGGCTCTTCGACGGGCTGGGTCGTGAAGTAGAGGTGCTCGCGAATATACGCGCTCGGGAGTTTTTTGAGCCACGGAGTTTCGGCGCGGAGGGCTTTGTAATTTTTATCCATGCGCCACATGAGCGCGGGGAGCCAGGCGAGGCCGCCTTCGACGGCGACGAATTTGAGGGCGGGGAATTTTTCGAAGACGCCCTCGCAGACGAGGGAGTTGATGTGGGCCTGGAAATTGATCGGGACGATGTTGTGCCACTCGAAATAGCGGGTGGGGCGGCCGGCGGGAGTCGGATCCCCGGCGGTGCCGGCGCCCTCGGTGCCGGGGTGGATGGCGACGGGAAGATTATGCTCGGCGGCGGCTTCGTAGAGCGGATGGAAAAAACGTTGGCCGAAGAGGCGGGAGGAACCGCTGGCCATCAGGACTTGGACGAAGCGCTTGTCGGCCGCGCAGCGATGAATCTCGCGGGCGGCGGCGGCGGGATCGGAATGGTTGACGACAATGGAGCCGCGGAAGCGGGGCGAGTGGTCGAGCCAGCGGGCCGCGAGGTTTTGGTTGTAAGCGCTCGCAATGGCGTTGCCCCAGTCGGGATCGGGATGGACGGAGCAGCCGAGGACGTGGGAGCCGGTGAGGATGGCGGTCTCGATCCCGTAGCGGTCGAGATGATCGGTGATCAGGAAGGCGGGATCGCTGCCGGCGATGCCGCCCGACGGAGTGCGGGCGTCTTCGCGTTGGACGCCGACGGGGGAGATGTAGCCGGCGGGCGGGACGACGATGCCGTGGGCGTCGGCGTAGGCTTGCCAACGGCGCGCCAGGAAGGGGCGGAGCTCGGCGCGGATATCGGCGAAGGCGTTGTGGACATCGGCGTCGATCAGCCGGCGGGACGGGGCGGAGGCGGGGGGCATGGGCAGGCAGCGGGGGACCCCTAACCGATGGTCGCGGGGGGCTGGCTGGCCGGGATCGGGGCGCCAAACTGCCGGCGGATTGCCGCCGAGATTTCATGCAGCTTCACCGGCTTGGTGACATAGTCGTCCATGCCGGCGGCGAGGCAGAGCTCGCGGTCGCCCATCATGGCGTTGGCGGTGAGGGCGATGATCTTGGGCTGGTATTCGAGGGAAAGCTTGCGGATCTGGCGGCTGGCTTCGAGCCCGTCCATCTCGGGCATCTGCAGGTCCATTAAAATGAGATCGTAGGGGCGGCGTTCGAGAGCCTCGACGGCCAAGCGGCCATTGACGGCGCAATCGACGCGGTAGCCGAGGCGCTCGAGGAAGCGGACGGCGACCTTTTGGTTGACCGGGTTGTCCTCGGCGAGGAGGACGCTGAGCGGGAACTCCTCCGAGAGGAGCCGCTCGGTCTTCCGGGGGAAAGGGGCGACCGTGCCGCTCGCCGTGTGGAAGAGGGTGAGCACGGCATGATGCAAGGCGACGAGTTTTACCGGTTTGGGCAAGGTGGAGAACGGCGCGTGAAAACCGTCGGGCGCAGTCGGCGCGGTCTGACCAAACGGAAACATGACGAGCCGCGGGCAAAGGAGCGTGGCGAGCGGATCCTGCGGTGTGATCGCGCCGGTTTCCCCGCCGACAACCAAAAGAAGCGCGGGGGCCGGGGCGAGCGAAGGGAGCATCGCGGCGGCGGCGGCCGCGTCGCCCGCTACGAAGCAGGAGGCCCCCCATTGCTCGAAACAGCTGCGGAGGTGGGCTTGCGCGAGCGGATGGGGTTCGACGATGAGGACGGGGGCGGAGCGCAGCGGTTCCGGCAACGGCGGCAGGCCGGATTTGACGTCGGCACCGAGCGCGGCGGTCTCCGTGGTGATCGTGAAGATGAAGGAAGAGCCCTCGCCGGGAACGCTCTCGACGCGGATATCGCCGCCCATGAGCTGACTGAGACGCTGGCAGATGACGAGACCGAGGCCGGTGCCGCCGAATTTGCGCGTGGTGGAAGAATCGACCTGGCTGAAGGCCTTGAAGAGCCGGTCGAGCCGGTCGGGGGGAATACCGATCCCGGTGTCCCGCACGGCGAATTCCAGTTGATACGAGCCGAAATCCGCGCGGTCGAGCGGCTCGGGGCCGATCCGCCGCACCTCGACGAAGATACTGCCGGCCGGGGTGAACTTGACGGCGTTGTTGAAGAGGTTGACGAGAACCTGGCGGAGACGGGTGACGTCGCCCACGATCCAAGCCGGGACGGTGGGGGCGAGGTGGTAGCCGATCTCGATTTTTTTGGCGGACGCCTGAAGGGCGAAAAGTTCCAGGGATTCCTCGATACAGACGGAGAGCTCGAACGGGGTCCGCTCGAGTTCCATTTTCCCGGACTCGATTTTGGAGAAATCGAGAATGTCGTTGATGATGGTGAGGAGGGCCTCGCCGGAGGTGCGGACGGTGTTGACGTAGTCGCGCTGCTCCGGGGTGAGCGAGGTCTCCATGAGGAGACTCGTCATGCCGATGACGCCGTTCATCGGCGTGCGAATCTCGTGCGACATCGAGGCGAGGAATTCGCTCTTGGCGCGTGACGCGGAATCGGCCTCCGCCTTTGCGCGGCGAAGGGTGTTCTCGCTCTCGACGCGCGCGGTGATGTCGGTAAGAATCGCGATAAACGTTTCGAGCGATCCGTCGACGTTCTGGATCGGCTGGATTTCGAGGTGGAGGTGGTATCTGCGGCCCGACTTGGAGTAGTTGACGACATCGGTGCTGATGCCGAGACCCCGGGCCATGGCGGCGCGCACACGCACGACGGTGCGGGGGTTGGTATCGGGGCCGATCATGAAGTGGGCCGGGTTCTTGCCGAAGACGTCGTGCAGGGAGTATTCCATGACGCGGCAGAAGGCGTCGTTGACCCACTCGATACGGCCGTCGGGGGTGCCGATGATGACGGGATTGTCGGTCTTGGAGGCGACGAGGGAAAGTTTGCGCGCCTCGGCCTGGCTCTCGCGGAGGGCCAACTCGGCGACGCGACGGGCGGTGATATCCTGAACGGTGCCGATGATGCGGGTGGGGCGGCCGTCGGTGGCGGAGGCGACCGATTTGGAGCGCATCTGGATCCAGCGCCAGTCGCCGGGGCGGGCGCGGACGCGATACTCGGGGTCGATGAAGGCGGCGACGCCGTTGAGCTGGGACTCGGTGCGGCGGCGGTAGAGGGGCAGGTCCTCGGGGTGGACGAGAGCCTGCCACGTCTCGATCGTGGCGGGCATGTGGCTGTGCTCGTAACCGAGGAGGGCCCAGAGACCGGGACTGTAGTAGACCTGACCGGCGGTCACCTGCCACTCGAAGATGCCGATCTGGGTCGAGTCGAGGGCGAGGCGTAGCCGCTCGTCGGAAATCTTAAGGCGGGCCTCGATGCGGGAGCGTTCGGAGATTTCGGCAACGAGTTTCCGGTTGGAAGTTTCGGCGGATGTCTGGCCGCCGCGGGCGCGGCGCGCCAGGTGAATGCTGAGACCGAGGAGGGCGGTGAAGCTGAAGCCGGTGACAAGGGCGATCTCGGGAAAATAGCGGCGATCGGCGACCACGGCGGCAGCGGTGGGAGCGGCGCTGATGCGCACGCGGCGATCCGTAAACGTGTAATCGCGATTGATGGGGGGGAAATCGTCGGTGACCGCGCCCGCGTTGCCGGATTCGAAAACGTTGTCGCGATTGATCGAGATGATGAAATGGAAGTCTTCGCTGGAGCCGGCCCGCCGGTCGGTGACATGGCGGAAGAAACCCTGATAGAGAAACTCGGCGGCGACGAGGCCGGCGGGTTGACCGGCGCGGGTGATGGGAGCGTAGATGACAAACCCGCCCTGCCGGCTCACCTTGCCGATCGAGTTGATCGTGGTGGTCGCGCTGATCACCGGCCCTTTCCGGGCGCCTTTTATCGCATCAGCGCGAGCGGGATCGGAGCGCTGGTCGAGACCGAGAAGACCCTCGTTGCCGAGCTTCGGAAAAATCCAGCGGATGTTGTCGTTGCGGTCGACGAAGGAGATCGAGACGCAACCGAGGTGCTTGGCTTCGCTGAGCAGGAGGGCGGCATCGGCATCCCAATTGGCGGCGAAGTCGGGCCCGTCGGCCCAGCGACGCGCGAAGCGTTCGAGTTCGTTGGTCTGGGCTTGAAGTTCGTAGCGGAGGTTGGTCGCGATCTGATCCATGGCGGTCCGTGTTTTCGTGACGGTGAACGCGCGGGCGCTTTCGCGGAGACCCAGCCAGAGGACGAGGGTGAGGGTGAGACAGGCGATGACCGCAGGCAGGGGAGACCAAGCGG
>Ga0105049_10011240_pt1 | contig 10254 bp, 5 predicted proteins | sample MAT06_FD_78087 | JGI IMG/M metagenome (GOLD analysis project Ga0105049, IMG submission 78087) | Freshwater microbial communities from Lake Fryxell liftoff mats and glacier meltwater in Antarctica - MAT-06 | ecosystem: Environmental > Aquatic > Freshwater > Ice > Liftoff microbial mat | place... | reverse complement strand
GTATCGGGCACAGAGAGCAGGCGATGTTGTATTTCTAGATCGTTCAAAAACTGTTTGTCCAGTTCGGCGCGTTTGCGCGCGTCGATATCGGTCGAAGTGCCAAACCAGCGGACAATACTGCCTTTGGCATCGTGTACGGGGACACTGCGCGATAGATGCCAGCGATAGATACCATCGGCACCGCGTAGGCGTAATTCGTACTCGTAGGGTTCGCCGCGGGCCTGGGCCGCGTGCCATATCTGTGTTGCGTCATCCCGATCTTCGGGGTGAATGCTCTCGTCTATATTGATCGGACTTTCTGCCACGGGGATGCCCGTGTAATCAAACCAACGTTGGTTAAGATAGCTCTGTTGCCCATTGCTGTCGCTAATCCAAACAATTTGGGGGACGGCGTCGGCCATTTGGCGAAAGTGTGCTTCGTTTTGGCGCAAATCTTCTTCGATCTGTTTGCGGTCATCAATGTCCAAGCAACTGCCGATATAGCCCGCGAAGCTGCCATCGGGCGCAAAGCGCGGTGTGCCACGGTCCAGCAACCAACGATAGGCACCATCATAGCGGCGCAGGCGATATTCCATCTCGAATGCTTGGCGCGCATCGAAAGAGGTGTTATAGATCGCCACGGTATGCGCGTAGTCATCCGGGTGAATCCCTTCAGTCCAGCCTGCGCCTATTTCCTGTGCCATGGTGCGGCCTGTGAATGTTAACCAGGGTTCGTTAAAAAAGGTACAATCCTTGTCAAGACCAGATACCCAGATCAAAACTGGCGCGGTGTCGGCCATGACTTGGAAGCGCATTTCGCTTTCGCGCTGTTCGTCCTCGGCCTGCTTTTGGGCGGTGATGTCGCGGTTGATTTCGAGGATAACGGCGTTGCCGTCGGCTCCTTCAACAAGTTGGTGGCGCGTGGATACGATCACCGTATCACCGGTTTTGGTCGTATGCTTCAGTTCGCCTTCCCACACGCCCGACCGCTCTAAAGTGGCGAGAATATCGGGTAACGGTTGGGAATGCTCGGTCGCCAGCAAACGGTGGCTGATCTGGCCGACGGCTTCTTGTGTCGTGTAGCCATAGAGTGTCTCGGCCCCGTGATTCCAAAATTCAAGGCCATGATCCAGACTCCACACCATGACCGCATCGTACGAGGCCTGCAACATATCGGCATAGCGTTGGAGCACTGTTTCGGCTTGCTTGCGCTCGTTGATATCAAGAATACTCACCAACACACGATCCGGTTCAACGTCGGCGTCGGGGAAGGTGACTGTCAGGAATACATGGCGACGCTCACCCTGCAACGTTTGTAGGACGGTTTCTGCTTCGTAATAGGATCGTCCTTCGGCCAGCGTTATCAACTCTTCAATAAAGGTTGGCATCGTCTCGGGCACAAAGATTTGATCGAGAGTCGTGAGGAGTTCCCCTTTGCTCTTTGCGCCAAAGAGCGTGAGGGTCTGGCGGTTGACATCGCGAATTCTGACCAGCGCCGCAATTTGCATCACCAACTCGGGGTGGGCGGTTAGGTGGGCGCGCAGGTCGGGAATCTCTGGCGTCTGCAACTCGCGCAACCGTGCTTTGACCTCGGTAAAATCTTCTTCCCAGATCGAGACGCCGACACTTTCAAAGATCAGGCGATAGCGGCGTTCTTGGGCATGCAGCGCGACTTCGGCGCGACGACGAACAATTGCTGCCGCCAAGGTATTGGCAACAGACTGGAGGAAATCCACATCGTAGGGGGCAAAACTGCGCGGTTCTCGATCATGGACACCCAACACACCGTAGGGTTCCTGGATCCCAGGGATGACCACGCTGATGCCGCTGAGTACGTGATGTTCGATGAGCAGCGCTGGGGCACGGAAGCGGGACTCGGTACGTAGATCGCGCACGACCACGGGTGCTTTGGCCTGCAAGGTATAGCCAGCCTGAGTTTCGGTGTCGGTCAGCACGGTAGACTGGCCAACAATACCCAAGTGCCAACCAACGCCAGCCTTGAGAAGCAGCGTATTGCCACCGGGTTGCAATTCCAGCACCTTGCAGAATTGCATATCCAGCACCTCGGCCACCTGCTGCGTGGCAGAAGTCATCAGTTGGGTCAAGTCACTGGTCTCCAACGCTGCGCGCCCCAATGCGGCGAGTGTCTGCTGCTGTTTGCGCTGGCGTTCCTCGGCTTCGGCCCGTTTGAGATCGCTAATATCAATAAATGTGATGACCAATCCATCCGTTTCGCCTGTCACCGTGCGATAGGGAAAGACGCGCAGAATGTACCAGTGATTGTTGTCGCTCTGCACCGTTTCTTCAATACGTTCGCCCGTATCGCGCACATGGGCGACCAGTTGGGTAAGCGCCGGGTGTCGGATGCGATTGGTAACATGGGGAAAGGGCCGCCCAATATCGCCTTCGATCAAGTTGAAAAGTTCAAGCGCGCGCGGTGTAAACCGTTTGATCTGCAATTCATCATTGAGAAAGACCACACCCACATCTGTAGACGCGATCAAGTTGAGTAGATCGCTGTTGACGCGATACAGTTCGTCGATTTTCTGTTTCAGCTCACCATTTACGGTGATGAGCTCCTCGTTCATCGACTGCAACTCTTCCTTGCTCGTTTCCAATTCTTCGGTTGTAGACTTTAGCTCCTCATTGATCGACTGCAACTCTTCATTGGAAGCCTTCAATTCTTGGTTGGCGATTTCGTGTTCTTTGATAATCGTTTGCAGGCGCTCGCGCGTACGCAGCAGTTCTTCTTCCATCCGCTCGACCAGCGATAGGTCGGCCTCGGCCAGCCCATCTGTCGATAGATCGGTGAGGGTCGTGCCTTCGCGCTCGATAAAGACTACTTCCGCATACTCTTTGGGAAAGCCAGCTTCGCCTACAGGGCCAACATGCAATTGGATCAGATGTTGTTCGCCGCCGATCTCTACCCCAAGCAGGCGCGAAACGGTACGCTCACCCTTGTTGAAGGCTTGATAGAGCGCCGCGCGCAGATCGAGCCGCAGATCGGGCAAGACCTTTTGCAAGATGTGTTGGGTGATCGCCCCCTCGCGCTCCTGGAGGTAGCGATCCGCACCGCCAAACAGATGCGTAATATCGTAGTTTTCATTGATGAGCAGACGGGGGGGCGTATAGTGACGCAGTGTCCACAGCAGGTACATCTCTTCGACCGTACGCGGTTTGGCCTCTTGGCGTGGTGTAGCACGTTCTGGGATGCGCCCACTACTAACGGCCAGCGCTGTCGCTGCTAGCCGCCGCAGCTGGCTGGCCTGTACACGCCGTTGGTAAAGATGGCAATCCTTGTTCACTACCGTAAAAAGTTCTGCCGCCGAATCGGTAGATTCCGAGCTGCCCAGAAAAAGATAGCCCTTGGGATTCAGGGCATAGTGAAAAATATCAAAGACTTTTTCCTGGGCCTCGCGGTTAAAATAAATCAGCACATTGCGACAACAGATCAGGTCCAGGCGCGAGAAGGGTGGATCTTTGAGCAGATCATGTACGGCAAAAAGCACCATCTCGCGAATTTCTGGTTTGATCTGATAGCTGCCGTTTTCTTTGCTCAAAAAGCGCTGTAATCGGTCGCGTCCAATATCTTTCACAAGCGCCACGCTATAGACCCCGCGGCGGGCAAAGGCAATGGCATCTTCATTGAGATCTGTGGCAAAGACCTGAATGCGCGGCGGGTCCTCCATCAGGGCCGCGCGTTCTGTCAGTTGCATCGCTACCGAATAGGCTTCTTCGCCAGTCGCGCAGCCTGCCACCCAAACGCGCACAAGGTCATTACGACCCTTGCCTTCAAAAATTTGGGGTAGACAGTCGCGTTCCAACGTCATATAGGCATCTGGATCGCGAAAGAAACTGGTGACTGAGACCAGGCAATCTTTGAAGAGCGCTATCGTCTCCTCTGGGTTAGCGCGCAACATTTCCAGATATTGCGCAAGGTTGTGAAAGCCGTGCATCTGCATACGGCGTGCAATGCGGCGCTGGAGCGTGGACGATTTGTAGTGGCTCAGATCACGCCCTGTGTGCACGCCGACCTGCGTGAGAATGGCAGTGTAGACCTCGGCCAGTGTTTGGTCTTGTTCGGCATGTGTCGGTGCTTGTACCTCGGCCAGATCACCACGCGCATGGACCAAATGAAGCGCTATCTCTGGTATGGCGGCAACCAGATCGGCAACACGCGTAGCAATGGCCCGCCGCGGCAGAGCTGGGTGCGCCGCCTGCTCAGGATCTTGTACCAAAATCAGACCTGCCTGAGCTTTGATGCTTTGTAAAGCGGCAACCGTATCTTTCCCCGTGCCAGAAAGCACAACAGCCACGGCGTTCTTGCCTTGATCGGCTGCCAGCGAAAACAGAAAGGTGTCGAGCAAACTCGTCGCCGCCGTATGATCTGGATTTTGCAGCCGCAACATACCGCCGGTTAGTGTCAGATGCACCCCATGCGGTGCCAGGTAGATATGATCGGGCTGGATCGTTGCCCCATCGGCCGCGGTTAGCACAGGCATATCCGTGCGCGCGCTGATCTCGGCCGGCAACGCATTGAGGTGACGGCCTGCCAGGCGCGTCACGACAATAAAGGCCATGCCGGTGTCGTTTGGCATATTGCGGAAGAATGTTTCCAACGCTTGCCGGCTACCCGCCGAACCGACTAGGCCAATGACGGGGAAGGCCAACTCTTGTGCTTGGTGGACAGGACTGGACGATGGCGCATTGTTGTCAACCTGCTCTGTTTCATGCGCTTTTGAATCTGTCATGACGCCGACTGCCTTTTTTGGATGAATAGATTTACCCTCTTGGCTCTTTGCACACTCGACTTTGGCTGGCGTAGCTTGGTCGAGTGCCCAAATGAACCAAAGAGCGCTTGAATCGTTACGCGTGATTGGCGAGCCATTATTACCCATAGGGTTGGCGGGCTCGCAAAGTAGCAGTATATTACCATACCCTTGCTACAAAGCAACGTCAGCAATTTCAAAATAAAGATGAGCGATTGGGCGCTTCCTAGCGTGACAACCCTGTACCAACGCCTTGGCGAGTGGCAGACGCGCAAGCACACGAAGCGAACCGTTCACTTCGTGTGCTTGCACATTTTGCTTGTATATTGCTAGATCACTCAGGCGCATAATGGCTTGCCACGGGCGCTAGGCAAAATGGCACCCTGCCCACAAATAATGCCTGAGGAATTTTGTACAGCTGTCATGGGTAAAACAAGTGAAGTAGGGAACCATTCCTGGCCGAAAGTATGATGAACACACAGGAGCGCTTACTCGATAATCCTGCTTTTATACAGGGCCGCACGCGTAGTCTATTATTCGTCTAACTCAAAGCCAATTTTCACCGTAACTTGCCACACTGCGATCTTGCCTTCTTCAATTGCGCCGCGTGTCTCAGTCACCTGAAACCAGCGCATATTGCGTACTGACTTGGCGGCTTTACTCACCGCATTGTTGATCGCACCCTCTAGTCCTTGGGTGGACGTACCGGTTAATTCAATGAGTTTGTATACATGTTCTGCCATGATCGATCCTCTCTAGAAGCACTGGGTAGATTTGCTTATCTTCCTTGGTACATCAAGAGTAGCATAGCAGGGCAGCGTTGTTGTCCTACTCCATCCAGATACAGAAAAAAGATATAGCAGTGGCTACAGAATGTATATACCCACCGCTTACTGGCGACTTGTGAGCTGGCTCACCACTGACAAAACGGGTGTGCCACTAGATTAGAGTTAGAATACCGCGGATCGCCCGTCACTTCCCGTTCGATCCAATCGGGCTTGGTAAAGAGTTGATCGGGGTCTTGCAACTCTACCTCGGCCACTACAAGTCCCGCATTTTCGCCCAAAAATTCGTCAATCTCCCAAGTCACGTCATCTTGTACCACCCGATAGCGAATCTTCTCGATCAAGGGTCGGCGGCAGAGTTGATCCAATAGCTCCTGTGCATCCTCGATGGGAATTTCATACTCATATTCGGACCGGCTGACACCTACCATCTTGCCTTTGACCGTAAAATAGCCATGTTGTGTACCACTGCCGTGATCGTGTGTCGAGCGCACACGGACCGTGCGTTCTGGGTCTGTGCTCAGATAGCCTTGGCGATAATGTGCCCCCGCTACCTTGGGCCATTGCCCCGGTTTTACTAGAAATTTGCGCTCAATTTCTTTCGCCACGTTTGTCTCCTCATCCTGATCTCTTCGATTTTCCCAGTTTATCTCAATTTATATCAATCAGTTTATATCAAAATAGAGTGTCTCTGTATCTCAAGAATATATCTTATTTATACCCTAAATCCAATAAAGTTATCTATCTAATTCTGCACACCCACCCTATACTAGCGCTGTATGCCCGCAGGCTCACTAAAGTATTTACAAAGATCATATATTGATTTTAAAAAGCTTAGCGTTGTTGCCGAATCAATAGAGTGTAACCATGGCTAGCATTCCGGGATAGCAAGGGGCGATGGTACAAGGCAGTGAAGCGGTCTGTTGCTATCCCGGAATGCGGCTGAATACCATGTAGATACAACTTTTTATACAACCCTAAATCTCAAGCTTTTGCCCTCCTATCCCTATATCCTTAAAAAGTTTCAGAAAGACGAAGCAAATTCTTATGAAAGATATCCTGTTTAAACGGTATTGGATGCCCGCTGCATCAATCATTGCGCTGATTCTGCTATCTATGTGGATGCCCAATACATTTCTATCAGTGCGGGCGCAGGACGATGCAAACGAAGTAGATGTGGAAGTCGTCGAATATGAAATTCGTATGCCGACTACGTTGCTCGCGGGTCCTACGAGCTTTCGAGTGACCAACAATGGCAGTGTTGATCACAATTTTCGCATTGAGGGCGAAGGCATCATCGATGGCTTTGCCAATGATTTCCCACCCGGCCAAACGCAGATCCTCGAACTTGATCTCGCGCCCGGTGTCTATGAAGTCTACTCGCCCATCGGCGACTATGCGGATCAGGGTATGCGCTTGACCATCAATGTCACAGAAGATGGCGTTGCTGTACCAGTTGCTCCCTTGACCACGACAGGTGCAGTGACAGAATCAACTGGTATGACCGATACGATGGCCATGACCGATACAGCTGATATGACCGATACGATGGCAATGACCGATACAGCTGGTATGACCGATACGATGGCAATGACCGATACAGCTGAAATGATCGGCACCGGTAGCATGACCGGCACCGCCATGATGACCGACACAACCACCATGACCGACACCGACGAGTTAACAGTCACGTTGGTAACTGGGATTGATGCCTTACCCGAAGTTGCTATTATTACCGATACGGCTGCGATGACTGTTACCACAATGGTGACCGGTACTGGCAATATGACCGGTACTGGTAGCATGACCGGTACTGGCAATATGACCGGCACCGGTAGCATGACCGCTACGAGTGCTATCACAGATTCGGCCACGCTAACTGATACGGGCATGATGACCAATACAGGCATGATGACCAATACGGGCATGATGACCGCTCCTACATCGCTGTTGCCCGCTTCGCTTACGGCGCTCATGCCTGCCATAACCGCTGGCGCGCCGACCGCAGATATGCAAGCGATCTTGGATCAGCTCGCGGCATTTGAAGCGCCACCCATTGAAGCGCTATCCGCCGAGAATGCGCGCAAGGTTCCACTGCCGGGTGATGCCGTTGTCGCGGTCCTAGCCGAACGTGGTGAAACTGTCGCTCCCGAAGCCGTTGGTGATATTTCCCATCAACTGATTGCTGGCCCTGATGGTAACGACATTCTGCTGCGTATCCTGACCCCGGAAGGCGATGGTCCCTTCCCGGTCACTGTTTATTACCATGGTGGTGGCTGGGTGATTGCTGGTCTGGACGCCTATGAGCCCTCGGCCCGTGCGTTGACCAATGCCGCCAATACGGTTGTGGTCATGGTCGCTTATCGCCAATCGCCCGAAAGTCTATTTCCGGCCGCGGTTGAAGATGCCTACGCCGCCTACCAATGGGTAACGGAAAATGCCGCCGACATCAATGGCGATCCCGAACGTGTGGCCGTTGCTGGTGAAAGTGCTGGTGGCAATCTAGCCACAGTCGTTTCCTTGCTGGCCCGTGAAAATGGCGATCCAATGCCTGTTTATCAACTGCTGATCTATCCAGTCACCCAGTTGGTAGGGGCAGATACACCGTCGGCCTTGACGTATGCCGATGCTGCGCCCCTGAACAGCGCCATGCTGGGCTGGTTCAAAGAACGCTATCTGGCTGAGCCAAGCGATGCCTGGAATGCTTTTGTGTCGCCGCTGTTGGTGCAAGACCTAAGTGGCCTGCCCCCGGCAACTGTGATCGCCGCCGAGATTGATCCGCTACGCAGTGAAGGTGAAGCCTATGCGACACGGCTAACCGAAGCCGGCGTGGAAGTTGTCTATCAGAACTTTGATGGCGTAACGCATGAGTTCTTTGGTATGGGCGCTGTGCTCGAAGAAGCGCAACAAGCCGTCACCCTTGCGGCGGAAGGCTTGACCGCTGCTTTTGGTGAGTAACGTGTAACGTAATCCAGTAGCAAAAGGGGCACCTGTTGTAATAGGTGCCCCTTTTGCTATAGAATGTTATCTTGATTGACCGTCTTTTTGACCAAGCGCATACCCAGCACGCGCGTGTAGAAATCGACATTCTGTGCGGCCTGGGCTGTCAACGCAGAAACGTGGTGAATTCCGGTTAGTTCCATCAGCTACTCCTGAAAATCTATGCAACTTGCTCTACCTTTATGCGTATTATATCACTGAGCGCCAGTCGGCTACAGTAACAGTTCATCGCAAGTTTGCCAGAGAAAATCTGTGTCTGCTTACTGACTCTCCCCATGGATCGTATATCGTATATCGTATACGGGGTCTCCCCATTTCCGGTATTGATCGTAGTGGGTCGGATGGCTCTCTGACACTACCAGAAATAAAGAAAGGAACTAGACACATATGATGTATGGTAATCGTTTCTTGACAAGCTTACTGCTGGTGGTGCTGCTCGCAGCCTGCGCACCAATTCGCCCAGATGCTACAACGCCAGCGGCTGGCACTGTTCCCCCGGCGGCAACCGTGGTCCCGCCCGAAGCGGCCAGCGCCAATCAATATGCCGATGAATATATTGAGCCACAAGGCTTGTTCAGTGCGCCTATTCCTACGGGCTGGACGGCTGAACAGCAGGAGGGGTATGTAATTTTCGCCAGCCCCGATGCGGGGATTCAGCTCTATGTATTGGCAACGCAAGCGGCGAGCGCTGAGGATGCGATTGCTACTGCCTGGCAACAGATCGATCCTGCTTTTGACGAGCCCGTAGACGAAACCTTGACCCCGCCTGCCCAGGGTGGTATCGAAGCGATAACGGTGGTCAACTATGAATTTGACGAAGCGAATGAACGCATCTATCAAGCCGTGGCGCAACGCTATGACGGCACCTACTATCTAATTTTGGTCGCCGGCGATCTCACGGCAATTCAGCAACGCCAGGCCCAACTCACGATCATCAGCACTGGGTTTACGATTACGGCACTGGAACAGACCGCGCTAACCGATGTCGAGCCGCTAGCCGCCAGTACGGTGATCAGCGAATTGGCGACTTTTGTCCAAGAGGGACTCACCCAGTTTGGAATTCCCGGCGCGGCAGTGGCGGTTGTGCAGAATGGCGAGATCGTCTATAGCAACGGCTTTGGCGTTACCGAACAGGGCGGTGATACGCCCATCACCCCACAAACGCAGATGATGATTGGCTCTACCGGCAAATCCTTAACGACCATGCTCATGGCAACCTTGGTCGATGAGGGCATCATAACGTGGGATACCCCGGTGATCGATGTGTTGCCCGAATTTGCGGTCGCCGACCCAGAACTGACACAATCGATTACATTGCGCAACTTGGTTTGCGCGTGTACCGGTGTACCGCGGCGCGATTTGGAACTCTTTTTCAATGCCAATCAACTTTCTGCCGAAGAAGTGATTCGCTCGCTGGCTAGTTTTGAATTCTTTACCGATTTTGGTGAAGCTTTCCAATATAGCAATCAACTCGTGGCAACGGCTGGGTATGCTGCGGCTGCCGCAGCAGGTGGTGAGTATGGTCAACTATTTGAGGACTATGCCACGCTCTTGCAGGAACGCGTCTTGGGGCCCATCGGCATGGCACATACCACGCTCTCGTTCGACCAAGTGCGTGAACAAGACAACTATGCCCTGCCGCACAGTTTGAATCTGGGCGGCACCTATGATCCACTGCCGTTGGAGACGGAAGAGATCTTGATCCCTGTGGCCCCCGCTGG
>Ga0105049_10011239_pt1 | contig 10254 bp, 11 predicted proteins | sample MAT06_FD_78087 | JGI IMG/M metagenome (GOLD analysis project Ga0105049, IMG submission 78087) | Freshwater microbial communities from Lake Fryxell liftoff mats and glacier meltwater in Antarctica - MAT-06 | ecosystem: Environmental > Aquatic > Freshwater > Ice > Liftoff microbial mat | place... | reverse complement strand
TGGTTGCTGATTTTCAGAAAATGCGATCGCTAATGCAGCAAATGGGACAGGGCAAAATGCCGAACTTCCCAGGAATGCCTAATATGGGCGGCGGCGGATTCCCAAGTATGGGAGGCAACCAAGCGCCATCAGGCAACGCTGCCTATGGAAAGAAGAAGAAAAAGAAAAAGGGATTTGGCGAACTGTAAAACCTAGAACCCAGAAAGCTGTGGCGCTCGCGCAGCGAGCGCCACAGCTTTCTGGGTTTTAAGGTTTCTTTTGCCTAGCTACTTAATCGCTGAGATTGGCTAGTTTAGTTTGATTAGGAGCGATCGCTTTTGCAGAATTTTCAATCAGTCCCGTAGCAAAGTTCGGTAATAGTCCAAAGAACACGATGATCAATGCAAGGGCGATCGCAGGAAATCTTTCTTGCCACTTAGCGAAAGGAAATTCACTGATCAGGGCTTGGTTTGCGCCTATTTCTACACCTAAGCGCCCGAAGAAGACGCGATCAATCATGATTAAGAAGTAAACTGCTGTTAAGCCTGTACCAATCATACAGAGCAGAGTTTGCACAGGGAAAACAGCAAAACTGCTACGGAAGATCACAAACTCAGCGATAAAACCGACCATTCCAGGGGTTCCTGCGCTCGCCATCGCGGCTAGAATCATCAGCGAACCAGTAACAGGCAAGCCTCGTTCTGGATTGAGTAAGCCATTGAGAGAGTTAATGTTGCGAGTCCCTGTTTTTTTATAAACGATACCCACCAAAATGAAAAGCAAGGCAGAAATTAAGCCATGACTGACCATTTGGAAGGTTGCTCCGACCAGTGACAGGGGTGTTGCTGCCGCAAGAGCCAACAGGATGTAACCCATGTGACCAACGGAACTATAGGCAACCATCTTTTTCATGTCAGTTTGGTTAATTGCCGTCAAGCAGCCGTAAATGACGCTGACCACCGCCCAGCCCGCCAGAAATGGCGCGATCGCCTGCCAAGCTTCGGGCAGTAGCCCTAAACCAAAACGCAGTAGTCCATAGGTTCCTAACTTGAGTAGCACTCCTGCGAGTAGAGTCGATACTGGTGTGGAAGCCTCAACGTGAGCATCGGGAAGCCATGTATGCAAGGGAACGATAGGGATTTTGATGCCAAAACCAAGTAATAGCAACAGCAGTAAAATTCCCTGTGTCCTCTTGGGGACAGACGCTAAATCAAGGTCAAGATAGTTAAAAGTAAAAGCAATTCCTTCGCCACTGCCAAGAGCTGCCATCCCAAAGAATGCGGCAAGAATCAGAACTCCTGAAATTGCGGTATAGATTAAAAACTTAGTTGCTGCATAGCTACGCCTTTCTCCACCCCAGATACTAATTAGTAAATAGAGGGGAATTAGTTCCAATTCAAAAAACAGAAAGAATAATAATAAATTCTCAGAAAGAAATGCTCCATTAACGCCGCCACCCAGTAATAGCAATAATGGAAAATAAAGTTGCGGACGCTGGACTTCATCACTGATATACAGCGCTATGATCAGTAACAATCCATTTAACAAAACTAATGGAAAAGATAGTCCGTCAATTCCCAGTCGATAGCTCAGTCCAATTTGGTCTAGCCATGATAGAGATTCGCTAATTTGCATTGTTGAAGCGCCAATGTCAAATTTGGTTAATAAGAACAGTGACCATCCAAAGTTGGCGATCGCAATTACTATAGAAATATTGCGTAACTGCTTCGAGTCAAGCATTGCGCCGAATAGTTTTGTGCCGAATAGTGAGACTATCACGGCTCCAGCGATCGGCAGCCAGATTAAGATACTAAGCATAATTTATTAAAGAAATTAATATTAAATTTGGTTAATTATTTTGTAATTTGGTAAATAGGTACGCAAAAGAAAACTTAAAACCAGTAAAGCTGTGGCGCACGCTGTGCGAGCGCCGCAGCTTTTTGGGTTTTATTATGCCTATCTACTTATCTAAAATCGAGACTAATTCAATCTATAAAAAGCCGCAAAGCCAATCAAAATCAATCCGACTATAATCGTCAGAACATATTGCTGCAAGCGCCCTGTGACCGTGTATTTTAAGCTCTCGCCGCTAAAGATTGAGGCGAAGCCAACAAAATTAACGGAACCATCAACTAGATATCGATCAACCCAAGCTAAAATCTTCGAGCCGCCACCAACAATTAAAACCACAGTATATTTGTAAAGCGTCTGCACATAAAGGTCGTAGGCTAGTAAGTCCTGTACTGCCTTCCATGCCCGACGTGTGACCATTGGTGGCATTGGCACAGAGCTTCCCAACTCGTAAGGTTTAGCGTAAACATAAGCCCCTAATCCAAACCCTAATAACCCAGAGGCGACAAGTGCTGTAGTTCCCCAGATATCGACAGTATCTAGGTCAATATCAGCAAATTCCCATGATGGCAAAAGAATGGGGACTAGCAAAGTAATAATCGTTAAGGAAACTAGCGGTATGGCTACCTGCCAACCAACTTCAGGGGTGCGGCGAGTTTTGGGCTGAGGCACACCCAAGAACACTAGTGCGAAAAGTCGCATTAAACCAAAGGCGGTGATGCTATTGACGAGTAAGGCGATCGCAATTAGCCAAGGATCAGTATTCCAAAAAGTTTCTTCCCATCTCAAAAGTGTCCAAAATCCGCCAAAGGGAACTAAAGCGACTAAACCGAGAGAACCGATTATAAAAGCAATTATCGTCGCGGGCATACGAGTTTTCAGCCCACCCATTTCTGTGAGATCTTGAGTCATCGTGGTCATCATCACGGCTCCCGAACTCAGGAAAAGCAAAGATTTGCTGATGCCATGACTAAATAGCAGTCCCAGAGCTAGGTCAGATTGCTGCATTCCCACAGCGATAAACACCAAGCCCAGATAGGCACTAGTGGAGTGCGACAAGGCGCGTTTCATATCTATTTGAGCGATCGCCACTAAAGAAGCGCCAATTGCGGTGACTGCGCCTAAAATCACTGACACCTTAGCCGCGACAGGAAATAGGGATAGCACAGGCTGAAACTTAATCAATACGTAGGCTCCCGCACCGACAACAACTGAGTTTCGCAAAATCGAAGCAGGGTTAGGTCCTTCCATCGCTTCGTCGAGCCACAGGTGCAAAGGGAACTGAGCGCATTTACCAAGGGGACCCGCAATTAGAGCTAGTCCTAGCAAGGTGCCAAATTGTTGATGTTCTGCAAAATAGGCGATTGTTTCTGGGGCATTTGCCCATGTTTTTAGATCGGAAAAGTTGAGGCTATCAGTGAGATTGGCGAGAGCCACAACTGCCATTAACAAGAATAAATCACCAACTCGCTTTGTCCAAAATGCGTCCCTTGCCGCCGTCACAACTAAGGGCTGTGCATACCAAAAGCCCACTAACAAGTAAGTGGAGAGGGTCAACATTTCTAGCAAAGCGTAGCTAAAGAATAGAGAGTCACTAAAAGCGATGCCTGTTATCGCCGCCTCAAAAAAGCCAATTAGCGCACAAAATCTAGCGATCGCCCAGTCAGTCTCTAATGATCCCAGCCCGTAGACCTGTGAGATTAAGCTCATTGTGGCAATCAGCACTGATGCACCTGCGCTGATAGTGGAGATCTCTAAGGAACAGCCAATGGTCAAGTCAAGGGACTGGAACCAAATAAACTCAAAATGCTGAGCAGGAGCGCCCCAAACTGAGGATAGGAGCCAACTGCTATGCAATAGGGCGATCGCTGTCATGAGCATATTTAAGTAGACGGCAGGACGAGGGCCAGTGCGCCGCACGATCCTTAGTGACCAAGGAAGTGTTAGCCCTGCCCCTATCAATCCGTAGCAAGGAAGTAGCCAAGCTGTTTCTAGGATCATCGATTATTCTATAGAGTTTTTACTATGTTTATCTTAATATCTATTAGATATACTAAGGGTACGCTGCCCTAAATTACACCACTAATCTCTGGGTTTGCAGTAGCTATGCAACCTAGTTAAGCGATCGCAAGCTTGTTGATGGCGCTTTTGCCAAGTATGAGAACTACGAGCAGTTTGCAGCATTGTCAAATCTACGCCCAACATTTTGAGCTGTTTATCTATTTCCACTTGCAACGATAAATCTTGTGATGTTATCTCTATGACGGTATTTACGATTTGAGATTGGAAAAAGATTTGAACCTGCTCCTGCGATCGCTGCCAATCCTTAACTAAATCTGGCGCAAGCTCAACACAGGGCGCAAACTCACTTTGGATTGCTTCCAATCGTTGCCATAACTCACTGATTAAGGCTGCATAATTTTGGGAAGTATTCATGATGATTTCTATTTCTTAGCTTTAAAGCAGCCTAACGTAATTATGTGGGCAAAAGAAACCTTAAAACCCAAAAAGCTGTAGCGCACGCGCAGCGTGCGCTACAGCTTTTTGGGTTTAATTATGCTTGCCTACTTATTCACCTTGCAACCCATGCCGCCTTTGTCGTGGGTAAAGCAAAATGTCGATCTCGTAATTTTAAGTGCTTGTGAGACTGGGCTATCAAATGGAATGCGCGGGGGCAAAAGCCGCAATCGCTTCTCTTTGGCAAGTTTCCGATGGCGGCACTCAGGCGCTAATGGAATCCTTTTATAATGCCATTCAAGATCTGCGACTAACTAAAGCCGAAGTATTAGCGAAATCCCAAAGAGCGATGATCGCATCTTCTAAAGATAGCGGCTTTAGTCATTCTTACTATTGGTCAACTATTGGTCGCCGTTTATCATCATTGGCAACGAACTTTAGGTAATTTCTGAAGTGAAGCAACGCTTTCAAAAATTCTCTTGAGTTTCGTTTGATCGAACATTGCTGTAGGTGATATTGTGTATGTATTCGTTCAGTAAGTAGTAATCGAGAGGGATTTGTTTGACTCAGTCAATTAATCTGCCCAAGTTAGACGACTTTTTGCAGGAGCTTGCAACGATTCAGCAGCAAGGCTCGAAGCGGATCGCGTTTTTAGGCTCCCGCCACGTGCCATTAACTCACCAACTGCTAATCGAATTGCTCAGTTATGCCTTGGCTTTATCTGGCAACAGCATTATCACCTCAGGGGCAACAGGTACAAATTTTGCAGCAATTCGCGGAGCTTTACGAGCTGACCCCAATTTGCTGACTGTAATTTTGCCCCAAAGCCTTGATAGGCAGCCCTATGAATCTCGTGAACAACTAGAGAATGTAATTCACTTGATTGAACACAGCGAAAATGATTCTTTACCTTTGGCTGAGGCTAGTACTCTGTGCAATCAAGAAATCGTTTCTAAATGTCAACAACTAATTTGCTTTGCCTTTCATGGTAGTGAAACCTTGTTGCAGACTTGCCAAGATGCTGAAGAACAGCGCAAGGTAGTCACACTGTTCTATTTTGATTAGTTAAAAACTGGGAATTATTGTGTCGCGACTTTGCCGTGACACAATAATTCCCAGTTTTTAACGCTGTAGCTTTACAAGATATATTTATCGTTTCGCAAATTAAATCTATGAGTAAGACCATTAAAGGCAAAGTATTTGTCTTGGATAACAACATTGACACCGATCAAATTATCCCTGCCGAATATCTCACCCTCGTACCATCCAAACCCGATGAATACGAAAAATTGGGTAGCTATGCCATGATTGGCTTACCCGATCGCTATGATCGCTTTATTGCGGAAGGCGAAAGTAAAACTATTTATTCAATTATTATTGCGGGTGAAAATTTCGGCTGCGGCTCCTCCCGCGAACACGCACCGATCGCCCTTGGTGCAGCAGGACTAGATGCTGTAGTCGCCCAGTCCTATGCCCGAATTTTCTTCCGCAACTGTACTGCGACAGGCGAGCTATATCCTTGGGAATCAGTTGAGAGTCTAATGGAACAATTCAAAACTGGTGAAGAAGCCACAATTGATTTTGACAATGATCTAATTATCAACGAGACGACAGGTAAAACGTTTAATCTCAAATCTTTAGGTGATGTCCGTCCTGTAATTGATGCTGGCGGCTTATTTGCCTATGCGCGTCAAACAGGCATGATTCCTACTCGCGTCTAAAGTTAAATTTTTTATGTCTTACCATATCCGCATTCGCGATCGCCAAACCAATCAAATCTACGAAGCTGATATTAAAGGCGATCGCTATATTCTTGAGTCTCTAGAAGAACAAGGTATTGATCTACCTTTTGCTTGTCGCAATGGAGCCTGCACAGCCTGTGCGATGCGGGTAAATTCAGGCAAAATTGACCAGCATGAAGTAATTGGGCTATCTAAGTCTTTGCAGCAAGAGGGTTATGCCTTAATTTGTTCGGGCTATGCGCTTTCAGATCTAGATCTGGAAACCCAAGATGAAGATGAAGTCTATCAATTACAATTTGGTCAGTTTTTTGCCAAGCGTAAGCGCTATTGGTTCCAGTTTGGTCTTCCTGTAGATCACGATTAATAGTCAATACAGTAAAATTCTTGAAAGTGTCGCAAAGCGACCCTTTCAAGAATTTTACTAGTTCGGGCTTGAACGCAAAGCGCTGCCAAAAGATGACTTTGCGGCACTTTTAGCTATTGTGGTGTTTATGTAAGCGCAAAGCTCGGCAAATGAACTCTAGAACAGATAAAAGCTCCCAATCTGCACGTCGATCGCCATCAAGAACGATTAATTTGCTCCTGATATTGGTTAGCTTCTTGGTAATCGCAAATCTAGCTATTTCTTTTATGCGACCGAAGGAGCAGATCAATGGAGAAGTATGGGTGGTTAATCGAGTGGTTAGTGGTCAAACTGTGGAAGCAGCGATCGCGAGTAATCCGAATATGCCCATACAGCGAGTACGTTTACTAGGTATCAGCGCTCCACTTAAAGAACAACCGCCTTGGGGCGATCGCGCCCGTGAACGCTTATCAGATCTGGTCAAAGAAAAAAAGGTAATCCTAGAGTTTGATGTCGAAAATAAAGATAAGTCTGATCGCTTACTTGCCTATATTTGGATAGACAATTTGTTAGTCAATCAGTACCTAGTATCAGAGGGTTTGGCGATCGCTGATTCCTATGCGCCCAACACCAAGTATGACGAAAGAATCAGTCAAGCGCAGTCTAGAGCTAGGCTGCAAGAATTAGGTATCTGGGATACCCAAAATCCGTTACGTCTCAGCCCCAGAGATTTTCGCCGCCAACTCGGCAACTAGTTGTTAATTCGCCCGCAAAGCGGGCGAATTAACGATAATTACTCAAGAAAACTGAACTTGCTTATATAGATCGTCAACTAAAATTTCTAAGTTTAAAGATTTTAGAAATAGCCGATCGCCTAGTGCATATTCTGAAAACCACCACTTCCCATCTTGGCTGCGCTGAAACACTTCTAATATTGGTTGTTCGATTTGGACTAAGACATATTCTTGAAGGCTATTAAATTGGCGATATTGCGAAAACTTGAAGCCGCGATCGTAGGCTTCTGTAGATGGTGAAAGTACTTCGATAATTAGGCAAGGGAATAATATTAATTGTGGGTCGCGATCGCGTTCATCACAAGTAACCACGACATCGGGATAGAAATATTTGCGATTTGGCTCGACTTGCACCTTGACATCGGCGATATAAACTTCACATTGGCGATCGCTTAGAGCAGCATCCAATATTTTAAAAATATTGCCACTCACACGATTATGGTTTCTTGTGCCGCTAGCCATAGCGATAACCTCGCCATCGACATATTCATGCCGCATTTCTTGGATTGATTCCCAAGCCAGATATTCTTCGTAACTCATTAAGAGACGATCAGTTACAGCAACCATGAATTTTATATAAAATATTGAAGAGCTACATTTTTAAAGTATATCTACAATTTAATCGGCTTTTAGCACGTCTTGAGGATGAAGATGATTCAACAAATGTGAAACACTACCTTATCTTTCAACTAGATGCACTCGTGTAAAACCTAAGTGCAAACTGCCAAAACTTATTTGATGCATAGAGCAGGGCGATCGCCAAGCCAAGCGAACCTAAAGTCCATATAAATTCACCACGCCCCAATAGTGTCTCGGCGGGGACTGTAGTTAAAAAAGCGATCGGTACAACAAAAGTAAAGAAGAAACGATAGCCAGCAGGATAAGCCGCCATTGGGTAGCGCCCCGCCTCCATCAGACCTCGTAAAATTTCGGTAACATTATAAATTTTGACAAACCAAATGCTAGTCGCACCCAACATAAACCAAATGCTGTAAAGAATAACGCAGCCAAAAGTTAGGGGTACTAAGCTTGCAAAATAATTACCTATCCCCAATTTTAGCTTGCTACTGGCGTAGAGTAGTAGCCCAAAGCCGAAAAATAAATTAGGAATACCCCAAGGGGATAGGGTACGCGCCGACAACCAAAATTGACTATTGATTGGCTTTAACAATACAAAATCTAAAGTGCCCTTCTGAACGTGATCAACAACTTTGCTGAGATTAGGGGCAAGAAAGGTACTAGAAAAGCCTTCTAAAATCGTGAACATCCCCAACACGATCATTGCTTCTTCCCACCGCCAACCAGCGAAGGTGTAGCCAGTTCGATAAAACAAAAAGAGTCCAAACAAGCTTCCTGCTAAGCCACCAATACTCCCTAACGCTGCGATCGCAAAATTTATGCGATATTCCAACTCGGCTGCGATCGCTGTTGACCAAAAAATCTTTAAAATTCGCCAATACTTGTTCATATTTATCTCCACCGCAGTCGCAAACAATGGTGACATCGTTTACAACTGCGATTTTTGGCATTAACTGGGCTTAGGCGTAATCACGACCTCTAGGGCGATCATTACTACGCTCAGCACGGGGCTTAGCCTTATTAACGCGCAGGGTTCGTCCCATCCATTCAGCTTCGTTTAGCGCGACGATCGCTGCTTCTTCTTGAGCATCGTCCTCCATATCCACGAAGGCGAAGCCCCGAACCCGACCAGTTTCTTGATCGGTAGGCAGTTGCACGCGCTTTACAGTGCCGTAGTCTGAAAAGACGCTTGTTAAGTCGTCCTTAGCAGCTTGATAAGACAAATTTCCAACGTAAATAGTCACAGTCAGTTCGCTCCAGAAAAGAGATCGATATAGTAGTTTAGCCAGTCTTCGGAAAAGACTCGCTCGATCCGAGATCTCACAAATCCAACCTAAATTTCAGCTTTGATATAAGTTTACCGTTTACCCGCAACAATTTGAGTAGGCTTTATTACAACCTTGTGTCAAATAACGGTAAAGCCTAATTCAAATCAGAGATTGCCACAAATTCTTGATCACAGTCGGTATTTCTATATACAGGTAGATGTTGAGATGGCAAGATTATTAGTATTTAGATCAAAATTTATGTCTAAAGATATAGGTAAAACTACTCTAAATATGTGGGCAAAAGAAACCTTAAAACCCAAAAAGCTGTAGCGCACGCGCAGCGTGCGCTACAGCTTTTTGGGTTTTGGGTTTAATTATGCTTGCCTACTTATTAGGCAGTAATCAAAAGCACGGGGTAGGATTATTCTCTCTATTTTTGATAGCAAAGCTTTGCTTTGCTATCAAAAATAGGTTCAAATCTCTTGGTCTACGCGCAAAGTGCTGTCAATAAACTAATTTTTGGGTTTTCAGCCTGTCATGATAACCTTGTAGCAAAATTTTCACCTGCTGACTGTGCGATCGCCAATGAAAACCATATCTCTAGATGCAGATTCACAACAAGAAGATTTGGAAGAACTTCAGATCAAGAAATTGCAGCACAACAGCAGCGTAGTTTCTGATGGCGAACTTGAGGGTAACCGTAAATTTGCGCCATCTACGAGTCCTGATCTTGCAGTTCAGAATGTTTCTTTGGCGACTACTTCCGCTTCTAGCGTTCTTTGTGAAGAGCCAGAAAAGCTGTTGGGAGGTTTAAAAATTTCGCGAACTAAACAGAAGGGTGATTGTTTATACTTATATAGCCAAGAGCAACAGGCAGATTGCGCGGCAAAAATCTTAGGGGAGATTGCGCTCAGTACTCAAGATTTAGAGGGTTCGGTCTTATTTGCAGAAGGGATTCGCAAACTGAAATTACATGGTAAATCTTGGGCGCTAGGAATTGATTTGCCCATCAGTCAATCGGCGATCGTAGCCGCTGAGATTATTAATGAATTACTGAAGAAATTTCAGGAAACACTTCTTCCAGACAATAAATTAGCCCAAGCTAAACTAAAGCTGTTATTGCAAAATAGTTGTTTAAATCTACTTTGTGAAACTCGACAAGCGGTTTTGCAGGCTGAAATTGCTTTGCCAATATTAGATACTTTGCGAACTCTAAAATCATCGGAATACTTTCAGTCTGT